>Ga0190268_10000066_pt1 | contig 17191 bp, 19 predicted proteins | sample Popmic249T_FD_133750 | JGI IMG/M metagenome (GOLD analysis project Ga0190268, IMG submission 133750) | Populus adjacent soil microbial communities from riparian zone of Blue River, Arizona, USA - 249 T | ecosystem: Environmental > Terrestrial > Soil > Riparian zone | place: USA: Arizona... | reverse complement strand
CTCGTAATAGCTGCGACTAAATTGGGATCTAAGATTGCACTGTGTTCAGCAAATCCCTTATCAGTTCAAGAAGACATAGCAGCATTTCTTTCATCAGAAGGAGTCAACGTATTCGCATGGAAAGATGAGACTGAAAAGGAGTATTTGGACAATTTAAGACAAGTTTTGGAATATCACCCCCAGATACTTACAGATGATGGCTCAAACCTTCACGTTATGGCACACAAGAAGAAAAACCAGGGGATATTGGGTGGAACAGAGGAAACTACATCAGGAATTACAAGACTAAAAGCACTGGAAGTACAGGGGAAATTGCGATATCCAGTGATTGGTGTAAACGAAGCTCGCACAAAGCACTTATTTGATAATCAATATGGGACAGGGCAAAGTACACTAACAGGAATTATTAGACTGACCAATGTTCTTATTGCTGGTAAACATATAGTTGTCTGCGGGTACGGTAATGTAGGTAGAGGAGTTGCAGCAAGAGCTAGAGGATTGGGGGCTATTGTTACTGTTGTTGAGGTTGATCCACTTAAAGCTCTAGAAGCTTACATGGATGGTTACAACGTAAAAAAAATTAGTCAAGTAGTAGAAAATGCAGATATTTTTATAACATGTACCGGGCAAAAAAACGTAATTATTGAAAAACATTTTAAAAGAATGAAAAATGGAGCGATACTTGCGAATGCAGGACATTTCGACAATGAAATTGAAGTAGAGAAACTGATTTCAAATTCAAAAGAGAATTATTCCATTAGACCATATTTGGATTGTTACCACATTAATGGCAGAAAAATTTTCCTACTGTCCAAGGGCAGAGTTGTTAATTTAGTGGGTGGAGAGGGAAATCCTCCAGAAGTAATGGCGATGTCTTTCGCAAATCAACTTCTTTCCATAATGCATATTTTTAAAAATCATGAAAGAATGCAAAAGAAAGTTTATGCCGTACCAGAGAAAATTGATTCTAATGTCGCAAAGTTATCATTAAAATATTTGGGGATAAGTATTGATAAGTTAAGCCCCCTTCAGAGAAAATATGCGAAATCCTACTGATGCCGGGATACTCTTATTCTACAATTTCTATGTAAAGTCTATTTTTTTGAAACTTCATGATGAAGTCTGAGGATTTCACTTAAAATTGACACATAATATTTTATAAGTGATTGAAACTTAAAAAAACTAATTATGACTTGGATGCGTGCTGCAAGCATTGAAGAATTTGAAAAGAAAACTGGGAAAGAAGTAAATTTAGGTGGAAGTAGGATTGCAATTTTTAGAACAAAAGGTAAATTTTATGCTATCGAAGCATTGTGTAGACACCAGGATGGATCACTTGCTCCAGGTAGAGTCGATGGAGAGGTAGTGGAATGTCCATTACATTCATGGCACTATAACGTACGCACTGGTGAATTATTAGATTATCTTGAAGGGGTAAAATTAAAAACGTATAAAATTGATTTGAAAGGTAAGGATATTTACATAGACGTTTGAATCAATTATTGCTACCTGATATTCATAAATTGCTATAGTTCTAATTTGAAAATATATAACAAACTTTCTGATACTCTTGAAGATATTGGTACTACAGAAGATAATAAGATTAGGATGTACGTTTGTGGTATTACCGTATATGATGACTGTCATATTGGACATGCTAGAACCATAGTGGTTTTTGATATCTTAAGACGATACTTAATTCACAAAGGTAAGGAATTAGTATATGTGCAAAACTTTACCGATGTCGATGACAAAATAATCAATAGAGCTAAATTGGATGGAAAGTCTCCTGATGAAATTTCCTCCAAGTATATAGAGAGTTACTTTGAAGATTTTTCCAAACTAAATGTTCTCAAGGCCGATTTTTATCCAAAAGCAACTGACCACATAATTGAAATAATAAATGCTATAAAAATATTAAAAGAAAAAAATTATACGTATACTACTCTAAACGGAGTTTATTTCAAAGTGAGAGCATTTCCAAATTATGGTAAACTATCAAAGAAACAAATTGATGAGCTTGAAGAAGGTACTAGAATTGAAATTGATAAATTGAAGGAGGATCCCTTAGATTTTGCTCTGTGGAAATTCTCCTCTGATGTTCCAAATTGGGAAAGTCCTTGGGGAAGAGGCAGACCAGGTTGGCATATTGAATGTTCGGTCATGGTATCAAAGTTACTTGGTAATGAAATAGAGATTCATGGAGGTGGCACTGACCTGATATTTCCTCATCACGAAAATGAAATTGCACAATCTGAAACCTTTAACGAAAAAAAACTAGCTAAACTATGGATGCATGTAGGAATGATTACAATTAATTCAGAAAAGATGTCAAAGTCGCTCAGAAATATGATACTACTTAAGAGCGCTCTTAAAAAATGGGGTTCTAATGTTCTTAGATTATACCTGATTTCTTCTCAATATTCAAAGCCTATGGATTACAATGATGAAATATTGCAAGAATCATTGCAAAAATGGAGACAAATTGAACACTGCATCTATGAGCTTAGAACAACCAAAAATGTAGCTGAAAACATGGACGAATTTGAGGATAAATGTAATGGTTTCCTAAATGATTTTTTGTCCTCACTAGATAGTAACCTGAATACACCATTAGCATTGACATCATTTATGAAGCTCGTTTCGTATGTTAACAACCTAAGTTCATCAGAAAAATTAACTATTAGGATGTCTGATAAAGCGCTACCTATAGTAGATACCATCATGGATATCATAGGTATTAAACTAATGGAGATTGATAATGATACTAAATTCAAAATTGAAGAGATGATTGATCGGAGAGATAATCTCAGAGCTGAGAAGAAATTTCAAGCGGCCGATAATTTGAGAAAGAAGATCTTTGAATTATTTGATGTTGAGTTGACAGATCACAGTAAGTTCACATCATGGAAAAAAAAAGAGAGAATTGAATTCGAATGTGAGCGGTTATAGTTGAATTGATGGGTTCCAAGGATTCATTACTCGCTGTTTATTATTTCTTACAAAAGGATACACCAGGACTTGATAAACTTTTAATTATTCAAGACATCGAGTAATCTTAATTGAAAAACACATACGCATTTTTCAGAATCATGATAATAGCTTCGATAGTTGAATCAACAAGTATTGTCATGTCTCTTGATCCTATTAAAGACAATATTCAAGTTTTTGGCGAATCAACCAATGTCCTGGTGCCGCAGCCACAAGAACAGTCAGGAAATAAAAGTAGCATCCAAGTTTTTACCGATTCACTCAGGGTATTGGTATCAAAGTCTACTGAACTTACGAGCAAATATCAACAAGAACTTGGAAAATGGACAACTAAGGAAAATGACAACTTGACAATGATTACTATAACTGATAATTATTTGTCCCAGTTTGAAGAGCTTGAAAATGAGGCAAGAGATCTAGTTGTCCCAAACGGACACGAAAATATTAAGGATTCTTTTATCAAATCTGTCAATTCAGAAGCTGCCAGCTATGAGCACTTTAAGAATTATCTCATTACTGGAAATAAAACTGAAGAGGAACTTTCAGATGATGATTTTTCTCTTGCTTTCCAGTATGAACAGGTTTATTCGAGTTTTCTACTAAAAAATCGTTAAACTATAGAGAAAAGTTATTTTGAAACACAGATATATTCCCTCAACATACCAGTATATTTAGGATGTTTTGTTGTGAAGGATTATTTTAGAAATTTTTTCTGCTCCTTTTCTTTTCTATTAATCCCGATAACAGTGTTACTATTTTGTAGTACAATTCTACTGATAATAAATGGCACAGGCTACTCTATAGATAATTTCAGTGTGTTAGAAAGGAACATAGTAATTGATCAGAGTGGGTTTATTCATTTATTGGGTGAAATAAGAAACACATCAAATGAAACTCAGCGGAGTATTACAGCTAATGCTAATTTTTATGACAAAAACGGACAAAATATAGGCAATGGGAGTGGAATTGTCTCCTTAAGGTCATTAAATACCGGACAGGTATCGCCATTTGAAATAATATTTCTCGATAAGAACCAAACCAAACACTTTTTTAATTATACCCTCAATTTTACGAGTGAAATTGGACAGCAGAAGCCAGATAGCATTGTCATAACGTCTTTAAAATCTAGGCCAGACATATTTGGATATTACTATGTTAGTGGAAGAATTTCCAATATGGGTAATGATACCGCCACAAATGTTCTTGCGATTGCGTCTTTCTTTGACAGCAATGGAAAGATTATTGGTCTATCAAGCGCAATTACCGAACCGAGTAATATGACTTCGCATTCTACGGCAAGTTTTACTGTTGTTATGGATGATAAAATACAATCACCAAAAATCAAAAACTATTCTTTGACAGTTGACTCAGATCAATATGCATCTAAATGACTAGTGATTTTCTATTCTAAACTTTCAGAATAACGAGGGGGACTTGATATAACATTTAATTCATCACGTCAATTGAAGTTATGCGAGTCAAGTATCCCCTAACGAACCTTAAGGATACAGAGTTATATTATACCGGCGCAAATTGAATTACATATGGAAATATTTCACCCGTCGATCTTCCTTGCCATTTTTCCATATTTGTTTATCGCTAGCTTTCCAATATTTGGACTGATATTGGTTACAAAGTGGATAGTAGACGATGTTAGGAAGAAGCGAAGACTGACTTTAAAAATATAAATTGAACTAAATTAGCTTATATTTACCAGGAAATATTAAAGAATCCTATTCTGGGAATGCCTGAAAATATATATCACATAGTAGAATATTATACGTATATGTTCAATGGACCTGAAAGAAAATGCGCCTTGTGTGAAGAGTCTCTGCCAAGTGGGAGCGCAATAAATATCTGTAAAAGTTGTTTAAAAAGTGCAGATTGTTGTGTCGGGCTGGAAAACCTGAGAGAAAAGATCTGATTCTATTCAGCCATTTTTAGCGTATCGGTTATCGTTATAATACCTGTAATTTCGCCCTTCCGACTTACAAGCACGCATTTTGCAAATCTTACAAGCGGAATAAGAGCTTTAGCAGGTGTCGCTATGTCTACTATTGGGGGCGGTGGTTCCATTATCTGCAGTATGGGTACTTGATGGATATTTTTCTTGTCATCGCTCTCAAGTACCTTTCTAGCAAGGATATCTTCACTTACAAGCCCCACAATTTTAGATACGTCGAAAACAGGTATTTGGCTAATAGAGTTCTTCATCATCTTTTCGATCGCTACTTCTAATTTTTCATCTTTCTGGACTGATATCACCTCCTTGCTACAAATGTCTCCAGCCTTCAATGAGGTTTTTCCTTCTTGAGAACTAAGAACTTCAAATATTTTTTTAGCAGTATCATAACTTGGTTTGCATCGTCCTGACTCAATTTGATTTATCATGGATGTGCTAATTCCAGAAAGCGATGCCAATTCCCGTTGAGTCATTCCCAGCCTTATCCTTCCCTGCTTAATGTAATCGATCCTAGGAAGCATTTACAGATTATTTATTCTGATTTCATATTTTTATAGTAATAGTACGGCCATAATAAACCCAATAAATGGATAAAATGATGGCCTTAACCTTATATTATATAGACTTAGAGATGTCATACTATTAGAAATGAGTCAAGATACCCACAAGAAAAAGTGGGACTCTGTGAAGAGATACAAACTAACCAAGATGTTAAATCAGCTGTCAAATATTACAGGCCATGGGACAGAATTAGTTACGGTCTATGTACCTCCAAGAAGACCAATTTTTGAGATAATTGGCCAACTCAGGAATGAGTCAGGCACTGCGTCTAATATCAAATCAGATTTAACGAGGACTCATGTACAAGATGCACTGAGCAAAACAGTTGAGCATCTTAAATTATTCAAGGAAACACCTGAAAATGGACTTGCAATTTTTTGTGGAGCCATTCCGAACAATAAAGGAATAGGTAATGAAAAAATAGAGCTCTATTCGGTTCTACCGCCAAAACCAATCCAGATTAACCTATACAGATGTGATGATCATTTTTGGACAGATCATATCAGGGATATGCTTAGAGATGAAAAGGTAATAGGATTACTTGCCATAGATAGTCAGGAAGCAGGATTAGGCATACTTACTGGTGACAGATGGGAGGTTATAGATACATTAACTTCTGGCGTCGCTGGAAAACATCGACAGGGAGGACAGTCTGCAAGGAGATTTGAAAGACTCAGGGAAAATGAGCTTAACGAGTATTTTCATAGAATTGCAGAGCACGCACAAAAAATCTTTATAGACGGACATAAAATTAGCGGTTTGATTGTAGGAGGACCGGGTCCAACTAAAGAAAACTTTTTGAAGGAAGAATATCTTGATTATCGACTCCAAAACAACGTACTTGCTACAATAGACATCTCTTACTCTGGAAGCGAAGGAATTAGGGAATTATTGGAAAAAGTAAACGAACAAGGAATAATCTCCGAATATAGATTGCTAGAGGAGAAGAAACTAGTAAAGAAATTCATGAGTCAGGTATATTCCGATGAGGGTTTATCTGTGTATGGTATTCATGATGTTCTGAATATGCTAAAAAGCGGTATTGTAGACACATTGATAATTACAGATGAGATACCATACATGCATTTAGAGATAAAGTGTAATAAATGTGGAGATATTGACGAAAAATATGTTGATAGAATCAATTTGATCAATGTAAAGCAGGAGGAAGTATCAAAATCGTGCCCCAAATGTGGAAGTCAGGATAGGGAAATCACAGAAAAAGATATCGTGGACTTCCTCGAAGAATTATCGGCTAATATTGGAAGCAAAATGGAAGTTATCTCATCAAAAACAGAAGAAGGGGCACAGTTAGGAAGCCTGGGAAATATTGGCGCGCTTTTACGTTTCAAACCATCGCATTAATAGACCACTACTTGTAGTCTAATTTGCCTTGATTCCATATACTGTCAGAGATGCTTTTATTTTTTGGGCGATCTTGTTAAGTTCTTCATCTGAGATGAGATATCTTGAAGGCCATCTTCCATTTGGAGAATCATAATTGTATCTCGGGATTATGTGAACATGGACATGAGGTACTATTTGGCTGGCTGCTCTCCCGTTATTTTGTCCAATATTTAGCCCCTTTGCGTCAAGAGCCTTTACAATTCCTTTTGCCAAGAAAGAAACCGTTGAGAATAGTTTGCCTATTTCATCATCTCCCATCGTAAAAATATCCTTGTGGTGTTTCTTTGGGAGCACTAGCGTATGCCCAGTATTAATTGGATACCTGTCCATAAAAGCTAGAAACATGGAATCTTCGAATATTTTAACTGCTCTCAATTCATTGTCAATTATGGAGCAGAATATGCATTTTGTTTTCGATTTCAATAATTAAAATCCATGTCCCTTGCTGATTTATATTTTTGTCATTTCTCTAACTACGTGACTTTTAAATAGGTCAAATTTTTTTCTAACTATAAATGACTGAAACTATCGAAGTATACGAGTTTAACATGAAATTCACATTCACCTGTCCAAAGTGCGATTACAAAAATGAAGATATCTCTTCTGTAGATATCGCCAATGGCAATGCTGAGTGTGGAATGTGTGAAACACTATTTAAGATAGAGGGAATAGACAGCGTAAAGATTTTTGCACTCTTGGAATAATTTTAGCTATCAGATGATACTTAACTTAGTACCAATGTTATCTTAAAATACGCTTTAATCATTATTTCATTGATGGAACTTGTCAGTAGAACTGTAGTTAGTGGTCCAGCAAGGGCTCCACACAGGGCCATGTATAAGGCGATGGGCTTGAATGATGACGATTTATCGAAACCTATTGTAGGGGTATCCTCTACCTGCAATGAGGCAACACCTTGTAATATCCATTTAGGAGATTTAGCGCAGCATTCAAAGGCTGGGGTTAAGGATTCTGGTTGTACTCCGAGAGAATTTACCGCGGTTTCTGTATCAGACGGTATTGCAATGGGCCATGAGGGTATGAAGGCATCTTTAGTTAGTCGTGAAATTATTGCAGATTCAATTGAAATAATGATGCTAGCACACAGGTATGACGCACTGGTTGGAATCTCGGGATGTGATAAGAGTTTACCAGGGACAATTATGGCAATGGCAAGGCTCAACCTTCCGTCTATATTCGTATATGGCGGGACAATTTTACCAGGTACATGGAATGGAAAACAAGTTACCATACAAGATGTTTATGAAGCAGTAGGTTCATTCGAAGCCGGGAAGATAAACCTTGAAGACCTAAAAGACTTGGAAAATGTAGCATGCCCTTCAGCTGGTTCATGCGGAGGTATGTACACGGCAAATACAATGGCTTGTATTAGCGAAGCACTGGGAATTGCATTGCCCGGAAGTGCTTCTCCCCCTGCATTAAGTGAAAAAAGGAACGAAATCTGCTATGAAACAGGAAAGCAAATTTTTAACCTATTAGAAAATAACGTAAGGCCTAAAGATATTCTTACTTTTGAAGCATTTGAAAATGCAATAGCCATAGCTAACGCAATAGGAGGATCGACCAATGCTATACTTCACTTACTTGCGATATCTAAGGAGATAGGTGTACATCTTGATCTAAAGGATTTTGAAAGGATTAGAAAAGCGACTCCTCATTTGGCTGATACAAGACCCGGTGGTATGTATGTAATGGTCGATCTAGACAATGTGGGTGGAGTTCCCATTATACTGAAAAGTTTACTAAAAAAAGGATTATTGAATGGTGATACCATGACTGTCACAGGTAAAACAATGAGGCAAAATCTCGAAAAAATATCGCTACATAATTCTGAGCCAGTAGTTTATTCCTGTGAAAAACCTCTACATCATGAGGGAACGCTGAAAATTCTAAATGGTACTCTTGCACCTGAAGGGGCGGTAATAAAGATAGCAGGTCTGCAAAGAACAAAATTTGAGGGGATTGCAAAAGTGTTCAATTCAGAGGAGAATGCTTTTGATGCAATATCAAAGCAGAAAATCCAGAAAGGAGATGTGATTGTTATTAGATATGAAGGTCCTAAGGGCGGTCCTGGAATGAGAGAAATGCTGGCAGTAACAGCTGCATTAGTTGGCCAAGGTCTTGGAACAGATGTCGCCATGTTAACAGATGGAAGATTTTCTGGTGCAACAAGAGGATTTATGATTGGTCATGTTTCTCCTGAAGCAATGGTGGGAGGACCAATTTCGTTGGTAAAAAAGGGTGATAGAATCAGTATTGATCTTGACAAAGGAAAGATTAATTTGAATATTAGTCGAATTGAGCTCAATAAACGTAAAAAATCTTGGAAACCTGTAAAGTCAAAATATAAGGATGGAGTTTTGGCAAAATATATGCTTCTTGCTAGATCTGCGTCAGAAGGCGCTGTGACTATACCGCAATTCAAATAGGCTTAATTGTGCGTGTTAATATCAGCAGAAATTAAATAGTCATGATATTTAGCCATAATACAAATTTCAAAAATCTCTTCCTATTGTCAATAGTGGCTATCTCGATAGTCTCGGTGGCATTTTTTTTATATCGATATGAATCAGTTACGGTTAACTTCTTTCCCCAAAATTCGGATCTAATCTATCAAGGTATTTTTAGTAATGCAACCAGTTTGGCTGAACTTGGAAATACTTCAAAATCTCTGGGATTAAGTAATATGTCAGAAGGGCAAAGTAATACCTCCATTGTCAGTCCTAATAGCAGCACAATCTTACCAATAGAGGATCTTGTTTCACTCAGTAATCCTGTTGACACACTTACAAGAATGATAATAAATGTATTAGAAAATACTTCAATTGCAGATACTCAAAATGGTAAAGATCTAGGACTAAAAAACTATTATGAGCTGGGAGGCTCATGGAATCTGGTAATCAGAGGTGATGAATTTTCAAATTTCACAGGCGTAATACGATTGAATAATACTTTGAATAATATTACTAAAAATTATGACATAAAACTTGTTACCTCCACAGCTAATAATATTACCTATCAGGCATCAAATCAAATATTAAAAATAAAGGGAACAGGTGATCTGACACTTGACGATCAAACTACCAAAGCTCAATTATTGGTAATTCTTTACAAGAACGAAAATATCTATGTAGTATTTGCATCCAAGACCGAAGAGAATCTTTTCGATAATTTCTTAATACATGGAAATATCTTGGAACGAAAATTTGAATATTGATTTTAGGCAATTATTCTAGTTTTGGATCATTCTGCACCTATCAAACCGATTAAATCAAACCCCTCAGAGCTCTTGGAGCTTATTTCTGCAATAGAAATCAAATGACCATCGGGATCCACTATTATCGCATGCTTTCCAAAAGATTCCTCTTTGGGCTTCTTAAAAAACTCTACATTCTTGTCTTTCAACTTCTGGGCTACTGATTCCAGATCACTTACCATAAACCCAACCAGGATTCCAGAGTTTTTTGTTCTTGTCTTATTTTTAGATGGATGTAGTGCAAGTACTGTCCCACTTGAAAAGAATTCTACCCATTCAGGAGAAGTATTTTTTACCGGTAATTCAAGTACATCACGATAAAATTTCATCGATTTGTCCATGTCACTAACGAGTAAGATTACTGCACCAAGTCTTTTGAATGTCAAAGTACTCCAAAATAATTGACTCTGAATTAATAACTTATCGATTCTAGATTGAAAATCAAGCTCTGTTAGAGTAAATTATATAAAATTTTTAATTTACATATGTCATGAAAGTGAATTCCAGATGTTGACAGTAAAAGTAGTTGATAAAAAGGTAACTTTGGTTGAATCAGAATTACCAAAAGTAAATGAAGACGAAATGTTGGTAAGGATGCAGTCATGTGGGATTTGTGGATCGGATTTAGAAAAGGTCTACGGAAATTATGGAATGAGGTCGTTGCGGGTAGGACATGAGCCTGCTGGAGTTGTTATTAAAGTTGGTAAAAATCTGAAAAAATTTCAGGTAGGCGACAGGGTTTTTGTGCATCATCACGTAAGTTGCTATTCATGCAGATATTGTTTACAGGGCAACTATACAATGTGTAACAACTATCAAACCAGCAACATTGAACCATGTGGATTATCGGAGGAATTTATTGTTCCAAAATGGAATATTGAACATGGAGGTGTTTTGAAACTTCCTGAATCAATATCATACGACGAAGCAGCGCTGATTGAACCATTTGCTTGCTGTATTAGAGGACTAAATAAAATTTCAATAAAACATGGAGATAATGTGGCAATTCTTGGCGCAGGACCAACTGGTGTAATGCATACATTGTTGGCCAGACTGTGGGGCGCAAACAACATAGTGGTTTCTGACGTTAACGAATTCAGATTGAAGTTTGTTGAAAAATATGGTGTTACCACAGTGAACTTGAATCTAGAAAAGCTGGATGATGTCATTAATAATAATACAGAAAGTTTTGGTGTTGATGTCACAATTTTGGCAACTGGTAGTATGAAGGCATTCGAAAGTTCACTCAGAATAACACGAAGAGGAGGAAAGATACTGCTTTTTGGTGTTCCTTCTGTTGGCTCAAACTGTGACCTAGACCTAAACTCCCTCTATTCCAATGAACAGATAATCATACCAAGCTACGGTGCTTCAGAGATAGAAACCAACCAGGCACTATCATTAATGTCAGACAAATCAATTGATCTTTTGCCTCTTGTAACTCATCGTTTTCAACTTAGAGAATCAGACAATGCTTTCAAGTGCGCTCACGAAGCAGTAGATGCCATGAAAGTACTGGTAGTAACATCCTAGTTCTATTGATGAAAACATAAATAACTTGTATAATCAGGTTATCTACCATGGACTGGGGATTAAAAAATCGCTTATCAAGGATAATTACCCAACAAGACGGTAAAGGGGTCATGTTAGCAGTTGATCATGGATATTTTCTAGGCCCTACAGAAAGATTAGAAGATCCGGAAAAGACCATCAAACCACTGTTAAAATACGCTGACTCTTTAATGGTCACCAGAGGAGTTTTAAGGACAAGTGTAGCTCCTGAATCCAATATTCCTATAGTTCTACGTGTTTCTGGAGGTACTAGCATTCTAGGTGAAGATCTTTCAAAGGAGACCATAACAACATCGATTGAAGAAGCAATAAGGCTCAATGCTGCATGTTTGGCTTTGTCTATTTTTGTTGGAGGTAAATACGAACACCGAACATTAAGCAACCTTTCTAAACTGGTAGATGAAGGTGAAAAATACGGAATTCCAGTCTTGGCAGTTACTGCAGTTGGAAAAGAAATGGCCAGAGATTCAAGATACCTTGGACTGTCCTGCAGAATTGCTGCAGAATTGGGTGCGCATTTGGTAAAGACCTATTACTGTGAAAAATTTGAAGAGGTAGTCGAGGGATGTCCAGTGCCGGTCATTATTGCCGGGGGTAAAAAGTTACCAGAAAAAGATGCGCTAAATCTGACTTTTAATGCAATAAGAGATGGGGCGTCTGGTGTTGACATGGGCAGAAATATTTGGCAATCAGATCACCCTATTGAGATGATTCAAGCAGTTAGAGCAATAGTGCATGACGGATTATCAGTAGAAGAGTCACTTAATTCATTCTTTTTGGAGAAGGGAATGAGATCTAATAAATTGGAAACCCTAAATACGCGATAAATTTTTTTAGTGGATATAATTTCATGTTTTAACATGTCAGAATATGAGGGGGGTACTTTTAGATGCAAGGTATGCGCAAAGGAATTTCTAACAAAGAATGAATGTGATGCTCATTATGATGATATTCATGGAGATGAAGTTGCAAACATTGGTGAATAACTGCCTGTAAGGCAAATCATTAAAGTAAACGGGATGAAAATAATGTTAGATTTTTTAATGACCAAATTAATTTAATGTAAGATCTAGTTGAAAATTGCAAATGTAATTTTATTTGAAATTGGGATTTGTGCTCTTGAAGATTCCAATTTAGTTTACAAAAGGAAATTTGATAACCCCGTAGTTGAATATTCTTCGATCACACAAAGTAAAGATAATTACATAATTGATTTGATCTCCATGTTAAGAAATTATGATCAGGTGCGAGTTAATAATAAGAATCTAATAGAAATTTTTCAACGGGAAAATTTTGACGTTAAACTAATGTCCGATTCTAGCCAAAACGAGATAAACCTCAATAAACTGGATCTTATCATAAAATTTGGATTATCAGATAAGAAAGATGAATTAGCTGCAATTCTGCAAAAATTTGCAATAAATCTTTCATCTATGAAAGTGAAGGAGACTTCTGAAAAATTAGATCTTCATTTGGTTCAAGCGGTCAATACATTAGATGAGCTGGATGAAATAATAAATACAATCAGTACAAGGATTCGTGAGTGGTATGGACTCCATTTTCCAGAATTGGATTATCTACTTCAAAATATCATTACATATTCCAATATCGTAAGAGATGCAGGATCAAGGGAAAATATTAGTAAAGAACTCTTAACTCAACTTGAGGTACCTGAAAAGAAAATTGAGATGATTCAACTAGCAATATCAAAAAGTCAGGGAGGAGACCTTACTGTTGAAAGCTCCGAATCGCTAAAAATTTTAGCATCCCAAGTAATAAAGTTATCAGAATTGAGAACGAATCTTTCTAACACAATAGAAAACCTGATGGAGAAACTTGCACCAAATTTGAAGAACATCCTTACTGCGACAATAGGCGCTAGGTTAATTGCGAAAGCAGGTAGTCTTATTAGATTAGCTCAGATGCCTTCGAGTACAATTCAAATTATTGGAGCAGAAAAAGCCTTGTTTCGTGCACTAAAAACAGGGACCAGACCTCCAAAACATGGTCTATTATTTCAGCATCCTTCAGTTAACTCTGCTCCAAAATGGCAAAGGGGTAAAATTGCTCGTGCTCTGTCTTCAAAAATAGCTATTGCAGTAAGGATAGATGTATACCGCAATGCCTCACTGGATAATTCATTATTAGATAAATTGACAAAGAGAATTGAAACTATTCAAAAGATTTATCATGAGCCTCCGAAAGGGAAGGAATCTTTCGAAGATAGGGGCAGATTCATGAACAGAAGACCAAACAGATCTATGAAATTCAAGAGAAAGAAGATGCGTCATGAAAAACGTAGACGCCATTAGTTACGTTACTGTAAATGGAAAGGAGCATATAGCAACAATAAACCTATTGAAGGGAGTAACTCTTTATGGGGAAAAGCTTATCTCCAGAGACGGAAATGAATACAGAACATGGGATCCATTTAGAAGTAAATTAGCAGCTGCGTATATCAAGGGACTTCATTTTGAGTTTTCTAATGTTGGCAACGTATTATATCTAGGAGCATCTACAGGAACTACTGTAAGTCACTTGTCCGACATAGTTGGACAATCTGGCAAAATTTTTGCTGTAGAGTCTTCAGCAAGAGTTGCAAGAGAGTTGATTTCAAATGTTTCCTCCAAGAGAACAAATGTAATACCTATAATAGAAGATGCAAGGAAACCCAGAAGCTATTTTTCTATATATGATAAAATGGATCTCGTTTATTGCGATATTGCCCAACCCGATCAAACAACCATTGCGATTGATAACTGTAAAATATACCTTAAAGAAGCAAAGCCAATGCTCCTTGTTATTAAGACTAGAAGTATTGACGTTACAATGTCCCCAAAGAATGTAATATCCCAAGAAATTAAAAAATTAGAAAGCAATTCATTTGAAATCAAACAGAAAATAGATCTTGAACCTTTTGACAAGGATCACGCAATGATAAACGCAGTTTTTTATCCAAAATAGTGAATACTAATGAGTAGTGCCTGACACGATCAGTTGAGCAGGTTTCCATGATTTTCTTGCAAATGGGGGAATTTCACTATTTTGCCTAAACCATTCTTTTACAAACTTTATCGTTTTCTTATCAGACGGATAACCACTTCCAATATTCCCGTATTCGATGCGAATTTTGCTTATCTCAGAATCACGTATAACCTTTGCAATAATAGAAGCCCCAGATACTACCACATTCAATCTGTCCGCGTGATGCATTGAAATCAATTTCGTATTATTTCGTTTAAGAAAACTACTGATAGTTCTCTGATATCTGGAAGGATTCACGTCACATGAATCAATGTATGTCTTGTCAGATTTCATATTTCCAATCGTAATGGCCATTGCCTCAGCTTCGAGAAGGTTTAGATTGTTTCTAAAAACATGGAAATCAATATCTTCAATACTTATTCTACAAATACAAATTGATTCAGCAATGTTAACGATGTGACCAAAAAGAGTTTGTCTTTTTTTTGGAGTAAGCAATTTTGAATCTTTAATTCCGCACTTAATCAATTCTGAAATGGATTTTTTGGTTACGCAGATTCCGGCCACGATGATGGGGCCTAGCAAAGATCCTCTACCGGCTTCATCTACTCCACAAATGATGCTCTTATTGCCAGTGAATTCTAATCCCTTGAATCCAAATCAAGATATTGTTGGTATTTTATCCTTGCCCCAGCAACCATGATATATTAGTAGCCAAAAGTTACCTTACAACCTACCTGGATTGCAATATGATGTTTCAAGGATCAAAGAAGGTAAAACAATTCTTCTAGTTCCAAGTTCATCACTTACTGAGATCGTACCGCCAAAAAATCCTGCTTTTTTCAATCCGAATGCAAAGTGGAACAGAGATATTTCTATGCTAGTCTACAAAGTACAAGCTTCATCAAAATACAATCGAACCTTTGCTGACTCTATATGCGGTGTAGGAGCAAGAGGATTAAGAGCTTCAGTAGAAGTTCCGAAAATAGATACGATTTATTTCAACGATCTAAATCCTATTGCTATAGAACTTGCTAAAGAGAGCGCAAAATTGAACCAGGTAGGGGGCAAGTGTCTGTTTGGTACTAATGATGTTTGCAAATTCTTAAATTTTGAAGAGCGTGAATCCCGAAAATTTGACATCGTAGATCTAGACCCGTTTGGAAGTCCATCGCCTTATGTAGATTGTGTTTTGCGATCAGTAAGTAATCGTGGATTGATATCAATTACAGCAACAGACACTGCAGTATTATGTGGAGTGTATCCAAATGTATGTTATCGAAAATATTATGGATTCCCAATAAAGACTGAATATTCCAATGAAATCGGCATAAGGATTTTGGTCTCTTTTATAGCACTAAATGCATCCAGATTCGATTTATCCATTGTTCCATATTTCTGCCATACTAATCTCCACTACATGAGAGTATACCTGAGGGTAATATTTGGAAGTTCACTTGCAAACTCTGTTTCCTCGAAAATAGGATTTCTTAAACATTGTCTGAATTGTAAAAATAGAACCGTTGAAAATCTTAGAGAGCAAAATTTGGTTTGTGAAATATGTGGTCAAAAATGTAATTTGGCAGGACCGCTCTGGATAGATCCTCTTTATGATTCTGAATTTGTGGGCGCAATGTTAACCAAATTGGAAAAGGGCGAAGAAAACTCGCTGCCGATCAATGATCATAACAGATTGCTTAAATTGATGCAAACCTGCAGTAGTGAACTATCATTTCCTTCCTATTTTGAAACAGATAGAATTGCATCCATGGCAAAAAAGAGCTCAATTTCACTGGATAAAGTTATTAGTATTCTCTCAAGCAATGGATTCAAAGTATCCAAGACGATTATGAACGACAAGGGATTCAAAACCAATGCAACACCGAAGGAAATAGTGAATCTCCTTTACAAATAAATAGTAATTTATAGAAATAGTGCTATTAAGAGACTGTATGGTGGGCGTATTCAAATTGATTAGTTTAACATTAGAGGGGCCAAAACGTGAAATTACAAGTTAAAAATCTATCTAAAACATTCAAAACATCAAATTCGAATGAATTTGAATACGTTACAGCAATTGAAAATATCGACCTTACGATTAAAGATGGAGAATTTGTGTCCATTGTTGGACCTTCCGGATGCGGAAAATCTACTCTTCTTAACATTCTAGCAGGACTTGATAAACCTACCGAAGGAGAAATCATTCTTAACGGTCATGAAATCGACGGAACCGGTCCAGATAGAATTATGGTTTTCCAAGAAAATGCTTTGTTTCCATGGCTCAAAGTAATAGAAAATGTTGAATTTGGTCTAAAAATAGCTGGTTTGCAGAAAGACAAGAGACGTCATATAGCATTTGCGCACCTAGAAACTATGCAATTGACAAAATTTGCTGATTCATATGTACATCAGCTCTCTGGGGGCATGAAACAAAGAGT
>Ga0190268_10000065_pt1 | contig 17419 bp, 37 predicted proteins | sample Popmic249T_FD_133750 | JGI IMG/M metagenome (GOLD analysis project Ga0190268, IMG submission 133750) | Populus adjacent soil microbial communities from riparian zone of Blue River, Arizona, USA - 249 T | ecosystem: Environmental > Terrestrial > Soil > Riparian zone | place: USA: Arizona... | reverse complement strand
TCCTATGGTCTTTTTCAGAAACAAGTCCTTATCATGGGAGTAACATCATATGGCGACGACAAATAGAAACGTTACTGTTACCAAAGACGAATATGCTCTTTTTGGTAAGGCGTTACCGTATATAGCAATGCTGATTGGTGCAGCATTGCTATTCTTTACTGGGGTTTTAACCCGCGTAGGCATCTGGGCACAAGATAAATGGGGTAGCACAGCCGTATATGATGCTACTGAAGTAGCTACCTGGTGTGTTCTTCTGAGTGGTATTATTCTATGCGCTATTACTTGGAAGTTATTTGGACAGCGTAAGGGACCATTCATCCGCCAACATGCTACTATTACTGTCGTACTAGGGCATGTCTGGTTGTTGTTTGCACTGTGGGAAGATCTAGGAGATTGGGTATTTGGAGTCCCTACCGTCTTCGCCTATATCTTCGGTGCATCATGCATTGGTCTTAGTTGGGCTATCCGTCGCTGGGCATTCAGAGCACACGAGCAGGAAAGCGATTCAGGATTCAACCCATTCGAGGAAATGGGACTTGGAGAACACACCAGAATCGATGGTTACAATTCTCACCCAGTAGCTAATGGAGCTAAGTTCCGTCTTAAGCTTGCGCTAGGAAAGACTATTGAGCAGGCAAAAGAGAAAAGAACTGCATTCGCTCAATTAGCTGGAAAACCTAGAAACCTCGTACATGTAGAGGAAACTCCAGGAGGTATCGAAGGTCAGGTAGATATTACTATCCTGAAAGAGGACCCATTCGGTAACCATACTCTATGGGGTGGTCCTTATCGCCCAGGTGAATCTATTGTTTCTCCTATCCAGTTTGCTACATACGACAATGGAGAACGACCTGATCTGTATCTAGCAGGTAAGGATGGAGAATCCTCACAGCACTTTCTTACTGTAGGAATGAGCGGTGCTGGTAAATCTAAGGCATGGCAGGTTATCTATGGTTCTGTGCTAAATCGTCATAGCGTAAGTGTCATTTTCGGTGACCCCCGTAAGGGATTGCAGACAGGTGGCCCTCTAGCTGCTGGTCTTGAATGGTTCGCATGGACTAAGGAAGACTGTCAGGAACAGATCGATGCTGTTATGCGTGCTATTTCAGCCAGAACTAATCACCTTACTCTACGAGGATTAAGCCATTGGGTAGAAGGTTGCGGTCTTAACTTCTTGATTTTCCATCTGGAAGAAGCATCAGAATTCAACGATTTTGATGAACTTGTCATGCTGGTAGAAGCTGCTCGTAGTGCTGGTATTTCTTTGGTATTGAGTGCTCAGAGAGCATCTCATGACAGAATGAATACCTCAGTGCGTTATAATTTAGGTGGTAATATGGCATTCGGCGTCAAGTCAGCGGCAGATACCCGTATGGCTCTGTCAGAATACACTATTAAGTCTGGTGCAGAACCTCATCGCTGGCAGGACAGAAAGAAAGGTCACTTCTACCTGGAAGCGGCTAACATCGATCCAAGAATGTTCGCTCACGAACTGGAAAGCGATTGGTTGAACGAAAGAAACCTTGAGCTGGAAGTAGATAACGGAGCTAAATACAGAACTGCACTGGACAATGTTACCGCTGATGCATTCGGTAAAACTTATAAGGAATACCGTGATAAGGTAGCGGCTGGTGAAACTCAATGGCAGCAGCTAAGGCAGAACAGGTACAATGTAGGACAGGATCAACCTACAGATGAATTGCCTACAGTAGCTCATGAGGGAGAGGTAATGGATAAGGCTAATAACCTCAGAACCGATCCTGAAGAAACTCGCAGGGCTGAAATCGAGTTGTGGACTGTTATCAATAATCTTGTTGAGAATGGTCAGAAAACATTTTCTCCAGGTGACTTGGAAAAGAGATTTACTCTGAGAACCAAGTCATGGATCAACAAGAAATTACTGCAATGGGCTAGGCAAGGAAGCCTGGAAAACTACTCAGGTATGTACAGAATTCCAGAGTAATTCCAATGCGATTCCAGTCGGATTCCAACAAAATTCCAATGCGATTCCAGGGGTAATTCCTTGGAAGAGGGCAGGCTATAGCATATATAGCGGGCCAGGGGTGGTATACGAGAGCGGGACTCCTAATTGAATTAGGAGTCCCTTTTTCTAATTAGCATTCACTATTGAATTAGTAGGAATTAACTTTTAGAATCCCACTAGCCGTCGCGGGACATAAAAAAATTGCACCGGAATTGAGGAGTGTTTTCTCCAAAATCAATTCCGGTGCAATTCTTTGAATTGTTTGTTATTGCTCTATTACATCCAAGCGGTAAAGCAATCCCGCAATTCCTGACCCTTGAATTCTGCCTGACATTCTCCCACCAAATCAACACCATTAGGAATGGTAGTGCTTGATCCATCGGAATGGTTAATTGTCTGGCTATTGCGCATGTGTAGCGATGCACAGATACCTCGCAGCATCTCATCCTCATAGGCGCAATCACCACTCACCACGCTAGTACCCATCCCATTGCCCTGTGCTTGTGCGTTCCACCAACATAGGGCCTGTCCTGCACCATCCTCTGTCACACACGCGGGCAGGGTAGCGGTAGGGCTAGGCACGATAGGGGCGTTAGAGTGGCGCTCAGGGGGCGCAGGAATGGACAGCGCAGCTACGGTGACAGCGGCCAGGATCAGCAGGGAGAGCAGGCTCAGCAATACACGGCGCATTGTGATCAACCATTCTGTGAGATTGGCTTACTAGGGAAACCTTACCATGGCAGGGGATCTATCTGAGCATCCCCTCCCTGTGAGCTACCTCACACCGTGCGCAGGTTGTACCCAAGGGCCTTGAGCTGAGCGCTCAGGGTGCGCAGTCGGTTGCCGATCTTGATCTGAGTCGCACCCCGAGAGGTACGGAATGCCGCCCTGTAGCCCCTGTAGGCGAACAGGATCTCACTGGGGTCAGTGTCCTGTGCACTGGGCGCTACCGACGCAGCAGGCACGCTCTCAGGGGCCTTAACGGGGGTCGCGTCGGAGAAGGTGATCGGCTCGACCGCAGCAGCAGCGATGATCTCGCGAATCTGAGTGGCGTGCTCGGCAGTCTCGGTGTTCAGGATGACCGGCACGAGAGCGGCAATCGCGTTGTCCAGCATGATGATCAGCTCAGCCTTGCGCAGCTTGGAGTAGCCCTTAAGGCCCATGTCCCGGGCGATTGCGTTCAGGGCCTTGACGGTCATCGTGTTCAGGTACTCGGCGTAGGTGTTCATGTCGCACTCCTTAGCTCGGTTCTTGCTGATACCCGTACTCTACCTGATGTCTTACGGATCTTGCAAGTTCTTTTTCTCAGAATCTCAGCGAGTTGTTTTAGGCTCTCATCCGAGTAGCTACGTCCGCTGTGTTCTGAGGTGAACTCTAATGCAAGACACTCACAAAAGCAAGTCCTAGGGTGCAGGCGTTTGTTGCGACTTTATAACCTCTAGTTTCGAGGTGTCCCAACCTAGGACTTGCTTTTGTCAATTTCTTGCTGAGGTGAACATTACTAGGTGGGGAGGGATCTTGCAACCCCTCCCCAAACTTTGTGACCTACTTCACATCGAGCACTGCGGTAGGGATATGCATGACCTGAGCGAAGTGCAGGCACTCCACACAGTCGACAGTGAGCGCCAGGTTGTCCGTCGCCCCGATCCCGCTGTTCGGGTTAGGGACGTAACCACACACGGTCCGGGTGATGCTCGGGAGCATGAGGTGAATCTGACCGAACCCCTCAACTGTCTTCCACATGATGTGCGCCTCTCTGTTTGGCTGATAGGGCAACTCTACAGGATGGGGCCACAAGATCACAACCCCAATCCTGTGAGCTAGCTCACATCCCCCGCTTGCTCATTTCACGCTCAAGATCAGCAATCCACGTCTTTGCCTGACGTACCTTGTCAGAATCGCCATTGCTGTAGGCAACGTTCTTAGCCTCAATAGCGCGAGCCAATTCTTTACGGAGCCCTGCGCGGCTGAAAAGTACCGGATTCATTGTAAGCTCTCCCTCATCGGTGCTGATAGGAGAACTCTACCTCACAGGGCTGCAAGATCACAACCCTGTGAGAGTGAGCTATGTCACACGAACAGGTCGCGAATACGGAAGCCGTACTTGATCAATACCTGGTCATCGGCGTAGCGGACACACTTGGCCAGCGACTCATTAGAGAGCTTGCCCAGCTTGCGAGTAGCGATGCGCTCCATTTTCTTGCTGATCTTGTCGAAGTAGTCGATAACGGCAACGCACTCATCGTGACTGATCTTGACCATTTTTCTCTCCAACTCTGTGACCTGCACTGTTGGTCTACTCTACAGCATATGGAAACACCGTGCAAGTTGTTATCTCAGATTGATTTCTGAGTACGTCTGCTGTGTGCTGCCTTGCTGACACCCTAAACATTAGTCTGTGAAGCGTTTCAATGTCAAGCATAACTTTGTGTAACCGCCGGCCAGCTATCATCTGAGAGGGAAAAATCGAGCAATGAGGAGATAAAACGGACATCGAGGTTACTCAGAGTTAACTGGTAAGGTTCTTTACGTTGAAACGTTTCAACCTATAGGCCAGAAAAAAATCTTGAGCTAACCCGCTGAGAGCTTTTTTAAGCTGCCTTTGTGAGCTACCCATACATGACTAAGGGTCTGGGGTTGTTAGGCGCTCAGCCTAGCTCTGAGAGGCTTTAACGGCGTGGCTCTGTTCTACGTCTTGAGAGTGTGTGAGTTGATGATCTTGAGTTTTGAAAATGTGGTCTGAGTCACAAGCCTCATTAAGGTCATTAAGGAGAGTGTTTGAGGGCATGATTGTATCTAAGGAGGCATTAGAGATCTGTGAAGGTTGTTAACACTGTTACTGCCTATGTGTTAACAGTGATACCAGGCTATCCGAGTCTGTCAGAATAGGGCCTCATTCGCTAATACAGGAATGAGGCCCTATGTATTACCTCTTAGAACTTGCTGGCACAGATAGGTCCAATTCCTTCGGAGATGCTGTTTTCATCCGTAAGCCTGCGAGAGCAGACACAGCATGTACCGGTGACCTTTCCGTATTCCTTAGCCTGCTCAATAGTCATACGGTGTTCGGGCTTAACAAACCGTGACGCCATTCCCTGATATTCAAAGCTACCGTCGATCAATTCCTTTGCCAGCAGCCGCGTGTGTGCCTGGTTGAAGTAGACCTTGAAGATCTTACCGTCACGGGCGTACATGCCCTCTGTGACAGTTGCAGCAACGGTGTTAGGTGCCTTGATAGCTACCTCATTGCGAGGCTTGTCTTTCATGCTGAGCAGAGTTTCGATCATGCGTGATGCGCTGGACTTGGTAAGGCTGGTCAACGATTCTGCCAGATTGAAACCCTTACGATCTGCAAGAGATTTGATGAAACTGATTTGCTTATCAGTAGCAGGAATGCCGTTGGTGACAGCGACAGTTTCGACCGGGGAGTTAGTTCCCTTGAAGGGGCAACCGAGCAGCTTTTCAATGAGAGCGCTGGCACCCTTAACACCCATGTACGGGATTTCAGTAGGGTCAAGGCTCTGACCGGTGACCAACTTAAGTTCAGTTGTGTCACGAGAGTCGATCAGGTTGAGAATGAACTTTGCCTGGTTTTGGCTGATCGTACGGACGCGACCACGTCCGACCTTCTGACCAGCAGGCAGGCGACGAATCGGCTCGGAACGCTCGATGATCTTGACGTTGGTAGCGGTAACCGGAGCAACGGTCCGGGTCTTGCGGAAGATTGCCATACCCTGAGCTGCATTGTCAGTTGCGGTGCACTGAGTGCAGTCGCAGTCGAAAGTGTGGCTCACTGTGCCTCCCTGGTTTGTCATGCCCTAACTCTAACACAAGATGGCCAACTTTCGTCAACCATCCTGTGTGAGCTAGGTCACATGTACTGTGCTACTACCTCATTGGCTGTCCTACCGCAGAGGTAAAGCTCAGACAGAGGGAACCAATCCGGATCTCCCCAATTGAGCGGGTTACCGTAGCTCAGCTTAGCTCCCTGCACACCGTCGCGAGTACTGATGAAATCGATACATCCGACAACCTCAGCGGTTTCTGCCGCTACATCGACGCACGTGTCCTTGGCAATCTGTGCTGTCTTGAGATCCACAGTGATTCTCGATTCTGTAAGAGTAGCTAACCTTGCTTGCACCCTAAGCCTACCACACAGCCTAGCTCGATTGACCAAACTAGGCTGTGTGACTTAGCTCACAGACTGGCAAACGTCGCATTAAGCTGACGATAGTGGCGATTGTACTTCTTATTGAAGCGCTTACGCTGCTTAGGAGTCAAAGTAGAAAGCATGAGCGGCGAGTCATAACTGAGCAGACTCTCCACACTGAGCATGTGAGCATGGCCATTCTGAGTGTGGTAACCGAACAGTCGGTTAACCATGCGCTCATTGTAGCTCTTACGCAGCTTATAGCCTGTCGCAATCTTACGGGTAACCCGAGTGCGGCTTTCCTTCTCGGCGTCGAGGTGAGCGCCATCCATGAGAGGCAAGATGAAATTGACCAACTCAGCCTTACGCATCTTACTGTAGCCCGTTGCGTTGAAGTCGGCAAGAATGGACTTGAGTACCGGAACGGTCAGAGAGGTGAAGTACTCGCGATTGGTCTGCATTGTGTCTCCCTAGTTCGTCGCGTTGGTTGAACACTATCACATCAATCTGAGGTTATGCAAGTTGTTATCTGCCCGTTGAGCAGTACGTCTGCCTACTCAAATCTTGTAACTGATACAGACCTTATCAGAGCTGTATCAGATACACAACCTAAGTGAGCTAAGTCACATTGTATCAGTGAAACTTACGGATCAGCGAAACGTGAACGGTAACGCGACCTTCCGCCGTGTCGATGATGAAAATGTTGGGAGAGGGCATGTCGACAACCGTACCGAAGATAACGGGCTTGCGAGCGTGAGGCTTGACCATGACCGTCATAGCGATTCCCTATTCTGTGAGGGTAGTTCTTGCTGATGAAGTGAACACTATCAGAGGTAGCTCACTTGTGTCTAGTTGAAGTGAGCTACCTCACAAACCTAGTTTCAGTTACGCTTAGTGGCGTAGGACACCTTACGGGACTTGAGTACGTTGCCAGCACTACGGCGAGCGTAGTAACGAACGCCACCCTTAGGACCGATCAGAGCCACCTTGACGCGACCACCATCATTGAAATCAACAATGACACCGTCCGCACCATCACGGATGTCAGTAACCTTACGGTTGATAACGCGGTCCTCATTGTCCGACATGTTGTCTCCCTGTGTTGTTGTGTCTCTGCTAAGAAGTACATTACCACCTAGGGTCAAGATGTCAACCCTAAATGATAAAGAACTTTTAGTCCGAGAATCGAGTGCCGATCAGGCCACCTTGACTAGTGAAATCCGTCTTATAAGTGTCGTCGCTAACAGTAAGCTCAATACCATTCTGAGTAGCGAGCGCATCCACCTCATTGATGTAATCACGGAGCATTTCGGCCGTACCAACTCGGGTATTCTGCCGACCATTCACGCGCAGGTCAGCAAAAAATGGGCCGATGTGAGCAGTCGCAGGGTTAGTGGACAGAGTAACGGTCAAGGTAGCCTTGCGAGCCATTGTGTTGCCTCTCTGAGTGGAGGGTTGCTGCTGTGTTAAATCAAACTCTAGCAGCAACCTTACAACCTGTCAAGCGTTGACGTTTTCCCTGGTCAGGGCGTCAACTTCCCACTCTTCGACACTTCCCATATTGATTGCAAAGGAAGGATTGAAAACGATTTGATTGTTATCAATTCTCCAGTCAATGCCCTCCATATCATCGTTAACCCAATAGCACATGATCTGCCATTCAGGCAGAAGGTTAAGAGTATATTGAACAGGACAATGACAATAGTCTTCACATTCAACAGAATCTTTGCACTCGTAATAAGGGCCAATCCAATTTTGCCATTGGTCAGCCATAACGGCGCAACGCTCGTGCAACATCATAGCAGTATATGGAGGAGATCCATAAAGACCAAAATTGGGAACATTGCTAGATCCCCAAGATAGATTGTCGCATTTCTTATATGTTCCATGTCCAGTAAGCGATTTGCCGCTCACCTCATAACGCGAATCACCTGTGCAGTATTCGCGCTTGTGTTCGACACGGAAGATAAACATAATGTCAACCTTTCTAGTCTATGTGCAAGCCTAACATGTCCCTAGCAGGACTGGCAAGTTGTTATCTGCCCGTTGAGCAGTACGTCTGTCGTTGTCCTGCTAGGGACTACATTACCTAGTGCTGGTTGAATATGCAAGCCTTACGCCTGTGACATGCTTCACACTTTCTTGCTGTGTGCGCGGCCTGCGGTTAGTACGGACTCGGCCACCCTTAGCAAGGCTACCCTTGCGCTCGTTACATGCTATGTGGGTCGGATGCATATTGTCTACTGTATTCGTCCCGCCATCGGCAAGTGCAACGATGTGATCAATGGAGAATGAATCATCATCATATGTCGATGCAAGACTGATGATTGCCTTTTCTTTATTCTTACCTTGCAAAAGGCAGATCTGGCAATACAAGCCATACTTTTCGAGCAATTGGGCGCGAATTGCTCGCCGCTCATGACTATTGAATGCTCGCATTCCCTTGACGGGCTTACCCATTATGTTGCCTCTCTGTTGTGATGATGGGTGAACACTACCTCACCCCTGCAAGTTCTGTCAACCTTTACCTTGAAGCCAGCTCAGAGCCATTTTAAGCGCTCAGACTATCTGAGCCTAGGGTGAGTATAGGTCAAGGCTTGTTAGGCGCTCAGCGTGGCTCAGACAGTGCCCAGCAACAGACAAACGCCATAGCCATAGATCTAGGCTCGCCACGTGCATTAGTCCATCGTAGTTCACGCTTGGCACGTCGCACATTAGTTACATTGTCATGGATATAAACCTGACAACAATTTGTATGAATAGTAAGCATTTACATTCTCCTAAAATAGAAATGGCACCAACTATCGCGGGGGTAGTTGGTGCCATTTCAGATTATCTACTTAGGCCAGTCACAAGACATAGAAACACCATAGGATGGTGGGTCCCACATAATGCAAGTAACAGGCTTATTGTTCACATCAATAGTTTCAATCCAAATAGTAGGTTCAGGCGGTCCCTCATCATTACTTGCGCAGCCAATCATCATTGCTAGGCTGATTGAGGTTACAGTAACAAAAGCAATAGCCTTTTTCCACATAGTGCCTTTCCTTTCTGTTAATTGATGTCAGTACGGCTACCATCGAACGATCCTGACACAACCGTCCAATAGAGCGCTTGGACTTGATGAGGCTTAAGGTCCATACGCTTAGCTACCTGACGGACAGAATCCGAAATGACGTAATACCCGGCACCCGTTCCGTCAAGACTCTTTTCGCAAGCCTCAATGTACTTGAGAGCGGTTTTCTTGTCGGTACCGGTCGTGTTGACAAATGCCATAAGCATCCACGTGTCAACGGTAACGGAATCGCTATTGGTGGGGTCAACAATATTGTTGAAGAAAGAACGTCGCTTAATGCCTGTAAGAGTAGTAGCAATACTCTCGCCGCGAGCAATTCGAACGGCCATGCAAACATTAACGCTCAATGCCATTCCAATAGACTTAGCTGCATCCATAGCGGAAAGGTCACTGTAGTTACGGAATTCAGCAAGAATGGCGTCTGCCACCTTCTTATTGCGCAGCCAAGGCATCCGAGGAGAAACCGCAGAGATGACGCCCGCAGCAATTTCCATACTGACGTTGTGCTTAGCTGCTAGCTCACGAGCGAAAGCGTTAGCTTCAAAGTACCAGCTACCGGCACGAGCAGCTTCCGCAGGGTCCATGGAATCGATCTTAGCGGTAATCTCATCAATCATTTTCAGGAAGTAGGCACCGAACTTGATATTGACCGCCGAAACAGTACCAATCTGCGAGGCGGTAAGCTGGTCAATCGTGGAAGGTGCGATGATCTGCATTGTGGCTCCCTTGTCGCTATGACTTGCTGATGTGTAGAACTCTACACAGGATGTCCACTAGAGTCAAGCTGACTCTAGTGGACATCCTGTGAGGTAGGTCACACAGCTTCAAGCTGGTCAAACATGAATCCGAAACGATCACCATCGCGACCACTGCCAGGAAAGATTACAATACAATCCCATAGGGCAGGATCATCATTGGTAATAGTACCTTCTTTGTCTTCTAGCATTTCCCAAATAGTAAAGATGACCGTTCCGCGCTTAACCTTGACCTTATCGCCTGCTGTAAACATAACGTCTCCTGTTAATTGATTCGATCAATACTGATACTAGCAATGCGAGGAGAATCAACAAGCATCATCTTAACAAAGATTGCTGCTTGTGCATCCGTAAACTCATTGGTTGGAAAATCCTGCTTACTGCCATCATTGAAATGCAGTGTGACTGAAAAAAGTGCCTGCTTTGGTTTGTTTGGGCGAGGATGGTTGCATACACCATCTCTACAAGCCTTTTCGTAAATGCCGCATTCATTATATCTTGGCATTATGTTTTCTCCCTCGCTTGTCGCTGTGACTTGCTGATGAGGAAACACTATCAAGGGTTGTCCAGTATGTCAACCTGACAACCCAGCATGTGACCTAGGTCACAAACTAGCAGCTTACTCCAGTTGGTACTAGGGAATAAGCCCAATCGTGCACGCTATTAGTCTGTGCGTAGCAGACATTTTCGATCTTAATAATGCGTACCCAAATATCTGTAGCTTGATCATTCTGTGAGGGTACCCGTGTCCAGTCAGTTACAAGCACATATCCCGCTGTGCGGCCTGTTCCGACATAATCCCTACTAACCGTTGGTGCAGTGTCAGCGCAAGCTGTAAGACTAAGCATGCTGACAATAGCAGCAATAGTTAGGCCAATTCGTTTCACTTATCTTCCCTTTCATCCTGCTGATTCATTTCATCATTATCAGTAGGAGAGGTACGTGGCTCAATGTCTGCACCAATAGCAGGCACAAACTTACCGCTCACCTTATCGAAGGTACATCCTCCATAAAAGAATGCTTCATACTCATCACTAGATCCATCAATCTTAGAAAAGTAGACAAGCGTAGAATCATGGCAGAATGCGTATAGCCCATTAGCGCCAGGTACCTTGATTGCATTAGCCTGCTCAATGTCAACAGACTTAGTACACGCTCCGGCAGTAGAACTAACAAGCACAATAATGCCAAGCGCAATTGCTGCGATCTTTTTATTCAATGTGTTTCCTCTATTCAGAAATCTTACGAACGTCAACGGAATAGTAATTACTAGTAGCATAATGCAGAATATCTGTGACATAGCTGAAATTGATTCCGCAGTGAAGTAGAGTACGGTTACCTTGGCGATCAATTCCTGTTACTTCATACAAATCTTCAGCAATTTTCTTAATCTCATCAGAATGCATTGGCATTCCAATGTCACGAGATACCTGCATTTGCACATAAAGTTCATCTGATAAATTGTCAAATCTGACAAAGATTTGATCCTCAGTAAACTTACCTCTATAGACACCAACAACTGTACCAGTACTTCCCTTTGGGATAATACCAGGCTCGTTATTGAAATCTTTAACAAGAGCGACCTTATCGCCTCGCATGAACTCAACCATAGTCTTTTCTCTGTTTAGAACGAAACTAGAATGACGTCGTTACCATTGATGATTGCAAAGACACCATCAGCATTGCTGGCAACCATATTAGTCTTCAAATTGATTGCCTCATTAACACCTTTAATGAGTTTCTGCCGCTCATCGTTAGTAGCGAAATGGAATACTACAGGATCGTTACGATGACGGAAATAAATCTGGACAGGAAACATAATGATTCTTTCTGTAGAAATGAAAGAAAGGGTTTGGGTATCAGGTTTGCAAGTTGTTATCTACCACTTAGGTAGTACGTCTGCCTTACTGATACCCAAACCCTATCAGGTCTAGTCGCGCTTGGCAAGCTCTTTCTTGAGCTTGCTTTTCTCGCTGCGCTTGATTGCTCGGCGCTCTTTGTCCCCGTTCTTGCCTGCCTTGCCAAAGTGTCGGCACCATGCGGCATTAGAGGCAACCATCTTAGCCATAGTCAATCTCCCTGTGCAGTTATCAACCTTGCTTGTGAAGATAGCCTAGCACAGCCTCAACGGATCTTGCAACCCTCAGGGGCGTTCCATCTTTGTGTCTGTATCGCTAGGGGTCAACTTCTTACCCTTGACCGGTATAGGCTTAGGTGCAGGCTTGATATACCGAACGTCATAGAAATCCTTAGACGCAAGTACCTTCTTACTCTGGTTACCCGCTCTGTGTCTTCCTGGCATTTTGCCCCTTAAGTATTCTATTTTTGATATTGGTTTTATTAGCGTTACTAGTAGTACTCAATACTTGAGCGGCACCATTTAGGTCGCCACGTTTTACGAGACCTAGAGCAATTTTATTCTTTTCGTGGTCTCTATCTTTATTATGCCTTGCCATAAATAACCATTCTGTGAGGAATGCCGATGCCCCGACACAGGTCTAATCAAATTAGATAGGAAAACTGAAAGGCAGTAATGAGTTAGGTTGCTTATTCCTCTCACGTATAAACAAAATTATACGCTATCCTCATTACTGCCAATCTAGTGCCACTATCTAGCTAACAGTTACAGTTTCCATAGTAACTCGCAGGAGATGATTATAATCTCCGCTCATTGCTTCATTCATGTACTCAGTAACCACACTAGCTGGCACGCCAGCTCTACGCATAGCTTTAGTTACTGTTCCCATAATAGCGAAGGCGTTACCATCTTGTCCGACGAGTTCAACGGTCACGTCAGGAAACATAACATTGGTCATTGTGTTTGCCTCTCGGTTGGTGTTGAGCAAACTCTATCAGTTGCTCTGCAAACTGTCAAGTCTTGGTTGTGACAGGATCACCCGCTACCTGTCGTTGCATCGACTCAATCTCCCACGGAACAATTCAAAGTAGCAAGCATTTAACGTCACCGGCTCCCATTTACTAAGAATGGTATTTCACTGGCGCCTCAGTTATTTGCTTTTTGAAATGCTCTCCTATTCGATGCTCCCTTACTTTTTAAGACGGACCAAAGGGATTCGAACCCTCGATATCTCTGATTACCCTAATGGGTTTATCCTCAGCGCATTAGCCTATCAATGCTATCTGATCCGCGCACGGACCTTACAGGAGTTACCGACGCCCCGGAACGTCATATCCATAAGGTACTGGCGAGTCTTTTTATTCAGCTAGAATCACGTAGTCCGCCACCGAACTTTTTCCAGTCAGCAGCACACTCTCTACACATACTGATTCCGCCGCATCGAGCTTTGTTACCATCTGGCCTAGGCCAGACATGACCATGTCCTGTATTACTGCCAGGTCCAAAAGGCTTGAACAGTTCGGAATCTGCATCGTTACTAGAGTTCATTTCTCGTGCAAAACTGGCAAGAATACCCTCATAGGTATAATCACCAACCTTAGCACTTCGCAGGATTTCTGCGTACTTTTTGATCAGCTCATCCATTGTGCTTTCCTCTCGTTGGCTACAAGTTGAGCCTATCAGTTGCTGGTTACTCTGTCAAGCCAGACTCTAGGATTCGAACCTAGCCGCTAACCCTTACCGATTAGTGTCTCCCATTGAGTAGCCCGGTCTACGCAGCAAGGGTAAGTCGCTGGCAGAATGTCTTAGGTGAGAGGTATTCGAGCACTAATATTTCCTCTCCTTCCCTGGTCACAGGAAGTGTAGTACAAGGAGTGCTAACATTTGTAAGGCCCTGACCCGAACCTTTATGTATGTCAGCCTACACTGACCATTCTAAGTTCGTCAAGTTTTTACAGCGTGTAATTGAATCCCATATCATTAACAGCGTAATGTGCCTGATCAAGCATCCAAGTTACCGCGCGGTGCTCGTTACGAAAGTCTAGCGGATAAGTACCTAGTCTGTCAACTTGTGTGACGGTTGTCACATCAGCATCGTTTCGAGTGATTGTCCAGACAATATCGAACTGTCCGTCAGTAACCTTGATCTGCATTTAGACCTTCTTAGCTGAGATCACGTAAGGCTTATCAAAGTCTACCGTCTCCAGTGAGGCCAGAAACCTCGACTTATCAGCGCTCTTGCTGTAACGCTCAGCGGCCTTACCCTCAAGAATGATCGTGTCCTGACCTGTCTTGTACAAGTCCCTAATGACTACCTCGATTGCGCTCATGCCACTACCCTATCAAGTCGTGTCTAGGCTGTCAAGGGTTTATTTTACGACGTAGCGTTTACCTACACCCTGACAAGCATTGCAACGCTTATTGCCTATGTAACCCTTAGTGCAGAACTCACAATCAATTAGAGTTACATCTCCCTTAGGTTTCTTTTTCCAAGGATTTTTCATTGTTACTTCTTTTTCTTGGGACAAGTGTGACTCTGTCCATCAACAATAGCATTACCACACTTCCAACAATGTGTATGCGTATTTGCCATTAGGTAACCTTAGCAATCTGTTGGAATAGCTGGCCGGTCAAATTTCCTGCCGTAAGTACCCAAATGAATGTGGTAACTTGCACGAAGATAAATGCACGGTTACTGATAATCAGCCTTTTCGATATAGCTAAATAAAATGCTGTTGTTGCGACAGTAGCGATAATAATAGAGATAATAGTAAGAATTGCAATGAGAATCATTTAGATCTTCCTGACCTCATCTGCTGCAACATAGGTAACAGTGCCAGTACTGAATCTTACAGTATAGACATACTTACCGTTAGTATCGATTGCAATTACTTCTCCTTGCGTCCCGATCACCTCATCATAACCCTCAAGGATCTTGCTGAGTTCGACCTTATCGCCCTTAGCGGGAGGCATCTTGCGAGCCTGAATACTTAGTGCATCAGCAATCATAACAGACTCACGGTTGCGCAAGGTATCAAGTAGATCACTGAACTGTACAGAGTCTAGCAGATCATCAACATCATGTTGACGCAGGATAGTCTCGATAGTATCAACGTCATGAGCTTCCATGGTGTGTCCTTTCGTCGGTGATGAGACTAGCCTAGCTGACTAGTCTCAGACCGTCAAGAGCCTGCTACAAGATCTTTTAGCTCTTGCTTGGTGCGACGTGCAATGTCACCACGCCACGTACTGGCGTTACTGAGAAAATACAGAACAATAGACTTAGCACTGTCGGCACCGTACATGTCATCAATGCCCTGCAAATGAAGCATTGCCTCATGGTAAGGCTTTGCTGCGTAATTCATGGCGGGCCACGTATGGCTGATTTCACGAGCAATTTCGAAAATGGGTCGAGTATCAGTCACTTCTTACCTCGCTTACGAAGCTTGTTAATTTTATCGCTCACAGGTGTCCTATCTGTCTGACCACGCGTATCTAGTGACTTACCTTGTGTCCTCTGCCATGAGGCACTGTTTTCTAGATCGTTAGCACGCTCAGAGATAGGCCACTTTGCTTTCTTATTCTTATCCTTGTCAGACATAATGTATCTCCTCAACTAAGTGTTACCTGAACCCTATCACGTGTTGCGCTTGCCGTCAAATACCTTAGCAGGATTGAGGTAAAGATCATTTAGCTCATTGATGATCTTCTCATTATCAATAGCTAGCTGCTCTTCCTCACTTACCTTACGGTACTGCTCAAGCCTAGGCAAGTTGATATATTTCCAAATCCAGTAATTTACTACAGCAAAAACAAGAGTAGCAACAGCAAGAAAAACCCATTCAAAACTGTCAGTCATTACAACAAAACCAATCCTTGCTGTCTGAGTAACAACAGCAAGCCCAGCTATCTTAATACCTAGACTGACCATTTCATAATTGAGTTTATTCTTGCCTAGTGAGCATAGGATTGTAGCAAGCAATGCCAGAATAATAAATAGACAACTAAGAATAAAAGAAATTAGTAGCATAGAGTTTTCCTCTAGTTAGTAAGGGATCGAGCAATAAATCTAACAGTGTCCTCATCCCACTTAGGATAAGATTTCATTACTGCTGCTACGGTCGACTCTAGCACGTCATCACCAGCAGTTGCAAGCCTTGTAAAAATCTCCTGCACCTTAGAGTACTCGCCATAGCTAACGTACCTAGTTTCATCTGCAACGGTCACAGACTGAACGCTACGGCATGTTCCTATTGCATACATAAACTCACCCGGTGACATACTCATAGGCTCATAGAAATAGGTACCTATATAAGTAGTGGTGAAGTTGCGCTCTTCAGTAAGTTTGCGGATTACTTGATTAGCATATCGAATAGTACTGCCAGTGACTTTTACATCATCAACAAGAATCCATTTTCTGCCAATAATTCCATCACCATCTGTGTTCTTACTATTATGGTGAAGGATACCAGGTTTACGCATAGCGAAGAAAGGTACATCAAAATGACGGGCTAGAATTGGCATGACCAATAGACCAGAATTACCAATACCTACCATGCTGTCAAAATCAATACCTTGACCTAGCAATTGCATTTCTGCATTAGCAATTAGTTGATCTGCTGATCGAGCAAATGCAGTCTTGCAATAGCTGTGTGCAGTAAAGTCTAGATAATCAGTCACGATTACGCACTGAATCAATAATCGCATTAATACCAAATGCTACAATGATACACAGAGCAATAAGCATAAGACCAATAGAGTATGCAACTACTGATCGACCGAGAGCTTCATAAAATCCCATTCGTGACATACGGTCTATGAAGAACAGAACGTTGATAAACGTCATTCCTACAAACTGGCCCACAATAAGCGGCTTCAAGCTGTTCAATGTCATACCAAAATCCTATCAGATTTACTCTGCTGGTTCCAGCTCTCGGGTAAAAAACATCATGTGATCTGGATCACCATCTAGTTGCACCATACAGGCACGAGCTGTCAGGAGCTTTTTAACGGTGCCTTTCATCCCTAGCCAGGGTGAAGCACCACCAGCAAAAGATATCGCATGAGAGGCGACTACAGCTTGTCCTACATCCGGTTGCCAGGATTTTCCTTGCATAGTCGCCACACTCCATAGATGAAAACTGTAGGTAAACCCAAAATGGGCACGAGCCAAGCAACGTGAACCCAAATACTAGGTACTTGAGAAATTGCAAGGCCCGTGCCCAAAATTGTGGCTACCATAATTAGTAGCCTGTTTAGCATTAGATACTTTCGATAATCTTGATAGCGTCCTTAAGCTCAGTAACGCGAGCCTCAAGACGTGCAAGCTCAGCCTTAGCTACAGCAAGCGGTCCACCAGCAGCTTCAGTAAAGACTCGATCAATGTCGAAATCCTTAGCAATCAGTGCAGGAAGCTTACGCCAAGAAGCTACAGCGGCCCAGACCAGGTCTGATTGATCATAATAAGGATCATAGTCAGATTCGGTATCAAACCATACACCAAGCGCGATTGCCTTACCAGCATCGTCACGGCGGACAGCCTTTACAGTACCAATCTTGTCAGAGTATTGGGAGATCCTGCTTCCTCGAATGTAGC
>Ga0190268_10000064_pt1 | contig 17996 bp, 20 predicted proteins | sample Popmic249T_FD_133750 | JGI IMG/M metagenome (GOLD analysis project Ga0190268, IMG submission 133750) | Populus adjacent soil microbial communities from riparian zone of Blue River, Arizona, USA - 249 T | ecosystem: Environmental > Terrestrial > Soil > Riparian zone | place: USA: Arizona... | reverse complement strand
CTGCACGGCTGCCTCAAGACCGGCGCGCACTACGACGAGCACACCGCCTGGGCCCACCACACCGCGACGCCGGCAGCGCCCGCCGCTTGACCCCTAAGACCCAGGGATGTCTCTGCGACCCCTCCGGACAGGAAGAGCGGGCAGGCAAGAACGGCCTGCCCGCTGAGCGCGCGGCCCGCGGCGCTCTCGCGTGTGTGAACGAGCGCCGCTCGAATAGCCCAAGTTCGCGATCCGAGAGCCTGGGCATCCGCGGCCTTGTACGTGGCGATACGCTCTCGCACACCTGTACGAACCCGGATCAATCGGGCGCGTACGGGCGCCAATTCCAGGCCGCCTCACATCAAGAGGCGGCCCGGCCGCACGCACGCGTCTCTTTCGACTACGGAGGACTTATGAGTCGGACCCGCGGTATCCCTCGACTTCTCGTCAGCATCGCGACGACGCTGGCCATCGCCACGACGACGGTCGTCGCGGTCGGAACACCCGCCCAGGCGGTCGACGTACCGGCCTACGGCGTCATCACCATCACCAACAAGGGCACAGGCTTCGTCCCGCCGACCTGGACGTACGACCCGGCGTTCTGGGCGTGCAACACGACCGTGGAGGGGCAGTTCAACCTGCCCACCGCGATCACCGTCAAGTGCCGCGCCTCGGAGAGCATGTCGTTCAACTGCCCGCGCATGATCCTGACCGTGCACACCGAGGGGCTCGCCTCCCGCGCCGGCGGCCGCGCCGCATGCACGTACAGCTACCTGGACACCGGCATCATCAGCGGCGTCAACACCGCGCAGCTGACCGGTGACCTCGGCCGCGCCCTGTGGGTCGAGTGCACGGCATACAGCGATACGCCCCTCATCCCGCCGTACACCGTGACCTGCAACGAGCCGGGCCTGCCGACGCTGTAGCACGGCAGGACGGCCAAGGGGTCGCGTCGAAGTCGGACACAACAACGGGGAGGTGCGGCGTGCGCAGACCGACGGCATTGGTCGTCGCACTGCTGTCCGGCGCGAGCGTCATCGTCGCGCTGCCGGTCGCACGCGCTGCGCCCCCTCGTCCGGCCGGATGGGTCATCACCCGCACCGGCCGCGGACCCGCGGTCCTCACGGGCACGTTCACCGGGAACGCGAACAGCTCCACCGCGACGGCGGTGCTGTTCGCGCTCTCCGGGCGAGGCAAGGCCCGCAAGCTCGCGAACGCGTTCACGAGCGCATGGATCACGTGGGGCGCCGATGGTTCGCCGCATGTCTACGGCGCGGACTCCCCATGCGTGGCCGCATGCACCAATCCTCTCGACGGGACGACCGAGTTCGGGTTCTCATCGAACGGGCACAGGCTCGACGCCGCCGTGTACATCGCGACATGGGACGTGAAGGACGTCACCATCAATCTCACGTCGCCCGGGTGGCGGAAGCGGCCGTGGACCCCGTCGATGCGCACCGTGTCGACCGAGCACGCGGGTGACGCCGGCGTCCGAGCATCGCGGACCAGCGTCGGCACGTTCACTGGGGCCGAGGCACCAGGCGGGCGGTACGGCAGCGTCGCGTGGGGTGCTCTTCCGTGTGCCGACTACGGAAGCGGCAGCGCCCGGTTCAGCGGAGGGGTGCGTGAGTGGCCGCTCGACTGCGGATACAACCCGCGCGAATGGGAGTCCAACGCACGAGCGACCCGGTGGCGGCTATCCGGTGACGCGACCGGGGTGGACCACGTCGTGAACGTGCTCGTCGTCGTCGACTACCCCGCCGGTTGACGTGACGCGACAGCAGCGGGGTAGAGCCAGCTTCAGCAGGCCGGACGACATCGCAAGTCGAGATTGGCACGGCCTCGCGCCGACATTGCGAGCGGGGCATGGGCCCATCCGCGCGATGCGACGCGACCTGCGTATCCCGGAGGAAAAGTGAGCCGGTCGATCCTGCACGTGTCCGACCTGCATCGTTCACCGACTGAGCCGATCAACAACGACGAGTTGATCTCAACCCTGGTCGCCGATCGCGACCGCTACATGGCGGAAGAGCCGGCGGTCCCCGCACCGGAGGCGGTCGTTGTCAGCGGTGACCTCATCCAGGGCGCCGGCCCGTACGCTTCCGACCCGGACGCGGAAATCCGCGAACAATACGAGGTCGCTGTCGAGTTCTTACGCCGCCTTGCCGATCGCTTCGCCGAGGGCGACCGCGCCCGCGTGGTTGTCGTCCCCGGAAACCACGACGTCGCCTGGTCCGTCGCACGCGCGGCCATGAAGCCCGTGCCCGCCGACAAGGTTCCTGCCGACCTCGGGCCGGCCGCGTTCGGCCCGTCGTCGGACCTTCGATGGAGCTGGAAGGAGCGCGGGCTGTACCGCATCGTGGACCGCTCGCTCTACGAGAGACGGTTCCACCATTACACGTCAGCGCTCGACGACTTCTACGCTGGCGTCGCGCCCGCGTGCGACCCTGCGGCCTACTACCGGTTATTCGAGCTGTTCGACGGCCGTGTCGGGGTGGCGGCGTTCAACTCGTGCGACGGGAACGACTGCTTCTCGTTCCACGGCCATATCCCACAGTCTGCCGTTGCCCGCGCACACATGGAGCTGCACGACCGCGCAGCCGGATACGACTTGCTCATGGCCGTGTGGCACCACAGCATCGAAGGTGCTCCCGATGCCTCGGACTACATGGACGTGGAAGTTGTCCACGCACTCATTGGGAAGGGCTTCCGGTTCGGCCTGCACGGTCACCAGCATCGGGCCGAGGCGTCCACCCGCTACATCCACCTTCCCGACCAGGTTCCGATGGCGGTCGTGAGCGCAGGGTCACTCTGCGCCGGGGCGCGCGAGCTCCCAACTGGGATCAGCCGGCAGTACAACGTCATCGAGTTCGACGACGACTTCACCTCTGCCCGCGTACACGTGAGAGAGATGGCTGTCGCCACCGTGTTCGCTCCCGCGATCCGTCCGCAGTTCGGTGGACGCAGCTACGTGGACCTCAACCTTGGCGCCGACCCGATGAAAACCCTCGCCTCGCGGCTCAGCCGCGAAGGCGCGGCAGTTGCCGACGCGGAACGTGCCATTGCAGCGGGCCGCTTAGAGGAGGCGGCCAAGTCACTGGCCGCGCTCCGTCCACTGCCAGGCTCCTACCCCCGATCGCTTCTGGTCCAGACGATCAACGATGGCGGGCTCTGGGAGGCCGCTGGCGCGTTGATCGGCGATCCAGCGAACGCCGACGAGCTCGCTGCCCTGGCTCGTGCCCACGCCGAAACCGGCAAGTACACGGAGGCGCTGGCGCTGCTCGACGCCGCTGACCGCGTCGGCATGTCCAAGGCCGCCGCTGGTGACCTTCGAGGCTGGATCGTGGCAAAGAAGGAGATGGGCCCGTGACCGACGTCGAGCGGTTCCCCCTCCAAGTCGACGTTGGTCGGGTGATCGAGGTACTCGCGACGCAGATCTACCAGTCGCCGTTGGCGTTGTTGCGTGAGAACACACAGAACGCCTTCGACGCGGTCTTGCTTCGCCGCCACCTCGGCCAGCAATTCGAGCCGCGGATCGCTGTCGACATCAGCGCAGACACGGTCACCATCGACGACAACGGCGTCGGGATGACGCCCAACGACCTACGCGAGCACTTCTGGCGCGCGGGCTCCAGCAGCAAGAACAACGACGACGCCCGTGCGGCCGGCGTCGTCGGCACCTTCGGCATCGGTGCCATGGCCAACTTCGGGATCGCGGACTCGCTATCGGTGCAAACCGAATCAGCGATCACCGGAGAACGCACCGAGACCAGCGTCCGCAAGGACGCCCTGTCAACGAGCGAGGACTGCATCGAAAGTCGTTCGCTAGACCCGACGGGACAGCCAGGTACGCGAGTCATTGCCCACATCGAGCCCGGTCAGCCATTCGACATCGCTCAGGCCGTCACGTACATCTCTGACTTCGTGGCCTACGTCGACATCCCCGTCTTCGTCAACGGGCAGCTCGCAAGCGGCCGGGACATCGCCGATGCGGTACCCGTCCCACCGGGCGAGCCGCTTCCGCTTGGCGAGCAGGAACTTGCGCCTGGGATCACAGGGCATGTGACGTTGAGGCTGTCGGGCGCCGGCGACGTGTGGGCGCGCATCGATGACGTCACATACCAGGGTTCCCCCCTACCTGGAACTCTCGTAGTGCGGCAGGGCGGGGCCTCGCTACAGACGTTTCGGAGCGGCTTCGGCCTTGCGACGGTAGGTGCCTCATCCGTCTACCAGTTCGGTGGCGTTGCCAACTTCTCGGCGCTCGTCCCAACGGCTGGACGGGAGGCGCTGACCACGGCGAGCATGCAGTTGCTCCAGTCGATCGTGGCCGGTGTCGACCGGGTCGTGTCGCTCGCCATTGCTGACCGGCCCGAGGCGGACCTCAACACCCGGTTCATGGAGTGGGCGCGACAGAACGGCCGCTTCGACCTGTGTGCCGGCCTCAAGGCGCGTGTCGAGCCCGGCCAGCGGTTGGCGCTGGGTGTGTTGCGTGATCGGTCAGCGGACAGTCCTCTGCTCGTCTATGCCGGATCGGACCGTTCCATCATCGAGGCGGTCGGCACCGAAGACTCGCCACTTGTGGTCCTAGCCGGCGACAAGCCGCGGCGTTCGTGCGAAGAGCAGTTCCTCGCCCGTTACTGCACGACGCAACGTGTCGAGGAGGCGCCACAGGTGTTGCGCCGCAAGCCACGCGACGAATGGACGTTGGCGGAGCAAGCTCTCGTCTTCCGCATCACGTCGATCCTCGCGGCCGACTACTTCTTCCCAACCGCGGTCGACCTTGGCGACCTGTCACACAGCCTGCCCATCCTGGTCGAGACGGGTGACCACCCAGTGATCGTGCTCGACCCGAAGGCGGCTACGTTCGGCGTGATCGCTGGCCTGTATGTGACCGACGTCCAGGCGTTCGGCTCGATGGTCAAGGACTTCGTCCGCAACATGATCTTCCCGCAAGTGCGGGATCTCGTCCCGAGCAGCACGCGGCAAGGTGCCGATGCGTTCCTCAAGACGATCCGGCGTACGCGTGACGTGTTCGAGTACGAGTTCGACGATCTGGACAGTCTCAGCGCAATCTGGACCGAGTACCTCGAAGGCCGGCTCAGCATGGCTGAGGCAGCCGACCGGTCTACCCGGTTCGTCGAGCGCAGCGTGCAGATAGTCGACAGCAGCGCCGCCGTTCGCGACGTAGTTCCCGACGTGATCACGAACGAAGAGGTCGTCGGCTCGGACCTCGAACTCGGCCCTGCCCCTCCGATCATGCGTGGTGAGCAGTCCTCCGATGCCAAGTTGCTGACGATCGCGGCAACCGACCCGCCACTACGAGGCCACCGCTGTTTCATAGCGCTCTCCGAGCGCACACGCGACGAGCACGGCGACTTCTTCCTCCAGCCGCACTCGACCTCCGTGGTCTGGGGCGGACAGAAGGTTCTGTTCGTATTCGAGCATCACTCCGGCCAGTTCGGCTTCTACTACGACCTTCAGACCACCCGCGTCGTGGCGGAGGAGTCGGGTGGCGGCGCGTTCCCGACAGCCACGATCGTGCTCGCCAACAAGGTTTACATCCCTATCCCCGAGGCAGTAGCCGCAGCGTTCATACCGGCACAAGGCGAGCGCAGGCGGCTGGACGTGCGCTGCGACCTTCTCTACACGGACGTCCGCTGACAGCGCTAAGTGCTCCATCTCCGCGAGAGGTAGGTGGGCTTGTCGGTCAACGTCCGAGGTGCTCGGCGGGTCACCATGCGAGATTGGGCCGTGGGGGCCTGTGGTGGGCCGTGGTGGGCCTGTGGTGGGCCGCCAGGGACTTGAACCCTGACCTGGCAGATTATGAGTCTGCTGCTCTGACCGGTTGAGCTAGCGGCCCGACGGCACGGTACAGGTCGTGTCGCGTGAGTGATCGACGACCAGTCGGTAGGCTCGCAACGTCGTCAGGCAGCGCGTGTCCACCGACACGCCGAGCGCCTTCCGATGCTGGCAGATTGCTGGCAAACTAGACGCGTAACGCCGCGACGCGGCGGTACGACGAGCAGAACTGCAGGGCACCTGACCTGCGGAAACGTGACTCGACAGGACCGGCTATCACCAGCCAGGTCGGGCTCATAATCCCTGGGTCGCAGGTTCGAGCCCTGCCTGCCCCACTCGCGTTCGCGCACTCTGTTCCGGCGGCGCACGATGGGAGGCGCTCGATGTCGAGTTCACGCCAATCGACCAAGGTCCGGCGGACGAAGACCGCTGCCCGCCCGCGAATGACTGCCAGTTCGCTGACCTCGCCGAGGCGGTCGACGACTACGTCTCGTGCTGCCGGGAACGGCTGGCGAAGGTGGTCGGCCACTACGCGCGCGCGTCCAGCCTGCGCGAGGCGATCGAGCGAGCCGCACGAGCCGAGACGTCCGACGGTGGCAAGCACGACCATCAGCGGAGGACCACGGACTCGACGATGCGCGATGTGGAGCGCGGCTTGCTCGCGATCAAGCCCGAGCTCGCGGCAGCGCGGACGTTCCACGATCTCTTCCTCGTTGTGAACGAGACGCTCCGACCGGTCTACGGCGCGGGTGACCTTTGGATCTACGACAACGCGCTACGGATCGGGGCAAAGCGTGGGCTGCGGCCGGACCGGGTGTATCTGCATCGGGATGCGGTTAGGCGCGAGGCGGTTTCACCCATCTCCGCGTGGGGTGTTCCTTGATCTCAGCGAGGTGCCCAGCACCTTGCGCGCGCGGCTGAGCCCCAGCGAGATCGAAGACTTCCTGTGCATCTATGAGGGCAGTGTCAGGTCCTGGGCCTGAGCCGCGACCACGGAGCCGCCCGTTGCGGGGTGACGCCGCGGGCATTGCGGCTGCTATTGGCACGTTGATCGGGCACACTGTCAACGTGACGTCGACAGAGTTGCTGGGGCTGATCTCGATCGATCCGGAGATCTGCCACGGTCAGCCGTGCGTCAAGGGCACGCGGGTGCTGGTGACGGTCGTCCTCGACGCGCTCGCGGCTGGAATGGCGGCGGAGGAGATCGTCCGGCACTACCCGACGTTGACGGACGGGGGCGTGCGCGCCGCGGTCGCCTACGGCGCGTGGCTGGCGAAGCAGGAGGTCCATCTGCTCCCGGCCGGCTCGTGATAGTCAAGCTCGACGAGAACGTCCCACACGACGCAGTCGCGGTCTTCGTCGACGGCGGGCATGACGTGCACACCGTCCCCGACGAGGATCTCGTCGGCCGTCCCGACGCCGACGTGTGGTCAGCCTGCGTCGCCGAGCGCCGGATGCTGGTCACGTTCGACTTGGGCTTCGGCGACATCCGCGCCTACCCGCCCGCGTCGCACTCGGGTGTCGTTGTCCTGCGTCTCGCGGACCAACGACCCGACGTGGTGGCCGACGTGCTGCGCCGGTTCCTTGCCGACTACGACCTCGACACGCTCTCTGGGCACCTGATCGTGGTCACCGACAGCCTGGTGCGACTGCGCCGCGAGTAAGGAGGATTCGGCGCGGGCGCTTGAGCGCGTCGATGCCGGTGGTAGTCAGAACGGGGCATGCACCGCGTTCCGAGCCGCTAGCGTGACGGTCGATCTGTCCGCGGCGGCCGAATGCCGGCCGGTGCGGGCCGACCTGGGTTCGGAGGTGGGTTCTCGCGGATCGAGGGCCGCCCGGGGTTCGGTGGCGGGGGCGGAGGTGGTGACGGCGGTGGGCTCTTCGCCATGTCAATACCTTCCGAGAAGGGCCAGCAGCAGAGCGCCTACGTTGACTGCGAGAGCGATGATGCCGCCGACAAACAAGAAGCCAAGTGTGCGGATGGTGCGATCGTTTTGGTCGATGTTCTCCCCGTTGTAGTGCGCGAGGAGTCGGGTCATGTCGTCCAGGCTCAGATCCCGGTCGTCGATCCAGCCAGGCAGAAGGTCGCCAACCTTGCAGCGGCACTGGGAGCCGATGGGCTGGATGGAGAAGGAGTTCGCGGCCGGTACCGCGACCGAGACCGTGGCTGCGTAGCTCGAACCGTGCGTCTGGCAGAACGGACTGATTGCCCTGCTCAGCGGGCACAGTAACAGTCACCAGCGTCGCGTTCCTGCTGACGTAGACACGGACTTCCCGGGAAGTCGGGGTACGCGCCCCTGTCGCCGGGACACGTTCGCGCGGTGTGCTCGTCGGGTGTTCACCACCGACATCGGGAGGTCCACCGTGAAGCGTCTCCACGTCACCGCGAGCGTCGTCATCGTCGCCTACGTCTTGGTCGCCGCCGCGTACTACCAAGCCGCGTTCCTGTCGTTCATGGCCATCCCCTCCGCGGCGGGCATCCTCACCGCGCGTCGCTGGCCGCGCGCGGGCGCGATCGTCATGGCGGTCGCCGGCTTGCTCGTTCTCGCGGTCACGGCCAACCAGCTGTTCACCGGGCCGAGCGCTTTCGACCTCGTGTTCGACGTCGTGTGCGGGATCGCGGGCGCGGCCGCGTTGGTGGACGGCCTGCGGTCCGTGTTCTCCCGAACGCCGGTCACGGACCTGGCCGGTCGCTAACCTCGGGATCATGGCGACCCGCCGGCGGCCAGGTGCCGTCGCGTTCGCGGCGTACGTCGCATTGTCGGTCGTCGCCGGTGCCGTGGCGGTACTGGCGCGGCCTGACATCCAGGACGACCACGCGTCGTACGCCTTCCTCTCCGCGCTCTACCTGGTCAACGCCGCGCTCGTCGTGACGCTGACCGTGCACCTGCCGCGGCACGCGGTCACCCGGACCCTCGCCGCCGGGGTCTTCCTCACCGCGTTCTCGTACGGCCCTGAGCGAGTCGCCCGCGCGCTCGACGCGGGCGCCGTCGCCGACGCGTTCGCAAACGTCGGGTGGCTCGGTGGCATCCCCATGCTGCCGCTGCTGTTCGCGCTCTTCCCCGACGGATGGCCGCAGGGGTGGCGGCGCTGGGTCGCCCGCGCCGACGTTGCCGCGCTCGCGACTCTCGTCGTGGCGTCGGCGCTGCTGGCGTGGGATACCGGTCAGGTCGTCCCGGCGGTGGGGGCGGCGTGCGGCGTGGTGCTGTTCGTGACCGGCATCGGTAGCGGCGTGCGGCTTGGCTGGCGCGCGGTGCGCCGTCGCGAACGCGAGCGCGGCGCGATCCCGTTCGGTGCGCTCGCGGTGATCCTCGTGGTCGTCTTCGCGGCCGGGGTCCCGATGACGACGCTGACGTTCGCGCTGCTCGTCAACGGGCCGTCCATGGCGATCGGCTACGGCGTGCTGCGCCACCACCTCTTCGGTGTCGACGTCGTCGTCCGCCGGGTCGCGATCGCCGCGGCGACCTCGCTCGCGGTCCTCGCGCTCTACGTCGCGGCGGCGTACGCGCTCGCATCCGCGACCGGCGTCGACCGCGCGGCGCTGGTCGCCGCCCTCGCGCCCGCGATCGTCGCGGCGACGTTGCTCGGTCCCGCGTATCGCGCGGTGACCCGCCTCGCCGACCGACGCCTCTACGGAGACGATCCGCGGACGCTGTTCCGCGACCTCGCACATGACCTCGCCGCCACGTCACCGGACGAGGTGCCGGCCGTCGTCGCCGCGCGTACCCGCGCAGGGCTGCGGCTGCCGTGGGCCGCGGTCGAGCTGGACCGCGAGGGGAGCCTCGTCGCCGTCGCCGAGGACGGCGTACGGCAGCCCGGAGACGTGGCGCCGTTCGATCTGGTGCATGCCGGTACCCGGGTCGGCCGGCTGCTCGTCCAGCCGCGCCGCGGCCAGCCGGCGCTGAGCCGTCGCGACGAGAGCGCGCTCGCCCAGATCGCCGCGGCCGCGAGCCCGGCGGTCTCGGCGGCGCGGCTCGTCGACGAGCTGACCGAGTCCCGCGAACGGCTCGTCGAAGGCCGCGAAGCGGAACGCCGCCGCCTACGCCGCGAGCTGCACGACGGGCTCAGCCCGTCGCTGGCCGGGATGTCGCTCGCGCTCGGCGCCGCGCGGCGCAGCATGGGTCCGGTTCCCGACGACGCGGAACGCCTGCTCGCGAACGTGCAGGACGAGGCGGCTCGTTCGTGGCGCGTCGTCCGCGGCATCCTTGACGACCTACGCCCGCCCGGGCTGGAGGAACTCGGCCTGGTCGGCGCGCTAGAGGACCGTGCCCGTCAGCTGTTCCGACCCGACGACTTCGTCGTGGACCTGGTGGCGGACGCGTTGCCGCCGTTGCCGGGCGCGGTCGAGATCGCGGCGTACCGCATCGCCACCGAGGCGATGACGAACGCCGCCCGGCACAGCCACGGCCACCACTGTCACGTCGAGATAACCGCGAACGGCCGGCTCGACATCGTGGTCACCGACGACGGCAGCGGGGTCACGGCACCGCCGGGCATCGGCGTGCGCTCGATGACCGAACGCGCGGCGGACCTCGGCGGCTGGGTGCATGTCGAGCCGGCGGACGGCCACGGCACCGTCGTCCACGCGGCTCTCCCGCTGGCGATGTCGCCGTGACCCGGGTGCTGCTCGTCGAGGACCACCCGATGTACGGCGCCGGGCTGCGCGCGACGCTCGACGGCGAGCCGGACATGGAGGTCGTCGGCCTGGTCGCGACGGCGGCCGAGGGAAGCGCGGCGGCCAGGACGCTGCGCCCCGACGTCCTCGTCGTCGACCTCGGGCTGCCCGACGCGAGCGGGCTGACCGTCGTGCACGACGTGACGAGCGAGCTGCCGGACAGCGGCGTGCTCGTCCTCACGTCGTATGACGACGACCACCACGTCTATGCCGCATTGCGGGCCGGTGCTCGCGGCTACCTCGTGAAGACCGCGGCCGCCGACGAGCTCGTCCGCGCCGTGCGCACGGTGGCGTCCGGCGACGGGACGTTCTCCGGCTCGGTCGTCGATCGCATCACCCGGCACGTCGCGACCGGCGGTCGCTCAGGTGACGCGCGGGCGTTCCCCGACCTCACCGGCCGGGAGCACGAGGTGCTCGCGCTGATGGCGCAGGGACACAGCAACGCGTACATCGCCGACCACTTCGTGCTCAGCCTGAAGACCGTTCGTAACCACGTGTCGTCGATCCTCGTGAAGCTCGGCGTGCACTCGCGCGCCGAAGCCGTCGCGAAGGCCAGGGACAACGGAGTTGGCTGATAGCCCGGCTGTTCTCGTACCACCATGTACCCATCGGGGAGCGCTAAAGGACGGTGAGGAGGAAGAGGAACGCCCGCATGGGGGGCCAGGCGGCAGAGCGGCTTCCGGATCGAGAGCGACCACGGCTCATCATCGCCTGGCGGTCACCGCCAATGGGCCTGGTCATGCCACGCTTGGAGACGGTCTCCACAGCGCTGCGCGGCGCTTCCGATGCTGACAGATTGCTGACAAACTAGGGATGTAACGCCGCTACGCGGTGGTACGGAGCACGGAACTGCACCACCTCTGACCTGCGGAAACGCGACTCGACGGCACCAGCCAGCATCGGCTTGGTCGGGCTCACAATCCCTCGTCGCGGCGTTCACTCTGCTGTGGGCAGTTGGAACTCGGCACGGCGTTGCGGCGGCACGAGGTCGAGCAGGTCCGGATGGCGTTCGATGAAGCTCCGGATGAACGGGCAGTAGGGCAGGACTTGCAGGCCGTCTTGCCGGGCAGCGTCGAGGGCGCCGCGCGCGAGGAGGGAGCCGAGCCCCTGGCCCTCGAACCGGGGCTCGATGAGCGTGTGGGTGAAGCTGCGCGACGTACCGGTCGGGTGATACTCGGCGTACCCTGCGACTTCATCGTCGACGAGGATCTCGAACCGGCGCGCTCCGGCGTTGTCGACTACCTGCGGGGGCTGTCGCATGGTCTGCTCTTCCTCACTCCATATCCACCGTAACAACGGAGCCTGAGCCGACGTAGCGTTGCCTGGAGCGCGCCAAGGACTTGTCTCGATCCGGCGCGCGGTCGGCGCCGCCCTCAGTGCGCGACGGTTTCGTCCTGGGCGTCGAGAACTCGCGTGACGAGCCGATGAAGCGTGCGTCGATCTCGCTCGTCCAGGGAGGCGATGGCGGTGTCGAGCTCGGATTCATACGACACCTTCGCTGCCGCCAGCCGGCGGGTGCCTTTCGGGGTGAGGCGGAGCCGGGACACGCGTCGGTCGAGCGGGTCCGCTTCGCGGCGGATGAGCCCGGCGCGCACGATCCGGTCAGCGAGCTTGCTCGTGCCGCCCGGCGTGATGCGCATGGCGGACGCGAGCTCCCCGACGCGGAGCCCGGTCGTGGACTGGGCGAGGAACCACAGCGCCTCGAAGTAGGCGAGGGGCAGGTCGTGCTCGCTGCGCAGCCGGCCGTCCACCCGGTCCCAGAGCGCGATCTCGAGCCGAACCAGCGTCGTCAGCCACGGGACCCCACCGGCCACACCGACGCGCGCCGGCAGCGAGGCCGCTAGCGGCTCTGCCGCGTCGTCGTGTCCAGGCGTCACGTCACGCTCGTCTTCGCGAAGTCTTGGGCGGGATGCTCCGAGGGTACGGGACGTCGTCCGCCCGGCGGTGGACGCGTCGTCAGCGGGTGGGCGGCTCGTCGGTCCGGATGGCGCAGACGTCGATGGCGAGCTCGACGTCGTCGCTGACGAGGACGCCGCCGCTCGCCAACGGCGTGTTCCACGTCACGCCCCATTCCCTGCGGTCGATCACGCCCGATCCGTAGAACCCGACGCGGGTGTTTCCCGTTGCGTCGACGCTCGTCCCGGTGAGGTCGAAGTGGATGCCGACCGTTCTCGTGGCGCCCTTCATCGTGAGGTCGCCGGTGAGGCGGAAGGTCGTGTCGTCCACCGATTCGACACCCGTGGAGACAAAGGTGATCTCGGGGTAGCGGTCGGCGTCGAGGAAGTCGGTGCCGAGCAGGAGAGCGTCGCGCTCCGGGTTGTTCGTCGTCACGCTCGCCGCACGGATCATGACCCGTGCCCAGGAGCGGCTTGGGTTGGCGGCATCGAGGTAGCCGTGACCGGCGAACTCCGTGAAGGAACCGCGGATCCTCGTGATCTCGGCGTGGCGGACGGCGAAGCCGAGCCGGCTGTTAGCGGGGTCGATCGTGTACGTCCCCGAGCTGCTGTCCGTCACGCCCGCGTGTCCCTCCTCGCCTGGCTTCCGCTCACCGCGCGGCGCCCAGCGATCGCACAGGGTGAGGTGGCGGCAGAAATGTTACCTGGAACAGATCTCGGGTAGGGCCCCGAGACGAGAGCGTCGTGCCGTCCTGTGCGCTACGGGGCGGACGCACACACCGAGTGCCCGACGTCCTCCGACCTGGAGGTGCCCCAGATGAGCACGGTGACCGCTGCGGTAGTCCGCGAGCCGAAAGGCAAGTTCAACATCGAGGAGCTCGAGCTCGACGAGATCCGCCCGAACGAGGTCCGGGTCCGGGTCGTCGCCGTCGGCGTCTGCCACACCGACGTGGCGATGCGCGACGCGGTCTTTCCGATCCCGATGCCCGTCGTGCTCGGACACGAGGGCGCGGGCGTCGTCGAGGCGGTCGGGAGCAACGTCACCAAGGTCAGCGCGGGCGACCACGTGGTCATGTCCGCCGCCTACTGCGGGCACTGCCTGCAGTGCCTCATCGGTCAGCCGGCGTACTGCGAGAACGGCTTCGCGGAGGACTTCGGCGGCCGGCGCACCCTGGACGGCTCGTCGTCGCTGACGTCGATATCCGGCGAGGTCGTGTCGTCGCACTTCTTCGGTCAGTCGTCCTTCTCGACGTACGCCAACGTCGTCGAGTCCGCCCTCATCCGCGTCGACCGGGACCTGCCGCTCGAGAAGATCGCCTTCCTCGGCTGCGGGATGCAGACCGGTGCCGGGTCGATCCTCAACGAGCTCCGCCCGCCGGCCGGCTCCAGCGTGGCCATCGCGGGCACCGGCGCCGTCGGGCACGCCGCGGTGATGGCCGCGCGCGCCTCCGGCTGCACCACGATCATCGCGATCGACCGCCACGAGAACCGGGTCGCGCTCGCACAGGAGCTCGGCGCCACCCACGGCGTGCACGGGCAGGCCGAGGAGGCGCAGGAGGAGCTGCTGCGGATCACCGGCGGCCGCGGCGTCGACTTCATCCTCAACACGACCGACAACCCCGCGGCTCTCACGAGCCTCGCGGGCGCGCTCGGTATCCGCGGATCGCTTGCGACGGTGGCGGCGATGACTCCGGGCACCGAGGCGACCTTCGAGGTCGGCGGCTCGCTGCTCAAGGGCTGGAACTTCCGGACGATCGTCCAGGGCAGCTCGGTCCCGCAGCAGATGGTGCCGCGGCTGATCGGTCTGTGGCAGCAGGGGCAGTTCCCGATCGACCGCCTCGTGAAGACGTACGACTTCACCGACATCAACAGCGCGTTCGAGGACTCGGAGTCCGGGGCGGTCGTCAAGCCGTTGCTCGTCCTCTGACGGAGCGACTGACACCTCGCGCGGGGTTCGTGCGGCACCCGTCCGGTTCGCGGGTGCCGCCGGCCCTCGGGCGCGCTGTCAGGCGACGGCGCTTCGCGCGGACGTCTTGCGGCGAACGGCGGGGAGCACCTCGGTGGCGAGCAGCTCGATCGCCCGCGCCGTCTCGGCGAACGGCAGGCCGCCGAGGCCGATCTGCGCGAGGAACCGGTCGTGCCCTAGCAGCTCGCGCTCCCACAGGATCTTGTCGACGACCTCCTGCGGGCTGCCGGCGAACAACGCGCCGCGCGGACCCGCCCACGCGTCGAACGCGTCGCGGGGCAGGGGGCGGCCCCGAGCGCTCGGCATGTTGTGGCCGATGTAGCGCGAGTAGTAGGGGTAGAACGTGTCGCGCGCGCCCTGTGACGTCGCGCCGACGTGGACGTGGCTGGTGACGCCTACCCGTAGCGCCGACGGGTCGTGACCCTCCTGCGCGGCGCTCTCCCGGTACAGCTCGGCCAGCGGTGCGAAGCGTTCCGGCTGCCCGAGGATGGCGAGGTAGAGCGGGAGGCCGTTGCGCCCAGCGCGCACGACGCTGGCCGGCGTTCCGCCGACCGCGATCCACACGGGCAGCTCGGGCTGCACCGGGCGTGGGTACACGCCGGCGTCGTCGAGGCTCGGGCGGTGCCGGCCGCGCCAGGTGACCCGCTCCGCGCGGTTCACCGCGAGCAGCAGGCCGAGCTTCTCCTCGAAGAGCTGGTCGTAGTCCGCCAGGTCGAAGCCGAACAGCGGGAACGACTCCGTGTACGCGCCACGGCCCGCGGTGATCTCCGCGCGCCCGCCGGAGAGCAGGTCCACCGTCGCGAAGTCCTCGAACACCTTCACCGGGTCGGCGGTCGAGAGCACCGTCACCGTGCTGGTGAGCCGGATGCGGTCGGTTGCCTGCGCGATCGCGGCGAGGACGACGGGCGGCGACGAGATGGCGAAGTCGGGCCGGTGGTGCTCGCCGACGCCGAACACGTCCAGCCCGGCCTGGTCGGCCAGCACCGCGAGGTCGACGAACTCGCGCAACCGCACCGCCGGATCGATGGGACGTCCGGTCGCCGGATCGGCGGTGACCTCGCCGAAGGTGAACAGCCCGATCTCGAACGGGCGCGTCACCGCGTTGCCCCGGCGCCGGTGAGGACGCCGGCGAGCCACTGCCGCAGCTCGCCGAGCGCCTCGGCGCTCAGCCCGTGGCCGCCGGGGTCGCGGACCGCGGTGGTGTCGGCGCCGGCGTCGGTGGTCAGGTAGTCCCAGGTGCGGTCGAGCAGCTCGCGCGGGATGACGGTGTCCGCCTCGCCGTGGACGACGAGGACGCGGGTGCCGTCCAGCCGCCCCGGCGTGGTGGGGACGCCCGCGTCGAACGGCATTGTGCCGTAGAGGATCGCGGCACCGGAATACCGGGCCGGGTCGTCGAGGAGCAGGCCGCCGGCGAACGCCGCGCCGCCGCTGAACCCGACGAGCACGACCGGCCGCCCCTGCGGAGCAGCGTCGTCCAGCCAGGCGCGGAACCAGTCCATGGTCGCGCGGAGCGAGTCCGCGACCGGGCGGCCGATGCCGCGGTTGGCGAACCACGCGTAGCCGCCGCCCTCGGCGATCGGCGCGCGGACCGCGGCGTACGCGGCTCCCTCGGGCAGGTGGCCGGCGAGGCCGATGATGTCGGCCTCGTGGGAGCCGCGGCCGTGCAGCAGCACGACCAGCGGCGCGGCCGGGTCGCCCGCGCCGTGCCGGAGGACGACGGGCTCGGGGAAGCCGGTCATGACCGCGCCTCCTCCGCGGGCACGACGACGCCCGCGGTGCGGGTGCCGGACCAGCGGCGCAGGTCGCCGGAGAGGTCGAGGTGCTCGATGGGGGCCGAGTTGGCGTAGTCGCCCCACGCGTCGCGGGGGAGCATCCACATGATCTCGAACTCGTTGCCGTCGGGGTCGGCGCCGTAGACGCTCTTGGTGGCGCCGTGGCTCGACTCGCCGGTGTACGCGCCGGCGGCGCGCAGCGTGTCGCGGGCGGCGGCGAGCTCGTCGATGGTGTCGAGCTGCCACGCGAGGTGGTACAGCCCGACGCCCCGGCGCTTCGGTCCCGCGTCGGCGCCGATGCCGAACAGGCCGAGGTCGTGGTGGTTGCCCGAGCGGGGCAGCCGCAGGAACGCGGCGTTCGCGCGCGGCTCACGGGCGGCGACCTCCATGCCGAACACCTCGCTGTAGAAGCGCTCGGCACGGGCGAGGTCGGCGACGAACAGCACCGCGTGGTTGAGCCGGACCGGGTTCACGCTGCTCATGTCACGCCGCCTTCGAGGTCGGGCCGACGAGCTGGAACGCGCTCTGCCACGTCCAGCCGTTGCGGGCGTTGAGGCTGATGTTGAGGAAGGCGATCTCCTCGAGCGTGCGGGCCATCCGGAGGCTGCCCGCGTCGACGGCGTTGAAGCCGATCGAGCCGATGAGCGCGCTCACGGCCGCCTTCGCGTCCTCGTCGTCGCCGGCGACGAGCGCGTCGAGCGGCCGGCCGTTCTCGGCGGTGTTGCCGTAGCGGGAGGCGAAGACGGTGTTGAGGGCCTTCACCACGCGGGCTCCGGGCACCCGGGCCTGGAGCGCCTCCGCGGCGGACTCGCCGCTGGTCGTGAGGTCGCTGTAGGTGGCGTTCAGCGGGTTGGTCGCGTCGATGACGACCGTGCCGTCGAGGGCGTCGCCGAGCTCCGCGGCGACGTCGGCGGCGATGCTGCCGGGGACGGCAAGGACGACGATGTCGGCGCCGCGCACGGCCTCGGCGTTGCCGCCGGCGGCGGTGGCGCCGGTCTTCGCGGCGGTCTCCTGCGCGCTGGCGGGCGTGCTCGCCGACAGCACGACGTCGTGCCCCGCCGCCGTGGCCGCGCCCGCGAGGCCGCCGCCGACGTTGCCCGCTCCGATGATCGCGATACGCATGTCCGTGCTCCTGACTCGTAAGTGGTTGACATGTCCTGCAACGAGGTTGATACGTCAACTATTCCGGGTACTGTCGAGCACATGGATCGAGTGCGGTGGCTGACGGCGCGCGAGGAGCGGGCGTGGCGCGCCCTGCAGTTCATGCAGATGCGGCTCGAGGCGGCGATCGCGCGTCAGCTCACTGCGGAGTCCGGGCTGTCGTACCCCGACTACCTCGTCCTGATCGCGCTCACCGACGCGCCCGAGGGGCGGCTCCGCCAGTTCGAGCTCGGCCGCGTGCTCGGCTGGGAGAAGAGCCGGCTGTCGCACCAGGTCGCGCGCATGGCCCAGCGCGGGCTGGTCGAGAAGCAGGCCTGCGACTCCGACCGCCGCGGCGCGTACGTCGCGGTCACGACCGAGGGGCGCAAGGAGATCGCCGCCGCCGCGGCGGGCCACGTACGCACCGTGCGCAGGCTGTTCGTCGACCGGCTCACAGCGGACGAGCTCGACGTCATTGCGACCGCGGCGGAACGCGTACTCGCGGAGATGGACGACAGCCTGCCATGACCCGGATCAACGCACTAGAGCCGGGTGTCGGTGGGCCGCCAGGGACTTGAACCCTGACCTGGCAGATTATGAGTCTGCTGTTCTGACCAGTTGAGCTAGCTGTTCCGCCCATAGATGCGCGGAGCCTGACCCGGTAGTCCGGACACCTGTTCTGAGGCGAGGATCGCCTTGGAGAGGAGTCCGTCAGTGCCTGCACCACACCCGCCGGAGTTCCGGCGCCGCGCGGTCGAGCTCGCCCGGCT
>Ga0190268_10000063_pt1 | contig 18213 bp, 21 predicted proteins | sample Popmic249T_FD_133750 | JGI IMG/M metagenome (GOLD analysis project Ga0190268, IMG submission 133750) | Populus adjacent soil microbial communities from riparian zone of Blue River, Arizona, USA - 249 T | ecosystem: Environmental > Terrestrial > Soil > Riparian zone | place: USA: Arizona... | reverse complement strand
GTGCGCGGGCGCCGCTCGTCCGGGGTTGACCGCCGTTCTTGTGGTGGTCCAGCGCCAAAGGGGCTCCTCCCCAGCACGATCCAGGCCCAGCGCGAGCCAGGATGGAAAAGGCTCCGGGTTGCGCGGACGACCGCTACTCCGGGCGGTCGCCTACGGGGGCAGGCGCGATGACGCGGCGGGCGCGGTTGCGGGTGATGACGGAGCGGCGGGGCACGTGCAGCTCGCGGCGCAGCAGCGCGGCGCGGCCCTCAGGGGTGCCGAGCCGGCGGCGCAGCGCGGCGACGGGGGCGACGCGGCGTACGACCATCGGGGCGAAGCCGAGGCGGGCGTAGAACCGGTTGGCGTCGCGGTGCTGCGGGAACACGCTCACGACCACGCTGTCGGCGGCCAGCTCGTCGGCGTACGTCACCGCCGCCGTCACCAGCGCCTTGCCCGCGCCGCGGCGCCGGTGCGCGTCGGCGACGTGCATCGCGGACAGCTCCACCGAGGACCCCTCGGTGAGCAGCGTCGCGCGGGTGCGGACGAGCTGCGCCATGCCGATGATCGCGTCGTCGTAGACCGCGACGAGGACCCGCGACTCGGGGTCGGCGAGCGCCGCCCCGAAGCGCGCGGTGACCTGCTCGTCGGACTCGGCGCCGTTGGTACGCCGCCGCAGCCCCTCCTCACGCAGCTCCCGCCAGAGGCCGAGGAGGGCGGGGATGTCGGAGCGCCCCGCCTCGCGGACGGTCACGTCGGAACGCGCCACCAAGCCCTCCCTGTCGTACTCCGGCCGTACGGTCTGTGCTCCCCCTCCCCCGGATGCCGCCTCGGGCACCATAGCCCGGAACGCCGCGCGGGCGTAACCCGTCCGTTATCTACGCGTGCCGGTCGACGAGGTCGCGGAGGCGTTCGACGTGCTCGCGGCGGGTCTGCGTCGCGCCGACGGAGACGCGGATCGTGAGGTCGCCGTCGAGGCGGGTGTGGGTGAGGTAGACCTCACCGGTGGCGTTGAGGTCGTCGAGGAGGCGCTGCGTCGCGCCGTCGCCCTCCGCATGCCGGAAGCAGACGAGGTTGAGCGGCGGCGGGGTGCTGAGGACGAGGCGTTCGTCCTTGTCCACCCACGCCGCGAGCTCCTGGGCCAGGGCTACGTGCTCGCGGACGTGGTGGCGTAGCCCCTCGGCGCCGTAGTGGCGGAGCACGAACCACAGCTTCAGCGCCCGGAAGCGCCTCCCCAGCGGGATCTGCCAGTCGCGGTAGTCGATCACCGCGCCGCTCTCCGTGGCGGCGTTGCGGAGGTACTCGGGCACGACGCTGAGCGCTGTGGTGAGCGCCGCCCGGTCGCGCACGTAGAACGCGTCGCAGTCGAACGACGTCCACATCCACTTGTGCGGGTTGAAGCAGTACGAGTCGGCCTCGGCCAGCCCGTCGTGGATCCAGCGGTACTCCGGGCAGACGGCCGCCGTGCCGGACATCGCGGCGTCGACGTGCAGCCACGCGCCGTGCGCGTGCGCCGCCGCGGCCGTGGCGCCGATCGGGTCCATGGCGTTCGATGAGGTCGTGCCCGCGGTGGCGACGACGAACGCCGGCGTCAGCCCCGCCTTGGCGTCGGCCGCCAGCAGGTCGGCGAGGGCGCCGGGACGGAGGGCGTACGCCTCGTCCACCGGCACCTGCCGCAGGTTCGCGGGGTCGAGCCCCGCGATCTTCCAGCCCTTCTCGACGGACGAGTGGGCCTGGGTGGAGGTGTAGCCGGTGAGGGTGCCGTACGGCGCCCCGGCCCGCTCCCGCGCGGCCAGCAGCGCGCAGAGGGTGGCGGAGGAGGCGCTGTCCTGGATGACGCCGTTGCCGCGGAACGTCTCCGGCAGCGCGAGCAGGTCCACCAGCCAGTCGAGGACGTGCGTCTCGAGCTCCGTCGCGGCGGGGCTGGTTGCCCAGAGCATCCCCTGGACGCCGAGGCCCGTGGAGACGAGGTCGCCGAGGATCGCGGGGCCGGAGCCGTTGCAGGGGAAGTAGCCGAACCAGCCCGGCGACTGCCAGTGCGTGATGCCGGGGAGGATCACGCGGTCGAGGTCGGCCAGCATCGCCTCGAACGGCTCGCCGTGCTCGGGGGCGTTCTCCGGGAGCATGGCCCTGGTCTCACCGGGCGCGACGCGGCTCGCGACGGGGTGCTGAGCGATGTTCTCGAGGTAGTCGGCGACCCAGTCGACGACGGCGCGGCCGTGCGTACGGAACTCGTCGGGTGTCATGTGGAACGACTCGCGCGGCGTGTCCATGCCAACCGAGCCTACGCGGGGAAAGAACGTTGCGGCGCAGGCCGTCCGGCCCGTTGACCCACGGCGACCGACGGGTCTAACGTCGCTGCCGTCCGCGACGCGCGCCGGCCTCCCTCCCCACTCCCAGAACCCCGGGCGTGCCGTGCAGCGTTTCGGACCGGGAACCCGGGCGGCTGAGTAGACAACACCGAGGATCGGGGAAGACCTCGGCGGAACCAAAAGCCCCCGGGTTCCACCACGTCCAGGGCCCTGCCGGTCGCCGGTCGAGCGAGCCCGAGCGAGCCCGAGCGAGCCCGAGCGAGCCCGAGCGAGCCCGAGCGAGCCCGAGCGAGCCGTGGAAGTTACCGGTGAGTACGGACTCACGCCCACGCTCGACCGGTGACTTCGGCAGTCCATACCCACCGGTAACGTCCGGCGGGCGAGAAGCCGGAGTGGATCATCCGTGTCCCCTCCCGTACGCCGAAATGGCCGCTGAACGGACACAGGTGATCGTTCAGCGGTGGGAGGGGCGGCGAGCGCGGGGCGAGGGTGGCGGCGGGGCGAGGCGGGCGGGGGTTTCCGAGTGCGCCCGCAGGGCCCCGGTGGCCGCTGCTGCGCGGGCGAGCCGGGTGGAAGGTGTGCGGCGAGAGCGGGGCGAGGAGGGCGGGGGGCTGGCGTACCGCCGACTAAGGGAGCTCGCGGAACTAGGCGGTGCGCCAGCCCCCCGCCCTTAAATGGGACCTACTCCTCGCCGAGGTACGCCTTCCGCACCTGCTCGTTCCCGAGCAGCTTGCGGCCCTCGTCGGAGAGAACGATCTTCCCCGTCTCGATGACGTAACCGTGGTCGGCCAAGGTCAAAGCCGCCTGTGCGTTCTGCTCGACGAGCAGGATCGTCGTCCCGGCGTCCTTCAACGTACGGATCGTCGAGAAGATCCGCTCCATCATGATCGGCGAGAGCCCCATGGACGGCTCGTCGAGCATGAGCAGGCGCGGCCGCGACATCATCGCGCGCCCCATGGCGAGCATCTGCTGCTCGCCGCCGGAGAGGGTGCCGGCGGCCTGCTGGGCGCGCTCCCCCAGCACAGGGAACAGCTCGTACACGTGTGCGATGTCGCTGTCGATGCCGCTGCGGTCGTTGCGGGTGAACGCGCCGAGCTCGAGGTTCTCGACGACGCTCATGCGGGGGAAGATCTTGCGGCCCTCGGGCGAGTGGGCGATGCCGCGGCGGACGACCTCGTGGGCGGGCATGCCGGTGATGCGCTGCCCCTCGAAGATGACGTCGCCGGAGACGACGGGGAGCAGGCCGGAGAGCGTACGCAGCGTGGTGGTCTTGCCGGCGCCGTTGCCGCCGATGAGGGTGACGACCTGCCCGGCGGGGACGCTGAACGAGATCCCCTTGACTGCCTCGATCTTGCCGTACGACACGCGGAGGTCTCGGACCTCGAGCATCGGCGTGCCGGCCATGACCTCGGACGGCTGCTCGCGGTACTCGTACGGGTCGGCGGTCACGACGCCTCCCCGGTGGCGGGGGTGCCGAGGTACGCCTCGACGACGCGCGGGTCGGCCTGCACTTGCGCCGGGGTCCCTTCGACGAGCTTCTTGCCCTGGACGAGCACGGCGACCCGGTCGCAGAGGTTGAAGATGAACTTCATGTCGTGCTCGATGACGACGACGGCGAGGCCCTGCTGGCGGATCTTGCGGACGAGCTGCATGGCCGCCGCGGTCTCCTGGGGGTTCATGCCGGCGGTGGGCTCGTCGAGCAGCAGCAGGCCCGGCTTGGTGGCGAGCGCGCGGGCGATCTCGAGGCGGCGCTGGTCGCCGTACGGGAGGTTCTTGGCGAGGGCGTTGGCGTGCTGGCCGAGGTTGACGAAGTCGAGCAGCTCGCGGGCCTGCCGCTCCCCCTCGCGCTCCTCGCGCCGGTACAGCGGCCCGTGCAGGATCGCCGTGAACACGCCGGCCTTGGTGCGCGAGTGGCGGCCGACGAGGACGTTCTCCAGGGCGGTCATGTTGGGGAAGAGCCGGATGTTCTGGAACGTCCGCGCGAGGCCCATCTTGGTGATCTCGTGCGGCGCCCCGGAGAGCACCTGGCCGCGGTAGGTGACCCGGCCCTCGGTGGGGTCCTCCATGCCGGTGAGGCAGTTGAAGAACGTCGTCTTGCCGGCGCCGTTGGGGCCGATGAGGCCGACGATCTCGCCCTCGTGCACGACGAAGTCGACGTCGCTGACGGCGGTGAGGCCACCGAAGCGCTTGGTGACGCCGTCGGCGTGCAGGACGACGTCGCCGGGCGGGACGTACGGCTGCGGCTCCGGCGGCGGAGGCGGCGTGGCGGGCGCCTTGCGGGCGCGGGGCGGGGTCATGCCGTCGCCACCGGGGAGCCGGGGGGCGCCGACGTGGCGTCGGCCCCGCTGGTGTCGTCGTGGAACTCCCGTTGCCGGCGCTTGTTCGGCACGATGCCCTCCGGGCGGAACCGCATCATGAGGATCAGCGCGACGCCGAACAGCAGGATGCGCTTCTCCTCGACGAAGCGGAGCTTCTCGGGGATGACGACGATCGCGGCCGAGCCGAGCAGCGCGCCGCCGATCGTGCCCATGCCGCCGAGGACGACGGCGGCGAGCAGCAGGATCGACTCGTCGAACTTGTACGAGTCCGGCGAGACCTGCGTGGTGAGGTGGGCGTTGAGCGTGCCCGCCGCGCCGGCGAGGAACGCGCCGATGGCGAACGCGAGCAGCTTGAGCCGCGTGGTGTTGACGCCCATGGCGGCCGCCGCGGTCTCGTCCTCGCGGATCGCGACCCAGGCGCGGCCGACGCGGCTGTTGTTGAGCCGCACGAACACGAGGATCACGAAGACGAGCAGCACCAGCTCGGCCCAGAAGTAGTTGGCGAAGTACGCCAGCTCGATCCCGAACAGCTCGTGCGAGTCGCCGAAGTTGAAGCCGCCGGGGAGCTCGAGGTTGGGGACGCCGGGGATGCCGTTCGGCCCGTTGGTGATCTTGGGCCCGGCGGTGCCGTCGAGGTTGTTGGCGGCGATGCGGAAGATCTCGCCGAACGCCAGCGTGACGATCGCCAGGTAGTCGCCGCGCAGCCGCAGCGTCGGCGCGCCGATCGCGATGCCGAACCCCGCGGCCACGAGCGCGCCGATGACCAGCACGACGAGGAACGGCAGGTGGACGTCGAGGTTCGACGCCTCGGCGCCGCTGAGGGAGGCGCCGACGTACGCGCCCACGCCGAAGAACGCGACGTAGCCGAGGTCGAGCAGGCCGGCCAGGCCGACCACGATGTTGAGGCCGACGACGACCGCCGCGAACACGCCGACGGACGCGGCGACACGGAGCCAGTAGTTGCTCCCGGCCTGCGTGAACGGGAACACCGCGGCGGACAGCAGCGCGGCGACGATGGTGATCATGCGCTGCCGCTCGGACGCGGCCTGGAACCACGCCGTGACGCCGACCCGCGCCGCGGCGAGCAGGAAGAACGCGATCGCGACGAGGAACGCCACGAACTGGTTGGACGCCTCGATGGACAGGCCCTCGACGACGAGCATGAGCATCAGCCCGATGACGACGACGATCGCGAGGAGCTGCAGCCAGACGGAGCCGGGCGGCAGCGGCTCGACCACCTCGTCGCGCGGCTGCGACCCGAACGCCGCCAGCAGCAGCACCGAGCCGACGAGGCAGAGCCAGCCGCCGACGGCGACGTTGACGAGGCCGCCGCCCTCCACCGCGATGGCGAGGACGGTGTAGAGCGTGACCACGAGCATGCCGAGGCTCGCGACCTCGCCCGCGGCGTCGCCGCCGGCCCGCCGGTGGAAGGCGAACGCCGCGAACACGACGAGCGCGAGGCAGTACGCCCGGACGCCGCCCGGGTAGCCGGACAGCGTCATCTTGCCGGGGAAGCCGGAGAACGCCGCCCACGGCAGGAACGACCCCGCGACGACCAGTGCGGCGCCCGCGCCGGCGAGCGGCACACGCTGCGCGTCGAAGCGGCCGGCGAACTCGTGCCAGCCGTCCGACGCCTGCCGGACGACCCTGCCGACCGGCGACGCGGGCTGGGCCCGGCCGGGGGTGGGCGCGTACGGCCCCGTCGGCTGTCCGGAGGGGACGACGTTGCTCACGCTCGGTTCACCACCCGCTCGCCGAGGAGGCCCTGCGGTCTGAACACGAGGATGACGATGAGCACGACGAACGCCCACACGTCCTTCCACGCGCCGCCGCCGAAGCGCCCCGGCACGTACTGGGTGGCCATGACCTCGACGAGACCGAGCACGAAGCCGCCGAGAACGGCGCCGGCGATGTTGCCGATGCCGCCGAGGACGGCCGCGGTGAACGCCTTGATGCCGGCCAGGAAGCCCATCTTGAAGCCGACCGTGCCGACCTGGAGGCCCTGCATGACGCCCGCGACGCCCGCGAGCGCGGCGCCGAGGATGAACGCCACGACGATGATCCGGTCGGTGTTGATGCCCATGAGCTGCGCGGTGTCGCGGTCCTGCGCGGTGGCCTGCATGGCCTTGCCGGTACGGCTCTTCCGCACGAACGCGGAGAGCGCCAGCATGAGGCCGATCGCGACGATGACGACGAACAGGTCGATGTACGACACCCGTACCCCCGCGACGCGGAAGCCGCCGGTGATGTACTGCGGGAAGTTCTGCTCGTTCTTGGCGCCGCCGCCGAAGTAGTAGAGCCGCACCATCTCCTGTAAGAACAGCGAGACGCCGATGGCCGTGATGAGCGGCGCCAGCCGGGGCGCGTTGCGCAACGGCCGGTAGGCGAAGCGTTCGATGACGAGCGCCGTCGCGACGCTGGTCATGATGGCGGCGAGGAGCACGAGCACCAGGGCGATGCCGGCGGGCGTGCCGTCCGGGAGGACGTACCGCTGGAAGGCCAGACCGCCGAAGGCGCCCACCATGAAGACCTCGCCGTGGGCGAAGTTGATGAGCTGGATGATGCCGTACACCATCGTGTAGCCGAGGGCGATCAGACCGTACAGCGCACCGAGCACGACTCCGTTGACGAGCTGCTGCGCGAACTGCGACACACGAGCCTCCGCGTGGGACGAGGGGCAGAGCCTAAGCCCTGCCCCTCGCCCATCGATCAGACGGGATGGACTAGCCGAGCGAGTCCGTCTTCTTCGGAGCCCACTTCTTGGACGTCACCGCGTAGACGGTGAGGACCTTGGTGGTGGTGTCGCCGAACTCGTCGAACGCGACCTCGCCGGTGACGCCCGAGATCTTGACGCCGCCGACCGCGTCGATGGTGGCCTGGCGGACGCCCTCGTCGACCTTGTCCTTGCCCGCGAGGCTCTTCTTCAGGGCCTCGATGATGACGTTGGCCGCGTCGTAGGCGTAGGCACCGTAGGCGCCGTAGGCCTCCTTGAAGCCGGCCGCGGTGTACGCGTCGACGAACGCCTTGGCCGACGCGAGCGTGTCGGTGGGCGCGCCGACCGACGTGGCGAGGTCACCCTCGACGCCGCCGTTGTCGATGAACTTCTGGTCGTAGATGCCGTCGCCGCCCATCAGCGGGCCCTTGAACCCGGCGTCGTGCAGCTGCTTGGACAGCGGCGCGGCCTCCGGGAACTCGCCGCCGTAGTAGACGGCGCCGGGCTTGCTGTTGAGGATCTTCGTGACGACGCCGGAGAAGAGCTTGTCACCGGGGTTGATCGTCTCGGTGGCGGTGACCGTGCCGCCGCCCTTCTTGAACTCGGCGGCGAACGCGGCCTGCAGGCCCTGGCCGTACGTCTTCTTGTCGTGGACGATCGCGACCGTCTTGATGCCCGTGCCGAGGAGGTACTGCGCGGCGAACGGGCCCTGGATGTCGTCGGTCGTGGCGACGCGGTAGTAGTTGGCGTACTTGCGCTTCTGCGCGGCCAGGTTGTCGCGGCCGGTCAGGGCGACGCCGGTGTTGGCGGGCGAGACCTGGACGATCTTCGCCTGCTGCAGAACGGGGGCGACCTGCTCGGCGACGCTGGAGTTCAGCGTGCCGACGACGCCGACGACGGCCTCGTCGCTGGAGAGCTTGGCCGCGGCGGTGGCGCCGACGTTGGCGGTCGCCTGGTCGTCCTCGGCGGCCAGCTCGAGCTTCCAGCCGTCGATCTTGTTGCCCTCGTTCGCCTGGCGGATGGCGAGGTCGACGCCGTTCTTGATGCCCAGGCCCAGGGCCGAGAGGTCACCAGAGAGCGGGGCGATGACGCCGATCTTGGCGGTGTGGGTGCCACCACCGGAACCACCGGGGTCGTCCTCGCTCTTCTCCCCGCAGGCGGCGAGGACGAGTACGCCGATGACGGCAGGTGCTACGAGCTTGATGAGCCGGCGCTGTCGCACGCGGACTCCCTCCTCCACTGCGCTCGACCGGCGGGCCCTCCGCCGACCAGATTGCCCCCGCTCTAGCGGGAAGCGGCATGAACCTATCCCCTCGGGCACGTCGTTGTGGAGTTGGCGGCGCCGGGCCGCAACCATCCTGTGACCATTGCGAGGCGGTTTTCCGGCCGGCCGCGCGACCGCGGGGCGGCGTCGGCCGTCCTCATGGCGGGGTTACAGGTCGTACGCGAGCACGATCAGCGTCAACCTGCAGCCGGCGCAGGTCGCGGTGTCGAGCTCGGCGCGCGCCACCCTGGTGGTCCGGCGCAGGAGCGCGCCCCGCACGCCCACTCCGCTCGTCTGCGGCCAGTACGTCAGGCCGTCGGCGCTCGTCTCCGTGACGTACTCGCCCTTAGCGCACGGCATGGCGCGTCCCGTCAGGCACGCCGTGACCCGGACGTCCTCGGTGAGCCCCGACGCGACGCGCGCGAACGCGTAGTACTTCGTGCCCGCGCCGCCCGTGAGCGGCGCGCGCAGCGCGGCGCTCGTCACGGCCGGACCGAGAGCCTTGTGCTGCGCGGAGTACCTCTGCCGGGACGTCTTCGTCGCGGCGATCGTGCGGCCGGTCGCTCCCGGCGGGAGGGGGAGGCGGATCTCGGCACGGCCGCCCGCGAGCAGGTAGAAGCGGTACCGCCCGGGCGCGAGCGTGACCCGCGCCTTGCCGAGCGGGAGCGGCGTCACGAGGCTATGAGCGGACGCCACGCCGAGCGTCGCCGGGCGCGTGGGCGCGTCCATGTCACGGCTCGCCAGGACGCCCCCGTACGGCGTCGGCTTCGCCCCGCCGAGCTGCCAGACCGCGAGCCCGGCGTACGCGCCGTCCCCCACGATGACCGCGTCGGCCTACGCGACCATGAGCGGCGCGCTGAGCGACACGTCCGCGTAGGACGGGCCCGACCCCGTGATCGCCAGCACCGCGGGATCCGCCGCGGCGGGCGTGCCGAGAAGGGTGGACAGTACGACGACCGCGGCCGCGGCGAGGCGCCTCAGGCTGTCAGGCAAGTCGGATCCTCCGCGCGAACGCGCTAGTTGACGTCGATGTAGCAGGTGGCGCTCCACCCGGTCCGCAGGGCGCCGTGGCCGGGGATGGGAGGGACGGCCAGGGAGGCCAGGGCGGCGGCCACCAGGGATCGCCGCGAGGTCGTACGCATGGGTCGCTGAGTGGTACGCAACGTTTCCCCCGTTGCTCGGATGAAGAAATCCGGGTCCATCGGACGATGGCGGAGATCACGGGCAGCCACCAACGGCGTCAACGTTCTCGCCGGCATTTCCTACGCGTCGGAAGCGGGGCGTTCCGTGCCCGTCAGCACCAGCTCGGCGAGCGCGCGCATGGTCATCCGGCGGTCCATCGCGGTGCGCTGGATCCACCGGAACGCCTCCGGCTCGGCCATCCCGTGGTCGTTCATGAGCGCGCTCTTGGCGCGTTCGACGGCCTTCCGCGCCTCCAGCCGCCCGGTCAGGTCGTCGACCTCGGCCTCGAGCTGGACCAGCTCGCTGTAGCGCGAGAGCGCCATCTCGATCGTGGGCAGCAGATCCTTCTTCTGGAACGGCTTCACGAGGTACGCCATCGCCCCGGCCTCGCGCGCCTTCTCCACGAGGTCACGCTGACTGAACGCCGTGAGGATGATGACCGGCGCGATCCGCTGGCGGGCGATCTCCTCCGCGGCCGCGATCCCGTCGAGGACCGGCATCTTCACGTCGAGGATGACCAGCTCGGGACGGAGCTGCTCCGCCATGGTCACGGCGGTACGGCCGTCGCCGGCCTCGCCGCACACGTCGTACCCCTCCTCCTCGAGCATCTCGCGCAGGTCGAGACGGATCAGCGCCTCGTCCTCGGCGATGAGGACGCGCCGTGCGGTGGGGTCCGGGCTCTGCACGTCGCGCAGCCTACCGACGGCGCGGCGTCGGTAGAGTCGTGGCCGAGCGGCGGTGGCGGAATGGCATACGCGGCGGGCTCAAACCCCGCTGCCCGCAAGGGCTTGTGGGTTCGACTCCCACCCGCCGCACCGGGATCGCTCTGTGGAGATCACGAGGCGCGAAGCCGGCGTGCGGACGGCACCCAACGCGTGCCGGCGCCGGCCTGCACTCGGGCACCGAGCCCCGTTCCGCCACGCCCTGCTAGACCTCGGGAACCTCGTCCTCGGGGGTGCCCGCGACGCCACGGTCTGGGTCGTTCTCGTGGTCGTGGTCGACCTGCTCGACCTCGGCGAGGAACGCCGCCAGGCGATCCACGACGTCACGCGCCGCGGGGTCGCGGTCGGCGAAGTCCACGAGGTGGTCGGCGACGTCGTGGAACGACACCTTCTCCTCGCCGCGGTCCCTGCGCAGCCTCTCGACGCCGTCCACGGTGCGGTCGTACCCGCGAGGGCGAGCGCTGAAAATTCGCCGCGAGGGATTGGCGCCCCTCGCGCGTAGACCCGTATGAGCCCGGGCGCCGGCGGGCGGGAGGGGCCCTCGCGGGGGTTCGTCCGACGGCGCCGGGGCCGGACGCACCGGGGTCCCTCCCGGGCGCGTTCGTGGTGCCGGGCCGCCTGACTCCCCCAGCCTGGGCGGCGCGGCACGCGACGGTGGTCCGGCCGCGCTCTGAGGGGGGCGCGGCCGGCCACCGTGCCGTCAGCAGAACTCGTAACGCTGTTCGAGCACCCAGTACTCGATGCACCCGTCACAGTTGGTCTGCGTCGGGTCGCACATCACGCAGAGCTTCGTGCACTCCGCCTCCACCGCCCGAGCGGCCGGCATCGTGACACCGATCGTCGCTACTGCCGCGATCGCGACAGCCAGGATGCGCTTGCCCATCGTGTCCTCCCCTTGGTGTCGGATGCGGCGTTCAGCCGCACCCCTGGTACGCCCTGACGGGCTGCCCCCCTGGTTTGCCCACGACCTGCGTGGGCTCGAGGGTCACATCGACGTACACGCCCCTCGCGCAGTCCCGTACGCGCGACCGCGGCGAGAACTCGTCGGGGTCCACGACGGTGATGCTCGCCATGGCCAGCGACGGGTCGTCGCCGATCGTGACGCGGCGTGTCCTGCGCGGCTTCCGTACGTCATCCCCCTCGGTCTCACCGACGCCGGCCACGACCTGGATGAGGGGCGCTGCCGGCGTGGGGACGGACGGTGTGGCGACCGGCGGCGGCTCGTTCCGGGGCCTCGGCGGTACGACGCGCGGTGCGGCGGCCCGCGGAACGCGCGACCGCGGGGCGTCGTCGTCGAACAGCGGGAGCCGCAGCGCGCCGGTGCCCACCGCGAACGTCACGACGGGAACCGCGAGCAGGGCGAGCCGGCGCGGACGGAACGCCGCCTTCACCGTCACGACGACGCTCGCGCTCGACGCCAGCGCCGTCCGCATCGCGTGCCTGGCGCGCGCGAGCACGGACTCGGCTGCCTTGTACGACAGCGCGTGCCGTAACGCGATCTGCTGCACGGACAGGCCCTGCGCCCGGTCGGCGAGAACGGCGCGCTGGCGTTCCGGCAGCGACGCCAGCAGGACGCGCAGGGCCGCCGCGTCGACGCCGCCGTACAGCTCCTCCTCGGGGCCCGGCGCGACGTCGGGGTCGGACGCGAGCTTGACGACGGCGCGGGCGCGACGGGCGGCCTTGCGGTGCAGGTCGGCGCAGAGCCGTACGGTCACCGCCGTCAGGAACTGCTCCATCCGCGCGGCGTCGAGTCCCTCGAACGTCGCGCAGCGCAGCATCGCCTCGGACACGACGTCCTCGGCGTCCTCGCGCGTGGCACAGCGCCGGCGGGCGATGCGCAGCAGTCGTTCGCGGTGCGCGACGACCTCGGGCCAGACGTCTCCGGGCATGCCAAATATCCCCAACCCCTAGAACGCCGGTGCGGTGGGCATGCCCGTGACGGCGGCTCCGAACGCCGTACGTATTCGCTGCCGGCTGCCGTCGTCCTGCCAGGGATGGCGAAACCGCGGTACGGCCGCCAAGGACGGCTCCTGCGCAACAGGTTCTCTGCAGGTCAGGCGCCGGTCTCACGCGTGGTGATCTTCAAGGAACGACCGGGGGGCGCCGGGGGTAAACGCACGTGACGTTCCTCGTGGTGTCGGCCAAGCCTGCTCGCTGCACCTAGCGGCGGCGTTCGCCTTCCTCCCAGGCGCGCTGCCGCAGCTGCTCGACGTCGAGTTCCGCACGCTGCGCGCGGGTCCGCGCCTCGCGTACGGCCTTGGTCGCCGACGCGAGCTCGTCCTTGAGCTCGCGGACGCGCACCTCGGCCTCGTGCAGCTCCGCGGCGCGCGCCCTGGCCTCGGCGGTCGCCGCCTTCAGCCGTACGGCCAGCGAGTCCTCGCTCTTCTTCGCGGGGGGCGCGGCATTCCTCGCAGGCGCGCTCTTCGCGGGCGCGGCCTCCTTCGCGGGCGCGGCCTCCTTCGCGGGCGCGCTCTTCGCGGGCGCCGCCTTGGCCGGCTTCTCCACGACCTTCAGCCGTGACCGCTTCGGCTCGGGCTGCTCCTTCGCGGGGCGTTCGCGTGGCGGTGGCGGCGTCCAGTCGCCGACCTCGCCGAAGCCGAAGCCCGCCGCCGCGGCGGAGCGCTCCTTGTCGAGCCGCCCCGCGCGGACGAGGTCCGCGACGTCCTGGTCGACGGTCGCCGCCTCGAGCGTTGCCGAGACCGCGCCGGCCTGCGCGGAGGCACGATCGCCGAGCACCCGTGCGACGAGGTCGGCTACGGCGGCGACCGCGGCGCGGCGTTCCGCGGTCGCCTTGCGCAGCGCGCCGGCGTCGCCGCGCAGCGCCGCGTCCTGCGCCACGCGCAGCCGTTCCCCCGCTGTCAGCAGCGCCGCGATCTGCTGGGGATGCTCGCGCGCGACGACGTTGACGCCCCACGCCGCGACGGTGGGCTTGCGCAGCTTGGCGACCCGCGCCGCCGCCTCGCGATCGGTCTTCTTCAGCTCGCGCACGATCGCGTCGCGCGCAGGGACGAACTCCTCGGGGTCGAGGCCGTACAGGTCGTCGGGAGTCACGCGACACCGACCCCGACGAGGGAGCCGACGCCGTACGTCACCGCCGCCGCCCCCGCCCCGAGCAGCAGCTGGCGTACGCCGGTGAGCAGCCACGGGCGCGCGGTCATCCGGCCGACGACGGAGCCGACGACGAACATCGCGGTGCCGCTGAGCACCGCCGCGACGACGAAAGGCCGCGGGAGGTCGGCGGCGTACGCCACCACCGGCACCGTCGCTCCCAGAGCGAACGCCACGAACGACGACCACGCGGCGAGCCACGCGGACGGCAGGTTGTCGGGGTCGATGCCGAGCTCCTCGCGCGCGTGGATGCGCCACAGCACCTCGGGGTCGCGGGCGAACTGCCGCGCGACCTCCTTCGCGAGGTCCGCGCTGAGGCCGCGGTTGCGGTAGAGCGCGGCCAGCTCGGCCTCCTCGGCCTCCGGCGCGCGGGCCAGCTCGCGGCGTTCGATGGCGATCTCCGCGCGGGCCAGCTCGGTCTGCGAGCGGACGGAGTTCCACTCGCCGGTGGCCATGGAGAACGCCCCCGCGAACAGCCCGGCGAGCCCTGCCAGCAGCACGACGCTCGCGGACACGTCGGCGCCCGCGACGCCCATGACGAGCGCGAAGTTGGATACGAGGCCGTCGGTCACGCCGAACAGCGCGGGCCGCAGCCACCCGCCGGTGATGTTGCGATGGCGTACGTGGTGGTCGACGCGCTGCGCGGCCGGAGCGCCCATGCGCCCGACCCTACGTCACCCCTGGAACGTGTACTGCCCCCACGTGCGCCCGCGGTCGCGCGTGTAGTGGATCGTGCCGAACCCGAGCGCCCAGCCGTGGGTGAAGCCGATGTCGTTCGCCACACCGGCGCCCTGGCCGCCGATCGAGCGGAACTTGCGATGCGTGGCGGCCCTGCGCGTGCTCGACGGCACCGCAAGTTCGGCGGGCATCGCCGATCCGCGTGGGGTGCAGGAACGCGTCCTGGAAGATCAGACCCTCCACGTCGCGCCCGCGGAAATCGGCGCCTCGGATATGGAGGGGCGAGAAGTCGCGCTTGCCATGCTGGTACGCGGCCAGGACGTCAGCAGCCGTGGAGTCCTCACGGGGGCGGTGTCAGATGGATCCACGGCACCCCGCGGCGAGGTCGGCCGCGAGCATGCCGAGGGCGGCGTTCGCCGCACGCGGCGAGTCGGCGTCGAGGACCGCCCGGACGAACGCCGACCCCACGATGACCCCGTCGGCGTACGCCGCGACCTGCGCCGCCTGCGCGCCGTTCGAGACACCGAGGCCGACGCACACCGGCAGCGACGTGGCCTCGCGGACCCGCGCGACGAGCGCGGGCGCGACGTCGGACACCGCGTCGCGCGTGCCGGTGACGCCCATGGTCGACGCGGCGTAGACGAACCCGCCGTTGGTCCGGGCCACGACCTCGATGCGCTCGCGGGTGGACGACGGCGCGACGAGGAAGACGGGGTCGAGGTCGTGGGCGCGCACGGCCTCCAGCCACTCGCCCGCCTCCTCGGGGATGAGGTCGGGCGTGATGGCGCCCGCTCCCCCGGCGCTGCGCAGGTCGCGCGCGAACGCCGCGGCGCCGTAGCGCTCCACGGGGTTCCAGTACGTCATGACGACGACAGGGACGCCCAGCGCCGCAACACCTTCCACGGTCGCCAGCACGTCGCGCGTACCCGTCTTCGCGTCGAGCGCGCGCTGCACCGCGGCCTGGATGACCGGGCCGTCCATGAGCGGGTCGGAGTACGGCAGCCCGACCTCGACGACGTCGACGCCGTTGTCGACCATCGCCTTGAACGCGTCGACGCCCGCGAAGCCCGCGGGCAGGTAGCCGACCAGCGCGGCGCGGCCGGGAGCGAAAGCGGAGGACAAGGTCACAGCAGGTGGAACCACTTGCCCGCGGTGTCCACGTCCTTGTCGCCGCGGCCCGAGTGGCAGACGACGACGACGCCGTCGGGGCCGAGCTCGCGCGCGACGGCCACGGCGCCCGCGACGGCGTGCGCGGTCTCGATCGCCGGGATGATGCCCTCCGTACGGCACAGCAGCGCGAACGCCTCCATCGCCTCGGCATCACTCACCCGCCGGTACTCGGCGCGGCCCTGGTCGCGCAGCCAGGCGTGCTCCGGCCCGACGCCCGGGTAGTCGAGGCCGGCCGAGATCGAGTGCGTCTCCAGCGTCTGCCCGTCGTCGTCCTGCAGCAGGTACGACCGCGCGCCGTGCAGCACACCAGGCGACCCGCCGACGAGCGTCGCGGCGTGCAACGCGCCGCCGTCGCCGCCCGCCTCGCAGCCGACGAGGCGTACCGAGGAGTCGGGCACGAACGGGTGGAACAGGCCCATCGAGTTCGACCCGCCGCCCACCGCCGCGACCGCCGCGTCGGGCAGCCGGCCGACGAGGTCGAGGCACTGCTGCCGCGCCTCCACGCCGATGACCCGCTGGAAGTCGCGGACCATCATCGGGAACGGGTGCGGGCCGACGACGGAGCCGATGACGTAGTGGGTGCGGTCGACGTTGGTGACCCAGTCGCGCATGGCCTCGTTGATGGCGTCCTTGAGCGTCGCCTGACCGGTCGCGACGGGCACGACCTCGGCGCCGAGGAGGCGCATGCGGGCGACGTTGAGGGCCTGGCGGCGGGTGTCCTCCTCGCCCATGTAGACGACGCACTCGAGGCCGAGCAGCGCGCAGCCTGTCGCGGTCGCGACGCCATGCTGGCCGGCGCCGGTCTCGGCGATGACCCGCGGCTTGCCCATGCGCTTCGTGAGCAGCACCTGGCCGAGGACGTTGTTGATCTTGTGGCTGCCGGTGTGCGCGAGGTCCTCGCGCTTGAGCAGGATGCGCGCGCCGCCGGCGTGCTCCGACAGCCGCCGCGCGTCGGTGAGCGGGGTGGGCCGTCCGGCGTACGTCGTCAGCAGCCGGTCGAGCTCGTCACCGAAGGCCGGTTCCGCGCGCGCGGCGTCGTACGCCGCCGTCAGCTCGTCCAGCGCGGCGACCAGCGCCTCGGGGACGAACCGCCCGCCGTACGGCCCGAAGTGGCCGGTCAGGTCGGGCAGTGCCGTCACTGCGGGAACCTGCTGACCGTGGGGTGCGCCCCCGCGGCGACGAGCTCCGCGACGGCGTGCCGCGGGTCGGGTCCGGTCACGAGGCCCTCGCCGACGAGGACCGCGTCGGCGCCGGCGTCGGCGTACGCGCGCAGGTCGTGCACGTCGCGTACGCCGGACTCCGCGACCTTGACGACGGAGCCGGGAATGTCGCCGGAGAGCGACGCGAAGACGCCGCGGTCGACCTCGAGCGTGCGCAGGTCGCGGGCGTTGACGCCGATGACGTGCGCGCCGGCGTCGAGCGCGCGTTCCATCTCCTCGCGGTCGTGCACCTCGACGAGCGGCGTCATCCCGAGCGACTCGACGCGCTCGACGTACGACACCAGCGCCGTCTGCTCCAAGGCCGCGACGACGAGCAGCACGAGGTCGGCACCGTGCGCCCGCGCCTCCCAGATCTGGTACGGCGTGACGACGAAGTCCTTGCGCAGCACCGGGATCTCGACGGCGCGGCGTACGGCGTCGAGGTCGGCGAGTGAGCCGCCGAAGCGGCGTTCCTCGGTGATGACGGAGACGACGGCGGCGCCGCCCTCGGCGTATGCGGTGGCGAGGCCGGCCGGGTCGTCGATCTCGGCGAGCGTGCCCTTCGACGGCGAGCGCCGCTTGACCTCGGCGATGACGGAGACGCCGGGCTTCTTCAGCGCGGCAATGGCGTCGAGTGCGGGTGGCCTGCGGGCGGCGATCTCCTTGAGCTCGTCCATGGACCGCTCGGCCTGGCGCGTGGCGACGTCCTCACGGACGCCGGCCAGGATCTCGTCGAGGACGCTCATCGGCCGATCGTAGCGATTACGCCGTGGGGTCCTCGCCGCGGTCCAGCGCGGCCCAGAGGTCGGCATCGGTCGCAGGGCGCTCGGCGGGGGCGTCGTACCTCGCCGAGAGCCCCGCCCACCGCGGGCCGCGCGCCGCGACGAGGACGCCGGTCGCGGCGAGCAGCGCGCCGGCCGCGAGGGTGACGTACGGCCAGAGGGTCAGGTCGACGTCGGTCGGTACGACGGTGACGCGGCGCAGGATCGCGTCGTCGAGCACACGCAGCTCGGCGTCCCTGATGGCGCTCGCGGTGAGCGCCACGACGGTCGAGCCGGCCGCCGCCAAAGCGCCGCCGACGAGGATGCGCCCCCAGCGCTTCGTCGCGGCGACGGCCACGACGCCCGCCAATGCGACGAGGCCCCACGTGCCCAGCGAGCCGACGAGCGCGGTGCCGCTGACGGTGCGCGGGCGGTCGGGGTACGACACGTCCGCCCACGCCCGCCCCGCCGCCAGCAGGATGAGCGCGCCCGAGAGCAGGCACCCCGCGAGCGCCGCGCGCAGGCCGCGCGTCACGACACCGGCCGCAGCGTCTCCGCGGCGCGGATCGCGGTGAGGACGGCGGCGGCCTTGTTGCGGCACTCGGCGTCCTCGGTCGGTCCGTCGCTGTCGGCGACGACGCCGGCGCCCGCCTGGACGTAGGCGATGCCGTCGCGCAACAGCACCGTGCGGATCGCGATGCACGCGTCGAGGTCGCCGGCGAAGTCGAGGTAGCCGACCGCGCCGCCGTAGAGGCCGCGCCGGCGCGGCTCGATCTCCTCGATCAGCTCCATCGCGCGCGGCTTCGGCGC
>Ga0190268_10000062_pt1 | contig 18712 bp, 22 predicted proteins | sample Popmic249T_FD_133750 | JGI IMG/M metagenome (GOLD analysis project Ga0190268, IMG submission 133750) | Populus adjacent soil microbial communities from riparian zone of Blue River, Arizona, USA - 249 T | ecosystem: Environmental > Terrestrial > Soil > Riparian zone | place: USA: Arizona... | reverse complement strand
TGCGCGGGCGCCGCTCGTCCGGGGTTGACCGCCGTTCTTGTGGTGGTCCAGCGCCAAAGGGGCTCCTGCCCAGCACGATCCAGGCCCAGCGCGAGCCAGGATGGAAAAGGCTCCCGGTTGCGCGGAGGGTCAGGCCTCCGCGACCGCCGTGCCGCCTCCGCCGCCACCACGGCCTCGCCCGCCACGCCGCCGGCGGCGCTTGGGGGCCTCGCCCTCGCCCGCGGCGACCGGAGCGGCGGGTGCGGTGACCGTGACCTCGCCGCCCTCGACCTTGCGGACGCGGCGCCGGGCCTTGGTACGCGGTGGCACCCGCGAGAGCGGGTCGCCGTCCTCCTGGCGCGACGCGGGGGCGGTCGTGGCCGCGCGCGGCTTGCGCTTGCGGCCGGTCTCGCCGACGTCCTCCAGCTCCTCCGCCGCGAGGCCCGCGCGGGTGCGCTGGGCGCGCGGGAGCACGCCCTTCGCCTCCTTGGGGATGTCCAGGGCGTCGTAGAACCACTGCGACGACGAGTACGTCTCCGGCGGGTCGGGGAACGGCAGCGACAGCGCGGTGTTGATGGCCGCCCACTTCGGCAGGTCGTCCCAGTCGACGAACGTCACCGCGACGCCGGACTCGCCCGCGCGGCCGGTGCGGCCGATGCGGTGCAGGTACGTCTTCTCGTCGTCGGGGCACTGGTAGTTGACGACGTGCGTGACGCCGCTGATGTCGATGCCGCGCGCGGCGACGTCGGTCGCGACGAGCACGTCGATCTTGCCGGAGCGGAACGCCCGCAGCACCTGCTCGCGCGCGCCCTGGGCGAGGTCGCCGTGGACGGCGCCGGCGGCGAAGCCGCGCTCGACGAGGTCGGCGCCGACCTTGTCGCAGCCGCGCTTCGTACGGCAGAACACCATCGTCAGGCCGCGTTCCTCCGCCTGGAGCAGGCGGGCGAGCATCTCGACCTTGTCGAGCGCGTGCGCGCGGAAGACGTGCTGCTGCGTCGTCGGAACGGTCTGCTCCTCGTGCGCCTCCTCCGCCCGGATGTGCATGGGCGTCTTCAGGAAGCGGCGGGCGAGCGTGATGATCGGGCCCGGCATCGTAGCCGAGAACAGCAGCGTCTGGCGCGACGGGTCGGGCGAGAGCGACATGATCTTCTCGACGTCCGGCAGGAAGCCGAGGTCGAGCATCTCGTCGGCCTCGTCGAGGACGAGGATGCGGACGTCGCCGAGCTTGAGGTGGCCCTGGCGCGCGAGGTCGAGCAGCCGGCCAGGGGTGCCGACGACGACGTCGACGCCCTTGCGGAGGGCCTCGAGCTGCGGCTCGAACGCCCGCCCGCCGTAGATCGCGGTGACCCGCACGGAACGGTCCTTGCCGACGCGTTCGAGGTCACCGGCGACCTGGATGCACAGCTCGCGGGTCGGGACGACGACGAGCGCCTGGACGACGCCGCGGCCGAGCTCGATGCGGTCGAGCAGCGGCACGCCGAACGCCAGCGTCTTGCCCGTGCCGGTACGCGCCTGGCCGATGAGGTCGGCGCCGGTCAGCGCGATGGGGATGGTCAGCTCTTGGATGGGGAACGCGGTCTCGATGCCGAGCGCCTTCAGCGCGCCGACGGTCTCGGGGGAGGCCCCGAGCTCTTCGAACGTGGACAGGGGAGAGCCTTTCGATCGGCTCGATCCGTGGCCTGCCGCTGGCAGCTGCCCGGTGATCTCCGGGGCGCGCGCGGGCCTGGTCGAGCGGCGTAGGAGAGCGACCGTCTCCAGGCCGCTCAGCACCGGCACGACGTGACGGCACTTCGTTCTGTCGGCGAGTGTACGCGACCCGCGGGCCGCGTACGGGCGAAACGGGCATCGGGGACGTACCCGGAATCTGCGGAGAACGGGCCCGCGGGGCGACGCGGCCGCCCTAGTCTGTCCGGACCTTCGACGAGGAGTCCTGAAGATGCCCCTGGCTCTCCGGCGGTTCATGCTGCCCGCCACCGCTGTCGTCGCCCTCGCCGCCGTCGCGGCCGGCTCCCGCGCGGTGGTCGCCGCGCCGTCCACCACCAAGAGCGCCACGGCGGCGACGACCGTCACGCCGGTGTCCACCGGCGATCGCGCGGTGTTCGTGCCGGTGACGCAGAAGCGGCTGCTCAACACAACGAGCGGCGCGCGGATCACCCCGACGTCACCGCGCGCGGTGAAGGTGACCGGCGTGGCCGGCGTCCCCGCCGACGCGCTGGCCGTCGTCGTGAACCTGGCCGCGTACAAGCCGGCGGCCGCGGGCTTCCTCAACGTCTACCCGACGGGCACGACACGGCCCACCGGCATCGCCACGGTGACGTTCGTCGTGGGCCAGGTCACGGAGAACGTCGCCACGGTCAAGGTGGGCACCGGCGGCCAGGTGAACGTCTTCGCGTCCTCGACGTCGCACGCGATCATGGACATCGCGGGCTACTACGTCAGCCACGCGCACGACGACAGGTACCTCCTCAAGACGCAGGCGCAGGGGCGGACCGCCGCGGACGCGTTCGCCTGCCCGTCCGGCTCGCTGATCCAGGCGGTGGCCGCGGACGGCGCGGCGACCTGCGTGCAGGACGCGTCCGGGCCGGTCCAGAGCGTCGGGGCCGGGCTGCTGCTCGACAACGGCGTGCTGTCCGCGCAGCAGGGGCGCAGCGCGTCAGGCGCGTTCACCTGCGGCGTGGGCGAGTACCTCCGCGCGGTCGCGGCGGACGGCGCCCCGACCTGCGGCACCGACACCGACACGGACACGGACACGACGTACGACGCGGGCCCCGGCCTGACGCTCGACGGCACGACGTTCTCGGCGGACCAGCGGCGCAGCGTGCAGAACGCCTTCACCTGCGCGCCGGGGACGTACCTCAGGGTCGTGGCCGCCGACGGCACGCCGACCTGCGACGCCGACGCGAACACGACCTACAGCGCGGGGTTCGGCCTGCTGCTGTCCAACGGCGTGTTCTCGGCGCAGCAGGGACGCAGCGCGGTCAACGCGTTCACCTGCGGCGTGGGGCAGTACCTGCGCGCGGCGGCGGCCGACGGCACGCCGACGTGCGCGACCGACGCCAACACGACGTACACCGCGGGCACCGGCCTCCTCATGAGCGGCACGACGATCAGCGCGGACCGCAGCGCCCCGAACGCGTACACCTGTCCCGCGGGCCAGTACCTCAGGGCGATCGCCGCGAACGGCGCGCCCACCTGCGCGGCCGACGTCGACACGGACACCGACACGAACACGACGTACACGGCGGGCAGCGGCCTCACGCTGGCCGGCACCGTCTTCAGCGCCGCTCACGGGCCGACGGTCGTCCCGATCCGCGGCGACCAGGCGCCGGCGACCAACGGCACCGCCCTGCGGTCCGCGGTGAACGCGATCACCGACGCCACCGCGACGAAGCCGTACGTCATCTCGCTCGCCCCGGGGACGTACGACCTCGGCACGAACCCGCTGTCCATGAAGCCGCACGTCTCGATCGTCGGCGCGGGCCGCGGCGCGACCGTCCTCACAGGGACGTACACGAGCTTCTCCGGCGGCCTCGTCAACCTCGCCGACAACGCCACCCTCGCGCGGCTGTCCGTGACGAGCTCGCACACCGGCACCGGCTGGGTCGCCGCGCTGTGGGCCGTCGGCACCCTCTCGGCCAGGGTCGTCGAGGTCACGGCGACGGCCACGCAGGCCGCCGGGGAGACGTTCGGGCTGCTGGCGTTCAGCGGCGCAACGGTGACGATGGAGGACTCGTCCATGACGGGCGACAGCTCCAGCGGCAGCGGGCGCGGCATGTACGCCGCCACCGGCGGCACGATCCGCGCGCGGGGCGTCGACGCCGTCGGGACCGGCGCGTCGCCGTACGCGCTGTGGGCGTACAACACCGGGGTCGTCGACTTCGCGCACGGCACCGCGCAGGGTGCGCTGTTCCGCGAGGGGGCCGGCACGCTGAAGGTCGCGCACTCGCGCGTGGACGGGTCGCCGATCGGGTCGCCGAGCTGCTTCGGGACGTACGACTCGTCGCTGGCCGCCGTGGCCTGCTGACCCGGGTAGCCTCCGGAGCGTGGATGACACCAACCGCGAAGCGGTCGTCGAGCTGCTCGGCGCGCTGGCGTACGGCGAGCTGACGGCGTTCGAACGCCTCGCCGCCGACTCCGCGCTCGCCCCCACGCTGACCGACAAGGCGCAGCTCGCCGGGATGGCGGTGGCGGAGTTCCACCACTACGAGCGCTCGGTCGAACGCCTCGCGAAGATGGGCGTCGACGCCGACGAGGCGATGGCGCCGTTCGTGGACGCGCTCGACGAGTTCCACGAGATGACGGCGCCGAGCGACTGGTACGAGGGGCTGATCAAGGCGTACGTCGGCGACGGGCTCGCGGCCGACTTCTACCGCGAGGTCGCGACCGTGCTGGACCCTGACACGCGCGACTTCGTGCTCGACGTGCTGGCCGACACGGGGCACTCGTCGTTCGCCGTGGACCGGGTCAGGGCGGCCATCGAGGCCGACCCGGCGATCGCGGGGCGGCTCGCGCTGTGGGCCCGCAGGCTGGTCGGCGAGGCGCTCACGCAGGCCCAGAAGGTGGCCGTACGCCGCGACGCCCTGGCCAACCTCATCGTCGAGAGCGGCGACCTCGCGGAGATCGGCAGGATGCTCGCGCGGATCACGGATCGGCACAGCGAGCGCATGGCCGCGCTCGGGCTTTCGGGATAACGGCCCGACGTTCGATAGCATCGCCGCGACCGGCGACAGCGTGGAGAGGGACGGCATGGGGCGCGCGTACGACGCGTGGAAGAAGGTCCGCGAGGCGTGGGTCACGGCCGACGCCGAGTCGCTCCTCGACGTGTACGCCGAGGACGGCGTCTACCTCGAGGCGCTCAACCCGCCGCACGAGGGCCGGGAGATGATCCGCGGCTACCTCGACGACTTCCTGACCGCGCGTCCCAACATCGAGATCACCGAGACGCGCGTCATCGACGGCGGCGACGCCGTGTCGGTGGAGTGGCTGCTGTCGTACGACCAGCCCAACCGCCGCGCCACCAACCTGCGCCGCTGCTCGATCCTCGCCGTCAACGACGCCGGCGAGGTGCAGTACCACCGCGACTACACCTAGGCCTGAAACGACGAGGAGCCGGCGCCCCTGTGCGGGGACGCCGGCTCTCGTACGTTCTGGCGCTAGATCGTGCCGCGCCGGCTCGTCGTCTTGCGGAGGATCAGCAGCAGCACGATCGTCGTGACGAGCGCGAGCAGGAAGCCGCCGCCGTCGTTGTCGAAGACGTACTTGCCGATCACGCCGCCGAGGATCGAGCCGACGACGCCGAGGAGCAGCGTCATGGGCAGGCTCATCGGGTCGCGGCCGGGCAGCAGCAGCCTGGCGAGCAGGCCGATGACCAGACCCATCAGCAGGAATCCGAGAAAGGTGAGCACTGTGCCTCCAGGTCGAGTGGTTCGCGTCTGGAGGGGTTGTGCCCACGCAATCGGACGCTGACTCAGCGCCGGGGTAACACTCTGCTAACTAGAGGCGCCCGAAGCCGACCTTGCGGTCGTCGGGCTTCGCGATCTCGAGGTACGCGATCTTGTCGACCGCGACGACGACCCGGTGCCCCTTCTCGTCGACGAGGCTGAAGATGCCGCCGTCCACGAGCGCCTTGCCGAGCGCCTTCTCGACGTCCTCGGGGGACAGCTCGGTCTCCACGACGAGCTCGCGGGGTGCGTACACCACACCGATCTTGACCTCCACGCCGTACCTCCGCGTCGTCGTTGCGCCTTCGTGTCCGAGGCTAGTCGATACGGCGGGCGTACGGCGCCCCGGTCCGCTCAGGGCGTACGCGGGCCCCTCGACAGCCCGCGCCAGGCGAGCGAGACGAGCAGCTCGACCGCGCGCTCCTTGGGCACGGTGTCGCCGGACGCGAGCCACCAGCGCGCCGACACCTCGGCGAGGCCGGTGAGGCCGACCGAGAGCATTCGCGCCTCGGCCGCGCCGACGCCGGTGTCCTTGGCGATCGTGTCGGCGATGGCCTCGACGCAGGAGTCGAGCGCGGTCTCGATGCGGTCGCGGACGGTGGGCTCGTTGCGCAGGTCGCTCTCGAACACCAGCCGGTACGCCGCGCCCTTGCTCTCGACGAAGTCGAAGTACGTCGTGATGGCGCCGCGGACGCGTTCGCGGTTGTCGGTCGTGGCGTCGAGCGTCGCGCGGATGCGGCCGACGAGGTCCTCGACCTGCGCGTCGAGCAGCGCGAGGTAGAGGTCGAGCTTGCTCGGGAAGTGCTGGTAGAGAACGGGTTTGCTGATCCCGGCGTGGTCGGCGATGTCGTCCATGGACGCCGCGTGGAAGCCCTGGGCCACGAACACGTCGAGCGCGGCGTCGAGCAGCTGTGCCCGGCGGGCGTTGCGCGGGAGGCGGCCGCCGCGCGGCGTAGCGGCACGCTTCGCGGGGACGGCCGGGCGGATCTGCTGTCGCGTCAACGTCGTCGCCTCCCTGGAATCGACGGGCGCTATGCTACTCGCCAGTAACTTCCCGTCTCAGGAGGTCCCCCCGTGGCTTTCTCGCTCGCGCTCACCGAGGAGCAGGTCGCGACCCAGAAGTGGGCGCACGAGTTCGCCGAGAAGGAGATCCGCTCCGTCGCACCGCAGTACGACGAGTCGGAGGACTTCCCCTGGCCCGTCGTCGAGAAGGCGCGCGAGGTCGGTCTGTACGGCCTGGAGTACTACCAGATGGCCGGCGCCGACGAGACCGGGCTCACGTCCGCGATCGTGTCGGAGGAGCTGACCTGGGGCTGCGCCGGCATCACGCTCGCGATCTTCGGTACGGGCCTCGCGCTCGCCGGCCTCGCCGGCTCCGGCACGCCGGAGCAGTTCGGCACGTGGGCGCCGAAGATGTTCGAGAAGGAGGACGGCGGGATCGCGCTCGGCGCGTTCGGCGTCACCGAGCCGGGAGCCGGCTCCGACGTGTCGTCGCTGCGTACCCGCGCCGAGAAGGTCGAGGGCGGCTGGCTGCTCAACGGCACCAAGGTCTTCATCACCAACGGCGGCATCGCCGACGTGCACGTCATCGTCGCGACCGTCGACCCGGCGCTCGGGCACAAGGGGCAGGCGACGTTCGTCGTGCCGCCCGGCACCGAGGGCATCAAGGGCGGCAAGAAGGAGAAGAAGCTCGGCATCCGCGCGTCGCACACCGCGGAGGTCGTGCTCACCGACTGCTTCGTCCCCGACGAGTGCCTGCTCGGCGGCGAGGACGTCCTCAACCGCAAGATGGAGTCGGCCAAGACCGGCCAGTCCACCCGGAAGTCGGGTGCGCTGTCGACGTTCGAGGCGACGCGGCCGCTCGTCGGCGCGCAGGCGCTCGGCATCGCGCGGGCGGCGTTCGAGTTCTCGCGCGACTACGCGAAGGAGCGGATCGCGTTCGGCAAGCCGATCATCAGCAACCAGGGGATCGCGTTCAAGCTCGCCGACATGGCGATGGAGATCGACTGCGCGCGGCTGCTCGTGCACCGCGCGGCGTGGATGGGGCGCGCGGGGGTGCCGTTCAAGCAGGCCGAGGGCTCGATGTCCAAGCTCAAGGCCGGCGAGGTCGCCGTGAAGGTCACCGACGAGGCCATCCAGATCCTCGGCGGGTACGGCTACATCAAGGACTACCCGGTCGAGAAGTGGCACCGCGACTCGAAGATCTACTGCATCTTCGAGGGCACCTCGGAGATCCAGCGCCTCGTCATCTCGCGCGCGGTCGCGGCCGCCGCGCAGTAACGCCGTACGACGAAGGGCCGCCCTGGCAGTCGCCGGGCGGCCCTTCGCGTGCGTACTGGCTAGACGCTCAGCGTGATCGTCAGTCGGACAGCGTCACCGGGCCGACGGTGGTCGAGCTCGGGTACCCGCACTCGCGGTCGAACTGGTTGGTCGCGACGACGAACGAGTCGACGCCGACGCTGACCGTGATGCCGAGGGTGCTGCCGGTCGGGGTCACGGTGGGCGCGCTGGCGTAGAGCGCGGCCTGCGTGCCGTTGAGACCGATGCCGGCGCCGGGGAAGTCGAGCGTCGCGACGGTGCCGCCGCTCGACCCTGCGCTCGCGGCGGGGACGATGACGAACGTCCGGATGCACTCGGAACCGCTCGAGTCGCAGACCTTGGGCAGCTCGACGTACGTGATCGGCTTGCCGACAGGGCCGACGCTGACGGGGTTGCCGATCGGGTAGCTGCCGGCGGGGACGTACACGCAGACGGGCTCGCCGCCGGGGCAGGTGCCGAGCGGGCCGGCCGCGACGGCGGGGGACGTGGCCGCGACGGCGAGGCCGGACGCGACGGCGAGCGTGAGGACGGACTTGGCGAACGTGCGCACTGGGCTGCTCCACGGGGATAGGGGTCTGGGGCGGCCCCTACTTCGCGGCTTCGGCTCCGGGTCCCTGCCAGGCCCCGCATACTTCGGGGGCGGCCTCGGCGCGGCTCGGTCTCGTGGCACTCGGCGTCGTCCTGCTGGGCGCCTGCTCGCGCGACCGCGCGCCGGCGATCACGGTGGTCAACGACCTCGGCCGGCCCACGGCTGTCGCGTACTGCGCCGCGCAACGCTGCGCGGAGGCGGAGCCGGTCGTCGTCGCCGAGAGCGAGAGGCAGTCGTTCCCGCTGGAGACACGCCCCAGGCCCAACCCTGCAGCCCACCCGCCGGTCTCACGCGTAGTGATCTTCAAGGAACGAGCGATCGCGGGCAGCAGCCGCGGCGCGGCGGCCGTGGCGGCGGCCTGCCGGAGCCGACCGCCGCCTCGGCGCGGATGCGTCAGACCGTGACGCGGATGTTGAGCAGGCAGCCGCCGAGCCAGAACGTCACCGGGCCGACCGTCTGCTGTGCCGTCGGCGCGCAGCCGATGCTGCCCGTGACCACCGGCACGTACGGCACCTGCAGGAGCAGCGACAGACCGGCGCCACCGGGGGACCCGGGCGAGACCGTCGGGATGCCGCCGTGGACCGAGGGGAAGCCGGCCGCGTCGATCCGCACGCCGTACTCCGGCAGCGTGATGGTGGCGAGCGTCGCGCCGCTCGACGACACGACGGCGCCGGGCACGATGAGGTACACCGTGTCGCACGTCGGCAGGCAGAGGTCGAACAGCGGGAGGCCGTACGCCGGCGAGCCGGTGACGGGCACGACGGGAGTGCCGGCCGGGATGACCGTCGCGGGCGTGATGACGCAGAGCAGGTCGTCGGGCTGGCACTGGTGGTTGGCGAGCGCTGGGGTGGCGGTCACCGTGACCGCGCCTGCGGTCAGGGCGAGGGCGGTCAGGGCTTTGGCGAGAACGCGCACGTCGGGCTCCTGCTGGGTAGGGGACGGCGCCGGTACGGCAGCCGGTGATCCCCTTTCGACAACGGCTCGCCGGTGACCTGCCGCGTCAGCCGCTAGCGGCGGAAGCGGCCGAGCAGCCGGGACAGCAGCGGCTTGCGCTTCTTCGACTCCTCGATCTCCACGGGCGTCCCGCGCAGCTCCAGGTAGACGATCTTCATCGCCCCGACGAACGGCACCGCGCACAGCGCGCCCACGACGCCGCCGGCCGCGACCCCGATCAACGCCGCCGACATCGTCGCGGGCGGCGACAGCTTCACCGCCTGCCCGACGACGAGCGGCGAGAGGATGTTGTTCTCGAACTGCAGGTACAGGATGAAGAACACCGCGCAGAGCACCCCCGTCGTAGCGCTGACCGTGAACCCCATCGCGACGAACGGCAGCCCGCCCGCCGCCCCGCCGATCTGCGGCACGAGGTCGAACACCATGACGTTCGCCGCCAGCAGCGGCGTCAGCGGCACGCCGAGCACCAGCCCCGCGACGAGCGTCGCGAGACCGGCGACGACCGCGACGGTGATGGAGCCGGCCACGTAGCGGCCGACGGCGGCGTACATGAGCCTGCCGAGCCGGTCGGCCTTCTCGCGCCGCGCCTCAGGGACCAGCCGCGCGCCGTGCTCGACGAGCCGCGGGCCGTCCACGAGCACGCCCACCGCGAACAGCACGACGACCAGCGCCGCGCCGAGCCCGCTCGCGGCCGAGCGCGCGAAGCCGGCGAGCGGGGACAGGTCGCCGGAGAGCCGTTCGGGCAGCGTGCGGACGGTCTTGAGGATCTTGTCGGGAACGCCCGCGTCCTCCAGCCGCTGGCCGACGATCGGCAGGTCGCCGAGCTGGCGTACGACGCGCGGCAGGTCCTCCCCGAGCGCGGCCGCCTGCTCGACGGCGGGCGGCACCAGCACGAGCCCGAGCCCGGCGACCACGACGGCGAACGTCGCGAACACGATCCCCACGGCGTACGGCCTGCGCACCTTCGCCCTGCGCTGCGCCAGCTCGACGAGCGGGTTGAGGCTCAGCGCGAGCAGCGCGCCGACGGCGAGCGCGGTCATCGTGCGCGGCGCGGAGCGGACGACAGCCTGGAACGCCAGCAGCGCGACGACGCACACGCAGAACGCCAGCATCGTGCGGACGTCGAGGTCCACGCGGCGCGTCGGGACGGGCGCGTCGGCTGCGCGGCGCCGGGGCGGCATGCGGCTACCGTAGCGCCCATGGCGGCGGCGGACGGCCCGGAACGGCTGCGTGTCAGCTACCGTTCCGTCGCCCTCTTCGTCGGTCTCATCGGCCTGACGCTGCTCGTGCTGCGGATGGTCTCCGCGGCGTCCCGCGTCATCGGCTGGATGCTCGTCGCGGCCGCCGTCGCGGGCCTGCTGCACCCCCTCATCCGCCGTCTCGAGGCGCGCGGCTGGAAGCGCGGGCGCGCGGTCCTCGTGGTGGCGTTCGGCGCGTTGCTGCTCGCCGCGCTGACGACGTACCGCGTCGTCGACGACGTCTCGCAGGCCACGAAGCTGCTGCAGCAGGAGGCGCCCGAGGCCGCGGCGGAGCTGGAGAGGAACGAGCGGTTCGGCGAGTTCGCGACCACGGTGAAGCTGGAGGAGCGGACGAGGGATTTCACCGCGAAGGTGCCCGAGTACCTTCGCGGCGGCACGCCGGCCGAGGCGCTGCGGGCCGCGACGACGCGCGGCGTCGCGTTCCTCACGACGAGCGTGCTGACGCTGTTCCTGCTTCTGCACGGGCCCAAGATCGCCGTCGCCGGGCTACGCCAGATCGCCGACGAGCGACGGCGCGCGCGCGTGACCGCGGTGGCGAAGGCGGCGTACCGCAGGGCGTTCGGCTACGCCAGCGGCTCGCTCGCGACGGCGCTGCTCGCGGCGTGGGTGGCGTACGCCGCGGCGATGGCGTTCGACGTGCCCGGTGCCGCCGCCCTCGCGGTCTGGGTCGGGCTGTGGGACGTCGTGCCGATCATCGGGGCGTTCACCGGGGCGCTGCCGATCGTGCTGCTGGCGGCGGTCCGCGAGCCCTGGCACGGCGCCGTGCTCGCGGTGATCTTCCTGGCGTACCAGCTGTTCGAGGACTTCGGCATCCAGCCGCGGCTGGAGAGCAGGACGATGCGGCTGGGGCCGTTCCTCACGGTCGCGGCGGGCTTCGCCGGCCTCGAGGTACGCGGCCTCGCCGGCGCGCTCATCGCCGTCCTCGCCGTCGCGACCGTGGTCGCCGCGCTCGACGAGGTGACGCCGGAGGATCAGCCCCGGTAGTCCTCGTCGAGGTGGACCTCGTACGACTGCTCCAGCGCGTCCGCCTCGGGCACGCCGTCGGGGATCGTCTCGATGTCGCGCGGCGTCGTCGCGGCGTCGACGCCCTGCGCCTGCTCGACGGCGTCGGCCTCGGGCGTCTCGGCGCCGACGTCCACCGGCTCGTTCGTGCTCTCGGTCATGTGTCCTCCTGGCGCTGGGCAACCGGTGTGCCCCGATCTTCCTCGGGTACCCATCCCGGAGGGAAACCGAGATCGAGGAGGCGGCGATGCCGACGGCATGGAGCGCCAAGCGCGAGCGCCAGTACGAGCACGTCAAGGAGAGCCAGCTGGAGAGCGGCCGGTCGGAGAAGAAGGCCGAGGAGATCGCGGCGCGCACCGTCAACAAGGAGCGCGCGCGAGCCGGCGAGGCGAAGACGTCGAGCCGGTCGTCCACCGACGACATCTCGTCGGGGCGCAGGGGCGGGCTGCGTTCGGGCAAGGGACCCGGGGGGCGTACCAAGGACCAGCTCTACAACGAGGCCAAGCGCATGAACATCGAGGGCCGTTCGTCGATGAGCAAGGCGGACCTCGAACGCGCCGTGGACCGCAAGAAGAAGTAGCCGCGACCACCGTCCGGCGCGCCTTTCGCGGGAGCGCCGGACGGTTTCGTCTGTCCGGGACGTACGACCGCCCGGCGCCATTCCTGCGGCAGCCGGGCGGTCTCTGTACGGGGTGCTGGTCTAGTCGCCGCGGCCGTCCATCGCGCGGCTGCCCTCGCGGGTGCGCATCGTGTCGGGCGAGGTGCGCTCGGGGAACCGTCGCGCGTACTCCTCCTCCAGCGCGAGCATCCGCTCGGTGTGCACCTGGAGCGCGTCGCCCGAGCCGTTGAGGAACGTCTCGTGCCGCGTCTCGTGCAGGCGCTCGAGCTCGCGCTCCAGCGCCGAGTCGTCGAGCTCGCGGGCGGGGATGCCCGTCTCGGTCGTGGTCGCCATGCGGTCCTCCATGCGTTGCGGTTCGTTGTTGTCGGCGTACCCCCGTGCGCCCTGGGTATGCGGCGGCGCATGAGCCGTAGCGGAGTCCTCTTCGACGTCGACGGGACGCTCGTCGACAGCAACTACCTGCACGTCGTCGCGTGGCTGCGCGCGTTCCGTTCGACGGGGCACCCCGAGGTGCGCGCCGCCGACGTGCACCGGTGCGTCGGGATGGGCGCCGACCTGTTCGTCGAACGCCTCCTCGGCTCCGACGACGAGACCGCCAAGAAGGCGCACGGCGTGGAGTACGAGCGGCTCTGGCCCGAGCTGCGGCCGTTCCCCGGGGCGGTGGACCTGCTGCGCGAGGTACGCCGCCGCGGTGGCGCGGCCGTCCTCGCGACGTCGGCGACCGAGGAGGAGGTCGGCGCGCTGCGGAGGGCGCTCGACTGCGACGACGTCATCGACTCCATCACGTCGTCGGCCGACGTCGAGGAGGCCAAGCCCAGCCCCGACGTGTTCACGACGGCGCTGGCCGAGGCCGGTCTCGACGCGGAGCGCTGCGTCGTCGTCGGCGACACCGTGTGGGACGCCGAGGCCGCGTCGCGCGCGGGGCTGCGCTGCGTCGGCGTGCTCTCCGGAGGCATCGCGCGCGCCGAGCTGCTCGACGCCGGCATGGCCGAGGTCTACGACGACGCGGCCGCGCTGCTGAAGGCGTTCGATCAGTCGCTCCTGGCCTCGCTCTTCTGAAGGTCGCGCACTGCTGGGCCCTGCAGCACCTTGCCGTCCACGTCGAACCGCGAGCCGTGGCACGGGCAGTCCCAGGACTTCTCGGCGGCGTTCCAGCCGACGATGCAGCCCAGGTGCGTGCAGTGCGCGGAGACCTCGTGCACCGTGCCGTCGTCGTCGCGGTACGCCGCCGTCTTCTTGACGCCGTGCCGGATCACCGCGGCCTGGCCCGGCTCCAGGTCGTCGACGCTGTCGACGTCGCCGGGGGTGACGTAGCCGGTCACGAGCTCCTTCGCGACGGCGGCGTTCTCCTTGACGAACGTCTTCGCCTTCGTGCCGGCCGGGGTCACGCGCTGCGGGTCGAAGACCTCCGACCACGGGTTCTCTACCCCGGTGATGAGGTCGGCGAGGAGCAGGCCGGAGACGGTGCCGTTCGTCATGCCCCAGGCGCCGAACGCCGTCGCCACCCAGAGCCTGCTCGCGTCCGGGCGGAAGCGGCCGATGAACGGCACGCGGTCGGTCGACGTGTAGTCCTGCGTGGACCAGCGGTGCGTGAAGTCGGTGACGCCGAAACGTTCCGTCGTCCACTGCTCCAGGCGCTCGTACCGTTCGGCGGTGTCGTCGGCGCGGCCGGTCGTGTGGCCCTCGCCGCCGACGATGAGCAGCAGCCCGCCCTCGCCGTCCTCGGTGACGCGGATCGAGTGCGTCGGCGACTCGGTGGACAGGTACATGCCCTCGACAGGGCGTTCGCCGAGCCGGCCCGCGACGACGTAGTCGCGCATCGGGAACTGCCGCGCGAAGTACAGCCCGCGATCGAGGAACGGGATGTGCGTCGCGACGACGACGTCCCTGGCGCGCAGCACTCCCCGGTCGGTCGTGACGACGCACGGGTCGCCGTCGTCGACGTCGAGCGCGCGGGTGTTCTCGAGGATGACGCTGCCGTCGCCGGGGATGCGCTCGGCCAGCGCGAGCAGGTACTTCCTGGGGTGGAACCTCGCCTGGTCGTCGTAGCGGATCGCGCCCGCGACGGGGTACGGCAGCGAGGTGTCCGTCGTGAACTCCACCGGCAGCCCGAGTGCCCGCGCGGCGTCGGCCTCTTCCTTCAGCTGCTCGGTCTCCGAGTCGTCCTCGGTGTAGATCGTGGACGTCGTACGGACGAGGTCGCACTCGATCCCGTCACGCTCGGCGGTCGCGGCGATGTGCGCGATCGCGGCCTGCTGCGCGTCGGCGTAGAGCCGGGCCTTCTCCTCGCCGAACTTCTCCGTCAGGTAGCCGTAGAGCTGGCCGTGCGAGGACGTGACCTTGGCGGTCGTGTTGCCGGTGACGCCTTCGAGGATGCGCGCCGCCTCGACGACCGCGACGGTGCGGCCCGCGGCCTTGAGCGCGGCGGCGACGTTGAGCCCGGCGATGCCGCCACCGAGGACGGCGACGTCGACCGTCAGCTCCTCCGGCGCGGGCTCGAAGGCGGTGGCAGGCGTGGACGCGATCCAGTACGACTCGTTCATGCGGCGGGACGTACCCCGCACTGGCCGCGGCTACCGTCGGCGCCGCGGCTGCCCGCGCCTGCTCGGCCAGTACGGCGGCGGGTCGGTCCGCGGGTCGGTGACCTTGTGCCGCCGGCCGGGTCCGATGGCGTCGATCATGACCAGCCGCTGGCCGGGCGCGGCGTCGAGGTCGCGCACGACAGGGCGGATGGCCGCGACCACGGCGCCCATCGCCGACGCCAGGCCGTCGAGGCCGCGGCGCGGGTCCTGCCGGTACCTGATGTGGTGGAGGCCCGAGTCCCGGATCGGCGCGACTCGACCTCGCTGTCGAGCTGCGCGCTGTCGTGCGTCAGCAGCGCGTCGTAGCCGCGCGCCGCGCCGTCCGCGAGGAGGAATCGGTCTTCTTGCCCTTCCAGCCGAGGTACTGCACGTGGTCGACGACGTGCTCTCTCAACAGGTGCCGCAGCGGCCCCAGCAGCTGGACCGGCACGTCTTCGTCGAGAAGCAGCCGCACGCGCTCACGCCACGATCCGGGTGTCTCGGTACTGGTCCACGTACCGCGCGAACTCGACCGCGCCGCGTGCCGCGCCTGCGCCGACCGACGGGTAGAAGGCGGCGACGTCCGCCGGGTCGACACCGTCGTCCACGAGCGCGGCCACGGCGTCGTACGGCACGCGCGTTCCTTCGATGACGGGGTACCCGCCGCGCACGCCCTGGTCCACCTCGAGCCCGGCTGCCGGAGTGTGCAGCGGGACGACGTCACGGTGCCGCATGTTCGTGAACTGCCCGAGGATGTCCACCATCTCCGCGATGACGCCCTGCCCCGGATCCTTCGTGAGCATGACGGCCACGTCGCGCGAGTGGATCCAGACGACGTCCCGGTCCATGGCGACGAGCGTGTAGGCGGCGAGATGCTCGTCGGCGCCCATCTTCCTGAGGTGCTTGACGGCTTTCCGTACCCGCTGCAGGGGCACCCGCCGCGACCGCAGGTAGACGAACGTGCGCAGTGCGACGACGTCACGGAACGAGTACGAGACGCGCGACCGCGGCCTGTGGAACTCCGGCGCGAGGAGGGGCTCCGTCGTCCTGGCGGAACGCCAGTACGACAGCTGACGCACGGTCGCTCCGCTCAGCGCGGCGGCGACGACAGGCGGGAACGACACGGGTCCTCCTCTCGGAGAGATCACGATAGCCCGTGGCTCGAGCCTCGCCGGTGATCGTCAGCGCAGTGTCGCGGGCAGCTTCTGCTTGACGGTGAGCACCGGCGCGAACAGGTCGCCGACCTCCGCCACGCGGTCGAGAGCGGCGGCCGCGTCGAACGTGATCGACGCCTTGTCGCCGGTCTCCGCGCAGTGCTCGACCTCGTCCCACGTCACCGGCATCGACACCGTCGGCTGCGCCTTGGCGCGCAGCGAGTAGACGCAGACGGTGGTCTTGCTGTCGACGTTCTGGCTCCAGTCCACGAGGACCTTGCCGATCCGCAGCTCCTTCTTCTGCTTGGAGACGACGAGGCCCGGGTCCTCCTTCTCCAGATGCACCGCGACGTTCTTCGCGAACGGCGTCGTGACGTCGTACGTCGTCGGCGTGTTGAGGGGCACGTACACCTGCAGGCCCTTGCTGCCGGAGACCTTGGCGTACGACTCCAGGCCGTTGCGCTCGAACAGCTCCTTCAGGCGCATCCCCACGACGCAGCACTGGTGCAGGTCGGCCGGCGCGCCGGGGTCGAGGTCGAAGACGACCATCGTCGGCTTCTGCGGCGTCTTCGCGAGCGCCATCGTCGTGTGCAGCTCGAGGTCGGCGAGGTTGGCGACCCAGACGAGCGCGGCGAGCGAGTCGATGACGACGTAGTCGATGTCGCGGTCGTTCGAGTCGCTGTAGATCGCCGTCGTCTTGATCCACGAGGGCCGGTGCTTCGGCGCCTGCTTCTCGAAGAAGAACGGCTGGTCGACGCCGTTCGGGTAGCGCTTCAGCGTCAGCGGCCTGCCCTCGAGGTGGGGGAGCAGGACGGGCGCCATCCGCGAGTAGTAGTCGATGACGTGCGCCTTCGTGAACCCCGCCTCCGGGTACAGCACCTTGTCGAGGTTCGACAGCGTCAGCTCGCGCCCGTCGACCGCGACCGCCACCTTCGTGGACTCCGCCATCAGGCCGTCTCCTCACGGACGACCTCGGTCGCCGCCTTGTCGTACCGCAGCCCCTTGAACGACGGGTGCCGCAGCTTGCCGTCCCTCGTCCACTCCGTGAACTCGACCTCCGCGACGAGTGTCGGCTCGACGTACGTCGACTTCTTGGCGTACGCCGCCGGGACCTTGTCCGCGAACGGGGAGTCCTTGCGCGCCAGCGGCTTCAGCGCCTTCTCCATGTCGGCGAGTGACTTCGCGTTGAAGCCAGTCCCGACGTGGCCGGCGTACCGCAGCCCGGTCTCGTCGTAGTAGCCGACGAGCAGGCTCCCGAGGTGACCCTCGCGGTTGCCCTCGCCCTTGGTCCACCCGCCGACGACCATCTCCTGGCGGCGGATGTTCTTCACCTTGCGCCAGTGGTCGACGCGCTTGCCCGGGTGGTACGCGCAGTCGAGCCGCTTCGCCATGATCCCCTCGAAGCCGCGGTCGATGCTCGCCTGCCGCACCGCGTCGCCCTCCCCGGGGAACGACGGCGGCGTCTGCCACGACGCGCCGTTGAGGTCGAGCTCGTCGAGGATCGCGCGGCGCTCGCGGTAGGGCAGCGGCGTCAGGTCGCGGCCGTCGAGGTAGAGGACGTCGAAGATCAGGTACGTCACCGGGTACGACTTCGCGACCCGCTTCACGGCGTCGCCGGTCAGCTTCATCCGCTGCTGCAGCAGGCCGAAGTCGCTGCGCCCCTTGGCGTCGAAGACCACGAGCTCGCCGTCGAGGACCGCGCGCGTCGAGCTCATCGCCTTCGCCATCTCGGCGAGCTCGGGGTACGACCCGGTGATGTCGAGCAGGTTGCGGCTCTGCGCGGTGGCGCGGCCTCCGTCGACGTAGACGATCGCGCGGACGCCGTCCCACTTGAACTCGTACGCCCAGTCCTGCTGCTTCGGCGGCAGCTCGGAGCCGGTGCTCGCGAGCATCGGGACGACGCGCTCCGGCATGGGCACGTACGCCGGGTCCTGCGGTGGGTCGGTGCGGCGGATCATCCAGTTCTTCCCGTTCGTCTGGAACAGCACGTACTCGCCCTCGACACGCCGGCCGTGCAGGACGACCTTGACCTTGCGGTCCTCCCACTCCTCGACCTCGTACGTCCCCTGGTCCCAGAGCATGACCTTGCCGCCGCCGTACTGGCCCTTCGGGATGTCGCCCTCGAAGTCGAAGTAGTCGAGCGGGTGGTCCTCGGTGTGCACGGCGAGGTGGTTGGCGGCCGGCTCGACGGGGAGGCCCTTCGGGACGGCCCACGACACGAGGACGCCGTCGCGTTCGAGCCGGAAGTCCCAGTGCAGCGCCGTCGCGTGGTGCTCCTGGACGACGAAGCGCGGCGCCTTCTTCCGCGGCTTGCGCTTGGTCGCGCCGAACGGCTCGGGCGTCGCCTTCTTGTCGCGCATCTTCGCGTACGTGCGCAGCTCGGGCATGGCTCCTCCTTACCCACTTTCGGCGCTCTGGCAGTATCCGGCGCCATGACGCGTACCGGGCTGGCCCTGCCGCTCAACCTGCTGCTCCCCGTCGCGGGGCAGGCCGACGTCGCGCGGCGCGCGGAGGCGCTCGGCTACTCGACGGTGTGGGCCGCGGAGGCGGGCACGAACGACGCGTTCGGGCTGCTCGCTGCGTGCGCCTCGGTGACGTCGACCGTGGGGCTCGCGACGGGCGTGCTGCCGATCTTCACGCGGACGCCGGCGTTGATGGCGCAGTCGGCGGCGACGGCGCAGGACTGGTCGGGCGGCCGGTTCGCGCTGGGCCTCGGCGTCTCGTCGCAGACGATCGTGTCGCGGTGGAACGGCATGCCGTACGACCGGCTGCTCGACCGGATGCGCGAGTACGTCTCGATCGTCCGCGAGCTGCTGACGTGGGAGAAGGTCTCGC
>Ga0190268_10000061_pt1 | contig 19956 bp, 12 predicted proteins | sample Popmic249T_FD_133750 | JGI IMG/M metagenome (GOLD analysis project Ga0190268, IMG submission 133750) | Populus adjacent soil microbial communities from riparian zone of Blue River, Arizona, USA - 249 T | ecosystem: Environmental > Terrestrial > Soil > Riparian zone | place: USA: Arizona... | reverse complement strand
CACCGGGCTCGACACCACACCGAGACCGCCGCATGATGCCCGTCACCACACCCGCACCGTCCGGGAAAACGGGGGCACTCCAGGAGTCGACGTCCGGCGGCCTGGCTGGCTGCGGCCACGATCTTGGGTGCACTGGTCGTGCCGGTGAAGTCCGCTACCAAGGTCGCTGATCCGCGGTTGGCTTGGACCAGGTTCGCTGCTGCCGTTCTCAGTTCGGGCGTCCCGCACCTGGCCGCGGACCGGGTCGGCAACCTCTACCTCGGCTCTGAGGATCTGGCGCCGCCCCGCTCCGGCGGCAAACTCGCCACGCCGGGCGCACAGGCCGCTGACCTCGCCGGTGAGCCGTGGCTGCTGAAGATGACCCCGTCGGGGCAGGTCGCCTGGCTGCGGCAGCTCGGCGGCAGCGGCCGGGACGTGATCCGGGACATCGAGGTGCTGTCCAACGGCCGACTGGCGGTGGCGTTGTCCACCAGCTCCCCGGACTTCCCCGGCCTAGACCCGAGCTACCAGCGGACCGGTCACTACTCCGACGCGGTGGTATCCGTGGTCGATCCGGCTAGCGGCAACCTGGTCTGGTCGCGGGCGCTCGGTGGGGTGGACGACGACACCGCGGATGGCCTGGCGGCTGGCCCGAACGGCAGCGTTGCGGTCACCGGCGGCACCGTGCCAACCGACAGTCCGTACCTGCCGGACGTCGACGACACCCTGTCCCGCGCGATGGTCGTCAGCTCGGTCGTGCCGTTCGCGGCCGTACTCAACGCCGACGGGACAACTCGCTGGTTCCGACCGGTTCTGCCCCGCCGTACCACGCCGGTCGGGCAGAACACCGCGTTCGGCGTGGCCGTTGCGGTCGGCCGCGCCGGGCAGGTCGTCCTGACCGGTCGCGGCACCAACCCCGAGCTGCCCACAACCGCCGGGTCGGTCCAGCCGCGGATGACCAGTGAGCATGGGAACCAGGGGTTCGTGTTCACCTTCAGCCCGGCCGGCACGCTGGCCTGGGGCAGCTACCTGGGCGGCCGCGGCGAGACCGTTCCGGCTGCCGTCGAGGTCGCCGCGAACGGCACGGTCGCGGTCGTCGGTGCCACCCAGGCACCGGACTTCCCACGGATGCGGGCGGTGCAGCGGCTGTGCGCCGACGGAGGTCACAACGACGCGTTCGTCACCCGGCTATCCGCAGACGGCAGGCGGATCGTGCACTCCACCTGCGTCGGGGGGCGGGTGGGTGGCCTCGCCTTGGACGCGACCACGGCCCGTGATGGCAGCCTGGTGGTGGTCGGGACGGGGGGCGGACCGGGCTTCCCGACCCGAGGCCGCTGCCAGAATAGCCGCGCCGGCGGCGCCGGGGACGCGTTCGTGGCAACGTTCGGCCGCGGGGGCCCAACCCTGAACCGGGCGTTCGCGTTCGGCGGCAGCGACGCCGACAGCGGCTACGCCATCGCCACAGTGCCCGGCGGGATCGCCGTCGCAGGCTGGACCGGCTCGCTGGACTTCCCCGGCGCCAGGCCCGACGACCCCGATGGACCCCGCGCCGTCGGACAAACCAGGCAGGCCATCTTCCTGACCCGCTTCACCGGGCTGTAGTAGTCGCCGACGGGCCGCGGCGGATCCCTGTTGCGGTGGGTCCGCCGCGGCCCATTCGTGTCGAGCCGGGGTTAGTTGATCGTGTAGACGGCGTTCGTCCCCGGGCCGGCGGCGACGATCCGACCGGTGCCCGACGGCGGCACCGTGAACGCCACGCTCGTCGGCCCGGTCGCGGTCCGGGTGACGCCCCAGTCCGCCACGTACACCACCGTGACGTTCGGCGGCACGTTCTGGTTGATCGTGACGGTCTCGCCGGCGGCGCCGACCGTGCTGGTCGGGTTGAACCCGACCACCACCGTGTAGTTGGTCGCAGCCGCGTGGGCCGGCGCCGTGAAGGCCGGGACGGACAGGGCCGTGGCGAACGCGACGGCGGTGGTGAGACGGGACAGATGCATGACGAGCCTCCAAGGTGACCCGCGCCGCGGGTCTCGTAGGCACCGCACCGGCGCCGGTGCGGTGGAGGGCTGTCGACGGCCCTCACCTCAACAGCGACTTCAACGGCCGAACGAGCCACCTTGCGGCGAACTTTCTTCAGAACTTTCCGCGGGCGGCGTTGTAGTACGAGGGCGTCTATCGGCAGGCGATGCGCGGCGCGGCGTCGACCGGCTCGGCGGCCGGCTTGTAGCTCGTAGATCGAGCCAGCTACGGTCTGACGGTCGCGGCGTCCAGACGGCGGTGCAGCATGGAGGCAATGGTCAGCATGTCGAGCGCGTCTGCCCGTGTGGTCGCCCACTGAACCCGAGGGGCATGTGCCGCTGGATTTCGGTAGGTCGCGAATAGGCCCTTGAGCAGCGTCGCCACCCCCGTGTGCTCCGAGCGTTCCCACTCGGAACCCAACGCATTGAACGCCACCTTCGGCGTTCCGGTGGCAAGTGTGCATGCGTCATCCACCAGCCGCGCACCGTCGCCGCTTAGGCATGTCAGGGTCCGCAGCTTGTCCGCGACGCTCTTGGCGGCCTCAAGGACCGCGTGGAAGTAGTTGTCCGCAAGCAGCTCGGCCCGGCAGAAGTGCAACACGTCGGCGTGCACGCCCCGCCTGGTCAGCTCTGCGCGGAGGTCGTCCGCTCGTTGCTGCGCCTCGCTCAGCGTCACGGCTGCCTTGGTCCGCGCCACCTGCCCGGTGTCAGTGACCCTGAGCCCCGAGAGCAGCAGCCGCTCGTTCACGGAGGCCTGGACGGCGGCGAATTGCTGGGGTGAGGCGAACCGGACGGGGTCCATCACGTCGATGACCAGGCGCACGAGCGGCATGCCGTCACCTTGGCGGTTCTGCGCCTCGGCGACGGCGTTGTACAGCCGCTTCCACTTGGTGTCCCGGTCATCCGGGGATGCGGAGGGCCTCAGCGGTGCGATCAACTGCGCGATCTGGCCACCCGTGCACGCCTCGGCCAGCGCACGGCACACCATCTCCACGGTCCCCGCCGAGAACGGCGGCTGTTTCGTCGCCACCGCACGATCCTGCCGCACCGAATGCCGGCCGCCGTGACGACGAGACTCGATTGGCCTCGGGCGAGTGACGTCGAGCCTAAGGTGGGTCCATGGGTCATCCCGCACTTGGCGATCTTCCCGGCGCCCTTCGCGAGCGTGCCGAGACATCCATCGCCGACCACGCATCGTTCGTGCACGTCACCTGCGGCGAGGCGCTGCCACTGTTCGACGACACGAACGAGGTGGCCTACCGGGTTCATGCGATCCAGGGCGACTTTCTCGTCACGGTGACGCTGACAGCCCGTTCGGACGGCAGTATTCAGGAGCGGGCCGAGGCGATCGCGCGCGGCCGAATCGTCACCGTCGAGGTGACCGAGGGGATGCCGGCCCGCGGGGACGGCGCTGCGTTGCACATCCTCGACCTGGAGGCCGGCGACGGATCGACCTACACCTGCTTCGCGCCAGCCGAGGTCGGCCGGGCACTGATCCAGGCTGGTTGAGCTGCCGCGCCGTACGTGGCACAGGACCGCAACTCCGTGGCACGCGAGTCCGGGGTACGCCCGCCCTCGGCAAGGATGCGACTGTGGACAGCGACAATCGACCTCTGGCCAGCCTGCTGCCCGAGGTGCAGGACGGCGGGTGGGCGCGGCTCGCGCTGGACGCGGCCCACGCAGGCTGGCGCGTGCGGTACGCCGAGATCGTCGTCGGGGCGATGCTGCCTGGTGTGACCCGCCGGCAGTGGTCCGACGGCCGCCACGCCTTTGTGGAGCAGCGGGTCTCCGGACGGCAGCTGGCAGCCCTCCTGACCGGGCGGCGGCTGTCGCTGGCCGCACGCACGATCCTGCGGACCGCTGGGCCGGACGTCGCACGGACGGAGTGGCTGCCGAGCCAGGCCCGCTACAGCGACGTGCGGTTGCCGTGGCCGGCGACCCGGGCCCAACTGGACTGGCCGACCGACGGCAACCGACTCGATCACGTCTCCGGGTTGTTCGTGAACGACAGCGGCCCGTCGTTCGCGTCGCACCAGGCGGCACTGCTGGCGTTCTTCGGGCGGCCGGCCGCAAGTCAATGGCAGCTGAGCTCGCCAACCGTGGTGGTGTACCTCGTCGACCCCGAGGCCAGGCTGAGCGGGGTGCGGATCGGGCCGACGCAGCTGACGGTGGAGATCGCTGGCGATGGGCTCCGCGGCTGTCAGGTGCAGGTCAGCAGCGCAGTGCAGGACCAGCGGCGCGCGGTGACCCGGCCCGGGCCGATCACCTTCGGGTTGTCGGCACCGCTGCAGGAGGAAACCCTGGTGCTGCTGCGCGGACCTCGGGTTCGGGACTTCCGAGTGATCCGCGCACCAGGAACGTTCCGCGAGCCCGACGACACGATCAGCTGGGACGACCCGCAGGTGCAGATCGAGACGCTGCTGTTCGGCGGGGAGAACGAGAGCCTGGAGTTCAAGGCGCGGATGCCGGTCCCGCAGGACGTGAAGTCCCGCCGGACGGTGCTGAAGGCCGTGCCGGCGTTCGCGAATGGCGCCGGTGGCGTGTTGCTGATCGGCGTCGACGACGACGGAACCGTCCTCGGGCTACCGGACCTGACCGACGAGCAGGTGCGGGACCGGCTCACCTCGCTGATCCGTGACAAGGTGCACCCGGTCCCGCCATTTCACGTGGAATGCGTCCAGACCCGCGGGCAGCGAGTCGCCGTTGTCAGTGTGCAGGCTGGACCGGACAGGCCGTACGGCTTGGCGGGCATCCCCCCGGAGTTCTATGCCCGACACGGCGCCTCCACCTTCCCTGCTAGCCGCGAAGAGATCATGGCGTGGTCAGCCCGTCCCGAGCAGGTCCAGCGCGGGTTGCCCTGGTAGCTCGGTGGCGCTGAGGTTGCTCGCTGGTCGGACTAGGGGCTGCGCGCGCCGATACCGATGCAATGTTGTCCGCTCGCACGGCACGTTCGATCCGTCCAGGCTTCGGGGGCCGGGCTGCCGACGACATGAGTGCGTTGGCTGGGCACCAGTCGGATCGCGCGGTTGTCGCATCAGCGATTGGATTGGGTCTCGGGTTCGGGCACGGCAACTAGGCGGCGGAGGCGGGCATGACGTCAGACGCCGCAGAGCCGCAGGGCTCGGTCGAGCAGCAGTGGGCGTTCTTCGACGCGCTTGCCACGATTCGGCACCGCGTGGTCCCGGTGATCGGCGCCGGTCTCGCCGAGCGCGCCGGGGCACCGGCCAGCGCGGCTCTGGTTGCGGCGCTGCGGCGGGCTGCGGGCGAGAGCGCACTTGAGCAACAGCCGGAGTCGCTGTTCGACACCGCCGACCGGCTCGCCGGCACACATGGTGAGCAGTGGGTTCAGCGGCAAGCCGCCACCGCCGTCATGCAGGCTGACCTGCATGCCACCCCCGTGCTGCTGGCGCTCGCCCGCACCCCGAGCCGCCTGCTCGTCACGACGAACTACGACTACGCCATCGAGTACGCGGCAGGCCAAGCTGGTTTGCCGGCCGAAACCCTGACGCTCACCGACATCGCCCGCGCTCTGGAACCCCCCGAGGACACCGTTCGGGTCCTGCACCTGCACGGCGTGGCCACGCAGCCGGACACCATCATCCTCACCAAGGCGAGCTACGACACGGCCTTGCGCGACGACTGGCTGCGGCAGCTCGTGCGTTCCCTCGCCCTCGGGCATCGGCTGCTGCTGTTGGGGCAGGCCCTCGACGTCCGTGAGGCCCACTTGCGTCGCGACCTGCTGTGGGCCAGCCATGCCGCCGCAGGCTCCCCGCTTTCGAGCCCACCGACCGGGCACCTGCTGCTCACCGCCGGACCCGACCGGTCCGTGACTGCCCGGGCGGAAGACCTCGAGCAGCACGCGGGGGTGCGTCTGGTGGCTTTCGATGATCCGGACCGGACCTACCGGTTCGTCAACATCGCCGCGCATCTACTCGCAGGGCCGGCGGTTGCCGACCGCGCCGACCTCGCCCCGGCCGTCAACGACCGCCGGGTCGACCCGAATTACCTTCCACTGAACGTTGCGCCCGCCCGCGACATCGCGACGGCGATGGGACGTGGTGCCTACCGAGCCCGCACCTGGCGCGAGGGTGACGTCAGCGCCGTCGACCTCGACCACCGAGAACGACGGCTGCTGCTGGTCGCCGGTGGCGGGTATGGCAAGACCCAGGAACTACTGCAGATCGCCCGCCGCCACCCCGGCATGACGCTGTACCAGCCGCTGGCCGGGGTTCGACCACCCGCCGCGGGACAGGACCCGGCGGCGGTGTTCGTCAGCTGGATGCGAAACGCTGTCAGCGTCGCCGGCGACACGCCGCGGCTGACGTTGGACAGGCTGCGTACCGAGTCCTTCGTTCTACTGCTCGACGGTTTCGACGAGGTGGCGACTAGCGACCGGCCCGCAGTCGCCACGGTCCTGAACGAGATCGTCGCGACCTACCCTCAGCACCGGTGGGTGGTGTCCTCGCGCCGCCTTCCCGAGGAGCTGCCGGCGCTGACCGGCTTCGCCGCCTGGGCGCTGCTGCCGGACAACAGCTGGCTGGTCCGGTACGCGGCCCAGCGTGGTGCCGAGCCCTCCGACCTGGATGCGGTGCTTCGCCGAGCCCCGGGCATCGCCGAGCTCGCCACGATCCCGATCTACGCCGCGGGGGTGCTGCGGCACGTGGTGGGCGGCACCCCGTTGCCGGCGACGCCACGCGAGTTAGTGCTGGAGCTTGCGGACGCCCATCTGGACGACGGCGGCCGTATTCCCGCCAGGCGGGACCTGGTGCGGTGCTGGCTGGACCGGCTCGCGCTGCATCTGCATCTGCTGGGAACCCACGAGATCGCTGTCCCGGAGCTGCTCGGTCTGCAGTTGCATCAAGACCTGCCCTCGCTGGCGCCGGACGCGACGCTGCTCGGCGAGCTCGCCACCCGGGCGCTGCTGCTCGACGACGGCGGCGTCGCCCGGTTTCCCCACAACGTCGTACAGGAAGCCCGGGCCGCCCGCGCGTTGCGCGAGGCTGGTGACGACGGCCTAGCGACACTGCGCGAGGTGGTGAGCGTGACGTTGCCCGGCACCGCGCAGCCGGGTTCGGCCGAACCTGTCCAGGCGGTACGGGCACGTTGGACGAACGCCCTGATGCTCGCGCTGACGGATGCCCCGGCGCGCTGGTTGGAGGTCGTGCGGGCCGCCGATCCGGTGCTCGCGGCGCGGCTTACCTCTCCGGAGGCTCCCGTGGAGCAGCGGCACGCAGCTGTCGAGACGCTGTGGGGCACGTATCGGGAGCGCAAGATCTGGCTCGACCGCGGCTACTCCGACGAGCACCACACCGACGGCGCTGCGCTGCTGGCTTTGCTGGCCGCGGGCGCGCCGGATGGCTTTGCGGAGCAGGTCCTGGCTGCGGTCGGCGACGAGGAGCCGACCCAGCGCGGCAATGCCCTGGAAGTGCTGCCCGTGCTGCTGGACAAGGTGCAGGCGCTGCCGGTGGTGAAGCGGGCGATCGGCGACCAGGACCCGGTGGTGCGCCGACGGGCGGCCATGGCCGCCTACCTGCTAGGGCTCAACGAGCTGGTCGATGACCTGCTTGAGCAGGCTGGGGTGGACGACGATCAGATGGCGACCGAGACGCTGACGGACTTCGCGTTGGACTTGGCACCGCCCGCGCGGCGCATCAGCATCGCCCGCGCCAGTCCTGCGCGGGTGGCGGACCGGGTCCGCCGTCGGCTGGTCGAGTTGGTACCGCGCTCGGAGCTGCTCGCCGCTGTGCGTTCCGGTGAGCTGGAGCTGCCACTGCTCGACGACCTCACCGACCAGTACCGCTGGCAGGATCGCGAAGCATCGTGGACACCCGCGGAGGTGCTGGCGTTAGCTCACATCACCGCCGAGCATGAGGACGCCCTGCTCGGGCACGCCGAGGTGGAGAACATCCTGCAGGCGCACTGGCAAATCTGCCTGCTCGCATGGCTCACGGACGCCGGCATGCGAGAGCGGGAGTGGGACCTGTGGCAGCTGGTGATGGCCCGGACCAATGCCGAGCTGGACCAGCTGACGGTGCTGCTGGCCGGTCCCCCAGCGCAGATCGCGGAGGATCTTGGGCACGGCCTCACCTCCAGCCGGCCGGACCCGGCCGGCGACGCCCGCACCGAGGATCAGGCGACGCGAGAAACCGCCGAGGCAACCGGGCAACCAGCTGCCGAGCAGGTGCTGCTTCCGCAGATGGTCGAGCTGCTGCTCCGGATCGCAACGGAGGCGTTGCAGGCCCGACGGAGCCCGCCGCCGCCGCGTCCCGCGCGCACCTCGCCGGCTCGGCGCAGCCTGCCGGACCTGGTGGCTGAGGCCGATCGGGAGGGAGCGCTCCGGCGTTCACCACCGCGGAGCACCGACCCGCCGCTGGACCCACTGACCGTCGACGCGTTGCGCCAGTGGGCGGCAGAGCAGTGGGAGGAGCGGCTGGCCGACGGGCCTCTGGTGCCGCCGGACGATCCGCCGGCGCAGGACATGACCTGGGTCCGGAGCGTGCAGTGGGCGGCCTGGGCGCAGCTGCCGGTACTGGCGCCGGTCTGGGCGGAGCTGGCAACGGCCGTGCTCCACCTGCCCCATGACGGGATCGTCGAATGGCTGCGCTCCCAGCGCAGCCCGGCGTGCTGGCAGGCCGTCCGGAATCAGCTCAGCGGCTGGAGCGCCCGGGACGTGCTGGCGCTGCCACGACTGTTTCCCGTGCCGTGGCCAGACGGGCTGGCCGAGGTTCTGCTGCACCATCTGCTCGGTCCCGGGCTGCAGGACAGCGAACGTCTCGCCGCCGCCCTGGGAGTGCTTGACGCCGGGCATGAGGCCGCGGTCCGTGACTGGCTGCCCGCGTCGGGTCCGGACTGGATGCTGCCGCTGCGCGTGCGCCTGGGCGACGAGGACGCGGAGGGCGCGCTGCTGGCAGGGCTGATCAGTGCCCCGGACACCTGGGACCGCTGGCCGAGCTCGCCGGACGGCCAGTGGATGCGGCACGTCCGGTCCCCGACCTCAGCGGCTGCCCTGCAGACGCTGATCCGCACCTTGCTGATCGCCGGTCACGACTTCAGCGACATCGAGTTGGTGTTCCAGGCTTTTGAGCGGTGCGCTGGCGCCGACGCGCTGCGCCGCTATGACGAACTCGCCGACGACCCGGCGATCCCGTCGGGCCGCTACCTGTTCTATCAGCGCCGGCGGGTCCTCGACGCGACCGCCGAAAGCCAGGCACTCGACCGGCTTGGCAGCGCCACCGACACCGCACAGCGGGTCCGCGCCCTCGTACCGCCGCCAGCGGCACCGTCGGTGCCTCTGTCGTAGCGACCCGGCGCCGTCCGGGCCGGCGGGCGGTCGGTGGAGGGTTCAGCGCGCTGCGCAGCGTCCACGGCGCGAAGGTCACCGCCAGTTGCCGTCCGCCGGTTCAGCTCGCCCCAGAGGTGGCCGGTTCACATCAGCCTTCGGCGGTAGCCCGCGGCAGCTCCGTCACGGGGATCGTCGAAGCTGATCTGGTTCGCGCCAGGCTCGCCTGGCTGGGGCTGGGGAGCCGCCGACGACGATGCGGTGTCGATCTGCAGGTTGTCCAGCTCGAGCCGCCGGCAGAAGGCGTTGTGGTAGCCGAGCAGCCACCGGTACTTCGGGCGGGTTGCGTCGGTAGCGCTGCGTAGGTTGTCGCGAAGGAGCTGCCCATGCCTGGCCAGCGCCTCGGCCAGCTCGGGGTCATCGGCTGCGACGAAGCTGCCTGGCGTCGCGGGTGTCACCGCGAACCCGGCCAGGTAGTTGACGAAGGCCTCGCCGTCGCACCAGGCGAGAGCTCCCATCGGGCCCGGTGCGTTCAGCGGCAGGCGCACCAGGGCCTCGGGCAGCACCCGCACCACCGGTCGGTCCCGCCACGGGTTGCCGTCGCGGGCGCCCTCGGCGGCGACGGCCCGTGCCAGCGCCAGCCCACCGACGAACCGGTCGTCGATGAAGTGCGAACCGCTGGCGATCGCGCCGCGGGTGAACAGGCCGTTGAGATGACCCTGCTGCACCACCGTCAACGAGGCCTGCAGCAGCTGAAGCGCCTCTACGGCGAAAGCGGCTACAAGCGACGCGGAGGGCTGGTCCCATGGCATGCCGAGGGTGACGCTGTCGTGCACGGCTGATCCTGCAAACCCGCCGCCCGCTGCGGGTTGCAGCGAGGCGAAGTGCAGGGCGGTCTGCAGCGCCCGGTCCAGCACCGCGGCGGTGGTGTCGGCGTCCTGGTGGTAGGCCTGCTGGATGCCGAGCACGTCGAGGTAGGCGACCAGGGAGTCCCGCAGCTGCGGGACGCCGTCCACCCGCTGGTACAAGCTCATCGGCCGATGGTGCCAGGGGGCGGGTGATGGCGCGGCTCGGCGTGGATCGACGAGTACGCACGACGGCTCACGCGCCCCGGGGTGACAGTTAGGTACGCGAGTCGTCAGCGGAAGATGTCGGAGAACCCGAAGCACAACGCGAGGGCATCTTCGTGACCGGCGGCGGCGAAGGTCTGGAGCAGGTGACGAAACGCGGTCAGGGCGTCGGCGTCACCGACGACGAGCTCGGGATGCTCGGCGACCAGCCGCTGCAGGTAGCGCACGATCACGCCGCCGGCGAGCGGGTCAGTGGCGTAGGGGCCGATGGCCGGAACGGCCTCGGCGAGCAGCAGCAGGGTGCTGCGCTCGTCGAGTGCCGCCAGGTGGGTCAGTGTCTCGGCGACGTGCTGTGTGATCTGCGGGTCCGGGATCGAGGCGCACAGCCGCAGCACCGGGATCGCCAGCTCGGCGAAGGTGCGCCGGTCACCGGCTGCGTCCGAGGCCTGGTCGGCGTCGGCGGACTGGAAGGCGCCGCTGGCGAAGTACAGCTGTTCGGCGATGCCGTCGGCGACCCGCGCGGCCGCCTGCAGGTCGGCCGTGTCGGCCTCGGCCGGGGTCGGCCCGGACGCAGCCCAGCGGTCGGCGGCGGCTTGTGCGGCGGTCTGCAGCAGCGCGAACGCCTGCTGCTGGCCGTGTCCGTCGGCCGGGTTGAGGTAGCGCCGCAGCCAGTGCAGCAGCCCGGTCACGGTCTCGACGTGGGTGATCGGGTCGCTGAACCATCCGGTCACCAGCGCGCGGCTGAACGGGCTGACCGCATCGACGGCCAGGAAGACCACCAGCGGCTCGAGAGGTTCGGCCAGCGCGGTGGGCTCATCGAGCCTGAGCCCGGCACCGACGTCGGTCGCGGCCAGTTGGGCCAGCGCGTGATCGGTCGCGGCGGGTGCGGCGGCCGCGTCCAGCCCGAGCTCGCCGACCAGCAGGGTGGCGATGGCGGGGTGGCTCTGGCTGAGCAGGTAGCTGGTGAGCGCTTCGACGCGCTGTGCAGCGGTGAGCTCGGCGTGCAGCGCGCGCAATCCCTCGGCGGCCCTCATCCGCACCAGCGGCTCGGCGTGCCCGAGCAACTCACGGACGGTGTCGGCGATGACCTGGTGGTGAGCGCTGTCGCGCCAGGCGGGGCGGCGCAGCAACTGGGCCAGTCCGCCCGCGGCGGTGTCGACCGTCCCCGAGGAAAAGGACAGCGGCTCGCCGGACTGGAACCGCCCGACCTGCCCGCCCTGCGCCGCGTCCAGGAGCAACGCCACGGCACGTTCACCGGCGGGGGTGCCCGGCAGCACCCGCTCGTCGGCGGTGAGCTGCGCGGCCGCGTCGAGCAGGATGCGCCGCAACCGGTCATCGGGGGTGCGGGCGCCCGACAGGGCGGCATCGGCGGCCAGGAACGCCTCCGGCAGGTCATCGCTGCGGCCGTCTCGCTCCCGGCTGCGCCGCAGGGCGGTTTCGAGCCGGTGCCAGGTGTCGACCGGGCCGGTGATCTGGGCTCCGTCCTCGATCATGTCGTTGATGCGGCTGTGCGGTTCCACGGTGCTGGTCATCCGCAGGCTGGGCGTGATCGGCGGTGGTCCGCCTGCGGCGTCCAGTTCGGAGCGGCGGGTGAGCAACGCCGGTTCGGTGAGCGCGTCGGCGGGCAGGCAGCCGAGCAGCTCGTCGCGCAGGCGAGGCGCGCTGCGCGGGTCGCAGCGCTGCACGGCGGCGGTGATCGCGGCTTGCAGCTGCGCCGCGGGGGGCGGGTTGTCGGCGTGGCCGAGGGCGTGCAGCAGGTGGGCGGCTGCTTCGCGGGTGTCGTGGTGGGCCAGCAGGGTGCCGCTGGCCAGCGCCGGCGCGACGGCCCGGCCGAGGGCCTCACGATCGTCGGCGCCGCCGAGCACGGCGGCCCAGGCGGGCGCGTGGTGCAGGTGCTCGACGAGGACTGCGACGGCGGGCGTGGGGTCGTTGCCGTCGCGGACCGCGGCAGCCAGTGCGGTGCCCAGCGCCGTGGCCATCTTGGTCGCAGCGCCGTGCCCGCCCATGGTTTGCAGGTTGTGGCCGTACTGCAGCCAGCCGGTGGCCTGGTCGGTCTGGATCGGCCAGGTGGTCGGGGCAGCGGCAGTGGTGTTGCTGGGCATGAGCCCGGTGGCCGCGATGTCGCAGAAGATCAGGGCCGCGCCGATCAGATCGGCGTCGCACAGCTGCGGGAACCGTTCGCCAAGGCGGTACAGGCCGTGCTGTGCCTGCTGCCGGCGTGACTCGCGCAGCGGCAACAGCACACCGCCGCCGAAGTGGACGTCCTCGTCGCGTTGCTCGTGGAAGGTCCACACCGCCAGGGCGACCTGACGGGCCAGCGTCTGGTCGGCGGGGAGCAGCGCGACCGCCACGTCGGGCAGGAAAGTCAGCACGGTCCCGCCCCACTGGGCCATCGCTGCCTGGTCGGCCAGCAGCCGGGCCAGGGCGGCGGCAGCGGCCGGGTCCGCGGTGACCGCGCCGGCGAGTTGACGCACCGCGAACCGGGCGACCTGTTCGGTGCCGGGCGGGTCCAGTCGGCAGGCGTCGAGCAGCGTCGCGAGGGCCTGGGCGCGGACGGCCGCGGCGGGTGCGCCAGCCGCGAGCGGCAGCCGGGCCTCCAGGGCGGTGAGCAGGTCGATGCTCAGGGCGGCGTGCAGGAACTCACCGCTGCTGGCGGCTCGGCCGGCCAGTTGTAGGGCGAGCCAGGCCAGGGCGCGGGTCGCACGCTCGGACTGGGCGGGCGGCAGCACGGTGGCGCGGAACGCACCGACCAGGTGCCGGACCAGGGCCTGGGCGCCGTCGGCAACTGCGGCGTCGCCGGGGTCGGCGGTGAGCGGGTCGGCAAGCTCGGTCAGCTCGGCGGGGTCGGTGATGAGGGCGAGCAGCCTGGCGGCGGTGGTGAGGGTGACCAGCAGGTGCTCGGAGGCGGCGGCGGTCAAGGCCAGCTGCCAGAACTCGGGGCGGCTGTGGTGCCAGAGCCGGTCGATGAGCATGTCCAGGCTGGGCCGGGCGATCAGCGGCAGCGACGGGTCGCGGTCGAGCTCACCGATCAGGGCGGCGGCCGGGTCGAGCGGGTCGAGCAGGACGTACTGCGCGGTGGCGTAGTCGAACAGGATGTTGTGGGAGAACGCCAGGGTCCGCGGCCCCGCCAGTCCGGTGCTGACCTCGACGGTCAGGACGTTCTCGGTGAGCAGGCCGTCGACCGCGTTGGCGTCGTCGGCGGTGACCAGCGGTTCGGCTTCACGGGCACGCAGCGCCCGGGCGGTGAGCATGTGCCGGCACAGTCGGGTGAGCAGCGCGCTGCGGACCCCGATGTCCTGGGTCAGGACGCGGCGCTCCCAGTACGCATCGAGCACGTCGAGTTGGGTGCGGGCGGTGGACAGCTGGGCCCGGCCGGCGCCGCCGTCGGCGATCAGCCGCGCGGCCAGCCGCAGGTTGAACGGGTTGCGCAGCAGCGCCTGCAGCTTCGGGTCAGCGTCGCTGAGGAAAGCGGCGAGCTCGGGTGAGGCGCTCAGGGCGGGAGCCAGTTCGGCGTCGGACAGGTCCCCGACGAGCAGGTGACGCACCTGCCGCAGCCCCGGATCGACGGGGCCTGCGACCGGCTCCACCGGGTCGCCGGCGAAGGCGTCGCGCAGCGCGGCATGGTGCCTGGCGTCGAAGGTCCGGACGGTCGCCACGACCCGCCAGCGCGACCCGGCCAGACCGTTGACGACGGTGACGGCGAAGGTTCTGTCCTCGCTGCCGCGCAGCGCGTCGAGGCCGTCGATGACCAGCACCGCCGGGTCGCCGGTCCAGGCGGCGAGGACGTCGACGAGCGGGTGCTGCAAGGCGAGTCGGTTGGTGCCCGCCACGTCGGCGGCGGTCAGCAGCAGCACGTCCTGCTGATCGGTGAGGTCCTCGACGAGGCTGACGACCAGTCCGGTCTTGCCCGAGCCGGGGGCGCCGAGCAGCAGCAGCCCGGCCTGCTGCGCGGCGGCCTGCAGGTCGGGGGCGAGCCGCCGGGGCAGGTGCAGCCCGGTCGCGATGGGCAGCTGGGCGGCGCTGCGCAGCGTCTGCAGATTGGACGCTGAGCGGCCTTGCAGGACCTGCACGTCATGGGCGTACCGGGCGGCCGGCTGCAGTGACGCGCCGGCGTTGTGCAGAGCGACCGCCAGCTGGGCGCGGTTGACCCATAGCCGCTTCTCGGCGTCGGGCTGGGCGTGCACGGTGAGCACTGCGGCCCAGGCGGTCTCGGCGGTCTCGGGCGGCACGACGGTGCCCAGGGTGGCGAGCGCGGCGGCGTGCTGCGCGCCGCCGGGGTCGGCGTCGACGGTGAGGACCCGCAGCATGCTGATCAGCTCACGCAGCTGCTCGTCGGTCGGGGCGGGGTCGCCGGTGGCCGTCCAGCATCGGCGCAGATGCGCGAGCAGCACAGTGAGTGCGGCCTGTTCCTTGGCGTTGAGGTTGTGCCCGAACGGGGTGCCGGCGGGTTGCCGCCCGGTGCGCTCGACCGCGTTGCGCAGGTGCACCCGGACGGTCTGGGGCGCGGCGGCGTCGGTGCACAGCACCAGCAGGTCGCGCCCGCGGCGGACTGGCCGCCGCGCCGCCCCCGGCACCGGGACGCGGCCGGTGCGGTACTGCCGGACGACCTGGTCGAGGGCTTCCCCGAGCGGGCTTTCGGCGGTGGTACCGAGCTTGAGGTTCGCCTTGACCTGTAGCAAGGCGTAGGCCTGCTGGTCGGTGAGGATGGCGATGTCGTCGAGCTCGAAGCCGGTCTGGGCGCCGACCTGCACCACGATGCCGGGCAGGTCGAGGCCGGGCACGGTGGTCTCGGCGGCCAGGAAGCTGGCGGCCCAGGCGAACACCAGGCTCTGCTGCCCGACGCCGCGGGCCCCGGCCGCGCCCCCTGCCGAAGCCGTGGTCACGTCAATCTCCCTGTCATGTCAGGCGTCAGGGTGTCATCTGTCACGTCTTAGCCGCTCGGTCCGATGGACCTTGACCACTCGGAACGGCAACCCCAGCGTCTCGGCGTTGGCCGAGATCCAGTCGCGCTGCTCCTCGCTGAGCCCGGTCTCCGCTCGACCTCACTTCCCGCATCTCGACGCCCTGCGGCCGGGTCGCCGTCCCCCGCCAGATGAGCGGGACGGGCCAGTGCGATTCAGCCCGCCTCTACTGGGCTTCGGCCTCAAGCGTCACATCAGAGAAGCCGGCCTCGCGCAGAAACTTGTTCAACAGATCGGTCAGACCCGCCATGATCGCGCCCAGCTGCTTGTCGAGCGCGTCGTAGGGCCCTCCGTCCCTGCGGATCAGTCGCACATGAGCCTCCAGGTTGTCTACGGGCAGCAGGATGGTTTCGGCGTCGTCCGGGGCTGGACTCCCAGAATGCAGGTCCACGCGGTACCGGAGGGTGGGGACGACCTCGAGCAGGTAGTTGTGCTTGTCGTTGTTGCTTAGGTACGCGAGCGCTGCAGTCCAGTCAACTCCGTTGTACGGCTGGACCGCTTCGATCCATCCGCGGTGGGTTGCGTTGACACCTGGCAGCATCCGGGCGCCTTGCGAGTTGAAGTCGGAGGCCGTCTTGAACACTGGAAACTGCGTGCGTCGCTGTTCCGACCCGCTGTCGAGCCAGGCGACGTTGTAGATCAGGTGGTCGGCGGTGACTCTCAGGTGGTGGAGGATCTCGCTTACTGAGAGTCGCAGCTCAGTGGCGTTCGTCCACGGAAGCACGTCCTCAGCGTCGAAGGTCAACGGCGGGCTGGGCTTTCCGACATCGGCGGCCCGAACGGTGACGACTGGGGCCTTCACCACCTGCTTGGTCATCGCGCGGAAGGTCTGACGCAGCTCTTCGTATCGCTGAGCAGCACGTATGAGCCTTGGTGGGATGGATGCCAGGGACGGGTTTGACGCCACTCTCGGAACAAGCTCCGAGTACAGGTACCGCGGGTCGTTCATGAACGTGAACTCTCCTACAGCCATGACCGTCCATGTCGCAGCAGCCGTACCTCGCTGACGACCCAGGCCTTCTGGTTGATGTAGGGCGGGCGGCGGTCATCGACGTAGCCGAGCAGGAACGCCGCAGCGTTCGGGGTTCCGGGGGCATGCCGCGCGGCCGCGGTCCACAGTGACGGTGACGGGTACGGGGGACGGCGCGTCGCTGCCGTCGGAGGAGGCGAAAATGACGGTCAACCCGCTCGCGATCTCGGTGCTTCCGGAGTCGAGCCCGGTCATGGACGACATGCTGACCGAGGAGCCGCTGACGGGCGCGTACGGGGACGTCGCGAGCGTGCGACTGCGCCGATTCAAGGAGCGGATCGACTGCGAAGCGCCCAACCAGTCCGGTGGCTGGTTCCACTGGTACGTGTTCACCGGGCCGCAGGCGTACGGGGTCGTGTCACTCGGGCGGTTGATGGCGGTTCCGCGCGCGCTTGCGCTCCGCGCCCCACGCTCCGAGGCGGCCGCCCTGGTCGAGAGCATGGCACCGACCGTGGCGGCACTCGCCCGCCAGGTGGCGGTGCGCGTTGACGGCGTGCAGACCATCGCGTTGCACGTGCCGGTCAGGGCGACGCCCGACCCGGAGGGAATCGCGGTCGGGCTGCGGCCCGAGGAGACGATGTCCTCGACGCTGCTGCTCGTGCCGTTCCCGGAACCGCTGGGCGCGGTTGTCGACGGCGCCTGGCTGGAGCGCTCAACCTATGTGCTGTCCGGCGGGATGCCGGTCTTGAACGAGTGCCTCGGCCTCGCCCAGGCGTTCTTCACCCTCGACCCCGCGGTGCGCCGCCGGGTGCTGTCCGCGCGCAGCGGTGACTGGAAGGGCGCGTTGTCGACGGGTGCGGAGGTCGTGTCGGACGTCGCCAAAATCGTGGACGGATTGGCCACGATCATGAAGCCGTTCGCGCCCTAGTTGGTCGTCTCTCGGGGCGTGTGTGTGGCTATACGTTTCCTATGGGGCGCGGCGCGTGATGGACACACCGTGGCCACACCGAGCACCGGATGGACCCGGATCACCAAGGACGGGCGCGCACCGGGGGCCGGCGAAAGTGCAGGTCAGGCGGGTTGTCACCAACTGCCCCCCATCACGCCGGACGAGTCATGCCTGCCTGCTAATGCGGTTTGGGGTAACCCCCCATCCCGGGTTCAAATCCCGGAGCCTCCGCCATACCTGTCTCTCCCGAACCCGAGGAGACAGAGACCAGTTCACGATGTCGTGGGTTGCTGTCAGAACCGCTCGGCCGCTGCCAGGAGCCGTCGTCATCGTCCGTCCTATCCTCGTCACCCGGGCCGTCTGCGTTGCTCTCAGCGCGCCTACGGTCGTTGCGGGCACTTCACCCCAAGTGGTGACCGTTCCCTGGTGCAGCAGCTCGGAGCCGGTAACCGTGAGCCTCGCTCCGGTGATCATCGTTCCTTGGAAGTAGAACTTGTCGAAGATGGTGCGGGTGTTGCCGCTCCAGCCGGTGGCACCGGAAGGCGGTATGCCACGCACCCGTACCACGCGGACTCGGGCGAGGTCGGAATGACCGTCTCAGGCACCGGGCTGTCTGTGATGCCGCTGGCCTTCAACAGTTTGCTGGCTTGCAGTTCGGCCAACCCGAAAGACTCGCTCATGCTTAGTGGACGTACCGGCATCAGGTCACGCAGCTTGGTCAGTAAGGCAAGTTCGGATTAGACGTGTGGGAGGTACAGACTTTTATACGCGGTTGGAGCAAGGAGTTACGCCCGATACCTGGGTCCAGGTGTCAGGCGTGGCTTGAAGATTTCGCCGAGCGGAGGCTCGGTATTCTGCCTCCCAGGTGCGCCGCTTGCAGGAGGCTACCGCACTGGAAGTCAACACATTGATCGCGAAAGCGAGCGAATTGTTGGAGCCAGACGAGCTAGGCTTATTAGCCGTCGCTCTTTCCGCAATGCTTTACGTTGACGAAGCGGATGTGCAACTGCACCCTCAACATGAGGATTGGAATAGATGGGGCTAAGGCGGCGGGAGGGTTACGCAGGTTTGACCACGCGGGCTGAGTCGTGGTCACAGAAAATGGGGTTTGGCCGCTAGCTCGCCCGCCAGAACAACTCATTGACTATCTCAAAGGCCACCAGGCCGAGCGCCATCAGTACGGGCAGGCAGACGAGTACGGCTAGGAGCGCCGTCCGTCCGCGGACGATGGCGAACGGGAGCACCACGCCGATGATTGCCTCGACCGTCAGGGCTGCTCCGGCGTTGCCGCCGAGGGTTCGGTAGTTAACCGCCTCGGCGATGAACACCGCACCGAGAGCGGCGGCAGCAAAGCCGCTCAGCACCGCTCGGCGTGAGCGGTAGAGGTAGCCAAGCCCGCCGAAGATCGGCCCGCCGACAACGGCCGCCAGGAACCAGAACTTCTCTACAGTCGGGAAATCGGTGCGGCCGAAGGACAGTCGCAGCGAGCCATAATAGACGAGTACCACGCCGATAAGGCTGAACATCCCGGTCGCCACGGCATCGACGCCGTGCTTCGACCGCGCACCGAGGTAGAAGGCGAAGGCCAGCCACAGAGCGGCTGAGTGGCCGATGAGGTCTGGACCGGCAGGCAGGTACTCGTGAGCCAGCAGGCTGACAATGCCGACGACCACGGCGCCCAGCATCGGCATCAGCCACACCGCGTGGCCCTGCCAGTGGTCAGTCGTGTTTGGCCGGCCAGTCGTCGGTTGAACCTCGGTCACACCACTCATGGTCGCATGCAATCCTTTGTCGGAGAGGTCATGAAGCAAGCAGATCCTGGTGCGCTGAAGGCCAAGCGCACCAGGAGTGCCCGCGCGGAAATAGTTAGCTGAGCGGCGTTCCGCCGATCATGACGCCGAAGTTGCCACCGCACTTCGTGACGAAGGAACTGGCCCGGTCGTTGTTGCCGACTCCGACGTGACGGCTGACCGAATGTGCCCCCTCGTGCCACAGGAAGCCGGAGGGGCCGAGATTGTCGTAGACGTCGATCAGTCGAATTGAAGTGTTGACCCAGGAGCTGGTCTTGTCGTTGAAGTTCCAGTCGGTGAAGCGCTGATACACGCCGTACTGGCCGCTGGCACAGTCCTTGAATTGCAACATCCGGCCACGGAAGTCGATGTGCTCGTAGAAGCAGTACCACGCGACGCGGTTGCCGTACGGACAGCCGTACTTGTAGGAGGTACCGCTCGCGCTGGCCTCCGTCTGCGACTCCACGACCCGCCTGGCAGCATCGGTCGGCACGAAGCCATCGGCCTCGGGGAACACTATTACGACCGTGCCCTGGAGGTATGAGGCCTCGTTGGGGCTGACCTGCACGCCACCGGGAACGGCCGCGAGCTGCTCGTCAATCGCGGCCTGGATGGTGGCGTCGGGGTTACGAATGTTGTCGGCATGAACCGTGGTGGTCGGTACGGTCAGGCCAACACTGAGTGCGAGTGCCAGAACACCGGCCCTGGCCTTATTGCGGTTGAGCGGCTTACGATGACGGCCGCGGTACATATCTTTGTGTTTCCCTTCAACTCAGCCAGGCTGAGAACGCCCCAGCGGCGTCCCCTTGCGCTGGGTTTACTGGTCGAGGCCGCGAGCGAACGATCACGGGCATGAACCGAGACTTAGGCATGGCCTAGCCCGCCCTACTCAGGCGAGTGCTCTTTGCCTTCACTAACTCGGTGTGACCGTCCGCAGCCT
>Ga0190268_10000060_pt1 | contig 20003 bp, 17 predicted proteins | sample Popmic249T_FD_133750 | JGI IMG/M metagenome (GOLD analysis project Ga0190268, IMG submission 133750) | Populus adjacent soil microbial communities from riparian zone of Blue River, Arizona, USA - 249 T | ecosystem: Environmental > Terrestrial > Soil > Riparian zone | place: USA: Arizona... | reverse complement strand
GGTGCCGGAACGGCCCCGCCGCGCGGCGTACGACGCGTCCCGCGACCTGCCAGCGGGTCGCCTCGGTGAGCAGCTCGGACATCGGCTCGCGGCCGACGCGCAGGGCATGGTCGCGGACGACCGCGGCGGCGTACGAGTGGTAGGTCGCCACGGTCGGCAGGTCGTCGAGCAGCGTCTCGTCGACGACGCCCGCGCGGGCCAGCACGAGGAGCGCCTTGCGGACGCGGTCGGAGAGCTCGACGGCGGCCTTGTTGGTGAACGTCAGCCCGAGCACGTCCGAGGCGGCCAGCCGGTGGTGGGCCACGAGGTGCACGACGCGAGCTGCCATGACCGCGGTCTTGCCGGACCCCGCGCCGGCGACGACGAGCAGCGGGTCGAGCGGCGCACTGGCGACGGCGAGCTGCTCGTCGGTGAACGGGATCCGCAGCAGCGCGCGGAGGTACGCGCCGGACGGCTCGGGGACGTACGCGAGCCCGACGGTGTGCAGCGTGGCGGTCACTCGACCACCTGCCCGCCGGCGGCGTGCGCGGGGCAGCAGCCGCGGAAGGGGCACCGGTCGCAGTCGTCGTCGGGCCGCGCGGGGTACTGCTCGGCGCGGATGGCGGTCGCGGTGCCGTCGAGGAGGGCGTGCACCCAGGTCTCCTCACCGTCGGGGAGCGGGTCCTGGCACTGGACCTGCGGCAGCCCGCCCTTGCGCTCGTTGCGCAGCCAGACCAGCTCGGCACCGCCGAGGGGCGCGTCCTCCCCCGCCACCTCCGCGAACGCGCCCTCGCGCGCGGCGAGCTGGTAGACGCCGAGCTGCGGGTCGGCGGCGAGGTCGTCGGCGCTGCGCGCGGTCTTGCCGGTCTTGAAGTCGACGACGTGCACCGCGCCCCCGGCGGCGACCTCGACGCGGTCGGCGGAGCCGACGAGCAGGGCGTCGCCGACGCGCACCTCGAACCGCTGCTCGCTGCCCGCCACCTCGCGGCCGCGGGCGGCGTGCCAGGCGAGGAAGCGGGTGAGGGCGGCCTCGGCCTGGCGGCGTTCGTGGTCGCCGTGCCAGGCCGCCTCGAAGCCGAGCGAGGGCCACACGTCGTCGAGGCGGCGCAGGAGGGCCCCGACGTCGGGCTCGAGGACGCCGTCGGAGACGAGGCGTACGACGGCGTGCAGCACGAGACCGAAGCCCTGGGCCGCGCTGGCCGGGCCCTTGGCGCCGACCTCGCGGTCGAGGAACCACCGCAGCGGGCAGCGCTGGTGTGCCGCCAGCGCCGAGCCCGAGAGGAGCAGCGGCTGGTCCTCGGGACGTGGCGGCCGGATGCCGCCGGTGACGTCGCGCAGGCCCCACCACGCGGCGGGGTCGGCGGCCGGCACGAGCGCCGCGCCGTCGCCGCCCTGGGCCGCGCCGAGGTCGGCGAGCCTCCGGGCGGCGGCGTCGCGGAGCGGGCCTGGGGTGGCGGGGTCGGTGAGGGTACGGCGCAGCCGCGCGACCAGTGACCCGACCGAGAGCGTGCCGGTCGCGCCCGCGCGGTCGCGGCGGAGCGGGAGGTCGAGCTCGTCGAGGAACCTGCTCGGCCGCTCGCCGCCCTCGTCCACGGACTCGACGGCGGTGACGACGAGGCGCCGGCGGGCGCGGGTGAGGGCGACGTACAGGAGGCGGCGCTCCTCGGCGAGGAGCTGCGCGGTGGTGAGCGGCGGGCGCGGCTCATCGGCATCGACGACGTCGGCCTCCAGCAGGGAGCCGCGGCGGCGCAGGTCGGGCCAGACGCCGTCCTGGACACCGGACACGACGACGACGTCCCACTCGAGGCCCTTGGCGCGGTGCGCGGTGAGGAGGCGTACGGCGCCTCCGGCGGCCGCGCGCTCCTCCCCCGGCGCGCCAGGGATCTCCTGCGCGGTGAGCTCGTCGATGAGGGCGGGTACGCCGCCACGCGGGTGGCGCTCCTCGAGGCGGGCGGCAGCCTGGAACAGCCCGAGCACGGCGTCGAGGTCGCGGTCGGCCTGGCGGGCGGCGGTGCCGGTGCCGCCTGCCTCGGCCTCCAGGCGGCGGCCCCAGCCGCTCGCGTCCCAGAGCAGCCAGAGCGCGTCCTCGGGCGTGCCCTCGCCGAGCGCGGCGGCGGCGGCCGTGAGGAGGTCGTGCAGGCGGCGTACGGGCGCCGCGGCCCGCTCGTCCACGGCGGTGAGGTCGACGGGGTCGAGGACGGCGTCGCGGATGAGCTCGGCAGACGGGCGCGGCACGGTGGTGCGCGCCGCGCGGTCGAGGTCGCGGAGGTGGCGGCCGAGCAGCCGCAGGCCGCTGGGCAGCGCACGGGCAAGCGGGGACATGAGCAGCAGCTCGGCCTCGTCGGTGGCGAGCGCCGGCGGGTGACCCTTGGCGATCTCGTCGGCGACGCGCAGCGCGAGCAGCAACGGCGCCACGGCCGGGTCGCGCGCGACCGGCACCTCGTCGGCCGCGACCGCGACCGGCACGCCGGCCATCGTGAACGCGCGCCGCAGCACGGGGATGGAGCGGACGCCGGAGCGTACGAGCACCGCCATCGACTCCCACGGCACGCCCTCCCGCAGGTGCGCGCGACGCAGCAGGTCGGCGACGGCCTGCACCTCCTCGGCGACCGTGGGGTAGACGCGGACCTCGGGCGGCTCGCCGGGGGGGCCGACGGCGGTGACGCCGCGGTGGTGGCGGCGCAGGTCGGCGGCGAGGCCGGGCGTGGGGATGCGCTCGGCGAGCGCGCGGGACGGCGCGAGCGTCGTCTCGTCGAAGCGCCGGGAGACCGCGAGGGCGAGCTGGGGTGCGGGTCGGCCGGACGGCGTGCGGAACCGGTCGGGGAAGCGCAGGATGCACGACACGTCGGCCCCGCGGAAGGCGTAGATCGACTGGTCGGGGTCGCCCACGACGACGAGGTCGCGGCCGTCGCCCGCGAGGAGACGGAGCAGGGCCTCCTGCGAGGGGTCGGTGTCCTGGTACTCGTCGACGAACACCGCGCGGTAGCGGTCGCGGACGTCGGCGAGCACCTCGGGCCGCTCGGGGTCGGCCAGCAGGCCGGTCGCGAGGGCGACGAGGCCGGCGTAGTCGATCTCCTCGCGGGCGTCGAGGACGTCGAGGTACTCGGTCATGAACTCCCCCGCCGCGACCCAGGCCGGGCGGTCCCACGCCGCGCCGAGCGCGGAGAGGGCGGGGCCGTCGAGGCCACGCTCGCGGGCGCGGTCGAGGAGGTCGGCGACCTCCTGCGCGAGGCCGCGCGTACGCAGCGCGGGCCGGACGCTCTCGGGCCAGGGGGTGCCGGTGCCGTCGGCGTTGCCGGAGAGCAGCTCGCGGATGCGGACCTCGCGCTCGGGGCCGGACAGCAGGCGCGGCATGTCGAGGCCGGGACCGGTGCCGTAGCGGCGGACGAGGGCGGCGCAGAACGCGTGGAACGTCCACGCGCTCGGCTCGGTCACGGTGCGCCCGAGGCGGCCGGTGATGCGGGCGCGCAGCTCGTCGGCGGCCTTGCGGGAGAACGTGAGGACCAGCACCTGCTCGGGCGAGAGACCGCGGTCGACGCGGTTGACGACGGCCTCGACCAGCGTCGTGGTCTTGCCGGTGCCGGGGCCGGCGAGGACGAGCAGAGGGCCGCCGGGGTGGGTGACGACGGCGTCCTGCGCGTCGTCGAGGTCGGGCACGAGCGGCGGCGGCGGCACGTCCCTGACGAGGCGGTAGGTCGGCGAAGCGGTCATGAGAGCACTAGACCAGGTGGGTGTGACAAGAAGTCGCTACTTGCCGACGAGGGTGTGGAGAGTGAGGGCGGTGACCAGCCCGCCGGTAATGCCTGGCTCGGCACCTGCTACCAGCCAGAGGTACGTCCCCGCCACCATGGCGCAGACCAGAATCACGAACGAACGAAGGCCGAGCAGATCGCGTCGCATGAGCTTCCCCTGTCCTTGCACCGTATGGCCGGCGTGCCTGAGGGAGGGGACTCTGCCAGATCCGACGCACTCACACCAGCAAAGGCGCCCCCACCAGCGTGTCGGCGTCGGTGAGGCTCCCTCCGTGCAGCCGACCAGCGGGCCCCGGACGCGTTGGCTCGGGCCGATCGACTCGGCGAGCGGTGACTTCGGACGGCCAAACCCACCAGTTGAGCACGATCGACAGTCCATACCCACCAGTAACATGCGCACGGGCCACACGACAGAGAGGCACCCGGAGCCGGGTGACCTCGGAGCCCGGAGCGTGCTGTGCCGCAGCGACGTCGGCGGCGGATCGCCCTGGAGGCTCCAAGTTGCGGCGAAGGACGACCTAGCGCTCGTACCAGCGGCCGGCGGGGCGGGTCGCCACGGTCGCGGCGTGCTCGCGGCGCGCGAGCACGGTCTTGACGCCGGTCGCGATGGCGAACGCCACGAGCAGCCAGCCGGCCAGGCGGGCGTTCGACGCCAGCGCGATGATCAGCGAGACGAACGTCAGCAGGGAGATCACCGCGAGGCGCAGACGGAACTTGCGCGACTCGAAGACGTAGTCGGTCTCGGGGCTGCCCGCGAAGCGGTGGTCGAGACGCTCGAGCTGGGCGAGAACGGACACGGGGGTCTCCAGGGAACGAGAAAGCCGGCGGCGGTAGAGGCGTTGAATTCGCCGTACCGCCGCCGGCTCCCTGCTGGCCGAGCGGGTGAAAACCGACTACGACACGGTCGCCTTCAGCGTGACCGTCCCGCTGCCGGTGTACGCGTCCACCCTGATGTACCAGTACGCCGCCGCCGGCGAGGCGTGCGTGCACGTCTCGTTGGAGCCGCCGGCGAACGGACGGCAGGTGTACGTCGTGTCGTTCGGCCGCGCGGAGACCCGCGTGTACAGGTCGGCGTCGAACGCGCAGCCGAGCAGCCCGCACGCGGGACCGGTCATGACGACCTGCAGCTGCGACTTGCCGGCCGGGACGGCGATCTTGAAGAACTTCTCGTCGCCGGTGCCGGACAGCGTGACGTTGATCTGCTGGCCGCTGGTGAGGTTCGGCGTCGACGGGTCGGGGTCGCCCGTCGGCGACACCGTGACCGTGCGGGTCGTCGAGTTGGAGCCGCCGCGGCCGTCGGAGACGGTGAGGCCGACGGTGTACGTGCCCGCCGCCGCGTACGTGTGCGACGCCGTGACGCCGGTCGAGGTGCCGCCGTCGCCCCACGTCCACGCGTACGTCAGCGGGTCGCCGTCGGGGTCGGCCGAGCCGGAGCCGTTGACCGACGCGGTCAGACCCGAGGCCGACGTCGTGAACGACGCCGTCGGCGGGTTGTTGGTCGGGCCGCCGCCACCGGTGCAGACGTTGGCGACGAGGCGGTCGACGCGGGCGAGGCCGTGGCCGTACAGGTCGTCGCGACCGGCGGCGCCGAGGTCCTCGGCGGTCGAGTACAGCGTGTTGACGATCGTCGCCCGCGTGGTGCCGGCGGGCGCGCAGCCCAGGGCCAGCGCGATGGCGCCCGCGACGTGCGGCGTCGCCATCGAGGTGCCGGACATGGTGCCGTACGCGCTGTCGCTGTTGTCGATCGTCGACAGGACGTTGGAGCCGGGGGCTGCGATGTCGAGCTGCGGGCCGCCGTCGGAGTACGACGCGCGGGCCTTGTTCGACTCGAGGGCCGCGACCGCGATGACCTCCGGGTACGCGCCCGGGTAGTCGATGGAGTTCGAGCCGCCGTCGTTGCCGGCCGCGGCGACGAGGATGACGCCCTTGCTGTACGCGTACTGCACGGCGTCGCGCTCGACGGTCGCGTCGGGGCCGCCGATGGACATCGAGATGACCTTGGCGCCGTTGTCGGCGGCGGCGCGGATGGCCGAGGCGATGTTCGCCGCGGAGCCGCTGCACCGGCCGAGGATGTCGGGGGCCGAGAGCACCTTGTACGGCAGGATCGTCGCCTGGCTCATGCCCGCGACGCCGATGCCGTTGTTGGTGGTCGCCGCGACGGTGCCGGCGGTGTGCGTGCCGTGGTCGCAGTCGTCGGCGGGGTTGCTGTCGCCGTTGTGGTAGTCGTAGCCCGCGAGGACGCGCGAGGCGTTGAAGTCCTGGTGCGTACGGCGGATGCCCGTGTCGATGACCGACACGACGACCGACGAGGAGCCGTAGCCGACCTGGCCCCAGGCGGTGGGGGCACCCATCATGTTCGGGCCGTACTGCGAGCCGTACTGGCTGTCGTTGGGCGTGACGAGGGCGTACTTGGTGACGTTGTCCTCGACGTAGCGCAGGCCGGGCAGGCCCGCCATGGCGCGCTGGACCTCGGCGACGTCCGTCGCCTTGACGACGGCGAACGCGCCGCCGCTGTCGACGCGGACGACCTCGAAGCCGCGCAGCGTGCCGCCGGCGCGGAGGCCCGCGGGCAGCGACGCGACGAAGCCGACGACGGCCTCACCGCGCGACGTCGGCTGGACCGACGAGGTGGAGCGGTCGGGCACCGCGGAGGCGGCAGAGGGGGCGGCGACGATCGCCGCGGCGGCGAGAGCGATCGCCGCGTAACGGGAGGGGGTGCGCACGCGTAGGGCTCCTTACGACGGAAGGGTGTCGTCCGGATGACGGCAATTCACCCTATTCGTCGCGTTACCCCTGGTCCCTTCGGGCTAACCCCGTGGCTAGGTTCCGTCCCAGCGCGCGCGGGGCATGTCCACGCGTTCGCCCCTGAACGCCACCCGCTCGCGCCGCAGCAGCGCCGCCGCCTCGTCCGGGTGCGCGGGGTTGGGCCGCCCGTCGGACGTCACGACGCGGTGCCACGGAACTCCCCCGCCCCAGCGCGCGAGCACCGTGCCCACGGCGCGCGGGCCGCCGCGACCCAGGTACTCGGCCACGTCGCCGTACGACATCACGCGCCCGCGCGGGATCCGCGCCACGACGCCGAGCACCGCCTCCGCGAACTCCGTCGGCTCTCCCCGCACGAGCCGCGAGCCTAGAGGCGGAGCGCCTGCGCGCTCGTTCCTTGCAGCCGGCCCGCCGGTCTCACGCGTAGTGATCTTCAAAGAACGTTCCTGGGCGAGGGGACCTAGAGCCCAGGAACGGCTCCGTACGGCGTCACGACGCCGGTCAGCTTGGCGGAGACGTTCGGGCTGTAGTCGAGCAGGACGTTCGACGGCGCCGACTGCGGCACCGCGAACCGCCACTGCTGGCCGTTGAGTTCCGTGAGCGGCTTGGGCCCGAACGCGTTGTCGCTGTCCTGCGTGACGAAGAAGTGCAGGCCGTGCTGGCCGAACGCGCCCGCGAACGGCGTCCGCTGCCACGCCGGCGTCGTCGCCGGGTCGGCCGCGGGGTCGCACTTCAGGTCGGCGTACGTCAGCGTCTCCGGCGCGCCGTGGGCCTTCCAGTAGTCGACGTAGCCCTGCTTCACGCGGCTGTCGGTCAGCGCCTCGCCCGGCCACGGCCGCGGCACGGGGGTGTCGCCGGTGCCGTCGTCGAGGCAGGCGTCGTCGCGGTAGTACGGCACCGCGGCGAGGTTGCCCGCCACCGACGTCGGCGGCGTGGTCAGCTCGAACTGGTACACGAGGCTGCCGTTCGGGCCCGCGACCTGCTCGGGCTTGCCGACCGCGGAGCAGACGTCGAACGTCGGGTCGCACGTGTCGAAGAACGCCGGCTGCCCGCTCACCGGGACCTGGTCGACCTGGAACGCGTCGTCGTTGACGCCGTCGACCGCGACGCCCTCGCCCTTGACCAGCGTGTAGTACGTGTCCACGGCGCCGGGGTTGTAGTTCCACGACGTGTAGAGGCCGTCCGGCGGGATCGGGTGCACGCGGACGTGGTAGTTGAAGACGTCGGCGTCACGGTAGAAGAGCTCGGTCTTGGTGACGTTGGTGCCGCTGTCGGCGCCCCACGTCTCGCGGATCGCGCGGACCGCGCCCGCGCGCCAGCCGAGGAGCGCCGAGTTGGCCTCCCAGTTGACCTGCTCGTCCTCGAAGCCGACGACGGAGACCGACGAGTCGGGGCTCTGCTGGAACGCGCGGCCCTTCCAGCGGCTCACGAGGTCGGGGCCGTACGTCCGCTCGGTGCCGGGGCGCGTGACCTGGAAGTCGCGGACCATCCAGCGGCCGGTCGCGGTGAGCTTGTACGTCGGCGTCGCGACGACCATCCCGTCGCGCGGGAAGCGGTCGTTGCTCGGCCGCGCCACGCCGTCGAGGGCGGTGACGCCGCCGTCGTTGCGGGGGTTCGTACGGCACACGGTGCCGGGGAGGTTGGGGCCGTAGCCGGTGTTGCTGGTGCCGAGCTTCTCCGGGTCGTCCGGGGCGAACGAGTGCCTGTCGATCCACTCGTCGGCGTCGGCGTTGCGGGTCATGGTGACGTACGGCGAGTTGGCGGCGTTGAACGACGAGCCGCTCGGCGTGCGGAACAGGTAGACGTAGCCGGCCTTGCCGGGCGCGAGCGGGTCGGCGACGCGGATCGCCTGGCCGGCGCCGATCGCGTGCTTCGGCGCGGTCGTGCCGGCGGGAGCCGCGGGGCCGGCGTCGCGGGCCATGACGACGACCTCGTCGTCGTCGTCGAGCGTCGGCACCGGGTCCTGCATGGCGCCGGTGTAGCCGAGCGTGTCGAGCGAGCCGTCGGGGGCCGGCGAGACGGAGTCGGGGAGGGCGGCGTTCTCGGCGGCGGTCGCGTAGCGCGCGAAGCAGTCGCCGAAGACCTTCTTCCACGCCTCCTCGCCGGTCGCGTGCCGGTCGGGCGCGAAGGCGTACGTCAGCTCCTCGTCGGTGCCCGAGTACGTCGAGAAGTCGGAGCGGCCGTTGGCGAGGAAGTACGGGAAGCGCTGGTCCACCTGCACCGGCACCTCGACGAGCTTCTTGCCGTTCCACCGGTACGCCGCGATCTCGTCTGGGTCGACGCCGGTGCGCGCGTCGGCGGGGATCGTGATGGTGCCGTTGTGCGCGTGCCGCACGCCGTCGCCGGTCTGCGTGGCGCCCGAGGGGTACGGCTTCGCGACGCCCTGCGCGGCGAGCCGCGACCAGTCGGGAAGCTGCGCGCCGGTGAGCACGACCGGCGACGCGGCGCGGGCGCCGCTGAACACCGGCGGCGCGGGCGGCGCGGCGTTCGCCGGCATCAGGCCAGGGCTGACGAGGGCGGCGGCGATGAGCGCGGACAGGGTGGTACGGCGCACGAAGCACTCCCGGGGGCATCGGACCCGGATCGACACCGGGCACCATGAACAACGTTCGGCACGAGGATTCGTCACTCCTGCCGCCCGGCGAGGCGCTCGTGGAGACTCGACACCCCGCCGGGGCGCGTTCGACCCGCACCCAGGTCCCGGCGCGCCGCCCGGTCCTCCCTAGTACGTCGGAAGGCTCGGGTCGACCTGGTGGGCCCAGCCGATGACGCCGCCCTGGACGTGCTTCGCGGTCGCGAAGCCCGCACCCTTGAGCAGCGCCAGCGCCTCGGCCGAGCGGACGCCGGTCTTGCAGTAGAGGACGACCGGCTTGTCCTGCGGCAGCTCGGCGAGCCGCGCGGGCAGGTCGCCCTTGGGGATCAGCACCGAGCCAGGGATGCGGACGATGTCGTGCTCGCCGGTCTCGCGGACGTCGACGAGCAGGAAGTCGTCGCCGGCGTCCTGCATCGCCTTGAGCTCGCGCGGCGTGATCGTCGCCTCCGCCGCGGCCTCCTGCGCCTCCGTCGACACGGTGCCGCAGAACGCCTCGTAGTCGATGAGCTCGGTGATGGTGGCGTTCTTGCCGCAGAGCGGGCACTCCGGGTCCTTGCGGGCGCGGACCGTACGGAACTCCATGGCGATGGCGTCGTAGATCATCAGCGTGCCGACCAACGGGTCGCCGATGCCGGTGAGGACCTTGATCGCCTCGGTGGTCTGGATCGAGCCGATCGTGCCGCAGAGCACGCCGAGGACGCCGCCCTCCGCGCACGAAGGCACCATGCCCGGCGGCGGGGGCTCGGGGTAGAGGCAGCGGTAGCAAGGGCCGTGCTCGGCCCAGAACACGCTCGCCTGCCCGTCGAACCGGAAGATCGAGCCCCAGACGTACGGCTTGCCGGCCAGCACGCAGGCGTCGTTGACGAGGTAGCGGGTCGCGAAGTTGTCGGTGCCGTCGACGACGAGGTCGTACTGGCTGATGATGCCGATCGCGTTGGACGAGTCGAGCCGCTCCTCGTGGAGGACGACCTCGACGTAGGGGTTGATCTCCTGGATCGTGTCGCGCGCCGACTGCGCCTTGGAGCGGCCGATGTCGGCCTGCCCGTGGATGATCTGCCGCTGGAGGTTGGTCTCGTCGACGACGTCGAAGTCGACGATTCCGAGCGTGCCGACACCGGCGGCGGCGAGGTACATCAGCGTCGGGGAGCCGAGGCCGCCCGCGCCGACCGCGAGCACGCGGGCGTTCTTCAGGCGCTTCTGCCCGTCCATGCCGACGTCCGGGATGATGAGGTGCCGCGAGTACCGGCGGATCTCGTCCTTGGTCAGCTCGGCAGCGGGCTCGACGAGCGGGGGCAGCGCCAACGCGGTCTCCTCAGCGGTACGGGTCTCCTCGGGGCAACCGGGGTGTGACCCCCTGGATTCCCGCTGCGCAGGTTACCGGCAGAGGGGGCGGGCATAACCACGTCAGATGACCGCTACCCGAAGGGAAACGATCATGGGTTTCGATGACAAGCTGAAGAACAAGACGCAGGAGCTGACCGGCGACGCCAAGGAGAAGGTCGGCGACTGGACCGGCGACGAGTCGATGCAGGCCGAGGGAAAGAAGGACCAGGCGGCCGGCAACCTCAAGCAGGCCGGCGAGAACATCAAGGACGTCTTCAAGTAGTCCTCACCGCGTAACACGAAGCCCCCGGCGTCCGCGCCGGGGGCTTCGTCGTGTCGTACGGCGGTGTCGTACGGCGGTCAGCCGCCGGGGCGCCACCAGGGGCGGCGCTTCTCGCGCTGCTCCTCCTGCTGCTCCTGGGCCTGCTCGGGCTCGCGGAGGTTGTCGAGGCCCCAGGCCGACGGCGCCTCGGGTGCCGGGTCGGGCTCGTCCGCCGGCGCGAACGCCGCCGCGAACGCGTCCTCCGCGTCGTCGCTCTCGTCCGGGTCAGTGGCGGCCGCCTCCGTGGCTGGCGCCTCGTCCTCGTCGGTCTCGTCGTCGGTCTCGTCGTCGTCCTCGTCGGGCCAGGTGTCGAGCGGTACGTCGTCCTCGGCGATCTGCACGGGGCTGCGTTCGGCGACGTCGGCGAGCGGCTCGACGGCGGGCACCTCGCCCGGCGAGTCCTCCTCCTCGTCGTCGTCCTCGGCGTCGGTCGGCTCGACGGACTCCGCCGCCACCTCGGCCACCGGCTCGGTCTCGGCCGCGTCGTCCTCCGGCTCGTCCTGGGTGGCGACCGCCGGCTCGACCGAGTCCTCGACGTCGAGCGCCACGGGCTCGTCCTCGGCGTCGTTCTCCTCTGGCGTTTCCGCCTCGGCCTCGTCCGCCTCGGCCTCGGTCTCGGCCACCTCGGGCTCGGTCTCGGCGGCGTCCGCCCCGGGCTCGGCCGGCTCGTCGTCGTCGGCCTCGGAGCCCAGCTCGGCGGTCGGCTCGACGGACCCGCCGTCCTCGACGGCAGGGCTGTCGTCGCCGCACGGAGCGGTCGCCGCCGCCCCGGCCCACGGCGGCGCCGGCGCGGCCACGACCGGCATCGTCATGGTCGCCGTCGTCGGTACGTCCTGGTCGTCGGCCGCGCTCCCCCCGAGCCGCGGCCGCAGCAGCGCCTCGGCGAGCGCGAGCACGGCAGCGTCGATGCGTTCGGCGAGCGCGCGCAGGGACGACGACGAGTCCTCCCGTACCTCCCCGACGACGCCGTCGAGACGCGCGCGCAGGGCGGCGACGTCCTCGCGGACGGAACCGAGCTCGCCCGACACGCCCGCGACGTCCGCGCGCACGGTGCCGAGCGCGCCGGTCACGCCGGCGACCTCCTCGCGTACGGTGCCGAGCGCCCCGGACACGCCCGCGACGTCCTGCCGCACGGTCCCGAGCGTCCCCGTGACGCCCGCGACCTCCTCGCGGACGCCGCCGAGGGCGCCGGAGACGCCGGCGACGTCCGTACGCACGCTGCCGAGCGCGGTCGTCACGCCCGTCACCTCGTCGCGGACCGACGCGACGTCGGCCTTGACCTCCTGGGCCGGCCCCGCGGCGCGGGCCGCGACGGTCTCCGGCAGCGCGCCGAGCAGGTCGCGCTGCTGCGTGACCGCGGCGGACAGGCCTGTGATCTGCTGCTGCTGGTGGTTGAGCAGCTCGGTGACGCGGTCGAGCTGCTGCCCCACGCCCTGCATGACCTGGGCGCTGGCGCCGACCGCGCGGACGACGGCCTCGAGGCGTTCGCCGAGCATGGTCGTGGCGCCGCGCACCTCGGAGCCGAGCGACGTCACCTCGCCGCGCACGATCTCCAGCGTGTGCGCGCCGGCCGCCTGGCGGATCTCGTCCTGGATCTGCTGCAGCGACTGGCGTACCTCGCCCACCAGCGACTGGAGCTGGCGCTGCTCGGCGATCTCCTGCTCGGCGCGCGACATCAGCGCCTGCATGCGTTCAGAGATGCCGGGAGGCTGCGACCCGCCGAGGTACGGCGGTGGCGGCTCGGATCCGGTGCTACCGAACGGGTCGTCCACCACGAAGGGCTCCCACGGGTGTGCGCGTACAGGGCGGCGCCAGTATCCCGCCCCTTAGCCGCGCTACGTGGGTAGACGCGCCAACTTCCTACCGTTCGTCGGGAAGCGGCCACGGGTTGCGCCGGCACCCGCGCAGCCCCTTGGTCTGCTGGATCATCACGTGGGCGAGCCCGCCGGCCCCGCACGTGTAGCTGTGGCCGTGGCCCAGGGCGTGGCCGACCTCGTGGTTGACCATGTAGATCCGGTACGACGCGAGGTCGCCCGCGTAGGCGGCGGCGCCGGCCTGCCAGCGCATGGCGTTGAGGACGACGCGGCCGCCCATGTAGCAGGAGAAGATGCCGCCGGTCCGCAGCGGGCGGCAGAGCCGGTCGGTCGTCGAGGGGCTGGCGAGCACGACGCGGAACGCCGCCGGCCCCGACGACACCCGCTGGAACGACAGCCGTCCCCCGCCGCCCCAGCTGCGCGGGTCGGACAGCACCCGCTGGACCGCCGCCGCGAACGCCTTCGGGTCGCCGGCCAGGCCGCCCTCCACCTCGACGGTGTAGCGCCGCAGCGGACCGCGGCCGCCGACGGCGCTGGCGCCGGGGACGAGGCGGAGCACGCCGTTGCCGAACCAGCCCGGCCTCGCCGCAGCGGTGGCGCTCGGCCTGGGCGCCGGCGTCGCCTTCGTGGTGGCGCTCGGGGAGGGCGTCGCGGACGGCGTACGGGTGGCACGCGGGCGCGGCGACGCGGCCGTCGCCGACGGGCTCGGCGAGGAGGGCGCCGCCGCGATGCCCGCCCTCGCGGGGGACGCCCCGCCGGACACGCGGTCCACGACCGCGGAGACCCCGGTCGCGGTCACCAGGAACAGCGGCAGCGTCTGCAGCAGCAGCCGCCCGCGCCTCGTCAGCCGGTACTCCTCCCCCGTCACGCGGACGCTCGCAGCGCCTCGGCGTCGTCGAGCAGCCGTACGACCGCCCCGGCAACGACCTCGGGGCGTTCGATCTGGGCGACGTGGCCCGCGTCGGGGACGGCGAAGAGGCGGGCGTTGCGCAGGCGGCGTACGGCCACGCGCCCGAGCGTGTGCGGCACCAGCCGGTCGTGGTCGCCCCACACGACGAGCGTCGGCGCGGCGATCGTGCCGAGCTGGCGCCAGAGGTTGCGCGGGCCGGGCTCGAAGTACGCGCGCACGAGCCCGCGCAGCGACCCGGTCAGCGCCTTGGACGACCACGGGAGCGCGCGCCGGCGGCGTACCTCCTCCGCGGCGTCGTCGACCCGCTGCGGGTGGATGACGGAGAAGTCGTACGTGCAGAGCCGGAGGACGTCCTCCGCGACCTTGCGCGGGCCCGAGCGGGCCCGCTCGCGGTCGACGAGCGCGCCCATGCCGGGGAGGAGGAGCAGCGCGAGGCGGGGGTCGTTGCTGCGGCGGAGGCGGTACTGCGGCAGCGCGGGCGACACCAGCGTCAGCGTGGCGACCAGCTCGGGGTGCTCGGCCGCGACCCGCGTGGCGACGGCGCCGCCGAGGCTGTTGCCGAACAGGTGCACCGGCCCGCGATCCAGCAGGTGGACGTACGCCACGACCGCCGCCACGTGCGCGTCGAGCGTGAAGCGGCCCCCGGGCGGCGGCCCGCTGAAGCCGAACCCCGGCAGGTCCACCGCGTGCCCGTCGAGGCGGTCGCCGAGCAGCGCCATGAGGTCGGTCCAGTTGGTCGCCGACCCGCCGAGGCCGTGCACGAACACGGCGGGGGCGCCGTCGGGCGTGCCGGCGCGGCGTACGTACAACGCCTGGCCCCCCACGTCGACCGTGCTGCCGGGCCACGACGGAAGGGGCGGCTCGCCCTTCGCGGGCAGAGCCGCCGGTGGACGCTTCCCTGCCGGCATGCCCTGAGGCTACCCGGGCGGTGTGACGGAAACGCGGTCCTGACACCCGATCGGGTGACAGCGATTCGGGGGTCCCCGCCGACCTCCTACGTATGCGACGCCCGTCCCGTCCCCGCCGTCTCGCCGCCGTGCTCGCCGCGGCCTGCGCCGCGCTGGGCGTCGGACTCGTCGCGCCCGCCCCGGCGACGGCGTTCCAGTCGATGTACGGCGTGCGGCTCAACGCCGTCGAGGCCCGCCTCGCCGCCCTCATCAACTCGGCGCGCACCAGCCGCGGCATCCCCGCGCTGACCGTGACCGCGGGCACCACCGACCTCGCGCGCGACTGGTCGTACAACCAGGCCGTGCAGAACCGGCTGTACCACAACCCGAACCTCGTGGCGGGCGTCGAGAGCCGGGGCAGCCGCGACTGGCGCGCCGTCGCGGAGAACGTCGGCCGCGGCTGGGACGCGACGAGCCTGTTCAACGCGTACATGAACTCCCCCGGCCACCGCGCGAACATCCTCGACCGGAGCCTGCGCTACCTCGGCATCGGCTGGGTCGAGCGCCCCGACGGCTCCGGCTACAACACGCAGGTGTTCGTGGACCAGTACTCCACGGCGTACGGCCGCACCCGCAAGCCCGCCGTCGGCGGCCTCAAGGACACCCGCACGCCGACCGCCAACATGCAGGTCGCGTCGTTCGAGGGCTGGGACCCGCGGGCGTACGTCGTCCGCTCCGGCTCCGGCATCGCCACCGGCGGCCCGTACTTCCCCTCCCCCGCGACCGGCGACCAGAGCGTGCGGTTCGCGGTCAGGGAGACGCTCGTCTCCAGCGGCGGCTACGCCGAGATGCGCGTCCGGGACGCGCTCGACCTGCGGCACGCCACCGGCATCAGGGTGAAGGTGTCGGCCGTGACCTCCTCGGGCAGGCCGGTGACGCTGCAGGTGGGCACGCGGCGCGAGCTCGGGTCGCACGTCGTCCTCGGGACCGTGGTCGTGCCGAGCGGCGGGTCGTTCGTGACCGTGACGCTGCCGCTGCCCTCGGGCACCAAGAACTTCCGCAACGCCCTCTACGTCGCCGTGACCCGCCACGCGCTGCACGCCCTGAGCGGCTCGCTGTCGGACAGGCGAGTGTCGGTGCGGGTCTCCGACATCACGGTGATCGTCTAGCTAGATCGAGAGCGCTTCGCGGCCCTCGGCCGTGATGAGGGTGCTCGGTGCCGTGCCGACGGCGGTGACGTTCTCGCCGTCCAGCAGCACTCCCGACGCCTCGGGGATGCCGAGCAGGTCGACGCCCTTCGCCAGCAGCAGCGCCTCCCAGTCCGGTCGCGGCCCGCCGTAGTGCGGGACGACCGCGAAGTCGGGTACGGCGCCGAGACCGCTGCCGGCGTGCATGCCGTTCTCCCGCAGGAAGGTCCAGGCGCAGAGCAGCATCGCGCCCGCGCTGGAGCCGGCGACGACGCGGTCCGGGTCTTCTACGGCGGCTGTGACCGCGGCGCCGAGCTCGGTGCCGACGAGGGCTCTGCGCAGCCGGTCGGGCGAGCCGCCGGGGAGGTAGAGGAGCGCGGCCCTGCTCGCGGCCTCGTGCGGCTTCTCCGGGTCGGCCACGAGGACGTCGGTGGCGCCGAGGGCGGTGAAGTGGCGTACGGCGTCGGCGGCCGTGGAGTCGTACTCGTGCCCGAGGTCGTTGGCCAGCGGGAGCACCGCGACCGGGCCGCCGCCGGCGGCGTCGAGCAGCAGCGCGTCCATGTCGCGGCAGGCGGGAGTGAGCTCGTTGCCGCCCTGCAGGCAGATCAGGCCCATGGGGCGGACGTTAGCGGAGCAGGGCTCCCAGGCGGCGGTTGAGACCGTCGAGGGTCGCGCGGATGACCGCCTGGCGTACGTCCTCGCGGACGACCGCGGCGCCGGTGAGGCGCTCGGCGCCCGTCGGGGTGACCAGGGAGACGCCGGCGACGACCGTACGGTCCCTGCCCGTCTGCGTGACCTCGAGGTGGTCGAGCTCGAACCGCGCCTTGCCGTCGATCAGCGACTCGATCGCGCGCAGCGTCGCGAGCGCGACCGCCCGCTGGACGCCCGACTGCGTGGCGGTGCCCTGCGCCTCGCCGACCGCGCTGCGGTCCTCGAAGCCGAGGGTCACGCTCGCGGAGATGTCGAGGCCCGAGGAGACCAGGTGCATGCGCTGGATCGCGGGGCGGTGCTGCGCGGACCCGCCCCGGCCCACCGGCTCGTCGGGGACCTCGGCGTCCTCGACCAGCTGGACGCGTTCCGCGTCGACCCCGAGACCGAAGCGCTCGCGCAGCAGCCGGCCGACCGTCGTGGCGACCTGCACCTCGTCGAAGCCCGGCGCCAGGCCGAGCCGCAGCAGGCCCATGCCGCCGGTCTCGGCGTCGGGCTCCACGTCGGCGTCCGCGACGCCCGGCACGGCGCGCAGCGCCGAGACGATCTCGTCGTAGTCGGTTACCGTCACGGGAAGCCTTTCCGGGCAGGATCGAACGAGGGCCTCGCCCTCAGATGTCGGCCGATCGGCCTAGCGCCTTGAGACGCAGGGGCTCGAGGCACGGCGGAGGGAGCGGTCACGTCGTACGACGAGGAGATCACGCCTGAGGTCGACCCTCCTGTGGTCGAGCCGCCGCCGGCTGCGACGCTGCTCGGTCGGATCTTCGCGCATCGGAAGCAGGAGGGCACGGTCGTTCGCGCACCTCTCGTCCGCGTAGACGATCTTGCGCCACCGCAAATCACCCCAGAGCCGGACGTGCCGGACGCGCGGCCGGGGGAGCCCGAGCCCGTGGCCGCCGCGCCGGAACCCGCCCCGCCGGTGCCGCCGGTGCCGCCGATGGCGCCGCCGGTGGCGCCCGTCGCGGCGGGACCGGCCCTCGTACCGCCCGCCGGCGCGCGTCGCGAGACCGCGCCCGAGCCGGTCACCGAGCCCGTGGCCGAGCCGGTCGCCGCCGCTGCGGCGCCCCCTGCCGCCGTGGCGCCGCCGTCACCGCGCCCGCGGGCGTCGCGGTACTGCCCCGTCTGCGCCGACCGCGTCGCCGTCGCCGCGGACGGCCTGCACTGCCACCTCGGCCACAAGCTCTCGCCGGCGCACGGCCGGCGGCGCAGGTGGTTCGGCCGGCACTCGTAGCGTCAGGCGGACTTGCGCGCCGCCGCCTTCTTGGCCGGCTTCTTCGCGGCGGCCTTCTTCGCGGGCTTCGCCGCCTTGGCGGCCGTCTTCTTCGCGGCAGGCTTGGCCGCCTTGGCCGGCGCCTTCTTCGCGGACTTCGCGTCGCCGGCCGTACGACCCGACTTCGCCGCGTCCACGCTCGCGCGCAGCGCCGCCATGAGGTCCACGACCGTCGAGCCCTCGTCGGGCCGCGCCGCGGGCGCGACGATCTCGTGCCCCTCGACCTTCGCCTCGATGACCTCTTCGAGGGCCTCGCGGTAGGTGTCCTTGTGCTCGTTCGGGTCGAACTCGCCCGACAGGCTCTCGATGAGCGTCCCCGCCATGGCGAGCTCCTGCGGGCGTACCTCGACGTCGTCGTCGAGGAACCCGAACTGCGGCTCCCTCACCTCGTCCGGCCAGAGCATCGTCTCCATGACGAACACGCCGTCACGCACCCGGACCGCCGCGAGCGCCTCCCGCTGGCGCAGCGCGACCTTGACGACCGCGACCTTGCCGGACTCCTCGAGCGCGCGGGCGAGGAGGACGTACGGCTTGATGCCGGCCTTCTCGGGCTCGAGGTAGTACGACTTGCTGAAGTAGATCGGGTCGAGCTCCTCCAGCGGCACGAACTGGACGACGTCGATCATCCGGTTGGTCGTGATGGGGACGTTCTCGAAGTCCTCGTCGGTGAGGACGACGATGCTGCCGTCGGACATCTCGTAGCCCTTGGCGATGTCGGCGTACGACACCTCCTCGCCGCACTTCGTGCAGACCCGCTGGTAGCGGATGCGGCCGCCGTCCTCGCGGTGCACCTGGCGGAACGCGATGTCGCGCTCCTCGGTTGCCGAGTAGAGCTTCACCGGGATCGACACGAGGCCGAACGAGATGGCGCCCTTCCAGATCGATCGCACGCGAGCACCCCTTCGAACGGCGTTAGGGCGCGAGGGCACGCGCCGCTGTCCCGATCATGGTGCTACCCGCGGCGCTCCTGTGCCACGCCACGCAGTCATCTGCGGCCGCCGTCCTTGAAGATCGCCACGCTCGAGACCGGCTCAGCAACTGCAGGGAACGACGGCGAACTCACTCGATGTCTCCGAGGAGCCAGCGACCGGCAGTACGGACGAGGGTCATGCGCCACCGGCGCGGGCCCGAGGCGGGCCAGCGCGCGACGGTACGGCCGCGCGCGTCGACGGCGGCGTACGCGGCGGTGCGGTCGGTCATGGCGACCTCGGCGACGGCCGGCCCGGCGCGCACCAGCACGAACGAGACGAGGCGCGCGCGATGCCCGCGCAGCGCGAGGCCGCGGGCGGCGAGCGAGCGGAGGCGGCGTACGTCCTCCGCGTGGCAGGCGCACGAACGCGCGGCCCAGCGATCGGGGTCGGCTCCCGGCGGAGAGGCGTAGCCGCGAGTGCGGGCGGCGTCGAGCGCCACCAGGACGGCGCGTACGGCGGCGGGCGACGGCGGGTCGCGACGGCTGGGCGGCGGGCTGGGCTCGAGAGGGAGCGGAGCGGGCGGGGCGGAGAAGGCAGGGCGGGCCAGGGTCGCGTACGGCTCGGGGGCGGCCGCGGCGCGCAGCAGGACGTACGCCGCCAGCAGGGCGACGACGGCGGCGAGAGCGCGGACGTGGTTCATGCGTCCACGCTGGCAGCCCGTCAACCCCCGCGATAAGACCCCGCGAGCAATCTGTGGACGAAGGAATTCAGGCTGTGGACGGCGCCAGCGCGGCCATGGTCGCCTCCAGCTCGGCGACGACGGCGGCCGGGTCCCGCTGCCCGCTGAAGAGGAACGCCACCGGCTCGTCCACGCCCGCCGCGCGGAACTCGTCGAACCGCCCCCGCACCGACTCCGCGGACCCGGCGAGGCAGAGCGTGTCCACGAACTCGTCGGGCAACGACGCGGCCGCCGCCTTGCGGTCGCCCGAGTCCCACAGCGCCATCGCGGCCTCGCAGACCGACGCCCAGCCCTGCGTGCCGAACGCGCGACGGTAAGCCGGGACGATGACGTAGCCCATGACCTCGCGCCGCGCCCACACCCGCGCCGCGTCCACGTCATCGGTCACGCAGACCCGCACGAAGACCGCGTTGCGCCGCGGCTCCCCGCCCGCGCCCTCGGCGACGGCCGCCAGGGCGGCGGGCACAGCACCAGAGCCGATCCAGTTCAGCAACGCCCCGTCGGACACGGAGCCCGCGAGCCGCAGCATCCCGGGGTTCAGCGCGCCGACGAGGATCGGTGGCGGCGGTGACGGCACCCGCAGCAGCAGCCGGTAGCCGTCCACCGGGTAGAGGTCGGAGGCGCGGGTGACCTTCTCGCCGGTGAGCAGGTCGCGGACGGCGAGGGTGTAGTCGCGCATGCGGTCGAGGAGGCGGTCGTACGGCACGCCGTTCCAGCGGGTGACGATCGTCGCCGACGAGACGCCGAGGCCGAGCGCGAAGCGCCCGCCCGAGACGTCCTGCAACGTCGCCGCCGACTGCGCCATCAACGCCGGCGTCCGCGTGAAGATCGGCAGCACCCCGGTC
>Ga0190268_10000059_pt1 | contig 20224 bp, 18 predicted proteins | sample Popmic249T_FD_133750 | JGI IMG/M metagenome (GOLD analysis project Ga0190268, IMG submission 133750) | Populus adjacent soil microbial communities from riparian zone of Blue River, Arizona, USA - 249 T | ecosystem: Environmental > Terrestrial > Soil > Riparian zone | place: USA: Arizona... | reverse complement strand
GTACTTCGTACTTCGTACTTCGTACTTCGTACTTCGTACTTCGTACTTCGTACTTCGTACTTCGTAGTAAAAATCTTAGAGGCTTTTTACATTAATGAATTAAATAGTAGTTTAAACTCTCAAAAGTATGTATATCTGCCAGCTGAACCTTTAGAATCTGTTTTACCTTTTATTAATGTATCTAATAGAGATACAGCAGTACCTGTTTTTATTTATGGATGCTCCCGCACCGATTTAAAAAGAGTTTTATACGTTTTTAGCTCAAAAACCGCTTTATATAGTGAATTTAACATACATTGAAATACTGTAGATAAAATTTTAGATGTTTTAGGTAATAAACTATATGATTATTTTACTTTTTCATAAAGCAAAGCTTATCGGATTTTTGAAAATTCTGATTTTGATAACCTTTTAAGTATAAACGAATTATTAGAGCTTAAAGCTAAGAAGGATCCTAATATCCCTAGAAGAGGTCAACGAGTAAGATTAAAAGATATTACTAATAATACAGAATCTGAATTTTATAGCTTAAGTAAAGCAGCTAAATTTATTGAAAATACAGTAGGACTTTGTGATGTAGGAACACTAAGAAATAATATGAAAAATAATACAATATATAAAAAAAGATGAATAATAGAAAAATTGTAAGATTATTTAGTTAATTTAGATTCGATGATTAACTCCGGTCTAAAATTTTTCCTCCTTGCTGTAATACGTATGGTGCGACACGAGGGTTATAATAGTAATGGGTTTGGAAGAGCCCCTGATGTACTCTCATCTGAGTCTATTTGAATATGCGAGCCCAGGGATGAGCTCGTGTAAAGCTTCATTGACAATGCTTTTATAAAAAAAAAATTGATTTTTATAAGAGTTAGACTGTGAAATAAAAGGGTGAACGAAAGTGAAGGTATGGTTAAAAAACATTAAAGAGAGGTGTGAGCCTTCATACAAGCGAACCAGAGTCAACTTATTCTTTTTTTTTGTTTAGAGTACCCAGCCAAAATTTCTAATATTAAAGATGTCATCTTTAAATTGTACTATTATAGCAACGTGGTAAGTCTTATTGTTACCTAACTTATCTAGGCTATAATTAGAAAATAGCTAAGGAAAATAAAGTAGTATAATATTTCTTTATTGTAAGTTAGGAGGTGTTTTATATACAAAAAAACATAACAACAGTAAGATATAAGATAGGTTAAAAAGCTAAAGATCAGTTGTAATGACCGATATAATCTCTTAATGAGTAAACATGAAAATGTGCTGACTTAACCATAGGTCCTTTTAAGATTATTTCTTAAGGGGGCTTGAGCCGTGTGCAGGGGAACTTGCACGCACGGTTCTTAGAGGGGGAAAGTCCGAGAGGACCTACCTATCTCAATCCCGCTTTAATTGGAGGTTTTGGGAATTTTTTAATGCCACTTATGGTAGGGGGGCCGGACATGGCATTCCCTAGACTTAATAATATAAGTTTCTGATTATTGCCACCTAGCCTATTATTATTAGTATTTTCTGCCTGTATAGAAGGTGGTGCTGGTACACACCCCCTGTGCCTGAGTAGTAAGAAATTATTATAATAGAAATTCACTGTATGCTGGGAAACCCTATTTACAAGATGTACTAGGACAATCAGCAGGAAACCAACAGGTATAAAGTAGTACCTTAGTAGGATCCTCAGAGACTACGCGTGATACACCTTAGTAATATTTAAATTAAAGGTGAAGATATAGTCCGTTTACATATGTAAATATGTATTATCAGTTTATCTGGATTTTATTTATTAGGCAGACTATTTAAATAAAACATCCGAGCCTTCCTTAGACTCCAATTGTTCTAAAAAAATGCTAGGAGGATATTTAGCAGGACTAATAGAAGGAGATGGGTCTATTATAGTACCTAAAAGTACTAGAAATGAAAAAGGAAGATTATTATATCCTGTAGTTAAAATCACTTTTGTTGAAAAGGACTTACACTTGGCTTTAAAAATACAAGAAATCTTTGAAGGTGGTAATATAGAACACCCTAAAGGTTCAAATTACATTAACCTTTTATTTCAAGATGTAGGTTCTATCCAAAATATTGCTGTACTGCTTAACGGAAATATGAGAACACCCAAGATAGAGGCTTTATATAGATTAATTGATTGGTTAAATGCCAGATCTAAATCTAACTCTAAGATTATTAAACTAGGATTAGATAATAGTTGACTAGGTAGTAATCCTTGATTAGCAGGGTTTATTGAAGCTGATGGTAATTTTTATTGTAGTTTTGATTTTAGTACCGATGGTATAGCTAAAGTTGTTAAATGTTACATGCGTATTTCTCAAAAAAAATTATATAAAGCTACAAGTGAAATACCGAAAGATAAAAACACTAATTGATTTATAATGGAAAAAATCAGAGAATTTCTTAATGTAAAAATTGTGAGTGAGATTGTAAGAAATAAAGAGAATTATGTAGAGACTACTTACGAGGTAAGAACTACTAAAAAAGAATCTTGTGAACTTTTAATAAACTACTTAACAACTTACCCTTTATTTAGTTCTAAATATCAGGACTACTTAGATTGACAAAAATTCCATCAAATTAGAGTAACAAAAAGCTACAAATCTGTTGAGGGTACTTCAGAATTAATTTCTTTAAAAAATAGCATGAATACTAAAAGAACTCAATTTAATTGAGACACATTAGAGAACTTTTATTCTTAATGTAAACGTAAACAGGATTAGTATTAACAGGCTTGCTTTTTATAATTATCCTTAATTATAATTTAGTAAAATAAACAATTATCCGACAGGATGAACAATTTATCCTCCTTTATCTGGAGTACAAAGTCATAGTGGACCTAGTGTAGATCTAGCTATATTTGCTTTACATTTATCAGGGGTTAGCTCTTTACTTGGAGCTGTGAATTTGGTTCTGCTAATAGCTGTAGATTTAATTACAGTAATTTACTTATTATTTTATTTAAGTAAAAATTATTTATGCTTTATATATAGTAAAAAATTAAGATTTAACTATTCTCTTTCTAAAAACAACTTACATTTAAGATTAGCTAAACCTAATCTTAAATTAAATAAACGTTACTATTCTACGGCGAAGCCGTCATCTTCTATAATAGATCCTGAATTCATTACTGGGTTTGTAGATGCTGAAGGGTCTTTTGTAGTTAGGATTACTAAGTCATCGAAATATAAAATTGGATGGAGAGTAGAGGCTAGATTTCAAATTGGTTTAAATAAAAATGATGGAGCTTTACTTAAATTAATACAAGATGGGTTTAAGGGAGCAGGAGTTATTAGTGTAGCAGGCAATGTAGCAGAGTTTAGAATAACCGCTATTTCAGATTTAGTTAATATTCTAATACCTCATTTTGAAAAATACCCTTTAATTACTCAAAAACAGGCAGATTATATATTATTTAAGCAAATTGTAGAATTAATGAAAGAAAAAAAACATCTTACAGAGGAAGGACTTAGAGAAATAATCTCTTTAAGGGTTGCAATGAATTTAGGGTTACCTACTTATTTACAAGAAGCTTTCCCTGATATTACTGCAGCAATTAGACCTGTTGTACCTTCTGTTGAAACAGTAAGACCTAACTGGTTGGCTGGATTTTCGGAAGGTGAATCTTGTTTTTTTATTGATATTAATAAATCTAGTCATACTAAAACTGGATTTCAATTTCAATTAAAATTTATTATATCTCAACATTATAGAGATCAGGGTTTGTTAAATTGTTTTATTAATTATTTAGGTTGTGGTAAATATTATCCTAAATCGGGAGGTAGAACTGGAGAATTTGTTGTAGCAAATTACTTAGATATTGTTACAAAAATTATTCCTTTTTTTGAAAAATATCCTTTTAAAGGAACTAAACTTTATAATTTTCTAGACTTTATTAAAGTTGCAAATTTAATGAATAATAAAGAACACTTAAAACCTGAAGGGGTAGAACAAATTCTAAAAATTAAAGGAGGTATGAATAGAAAGAGGGTATTTAATGAATCTGAATCTCCCTTTGGGTAGCACAGGCGTTAAAAAACCTTGAAGTTTTAACCTTATAGTGCCTGCTGCTTCTAAGGAACAAGAGCCTGCTTCGTTATCCAGAGGATTAGAAAATAAAAATTTCGAAACTTTTAATGGCTGCGTGCAGCCTCATAAAAAAAAAAGACCTTACTATTATATGTATAATAGAGATAAATCCATCTTGTATTATTCATCTCAAAATTTAACCGATTATAATTTGTTAGGTTTACACTTTTTTACTTTAAAAAACCATTTGAAAAATAGAACTCATTATTTAGGTAAATATTCTTTCAGTAAAAAATTTATAAATTCAGCTAAATTATTAAATATGCCTTTTTCAGATGTAGAAGCAATGTTTAAGAAAGATAGATTTAATTTATTTTTTAATAACAAGAAGAAAAATAAGTAAAAGTTGTCGTTTGTCTAATCCCGTAGGGATAAAAGGTAGAATAGTTTTTAGTTATCTTAAGGCTAATATTTAGCTATAATAGTTTTTAGCGCGAAGCTGAGGTATACACCGCAAGCTTACAAAAAAATAAATATAATAAGAGATTAATATTAAAGAAGAATTTGAGGTTCACATTACTATCAATTTCGGCTTAAAGCTGCCGCTATTATTAATTCAATTAATGATTTATTATATTATTTATATTCTTTACCTAGGCGCAATCTCTGTTTATTATTTCAGAGTCTTCCCATTTTTATTTATTAAAGATAAAAGTTTCACTGTGCTAGCAAAATCTAATGGTTCTGATCTAGAATCTAATGGAGATACTGATGAGGAATTTGATAATGAAAATGACCAAGAAAATGAGTTCTCGTTAGATAATGATAGCAAAAATGATAATGAAGAAAATAAACCATACCCTGATGAAGATCCAGAAGAACCTGAAAAGAATTCAGGTAAAAAGCTGGATTGAGGTCTTATTTTAGGAAAAAAAGGTAGAAATATTTTTGCTCATCAATTAGCGAATTCTCATATTAACAGTAATAAACCTGTAACTTTAAAGGTATTAAATGAAATATTAGCATATTCTAATATTTTAGTGAGCGAAGATACTTTAAATTCCTTATTGGTTATACCTAGATTAGTCTTTTATGATTTGCATAAACAAGAAACCTTAGATTTAATTTACGAGAAATTGGGAAGACCACATAGCAAAATTCAAGCGCAAGGTGTTTATATTTTTACCTATTTAAGTACTGGTCAAAAGTATGTGGGTTTATCTTCTCAATTAGCTTTTAGATTAAAAGGTTATTTAGATCAAACCCATAAAAGTACTGGAAAGCTCCTTCCTTTAATGAAAGAAGTAGGTTTATCTAAATTTAAATTAGAAGTAATATGCTTACCTTATTACCCTGAATTTAAATCAGAAATAGTCTTAGAGCAATACTTTTTACTAGACCCTTCCTTTAATTTAAATACTATAAGAGTTTCAAATAACCCTAGTGGATCTAACTCTAGAGCTTTATTTATGTATAATCGAGATAAATCTGTACTTTATTATTCTACTACGCAACAAAAAGATTTTATATCTAAACTTAATATAAGTCATTTTACATTTACTAAACACCTTACACAAGGTACTTATTACTTAGGTAAGTATTTATTTTCAAGAGAAAGTAATAATACTGCTATACAGTCTAGTATGACTTTACCTGAAATAGCTTTAATGTTAAAAAGGGACAGAGTTAAATTTAATAAGGAAAAACCTGTCAATAGTTTAAGTAAAGGTATAGAATTATTAGATGTACAGAGTAAGGAGAAACTTTTCTTTGAAAGTTTAGGGCAATGCATTAGTTTCTTGAAGAGTAAAGGGTTTTCTGCTTCTCATGCTACATTAGTAAAACGTTTAAATACTGATCTATCATATAAAGGTTATCTTTGTAAAACTATAAAGAATAAATAAATCTTAATTTTTAAGGGCCGAATCGACGTCCTAGGATTATTAATATATTAGCGTGCGTGCCTACGAAAAAAAAAATGAGGTTGATATAAAATAAAAACTATATGCTGGAAGGGCTCAGTGTCTATAAGTACTAAGAATAAAAAATTCTAGTGAAAATCTTATAGGCTTATGCATAATCAGCAGGAAACCAATCATAAAAGTATTCACATTACTTTTGTGTAGTAGGATCCTCAGAGACTATACGTTTTACGCCAGATCGAGTTTTCGATTTGCTGAAGAGATAGTCCACAAATTTTACAATGTAATTTTTTCCGGTCACACTGACTACTTACCCTTTTACGGGACGTAAGCTCTGGTGACTAATCAAATTACATCTTTATAATGTGTCATAACAACAATAGTTAATATGAGAACACCAGGAATAAGGTTGCATAAATTAGCTTTATTCGGATGAGCTGTAGTTATTACAGCAGTATTATTATTATTATCTTTACCTGTTTTAGCCGGTAAACTAAATCTGCCGGCTTTAAATTTGGCTATTTTCTGGGAACCGTTATATGAAAATATATCGCAATCAGAAGGTAATCTATTAAGTTTGAACTTTTTAGATAACCTCAGAGACCACACGCCAAAATATTTTGATTGTAGTTTTTTTATTTTATATTTTATCTGCGTAAAGCAGTACTTTTCTTCTTTAAAGGCTTTGGATGTGTTTCACATACCAGCCTCAACTGTTAAATCTATTCATACTAGTAGCAATAGTAAAAATTTAAAAAAATCTCTTTTTAGTTATTATTTAACGGGGCTTATTGAAGGTGATGGTACAATAATAACACCCAAAAATTTAAGGTCTCCTAAAGGTAAGTTAAATTACCCTTCTATACAAATAATTTTCAATTTAAAAGACTTAGCTTTAGCTTTACTTATTCAAAAAGAACTAGGTGTAGGTTCATTATCTAGAAAAAAAGGGGTAGATGCTTATATATTAACTATAAATAGTTATGAGGGTATATTGTTAACTATTTCATTAATAAATGGAAATATGAGAACACCTAAAATATATAGTCTTAATGCATTAATAGATTTTTTAAATGAAACTAAAGGAATAAGTATTGAAAAATATCCTATATCTAAAGAGCCTTTAGATTCCAATCCTTGGTTGTCAGGGTTTATAGAAGCAGATGCTTCTTTCCAAGTAAGAACTACTCTTTCAGGTAAAAATCCTAAATTTGAATGTAAATTAGAAATATCTCAAAGACGAGTTGATCATAAGGGATATGATAATTTAGAATTCTTAAATTATATTGCTGAGTTTTTAAATACGGAAGTAAAAAAAATCAGATCGGATAAGCCAAAACCTGAGTATAGAGTTAGAACTACTAATCTTAAAGGTAATATTAATGCTAAAAATTATCTTTTAAATTTTCCTCTATTTGGAACTAAACATTTAGATTCCTTAGATTGAATGAAAATAGTAGATATGTTTGATAGAAAGGAGCATAATACAGATGAAGGAAAGGAAAAAATAATAAAGATCAAATCGGGTATGAATAATTTCAGAACTGATTTTACTTGAGATCATTTACAAAAATTCTACAATGTAAAAATATAAGATATGGTCCAATCAAACATGTAAATGTTTGTGTGTCTACACTAAGTTTTAATAACTTATTAAGCTTAAAGCTATGGGATTTTATCCAGTAGACCAATAATTTAATGGGAATAACAATGCTTTTAACAGATCGAAATTTTAATACATCATTCTTTGAAACAGCTGGTGGTGGTGATCCTATTTTATTCCAACATCTTTTCTTTAAACATATTTTAATTAATGATTCAATATTAGCAATCTTATCTGCGATAGCAGTATTTAATAAATCTAGTATGAATGTATTAAGATCTGAGTTAGATTATAGTACTTCAGTAAATAATTTTAATTTTGTATCTTTTGCTTCAAAATTCGTTGAACTTTTACCTAACGTTACTTTACCTTCAGAAAGATTCTTAACTTGATTTATAGGGTTTACAGAAGGGGAAGGATCTTTTATAGTTAACAATAGAGGTGATCTTTGCTTTGTTATTACACAAAGTACTATAGATATTTACATATTAGAATTTATAAAAGAAACTTTAGGTTTTGGTAAAGTAATTTCACAATCTAAAACTACTAGTAGATATGTTACACAAAACAAAAAAGAAATTGAACTACTTATCCATTTGTTTAACGGTAATCTTATCTTACCTCGTAGAAAGGAACAATTTGAAAAATTTATTCAAGGATTTAAGATATGAGTAACTAAAGGAAGAATTCTTTTAAATCCGGTTGAAATTATACATACTTCTATTTTACCTAGTTTAGATAATAGTTGACTTACAGGTTTTACTGATGGAGAAGGTTGTTTTACTTGTTCAATAAATAAAGATAAAGGGTTTAGTTTTAATTTTAATATTTCTCAGAAATGAGAACAAAACGTAGTAATATTAGAACATCTTTGTGTTTTATTTAAAGGAGGAATAGTGTCAAAACATACAGCGGATAATGTAAATGAATATAGATTAGGTGGATTACATAATTGTAAAAATGTATTTCCTTATTTTGATAACTATCCTTTAATAACTAAAAAATCTGCTTCTTATATTGCATGAAAAGAAATACGTCTAGATTTATTAAATAAACATCATTTAGATCCCGTAAAACGTATAGAAACGAGAGAAAAAGCTAGATTAATTAATAAATTCAATTAAAATATTAGGAAAAAAAGTCAAGGTTTAATGTATAAGTTATGAAGCTCTTAGGACAGATGTAAAACTATATAAGATCCAAAAGAGTGAATATTCTATTATGAATATACCTTAGATTTAGTTAGTATTAAGTAATTATTGCTTGCAACTCTTAAGTATAATGCGTGTATAATTTGGTATACGTTGTTGTACATATCAGTTTAAAATTGATATAAGGAAAAGTTAATATTAATACTAGCCACATTGGTGTTTACGGTCAAGGAATTTTTTCGTTCAAAGACCGTTGGTTATTTAAGTGACCACTACAGACTAGTTCACCGGTGGGTAGCTGAAATGCTGCTTAATGTATAGTCGGTTTCTTCCATAATAAAAATATGCACAAGCCCGGCAGTATCGCTGGTACCTGGATTTAACAAGAAAACATTAATTATATTAATGATAAGTTAAATTTGAAGAAATGGATTCTTCGGTCATCCAGAGGTTAAGTATATAAGCCTCTTAATGTTGCTGTATGCTGGAACCGCTTCGCTATCAAGTTTTAAATACTCCGCCTTTAATGGTACAGTAAAAAAGTTAAAACAATGAAGCCAATCAGCAGGTAATACTTTTATTTTAAAAAGTAGAACCTCAGAGACTATACGCAACAATACTGAAATAATAAAAAATATTTCTATTCATGTGCCTACTCAATTAAAACCACTAAACGATGAACAATTTGGACATTATTTAGCTGGTTTAATAGATGGAGATGGGCATTTTAGTTCTAAACAACAATTAGTCATTGTATTTAGTTCTCCTGACGTTAAATTAGCCTATTATGTAAAAGAAATAATAGGATTTGGTAATGTAAAAAAAGTTAAAGATAAAAATGCTTACTTATATATTATATCTAATAAAGAAGGTATAATTAAAGTAATAAATTTAATTAATGGTAAATTAAGAACTTTAAATAAATTTAATCAAGTTATTAATAATATACTAGCTTATCCTACATATACAAAAGAAAACCTAGCATTTAAACTAAATGATTCTAATGATTTATATAATCATTGAATTGCAGGATTTTCTGATGCAGATGCTAGTTTTCAAATAAAGATTATTACTAGAGATAACAAACCTAGACCAGAAATTAGATTAAATTATCAAGTAGATCAAAAAGATAATCCTATATTACTATTATTAAAAGAATTCTTTGGTGGCAATATAGGTTATAGATCAAGTCAAAATACTTATTATTATGGATCAACTAGTTTTGGTTCAGCTAAAAAAGTAATAAATTATTTTGATCATTTTCATTTACAATCTAGTAAACATATTAATTTTCTTAAATGAAGAAAAGTTTATTTACTAATACAAACAAAAGATCATTTAACAGAGAGAGGCTTAGATAAAATTAGAAAATTAAAAAAATCGATGAATAGAAATTCAGTATAAGATAGAGTCCTAACAAAGATGGAAGTCTTTGAGTATTAATTATAATAGATATTTATACTATTATATTAATCAAAACAATGTTATATTTTAATTGTACCAGCTTTCGGTATAATAAGTACAACTATATCAGCTTATTCAAATAAATCTATATTCGGATACATAGGTATGGTCTACGCTATGATGTCTATTGGAGTATTAGGATTTATTGTATGATCGCATCACATGTATACTGTAGGTTTAGACGTGGATACAAGAGCGTATTTCACAGCAGCTACATTAATTATTGCAGTACCTACAGGTATTAAAATATTCTCATGATTAGCGACATGTTACGGGGGTTCTATTAAATTAACACCTTCTATGTTATTTGCTTTAGGTTTTGTATTTATGTTCACAATTGGAGGATTAATAAACCACTTAGTTCTCCCTTTAAAGACTACTATATGCTGGGAAGTTTTGAGAATTATACTACTAGAGTATTACATGATCTCAGTGAAAATGTGTAATTTTAAACAATCAGCAGGTAACCAACAGATAAATTCATTCATCTTAGTAGGAACCTCAGAGACTAAACGTAGTCCCCTTAATAATATTAAGGGAAGATATAGTCCGTGAAATCAAAAATGATTATTTAATGGATTGGATCTATCTAAAAATAATTCTTTATTGAATTTTTATCTTAAATTAAAAATTCGTACTTATTCTACATCTAATTTGTTGGTACCTATACAGCCCTCCAGCAGTGAAGCTGAGGAAATAAAAGAGGATAATACTGATAATTTAGTTCCTTTAATTATATATGATAATTTTCAAGAAAATAGAGTTAATATTTTAAAAGAACAAAAAGATAAATCAGGTATTTATTGTTTAATTAATAAAAATAATGGCCATTCTTATATTGGAAGTTCTATTAATTTAGCTTCTAGAATGAGAAATTATCTTAATACTTCTTTTTTAAAAAGTAAACAAAATATTAATATGCCTGTTATTAAAGCTTTATTAAAATATAATCCGTCTAATTTTAAATTATTAATATTAGAGTTTGTAGACTTAAAAAATTTAACCATTAGAGAAACTTATTATATAACATATGTATTGCCGTACTATAATGTGTTAAAACAAGGTTATTCTTCGTTAGGTTATAAACATACACAGGAAACTAAAGCATTATTATCCCAATTGGCTAAAAATAGAGTTCATACTGATGAAACTAAAGCTTTAATAGCTAGAGCATTCATAGGTGAAAATAACCCATTTTACAATAAAAGTCATTCTATGGAAAGTAAAGTAAGAATTATTGAAGCAAAGTCTGCTTATTCTGTTTATATATATAATTCTTTTAAAGAGTTATTAATTATATTCCCTTCGGTAGGAACTTTGGCTAAATTGATTAAATCTAATCATCCTACAATAGTTAATGTGATAAAAGAAGGAATTATGTATAGAGGGGAGTGATATTTTACTAATATACCTTACAATATAGAAGATACACCTTTAATAACTGACTGAAATTCTAAAGAATCTAATGAATTAATTTTATCTATTAATAATAATAGCCACATTAGGAAAGCAGTATTTGTATATGATATAAATAAGAATTTTGTTGCTAAGTATGATGGAGTAATGGAAGCCCAAAGAGCTTTAAGTATAAGCCATAGTACAATAAAAAATTATGCTAAAGTGAATGGTATTTATAAAGGTTATATATTTAGATACGAAAGATTAAATGATCAATAAACTTTTGGTTCGTAAGTGGTGTAGTTTTAGCCAATGCATCTTTAGATATAGCATTCCACGATACGGTTTTGATTGTTTTATTTAGTATATTTATACTAAATTATTTTACTACTCTAAAATCATATAAAGATAGTTTAAGTATTAAGACTGCGCAAGCTAAAGCTCTTAATCATAATTTAAGTGATTCAACTATAAATGAAGTTATTGATTATAATGAATATATAAAAATGTTTTGAGTTGGATTGATGGATGGAGATGGTAGTATTCAAGTTAACCATTGACGCAAACAATCCTTACAATATAGACTAGTTATTAAATTATCTAATATTCAATCTAATTATAATATGCTGGTTCAAATTGCTGAAATAATAGGTGGAACAGTAAGAGTTACAGGTAAAGGAGGAGATGTTATTTGAGTAGTTAATAAGAAGCAAGAAGTAGAAGAAATTATCAAAATTTATGATACTTATCCTCCTTTAACTTCAAAGAAAATATGTCAACTTGCATTCCTAAAAACTTGTTTAACTCAAACTTCAGTAGAAACTTATTTATTAAACAGAAATTTTAAATATGATCAGCAGTTAAATATTATAAAATCTAATATTGATTTAAAAATACCTTCCTATTTTAAAGGATGATTATCCGGGTTTATAGAAGCTGAAGGTTGTTTTTCGATAAGAAAATCTAATAACCATTCTTTTTCAATAGGGCAAAATGATGATCTTTACTTAATTGAAGCTATTAAACTGTATTTTGAATCAACAAATAAAGTTAGAAATCCTTACGGTAAATTCTATGCAGTAGAGGTATATAAAAAAGAAGTATTATTAAAAATAATCTCTCATTGTACTAACTATCCTTTATTTGGTGAAAAATTAGAGTCTTTAAAAAAATTCCATCAAAAGCTTCTTTAGTAAGTGTCGTGTTGTCATGTCACCATGAAAAATTTCATATGTTTTTCGGTAAAAATTTACTTTGATTTAAAGATAACATTTTTGCTAACGGTGAAGTCTAGGCCTCAATTGGCCATTTAAAGATATTATTAATAAATCTAATTTTACTTAATCAATGTATCTTTAAGATATTTTTATTAATAATGATGGTCGTAATTATATATATTACTTATTATTTTAATGCTAATAACAAGAAAGAGCGTACACTAGATAATACCGTGGAAACCAAACCTAATGAATTCATTTTAATTTATTAGTTAGTAGGGTCCGTAGAGACTAAACGTGACAGTCGAAAGTTTATTAAGTTAAATTATTAGATAAGTTATAGTCCGATCCACTGCGTGAGCAGTGTTGTATGTAAAAATGTAAATAAATGAGATATATACTTGACTTACTATGTAGTTGCTCATTTTCACTATGTTTTAAGTATGGGAGCTGTATTTGCAATGTTTAGCGGATGATATCACTGAATACCTAAAATATTAGGTTTAAATTATAATATTACATTATCTAAAGCTCAATTCTGACTTTTATTCATCGGGGTTAATCTTACATTTTTTCCTCAACATTTCCTAGGTCTACAAGGAATTAGGAATAGTTCCCCTTATAACTAATAATTATAAGGTAAAAAGAGGATGAATTTCAAGAAAAACTGTAAACTGTACAGTTAATTTGAATCGAAGCTTATTTTTATAGTTTATTAATATATTTAATAAGAACGTTCAACGACTAGAAGGAAAATATTTTTGATAACAACCTTCCACGAGTATCCTCCATCGATTAACTTTAAATATAAATATATAATAGTTTAAAGTAAGATGATGACATAGTCTGAACCCTTGTGAAAACAAGGGAATTAAAGAGGGCGGGGCGGATCCTTAAGTAAGCTCGCACTCCACACTCCGCACTCCGCACTCCGCACTCCGCACTCCTTTAAAGTAACATAATTGGCCTAGAAGAATAAGTGATTATCCTGATGCATTTGCAGGTTGAAATTTAATAAGTAGTTTTGGATCTATAATCAGTGTTGTAGCTGCTTGACTATTTTTATATATTGTATATGTACAATTAATTGAAGGTGAAGCAGCCAATAGATATCCTTGATTAACTCCTCAATTTTATACTGATACTTTACAAGCTATTTTAAATAGAAGTTATCCTAGTTTAGAGTGAGCTTTATCTAGTCCACCTAAACCTCATGCATTCGTAAGTCTTCCACTACAATCTAGCTTGGCCTAATTCTAATAACTGTTTTTGTTTTTAAAGCAAATTTATAAGTTATTTTAAATAGAAGAGAAGTTATATTCGTTTAAATTAGTTTTATCTAATTCACCTAAAATTATTACATATATTTCTAAAAAATATCCTTGCAGTCAAATCTTTAATAAACTATATATATTACTCTAAATATTCTTATTATTCCCTATTCTTATTTAAATAATATAGATATAAAGGAAAATATTTCTAAAAGAAAACAGCTTTCTTTTTATATTCCAAATTTTTTTTTTATTGCTGGCAAGCCAAAGCTATTCTATTTTTTTTTATAAATTTAATATGTATTATAATAACCCCACTGTAATTTCAATTATCGAAGTAGTTTTAATTTTAGTGCCTGCTTTATTAGCTGTAGCTTATGTTACAGTTGCAGAAAGAAAAACTATGGCAAGTATGCAAAGAAGATTAGGTCCTAACGTCGTAGGTCAAATCAATAGATTTTCTATTTTTAAGTCGCAAGCTGGGTTTTATCATACGACTAGTCATGATAAAGATACAGAAGCTTTATATAAAAACCGTAAAGCCACTTTAATACCTTTTGAAGGGAAAGTAGTAAGTGTTTGTAAAGATTTATTATCTTCAACTGCTATTAATACCTTTTTTAAAGGTTTACAAGGCAAAAGTGGTGGTCTTTATATGTTTACTTTAAAAAGTAATTCAAGTATTTTTTATATAGGTAGAGCTAAAGATTTCCAAAAGAGATTAAAAAGCCACTTTAATGCTAATTTAAGCGACAGATTCCATATATTTGCTAAAACTGTTGGCGCTTCGCGCTTCGCGCTTCGCGCTTCGCGCTTCGCAGAGATAAATTCGAATTTTCTGTTATAGAAATTTGTGATCTAAATATGCAAAAAGAAAGAGAAGATTTTTATTTGCTACTTCGTTAGCGCAAGCTATAATATTTACCCTTATTAAATACTATATTTAAGAGTAATTTTAAGAATATTCAAACTTATGATTCTTTATATGAAATGCTTAAACTTAAACAGTTACAATCCAACTTTGAAAATAAATATCCAGGTATTATTGTATATCTTTACGAGTATATTAGCTCGACTGGAAAACTAAATACTACTTGTAAAACATTCAATAGTATCAATGAGGCATCTAATTATTTAGGTGTAGCGAGAGAAACTATAAATATGTATTTAAATACATATGTACCTTATAAAAATAATTTGTTTTTAACAAATAAGATAGAATCTTTCGAGCTTGTAGAAAAATTAATAAGTGATGCTACACTAGGACTCGAATTAGAACGTACTATAGCTAAAAAGATCTGAGTATATTTTTTAAATGAAAAGGGAAATATAGTTAAGAATATATATGAATCTAAAAGCGCAGTAGCTAAACTATTAAATGTACAACATGGAGTTATAAATAATCATCTTGATAAATGAATTATAGGAGGTATTAAAGGGAATTATGTATTTAGTAAGGAATTAGACAATTTAGAAATGGAGAAATTTGAGGAGCTATTATCATTAAGAAAGTTTAATTATTGCAGAGTATGAATCTATGATGCTTTAAGTTTAGATTTATTGGCTAGCTTCCTTACGAAGTATGGATGCATCCCTTTTAGTAGTATGCAAAAAGCTGCAGACTACTTAAATGTATATTACAGATCTATATTAAATCACTTGGATACTGAATTAGCTATCATAAAAGGAGGAAAATCAGTGCTATTCTTTAGTCGTGAATTAGCCAAAGCTAAAAAAGAATCATTATTAAATAATGTAAAAAAAGCTGCTAATACGACAGTTTCTTTATGGGTATATAACAAGGTTGATGGTAACTTTGTATTAATAAACAATAATAAAGCTAGTTATGCCTCTAGATTTGAAGCATCTAAAGATTTAAAAACAAGTCCTAAAACAATTAATAAATACTTAGATACCAATAAAGAATATAAAGGATTCTTTTTTTTCAGTGTAGCTGTAGCTTCTTAAATGTAAAATAGAAAATTTTAAGTAAAGTGTGAGATATTTTACTTGGCCTAGGCAAAAGTGAACCTTTTGCTTAGTACCGTCAAATTGCGGGAACCCCTTAAAGCTATTTTAACTAAATATGTTAGGTAACTAATATATGGCTCAGGTAATGACTCGGGGTATAGTAAAATCAAAATAGATGCACGAAAGGAAATAGGATATCCGCAGCCAAGTACTTCGAGTTTACCGAAGTATGCAGTTCATCGACTAAACGGTGGTATGTGTTAGAATCAATGATTTTAATGCTTAAGATATAGTCAGACCCTACTTGAAAAAGTACAAGGTATAAAATTTATACCTGTTAAATGGATAGTTAGTAATTAATAACTATTTAGGGAGAAAGTCCTATAACTCTTTCTGTATTATGTAGTATAAATATGTAAATGGATAAAATAGGATGAATTCGTATTATGGTTTATTACAAGCATTTGCTGATGCATTAAAACTTTTGTTAAAAGAATATGTAGCACCTACACAAGCTAATATCATATTATTTTTTTTAGGACCAGTTATTACATTAATTTTTGCTCTTTTAGGTTATGGTGTTATTCCTTAGGATTATAGGGAAAATATAGTCAAACTCCGGGGAACCCCTAAAGCTTCTGGTACCAAACTTATCGACGAAAGTCTTAAGTGGATCAACTAATCACTGATGTATGGTAATAATCCAGATGATAATAGTACCTTTTTTTAGTGTGATACAACCTTGGGCGTAGTAAGGCTACAAAGGTTAGCCTACATATGTTAACGTAGTCGTAGCCGTAGTCGTAGTCGTAGTCATAGTCGTAGTCGTAGTAGGCTATAAACAACCAGACTTAGCTATTAAAATATGTGAATTAGGTACTAGCAATGGGCAATCGCGGATCTAAATCAGTAATCTGTGAAAAGATTGCTGTAAAAGAGCAACGAGTAGACGGCTATAGGTATATTATGATATTCTTGTAATATATTTAAGGTGTATTCTAGTTAGCTTAGAAATAAGCTATGATAAATACATATGAAAAAAGTTACTATGACGCATCCATACTTCGTAAGGAAGCACACCATTAAAATGTTTAAATTCTTTAAATGTTAAGACCCGTCCTTGTTATTCTACATTAAGTAGTAATAAATATAATATTGACGATTTAAAAGTCGATCCTTGATTTATTACAGGATGTTTCACACACCGTGTATACACGGTGAAGGTTGTTTTACTTGCAGTGTTTTAAAAAGTTCCTCCTATAAGTATGGTTGAGAAATTCAACTTAATTTTCAAATTAAACTACATGTTAGAGATTATCCGATTTTATTAAGAATCCAATATAGTTTAGGAGGAATAGGGACTGTAGCCAGTAACCTATCTTCTTGTACCCTTAGAGTCAGAAAAATAAGTGAGTTAATAGAATTAGTTAAATTTTTTGATAAATATCCTTTAATATCTTATAAAAGAGGAGAATACTTATTATTTAAACAAATTCTTTATATTATTCCACTAAAAGAACATTTGACTTTACAAGGATCGCTTGCGCAAGCTGCTGCGTACGAAGTATGCAAACAAAAGATTATAAACATAAGAGCAACCTTAAATTTTGGTCTATCAAAAGAATTACAATTAATGTTCCCTGAAACTGTTCCAGTTCCCCGGTCTTTAAGAGAAACTTGTGTAATTCCTCATTCACAATGAATAGCTGGATTTACTTCAGCTTTGCTCCTTACGAAATATGGATGCATGGTAATTTCTCTGTTTCCTTAGATAAAGGAGCATTTAAATCTCTATTATTTAAAATAACTCAAGATGAAAAAGATGATGTATTATTAACAGCAATTAAATAATATTTTAATTGTGGTTATTGTTATTTAAGAAAGAATGATAATGTAATGGATTTTAAAGTTACAAAATTTTCTGATATTAGTCAAATAATTATACCTTTCTTTATTAAAAATCCAATATTAGGATTGAAATCTTTAGATTTTAATGATTGATGTTTAGCATCTGATATAGTAACTAATAGAGAACATAAATCAAAGAAAGGTATCTTAAGAATATTAGAAATTCAAAAGGGAATGAACAGGGGAAGAAGTAGATAATTACTATTATATGATTTAAATTGTATGGTCCTGGTTTAACTATTAATGATTTAAATTTAGGTATATATTATATGTTAGCTGTATCTTCTTTAGCTACATATGGTATTTTATTAGCAGGATGAAGTGCTAATAGTAAATATGCTTTTTTAGGTTCTTTAAGAAGTACAGCTCAATTAATTAGTTATGAATTAGTTTTAAGTTCTGCTATATTATTAGTTATAATGTTAACAGGTAATTTAAATTTAACTGAAAATATTGAAGCTCAAAGAGCTGTTTGACTTATATTGCCTTTATTTGTAATATTTATTATCTTTTTTATAGGATCTATAGCTGAAACTAATAGAGCTCCGTTCGATCTCGCAGAGGCTATGATTTGGTCTCATTAAAGATCACTATATGCTGGAAAACCCTATTCATACTAGGTATATTAGGACAATCAGCAGGAAACCAAAATAACCAGCCAGCCTTGTTATGAGTAGGATCCTCAGAGACTATACGTGATCCTCGTAATATTTTTACGAGAAGATATAGTCCAAATTTATATGTAAATATAAAAAGACTAAACATAAGTTTGAAATTTAACTTTATTGTCTCTAAATTAATTAACAATAATTTAATTTATATAAAAAATTCTATGCTTAATAGCAATAAAAGATATTATTCTACTGTAAGAAAGATAAATTCTAAATCTGATGAAATACCTGTTCCTATTTTTAGTGTAGGTAATCTAAATGATGCTAACTCTATTAAATCTTATTACGAATTATTAAAAGGTAAGGGTGGCATATATTCTTTTGTTAACACTTTAAATAATAAAAGATATATTGGTAGTGCAAAGGATTTGTATATAAGACTTAATGAACATATTATGAATAAAAAATCGAATGCCGCCTTACAAAAAGCCTTTGATAAATATGGTATAGAAAACTTTAATTTTTGTATTTATGAATATTTTACTTATGAAAGTAAAGTTGTGAGTCATAAATCTTTGACAGACTTAGAAACTAGTTATCTAGAAAGATTCCATGTAGATACTCTTTATAATTATACAACTTCAGCTATAAGTATTAAAGGTTATAAACATACCGGTGAAGCTAAATCAAAGATGATTAAGCGTTATGAGAATAAAGAGAATCATCCTATGTACGGTAAAAGCCATACTGAAGAAGCTTTAGCTCTAATTAGTAAACCTGGAGAGTTAAACCCTATGTTTGGAAGAAAACACAGTGAAGTAACTAAAGATAATATAAGTAGTAAATTAAGTAAGTATCCATTAGGAGTAGGTATTTATGATTTAGATAATAATTTAATAGCACAATTCAGAAACAACGTAGAACTTGCTAAATATTTAGACATATCTAGAGTTACAGTTGGTAAGTATTTAAATTCAGGAGCTATTTATAATAAATTATATTATTTTAAAGCAATAGAACAATAAAGGCATGATAGCATAATAATGGTATATAGTATATTGGAATCAGAACTTGTAAGTGGGTTTATGACAGAACACGCAGCAGTAGTTTTTGTTTTTTTTTTCTTAGCAGAATATGGTAGTATAGTATTGATGTGTATACTTAGCAGTATCTTATTTTTAGGGGGTTATTTATTAATAAATAATTTAGATATATTTAATTTTCTATTTATAGATATATTAAACTTTTTTTATTTTTCAGAAACAGATTATATGTTTTCTTTCGATGCGCAAGCTATTAGTTCTTTTAATTTATCTCTTTGAGACTATTTTTGAAAGGGTCATAGTATGATAGAAGGGCTGTGATATGGGCTTAGTTTAGGTTTAAAAAGTTCTGTTTTAATATTTATATTTATTTGAACAAGAGCGTCATTTCCTAGAATACGTTTTGATCAACTTATGGCTTTTTGCTGAGTAGTTTTATTACCTATATTATTTTCATTAATTTTATTAATTCCTTGTGGATTATTTAATTTTAATATACTATCAGTTAATATATTTTTACTATAAAGTATATAATCCTTTACCTATAAATTTATTTATTCTTAGTAAATCTAATTTAATGCGTGCGTAGCAGCGTAGCAGCGTAGCAGCGTAGCAGCGTAGCAGCGTAGCAGC
>Ga0190268_10000058_pt1 | contig 21917 bp, 30 predicted proteins | sample Popmic249T_FD_133750 | JGI IMG/M metagenome (GOLD analysis project Ga0190268, IMG submission 133750) | Populus adjacent soil microbial communities from riparian zone of Blue River, Arizona, USA - 249 T | ecosystem: Environmental > Terrestrial > Soil > Riparian zone | place: USA: Arizona... | reverse complement strand
TTCTGCGCGTGAACGCTCAGCCTTAGATGCGGCGACCTTTTTATCGTCCGCCATAGACTGAGCGTTTAGCTTAGCTTCCTCTTCACGCAGATCCTTAAGGGCACGTTGTGCCTTCTTAGCTTCTCGGATCAGGTTTTCGAATTCACCGATTGCACGATAACGAGAGACATGCTCTGATCCAGTAGGACTAGTCACGTGCAACCTCCAAGGTTTCGGTTAATCGTGTCCGGGCTTACCTTTTTCTAAGGCACTTCCGAACATAGCTAACATATGACTACTGTTAGCATTAGCGTCTGCGGCAGCTTCAAGGTTTCTCTTAGCAGCTAATTCTTGAGTTTGAGCATTCAAAGGCAATCCCTTGTTAACCGTAACTGGTTTCATTTGTGCACTTTCACCAAATTGCTCGTACTCTTCCTTATCTATCGTCAGGTTAGATGCAAATTTCATAAGCTCTTCGTTAGAATTGCTCCCGGCAGCCGCAATAATCATAGCTAAACTTCTAGTCTGCCAGGATAGCTCAAGGCGATGGTTGCGTAATTTCTGTGCTTTGTCCTCAGAAATTAATGCTAGTATCTGCCTAATTCTTCTCAACGTCTTATTAAGAATCACATCATCTTCCCAACCATAAGTTGAAGAGATGATGTGAAACGCACGAGATACAGGACCAGATAATTCTATTCCTGGAATATCTGGTATCAGATTGGCGATTACTGAGCTGGACTGTCCGAGATCTGGCCTGTCTTCTTCGCTAGGTCGAACATTGACATTAGACGTTTTCCCAATGCTTGTAGATCATTAGCCTCTCGTGAAACAATTGTCTCCACTAAGGTAACCATATCTTCAAGCTCAGGATTGTCTAATTCTTCAATGAGCTGCTCAGTCAATTCAAGATTAGCTGCCTTCTCTTCCTTGGACAGCTTTCTACCAGACTTGGTACCTTCGGCTTCAGTAATGGAAAGAAGGAACTCAATAACTTCATCTTCGGCATCCGGAATAGCATATCCGACTAAAGCAATAAGCTTAGATCCGAACTGCTCTGGGGTATCGTCACCAGAAAAGTTAAGGTTCATAAGGAGCCCACCAGCTCCGTGTGTAATAATACGTAAAAGCTTGAAGAACTGACGAGACTTCAAAGGAAGAATTCTTACCTTGAAACCTGTAGATAGCTCTACAACGTCACCTTCATTAATGATTACTTCTACGTCTTTTTTCTCTCGTGCAGTTGCCATTATTGCCTCCAGGGGCTACTAGGACTTATTGTTTTTGGTTGGATTACGCTGCGCGGTTAACTACACGGCCAATGGCACGCTTAGCTAGTGTTACACCCTTTTCGTCCTTGTCTGAGATAACTGCTCGACCTGTGTAGTTAAGCAATAGACCAGACTTGTAAGATGGGCCTGTGAAGTTAATAGGACCGAAGATAACCTTGTAAAGGATGAAGTCCATAACTCGAATAGCTCCATCAGAGTCCTTTGAAGGGACACGAATAAGCATAGGACGTGCTGGCTGGTTTACAGAATCTTCTTCCCATAGACCCATTTCATAAGTAGTTCCAGCACCTGAACCTGAGCTTGTCAAAGTAGCACCAGAAAGCAACGAAATAGTCTGGAAAGGAAGGTATCCAGCTTCAACAGTAACAGTGGCAAAGTTTAGCCAGAACCATGATGATAGAACATAGTCATCACCGGTGTTGTCGTAGTTACCTGTATCGGCTGCGATAGTTCCTGAACGTACGCCGTAAATATCACCGAATTCTTCTTCAGTACCATCAGTTCCATCTAGGATAGCTGCATGGCTAATTGAAAAGCCTTCGAAGTTAGATCCTGCCATAATTTAATCTCCTTAGATTTATTTAGGCAGGAGACTGCCTAATTACCAATCACTTAAGTAATCGGCTAAAGTATTAAACTGTTACCTTGTTATACACGCACTTACCTGAAGTATCATAATAATGTAAGAATCGCCTTGCACCAGGGGCTCCATTTTCTCTAGCCCACTTAGCACAATCTGCACAAGCTATCTCCATGTATGTACCTGGCTGTGGCATATGCTCTACTCTGAGAATCAAGAACAGTTTATTGAATTTACCTGGACATCTGATTTCAATACCATCTTTTACCCAAGCTGGATCTCTATCTGAATAGACTAGGGTGCCATCCTGTTTTCTAAAAGCTCTCATTGTTAGCTCCTGACATTAGTGCCTTATGTAAAATTTCGGTACCTTTGCCTGGTACTAGTTCAGATACCTTTCGGTAAAGATGATTAATCTTAGTGTCCCAGCTCATTGTCTGAGGAATAATTTGTGAGGCTAAATTAGCCTTAGCCTTGACCTCATCTCGATTGCGGAAAGTGTGAAGCATAAGAGCCTTCATATGATCCTTATCGGCTCTAGCATTAGATACTCTAGGATTTCCGTCTAGGGGCATTAGTTTGTAATCTAGAGGATAGGCATACTCTGGAGATAGCCATCCAGTATGACCGCCCCAATTAGTAGCAATAACTGCTCCACCCATTGACTGAAACTCTAATGCAGGCATATTTTTACCTTCTCCACGAGAAGGAGCACACAATACATGCTGAACAGAATAAAATTCTTTTAGGACATCTTCTGGCCATGAGTCGTAGTGAACTCTTAATTTAGGTACCCACTGCTCCATAGCTGAATGTAGTCCTGGGGCAGTAGTCTTAAGATGAAGTTCGGCAGGTTCAAACTCTTCAGGATACTCTTCCTTGAGTTCTTTGAATGCCATGATAGTCACAAACGGATCTTTTCTGTCAGACAGAACTCCACACATAGCAAAACCGAATCGCTTACTGTGCCAGTCTTTTTCTACTTTAGTCCAGTTATCAGGAAGGTATCCACCTTGAAGTACACCTACAGATGTTTTAGGTCCTGCATAAGGTCTAAAACAATCAGCAGTAACTTGATCATATCCCAGCACCAAATCATAGTTTGTTAGTGCCTTTTTTAATTTGGATCTACCTTTAAGATTATTTAAAGAGGTATATTCCCACATAGTCCAAGCAACTGTAACTTTAGAGCCTCTACGCTCTTCATTCAGTAGACCGAGTTGTGCTGGATCTACATGATGAATCATCAAATCAAATGGAGCTACAAGACGCTTAGTCAGAAGCATAGCAATATCTTCTGGAAGCGGAGCATCCACGTGTGAAGGCTGAAGATAAACATCAGCGCCACTGTTCATAAAGGCTCGGGCAATACCAATGCCGTCATTGCCATACCCTGAGTAAACACTCATAGGGGCCTTCAATAATACCTTTAGCATTTATCCTCCTGGGATCTGGTTAGCTAAAGGTATTATCGGTTAGAATAATACTGAGTAGTTTACAGTAGCAATCTGAATTCCATCGCCATCAATAACAGATACAGGGGCACTCAAATCCCCAATTCTGTCAGAACTGATGGTCTTAATAGTACTCCACATAACAGGTTCAGGATCTGTACGATGTAGGAACTTATCCAATACAATGAACGTATCATTGATCTTTTCTGGCACTGTCGCAGGCTGAGTAAGATTACCTATAGCATCTCTAATACCATTAGCCCAAATAGTGACACGAAGTCGTCTAGCTCGAAACCTAGTCAAGGAATTAACTGCTAATGGTCCACCGTCTTCAACAACAATAGCGCTGACAGCAGAATATTGATTGTCTTCAAGATTGACAATGATTTCATTACGATAGATGAAAGGTCCTTCATCATTGCTTCCTACTGATGCAGTAACTTCAGGTAAAGTCAGAAGGTAGTTGACCGCTGCTCTTTGAATCGTTTCAGCCATTATCAACCCTCCAAGAATTCTGTCATCGCCTGAATGTACCCGTCACTCAATCTTTCTGCTGGCTCAAGGAAATCGTGAGCACCGTCTCTTTCACGTTCAAACTCAGCATAATCTACTGGGTTATGAATAAATCCTGGTGATGGACCACCATAAGTAATATCACCAACCCAGGAATTATTGTCCATCTTAAACTCGGACCTACCTGAACCCTTAAGAGATCTAGTAATAACGTGTACGGCTGCCTGAGTGGCCCTGAACTGGTCCTCTAGAACTACTTCGAAGGCAAGTAGATCTGCGCTCGTCGGACCAGCGGCCAGACGGTTAACTTCAGTATCAATTCCAGCTATATATCTTTCTACTCTTATCATGTTACGGCTCCCGAAGGATAAGCGAATCCTGCTTGGTTTACTTCATGGATCTGTACTTCAATATGATGTGATCCAGAAAAACCTTGCGCCTCATCAGGTCGCATCTTTAGTAAAAACATAGCACCAAGATGTGCGCCACTAATGACCTTTACAATCTGGCCGCCCTGCAATGATGGAGTATTACTGCATAATAGAACTCCAGTTCTATCAGGGGACCTTCCTGCAACAATAGGTGCCGGAGCATCTTTTCCAGGACGCAGGAAGATGAGATCCAACCTACATTTCATTTCTCCAGGAGCACAAGTTGGATCAAAGACAGCTGTAGATTTTTCCCATGCTTGTACTCTAGCGCCCTCAACAATACTTGTTGTAGCTACCAGAATTTCTACTGTAGATGAAAATAAGTGTCTCATATCTCCTGCTTAGTAAACTCTATTATAGTCTTCAGGATTCCAAGTATCAATTTCCCAGGTACCTCGATAATCAGGTTGGGTTCCTGATCCTCCTACAATTTTAGCCTTACCAGTAGAAGTAATTTCTATTCCGTCCCACTCCATACCAATAATAGACCCTGAATCGGTTACGCCAGAGCCAGAAGCCTTCAACTTACTAACAGCCATATCAAACCAAGTAACACCAGTATCAGTACCCTTTTTAACAGATTTAGTCATTCTGCTATAAGAATAAGATCCAATGCTTTCAGACTGGAATGGTGACGCTGTTGATTCCTTATATGGCTGACTTAAATAAATACTATCAGCCATATCAAGAATTCCATAAGTAGCTAATTGATATAGGCTTTCATCTTCTGGATATGCATCTAGTCCAGTAGCTAACATGAAAAGTAGAGTAGCTTGAGTTAGCGCCTCGCCAGCAAAGTCGCCAAACGTACTACTTGGCCTGCCTGTAAAGGTAGCTAATTGACCTACTGTAGGTGACGCTAAACTCATGACTTACCTCTTCTCAAACTTTACTTTACCCCAACGCTTAATTTGAGCTTCATCACTCATATCCATCCAAGCCTTAGCACGATCCTTAGGCACTTCAGTTTCTTCTCCTTTTTTCCATACACGCTGAGCGTATGTTAGTCCTGTCTCCAGGAACTTTAGGGTGAAGAAATCGTTATTATCTTCCTTATCTTCTGATCTTGCATCAAGAACGGCTGAAGTCTGACGACGCCTGTTCTTCTCAGCATCATCGGTATTAACAACAATTTCAGGATGTGGTGACTTACTAATATCAAAAGTTACTCCACTTTCAGAAGTAACAAGCTGAGGATCTGGATCTCTGTTTACTGCACTTGTACCAGGATGTTCCTGATTAACTACAGTCTCATCAACTTCCATTGCAGGCGCAGCTTTTGCTACAGCAGGTGCCTGCTTTTCTTCAGTTGAAGGTCTGGCTGTTTCACTAGTGCCAGGATTTTCCTGGTTAATAACTGTCTCATCTACCTTTGCAGGTACTGCTTTTCTTGGTCTTGCCATGTCTACTCACACCTCTCGGTTAGTCTTTTCTTTCGTCTTCAGTTACATCGGAATATCTGTTTGCTAACCTTTTTCTAATTCCTGCTCCGCGCTTACCAAATTGAACTTCAAGGAATCCAACTACAGCAGCCAGCATAGAGATTCCTAGAATCCAGAACATGATTAAACGAACCCATTCAACAGCGGGTAAAGGGATGTCCCAGATACGAAGAGAAACATAAGAACACAAAAATGCGACAGCAACCATGTGAATTGCAATAAGCGTTCCTGTAAAAGACTTATACCATCTAGACATTGTTAAGAACAGTAGTGTGAACAATCCCGATGAAACTGTGAAGGTTAAGAAGCCTACATCGCCCCACAACTCTACTAGCATTGTCTGACCTCCTTATTCATTAAAAATCTCTTCAAGCATCAGTCTGAAATGATTTCGACGCCTAAGTTCTCTTAGCCTGAAATTCAAATCGTTTACCTTTTCTGACCTGTCGCTTGTTGATTTTCTTGCTTGTTCAATTTCTTTTTCAACCTGATCTAAGTTTTCACGTGGGGCGTCCTCGTGGATAGCCATTGTTCTATCCCTCCCTGCCTGGACGTACTACGTGAGCTGTACGAGCTTTTTGCTCTTCTGATGCCATCATGCCAAATTTACTTGCACTATGGACAGCTTCAAGTAGTTTAACAGAAGTTTCACCCAATTCGGTTACTACATCTAATTGTGCTCCCTGCTGTTTTACAATTTCGAGAGTTTCATCTACCTTAATTTTCCACTCTCGTTCTCGTTCTTTTGCATCAGCAACTCTAGCATCTGCATTTGCCTTTGCTTCTTGAATTCTAGCTTCCTGAGATTCAAAAGCCCTTTGCATACCTGCTGGAGTTAATAGCCATCCACGGGCTAGAGCGATGAAAAGTAAAGGCAGGGGGCCGATTGTACCAATCCAAGGACCTATTGCATCTAACACGCCTTGTATCGCCTCCATAGTAACCTGCCCAATTATAGAAAAAAGCCAGGCACCGTAAGTGCCTGGCTTAGTGTGAACCACTTACATATTAAGTTATCGGACAGTTAGTTTAAATTACTGACAACTCATCCCATCCACGCTCTCCTGCGGCAGAACCAATAACAAGACCTAGCATTCCTGGCCTTGACCATACTCCAGATGAATCATAGAACCATCGTGAGGACTTTTCAGCCTCAAGAGCAGGGCAACCAAAGAATGTACGGCCTCTATCCTCAATGGTGTTGAAGTGGTGATAATGAGCTGAGAAGAATAGTGTAGTATCACCAATCTCTTCTCTACGTCCAAGGATCTGCTTTTCAATAGCAGCCTTAGAGCTTACTCCACCAGTTTTAGCACCAGATCCTTGAGAGATGTGCCCATGAGTAAAGTTAGCCTTTACTCCATTGAGTGTCAAATTAGTATCCTGACGATCTTCTGCAATGTGCCAAGTCAATAGCTCTTCATGAGAAGACCCTTCAAACACTCTCTTAGCAAGCTTAGCGACCATAGTAGAACTATTATCATAAATACTTGTCATAGCCTTAGCTGAGCCAAAGCGTGTGTGCTCACCATGATTAGAAGGCACTGAAGAAATCTGAATAGGTAGAGCTAGCTCTAGCAATTCGTAAATGCTCCAGATTCTCATATCAAAATCAAGTTCAATCTGGTCAGAATAACTTATCTCAACTTCATACGGCTGAGATGCATAGTTACCTACAGCACCTTCATGCTCATCACCCATAAAGGCAATAGCAAGTTCACTGACAGGTAGTCCAGAATGCTGAAGATTACGAATTCTATTAATGTGGCCTTCAATACCATTAGTCCAGTTAACTAAAGCCTCTTGTGTTCCAGGCTTACCTAGTTGAGGGTCTGCAACTAAAATAGTATAGGTGAGACCTGTATCTCCGAAAAGAGTTTTAGATGGGTTGGCTGAGAGTGCCTTTAAGGTCTCACGCCATCCAGCTACATCAAAGTTATCTCCGATTGCGCCAGATTCATCTGACTTCTTCTGAATCTGGGCACGATAACTGAATCGCATATTACCAGATGTGCCCCAAGCCTTCATTGTAACAGGCTCAACTACTTCGAATACCTCAGGATCAAGACCCCAAACTGCCAGAGTATTAGTCCAGTCAGTAATCTTTTCCTCTACAGCTCCTGTATTGATAATTCCTGTGTCGCCAGTTAACTGAATACTTGGAACATCAGTTGAGGGAGTAACATCTGATTCTGTCTGCTTCAATTCTCTTTGACGACGTTTTAGTGTTTCTACGTTTCGGCCTGGAAAATTTAGAAGAAAATCTTCTACTGTAATACAAGATAGAAGCTTTTTCTTGTTTTCGTCAGTCCATTCAATAGGCTGAGACAAAATATAAATTCCTTAATGTGAGCGCCTGTATTCGTCAGGCAACTAAGTATAGTGTAGCACAGCGCTGATCATGCGTCTATATGTGCAGGACAAGTACAATACTACAGCAAGAAGGCCCCCGACGCAAGTCAGAGGCCTTCTTGGTAAAGCTATTTAATTTCAGGCCCCGACATCGGCAATTACGAACTGCTCTGGGCGAGTGATAATTGGTAGGAAGTTGTACTCAATAAGAACCTGACGGCCTGAAGGGTCTGGCTCAGTCCAGCTCTTTGAGAAACGACCAATGAAGTTAGCTGGAGCTGAGAAGTCAGCAGTTGGTCCTTCAACCAATTCTACTGGACGGTTTGTGTCGAAGTTACCAAGGATAACAGTGTCATCTGCTAGGTAACCTACTTCATCTCCTGCGTCTGTCTCATATACGTGCTCAACTGCCTGCCAGTCAAGACCTAGGAATCCTGGAAGTGTTCCAGTAGCTACGTAGGCATCCTTTAGTCTGTCAGATAGTAGTGCACCACCGGCCTGTAGCACAAGTGATCCGTTTACGTCAGCGTTAGCTGCAAATGCGTGCATAATTCGGTCAATAGTTGCCTGAGTAGCATATGCCTTATTTGCATTTACGCGGCCATGGTTAAGGATGAGCTTACGCCATGCCTGAACATCTTCGATGATTTCTGTAGGTGTTGCAGTTGCCCATGGAGTACCAGCGTCAACGCGGTGGTCTGCTGGGAACTTGTAATCAATGCTTGCCTGTACGTCTGGGAAGTCTAGCACAAGGTTACCGCCGACTGCCTTCCATAGAGTATACTCTACAAAAGCATCAATACGGCTGTTAAGATCCTGAAGCTCACGAACAACTTCACGCTCTGCGTTGACCTTACCGTTTACTGTTCCAACCTCACGAAGCCACATTAGAGTAGTAGGCTCGAAAACCTTCTTCTCACGAACGTATAGCAAGCTAGCACTTGCCTGCTCGCGGCCTAGACGACCAACGATGTGTGCTTCTGAGTTAGGAACGTTAGGCTTTGCCATCATACGAGAACCGCGAATGATGTCCCAACTAAATGTCTGAGTAGGTACCTGGCGCTTTGGAGTACTGTTTAAAAGAATCATATTCTGAGCAGCAGGAAGCTTTTCCACGACGCCCAACAGAACCAAAGGCTCCAATAGACTAATATCTGGCACTTTGAGTCTCCTTCATAATTAGGGGCCGCAGTTTTTGCATTCCCAAAAAAGTAAAGTAGCGACCCCTTGAGGTCCGACCTGCACTGCCAATATGGCTCTTCCAGTTGGTCTTTAAGATTTTGTTACTAATTCAGTTATCGGACAGTTTTATTGAGAAGTCAGAAAAGCGTTAAAAGTAATTTCAAAGACAACAAAAAAGAGGCCCCTTAGGAGCCTCAATTTCGTAAATCTTATATACCCTGACTTACCAGGCGACTGTTCTTCTTTTGATTGCAAGTCGAGCAAGCCCTTACAATATTAAACCAATGATCTGTTCCGCCCCTAGCCAAAGGAAAGTAATGATCATCATGCATCGTAGAAGTAAAACCCTTACAGTAGAAACAAGGATCATTCTTGATCCGTTTGCGATGAAGAGTAGATTTCTTTCTATCTAATTTAGACATAGATATTAAGGTTCTGGCTCGATGTCTAGCTTTGCGGCCCTTACGAGCTTCAGGATTAGCCTTATCTCTAGCTGCGGAAGCTGCTAGCATTTTTTCACGATTCTTCTTGTAATATTCTTGCGCATAAGGTCGTTGAAATTTTTCATACAAGTCTTTGCCTAAAGCTTTAGCGCGAGCATTAACTTTAGCACGAATCTCTTCACCTTTTTCCTCATAACGCTTTTTGTTATATTCAGAAAAGCACTGTTTGCACTTAGACTGCAAACCATCTTTAGCTGAACCTAGCTTACTAAAGCAGTCTAAAGGTTTATTAATTTTACAGCGGGAACAACATTTCATATTTTAGTTCTCCAAGATAAAAAGAAGGCACCCATATGGGTGCCTTCTAATTGTACACTATATGCTCGTAAATGTAAAACGGACATATAGGTACATATTATCTCAAAAAATAAAAGTTCCCATAGCTGCACTTGTGCGAGCGTTAAGGGAAGTGATAGCTCCTGAATCAGCACCAGATACTAGAGAAAGCTTTAGTGCGCCAGAGATAACAATGTTACCCTGCTGCTCTCCTGTACTTGTGTCTGCTGCACGACGAAGAACACCTACCGGAGTACCAAGTCCGTTAGAGCCACCACTTGTGTAAACATGGTAGCGCTTAGTAGTTGTGTGTTGTGCAATTACTGTTCCTGCTGGAAGGATTCCTTGTCCTGCGGCTAGAGTTACACCCTTCTGACGCAGACCAACAGCAGAGTAAAGAATCTCTGTTGGGGCGTAGGTACCTGTAGGGCTTGTATAGCCAGGAGAAGGAATTCTCTCAAAATCTGTTGTTGCCATATCTAATCGACCTCTCTTTTAATTAAATTCCTCAGATGTTCAATGCGCTTAGACGGGCTACTTCAGCATTTACATCTACCTGTGTTTCGTCCTTTTCCTCTACAGATGTTCCTACTGGTGTTCCGCTTAGGTCAACCTTAGGCTCTGCTGGTAGAAGCTTAGTGTAAAGATCCTGGTTGCTTAGATACAGTTCCTTCATTGCGTCTGCACTAGCAGGATCAATGAAACCTTCAGCTACCTTAGCCTTTACTTCAGCGTCTGCATCCTTCTCGCGATTTGAAAGCTCAAGAGCTTCGATGCGATTAGTTAGCTTTACATTATCAGTTGCTAGCTCAACTACAGCTCCTACAACCTGCTCTACATTTGCGCCTGCATCGTCAGCAGTTAGCTTAACTACGCCTGCTTCAGTTAGTGCAGTTACAAGCTTATTTGAAAGCTCGGCAGTAGTATCTGTTTCTGCTGGCTTAGCAGCCTCAGCCTGAAGAGCTACAACATCAATGTTGTGCTCATCCTTCAGAGCTGCAAGAAGCTCTTCCTTAGTCATTGTTTTTGGCTCCTCTACCTCTGGTTCTTCTACTGAACCTGAATTGTCGTCTACAACAGTTTCGGCGGATTCAGTTAAAAGAACCGCTTCTTCTGAATTATCGGCTGATGCCTTTACTATTTCTTCATAATCCTCTAAATTAGTAATGTAGGGACGATTAGTCACAGCTACATGACAAAGAGTAGGCCCAACCTTTTTGGTGGTGGATGTGTCGGTATAGTTCATAGCAATCATTGCTGATGCACCAATATAGGTTTTATTCTTGAACTTCTCGACAGCCTTAGGATCACGAGCATCAATTACTGCATAAACCTTGTTATCTTTAACTTCAATATCTACAACTTCACCAACGTTACGATCAGGATCTTCTACGTGCTCGTTCTTGTCATTAGCAAGAGGAACTTGTACAATATCGCAAGCCTTGTTAGTAAAGTTAGTTTTTAGCGCTGTAACGAAAGCATCGTCAATCTTAATTCGGCCGACAGCAGGATGAACAAGATCCCTACCTACGTTAAGAATATGCTTCCTGAACAGGGTGCCAGAACTCTTCCTTGACAGCTCAATAGATGCTTCTGTCATCTCATCGTAAGCTGCACCATCCCTACTAGGAATGATTACAAAATTGTTATCCACTGCATACCTCCATTATACTGACACATTGTACATCGGCATAATTTAAATTTATTCCAAAAAAGTTGACATTCCTGCATCCCAATGAGTTAGGAATGCCTTTTCTGTCAATCTTTTACTTATTACTCCATGTTTATTCTGGTAGTATACTTGCCCATCAGATTCAACAATAAGGAAGGCCTTGGCGTATCCTTTACCTCTGCCATACCTTCCCGGCTTTAGCTTCTTACCAGCAAATTCTACGAACTCAGGCTCCTTGGCCTCAAAAGTAATTCCCTTTGCAGCCAGCTCAACCAGAGAGTTTCGTAACTCTAATGTGAACTGATTCATTGTCATTTTAGTTTCTCACCCTTATTTACTCCCCAGCCCTTCTCCTGGAACTTCTTCCAGTCAAATTCTTGGCGATTTGATTTAGTACCATCCCCGAATTGGAATTGAACAGTACCGTCTGCATAAACTAATAGTTTAACACCTGGCAACTTAGGATTTGATAGTAACCTTAGTACAGCCGCTGATCCAGTATTACCTTCTCCCTTATTCTTGGCATCTGATCCTTGGCTGACGCGAGGATCACTAGATTTATGAATAGTACCTGCGGCAGGAGTGTCATTAGGATTATTCTTAGGCTTAGTATTGCCAGGCTTAACTCCTGTGCCTAATGGAGTACCAATAGGCAGCCCATAACGACGAACACCTTCTTGAGTCAGAACTTTTCTCTGTCCTGCTAACTCGATGACCAATTTATCATCTTCCGGCTTGTCACCAAACTCTGTAGCTAACACAAACCCCATATCCAGTAAATGACTTAATGTAAAGCCTTCTGGAAGCATATCTGTAGGAATAGTATTATCGGGAGAGATTTCACCATCGGCAGATACTTCTCCTGTAGGCGCTACAGCTTCAGCAGTCTTAAGTGCCTCTTCTTCTTTTTCAATAGTCTCATAATCGATTTCTAGGCCGAACTTATCTGCCATCTTCTTTTCAGTCTCGCGGAAAAATTCTGGTGTAAAGTTTCCACCTTGAATACCTGCAAGAGCTGTGAATACTTCCTGAATGGCATTCTTATCATCATCAGTGAATGGACCCCAGCGGAATTCAGGATACTTACCTGACTTGAAATTCCAATCAATGAAGCGAGGAATGATGTAGTGATTTATGATAGAAGCAATTTCTGTCATAATAGTCTGAAGCATCATAACGAACAATGAGTCAGTCTGCTTGCCGAAGTCAACTAGAGACGCGTCTCCACCAGTTCCTTGGTTCTCATCAAAGAATGCTGCCAAAATAGACTTAGACATCTGAGAGTTGTGGTGATTAATGTAAGACAGGAAGTCGAAACTTCCACCTTCCTTCAGCAATTCCACAAGGTAATTTTCAGGTTTCGTCATCCACTGAGCTACACCAAGGTCAGATAGACCCATCTGGAATGCAACCTTTTCATTGTCATCATGGTCTTCAGGAATAGTACCAACACGAGTACCAACAGCAGAGCGCTGTGCTGCCAGGTGCATCAAATAGTAAAGTTTTACCTTTTTATCAAAGTGATAAAATGCTGCTTCAAAATAGCTAAGGCCATAGAACTTGTTTTCTTCCTCTTGGGCGGCATAATATACACAAGAATTTCTAGGAATCTTAACATCAATAATCTCTCCACCGGGACGGTGAGTAACCTGACGGAATCCATCAAAGCTACCGTCTTTAGTTACCAAGAATTTTACAGTGTCGGCTGGCAGATAATTAAGCTTCTTGAGAGTCCACTTACCTTTAAGTGGCCCAGTCTTAGGTTGCCAATAAACCATTTCAAACGGAGAAAACCCATCGAATACAGCCTGAAGCATCTGAGCAATGATTCTGGTTAGTGGGACACTCATTCCACCAGCATTAGGAGGCAGTGTGAATAACTGCTCAATAAACTCAGCCTCTTCTTCGCCTCCCTCCTCGATTTGAGCAGGAACGAATGTAGCAGTTTGTAGGGCTGCTCTAATAGGTAAAGTAAGAAGACGGTACAAGGCGCGGGCCTGTCCGTCTGTACGACGCATTCTTATTAATTGCTTAACAGTTACTTCGGAATGCTTGTAAACAAGATGAGAGCCTTTATAAGGTTCAGTAAAAGGCATATTGTCATTGAAACCTATTTCCACTAAGGAGCGGGGCTTAGGTGTAGCCATATCTTCTCTTGCCATTAGTTTCCTCCTGCCGACATCTTTTTAAGCTATCGGCAGGAGAATTCTAAAATTGTTCTGGCATCATCAAAATATGTGACATTCCTATAGGAAGATCAACTCTAGGACCCATTGTGATCTCAGATTTTCTATAAAAAGCCACTTCTCCGTCTGAATTTTCACGGCCACCTTGCTCAACAGCTCCAAAAACTGCGCAAGCTAAGGCGTCAGCTTCATCCTTTGAACCTAATCTAGGGTGATCTACCTTACCATTTGGTAGCTTAGTAAGACCTAGCAATTCATCAACCAGAAGATCTCTATGGCCCGCAATAAGTCTTCCATCGTACATAACATCCATAAGGTTACGCCAAGGTTCATTAGAGCGATCAGTAGATACCTTCATAGACTCTACGCCCATTTTTTCAAGCTGTTGCATTGAATCACGAGATTCATAACCATCGAAAGTAAAACGCTTAATTCTGAAACCTCGTCTACGCAACTCATAAGCTAATTCACGAGCCCAACGAATCTGAATTTCTCGTGGAGGGTTTTCACCTTTGTTGGCCTCAAAACTGAATACAAAGTCCACCTTGATGATGGGACGCAATTCCCTAGAAGTAATTACTGATCCATCCTCTAGAGTTACTTCTGACTCAAACTCTTCCTTACGGACAGTATGTGCCATAGCAATTCCTGCACGGTCTCCTGTTACTGCCAGGTCACCGTGCATGGCGTACTGTGCGCCCTTGATAGGTTTCAAATCAGGGGAAAAATCGTATCTGACTTCCCATCCATCTCCATCTCGGTAATACATAACTTCGACAGGCTGTCGCTCTACAGGAGTAAAGGCTGAGCGCACCAAAAACTCATTACGGAAGAATGGATCAGAGGCCTTGCTAGGCTTACATTCATACTTAGCCTTAGCCATGTTAGCATCTTCTTCGTAGTCCGATACGAAGATCTCAGGTACTTCCACAGTACTTCCAGCTACAGGAACTAGTGTGAACTGCTTGAAGTTAGGATTAACTTCCCATGTAGGTAATGGGCCAGACACATAATGACGTGACTTGTCACCATGCTTTTCATTATCTTCACGACTTTGAGCTGTAAGACGCTGAATAGCTGATCCAAGATAACGAGGATAAGAAATACGAACATTTTTGAATGTTCTAGGAAAACGAGTAGATGATGATGTACGCATCATATCAAGAATTCCTTCTACGGTATTCTGTGGTACTCGTCCTGTAGTATTTCCTCGTACCTCTTCCTTAGACCTAAAACCGTCAATCTCGTCAGCTACGCCTAGAAGAAGGTTAAGACCTTCCTGAGATTCAGCCTCTGAGTGCCCTGAGATCGCTTCTACGTTTTTTGCATAGACAATCGCACCACGAGTAGGGGCAGACCTTTGAGAAAACCATGGAGAAGTTCTCACAAGCTTTTCTACAGGATCGAAGAACGCTCTCTGCGCCTGCTGTGCGTTCATCGCAACATTAAGTAGGTGAATAGAGTCCTGTCCAGGCATGCCGAAATAATCCTGCGGTGAGCGAAGACAAAGTAGTAGATATGCTACACGCAGAGAAATAGTTCTACATACGTGTCCCTTACCTGAACCCTTGCCCCACTGAAGATTAACAAAGTTAACCATTCTGAGAGGTTCAGCCCAATAAGGATCGAAGTGCTCACCCATAAGAGGGTATAGCTCCGGGAAGTAAATTCTTTCCGCGTAGCGTACGCATTCATACTGTACGGCAGATAATGGAGGAGAGCCCATAAACTTCTTATCTCGCACGAAAACGTCAAGAGATACAGGCTCCTCCTCAAATATGTCATCCAGGTCAGACTTTGGATTCTCGTCCAGCGTTCCAACCAATAAGTCTGATAGGTTCATATTATCCTCTATTGCTTAATAGCGCGATAAGGTTTGGCTTACCTTCCAATGCAACTATTTGACGAACGTATTCAGCAGATCCTGGCTGAGAAGATAATCTTACCATTTCTGATAAACTTCCACGATCCTTGTATGTACAAGGAATGTGAGATGCTGTTACTAGCTGGGCATCAGTTAAACTAGTCTGTAATTCTGAAGCAGAAAGTTCAACGTAGGCTTGCTTAACTTCCTTCTCTTCACCAAAAGTAGCTTTACCTGTTTTATCAACAGTATAAGGTACTTTTACTGACTGCGTAACTGCCGCTTCCATATCTCCATTAGGATAAGTTTCCTTAGTGACAATTAAGAAGTTATTCCATACTTCGCGAACCCAAATATAGTTCCTGTTGCCTCCAGGGTTGGCTGCCTTATACTGTCGACGAACGTCATCGATATTGTAAGAATTAGCTAAGAATAAAGTAATTTCCTTGTCAGAGGATAGCTTCATTTTCTTATTATTAAACTTGGCGGCCTTTTTCTTTGACTCCCATTCAGCTAGCGCCTTTGCAGCCTTGGCACGAGTATCAGCGTCAACGCCTCCTCCGCCACCAGACCAGGTCTTTACACGACCTACAGCAATAGCGATAGCCTGTGATACAGACTTAGATTTGTCTCCTCGCAGAATAGCACGTGCAATGCGGCAAATATAGTCAGGAAGTCCGCCTACGGCATCTTCCTCTACCCAGTTATTTTTGCCGGGCTTTTTTGCTAGAGTACATCCAGCAAGATAAATGATGTGATTAAAATCTGATTCTGTCAGCATTACAGTAGACACAACTGTCTCCTTAAATTAATTGTGAGCCTGTCTAGTTTTATCGGTAAACACAAAAAACGCAACCCAACCGAAGTCGAGTTGCGTTTTTCTCATTCTAGGTTTTGTGCCCAATGAATATGTTGTGTTTGTTTAGTAGCAAACTTACGAGGATACATTAGCCTATATTGTGAATCAGTTATTTCATTTCTGAGATACTTCATAAGTTTAGAATTAGGTCCTGGACAAATATCTGTAATTCCGTTTTCATCCATTCTGAATGTTAAAGACTTATCTTCAGAATGCCAAACTCTTGGAGTAGTTTTTGGCCTATACATTAGATTCCTACTTTTCTAAACTCTTCTACTAGATCATTAAGTAATTCTGCTTTGGCTGGACTGCTTGATGTACTAAGAACTCTCTTAATAATATCTCTAACTTCACGTAGAGTAGCTTCACGGTCTTCTTGAGCAGTAGCCTTTGCCAGCATCTTCTGGAATTGTGCCAGGACAGAAAGAAGATAAACATTCTGCTTGTCCTGAGCGATTGGATTAAGGTTTTCAAATCCTGCCGCTTCACGCATCTTGATAATGATATAGTTTGTAGCAATACGCTCAATAAGAATATAGTTAGCTGTCGTCATTGGAACGTTTTTCGCTTCTTCTAACATCTTTTGCATGATCGCAGTGTGAAGCATAGAATACTTCACAGGAATTCTTTCATCCCCAAGCTCGAAAGCTGTTTCCAGAAACTCTGGACCCATATTGATAGTCATAGTAATACCTCCTAGAAGGCATTATCGGCTATCTCATTCATCAGCAGAAATCAAGCATTCCTCTATAAAGTTAATAAGATCTGTCTCGGATTGCTGACCAACTACTGTTCCCAGCACTCTTCCTTCGTTTGTCTCTACAACAAAAGTTGGAATAGACCTAACATCGTAGCGCTCAAGAGTCGGTTCATTGCTGTCAGAATCAGCGTCCACCTTGACTAATTCAATCAGATCATCGTATTGCTGCATTACTACTGGCACGACTGAAGCCATTCGCTTGCACGGAATGCACCAGTTCGCCCACACGTAAATCATTTTGTATTTCATATAACATTTCCTCAAAGGTCATCGAAGCAGAAACCTCTTCTGCCTGCACAAGCTTATCACGCTTAGCAGGAAAATGTCCAGTAACAAGCTCAGGCCATGCAGGACCGTCAGATAATTCCTTGGCAAGCAATTCAGCAGCATAATGATGGAATCTACCCTCAAGAACATCCTGACGAGTAGTGGACTCACGTGCATAAACTGCCATCATACCGTGAATAGCAGAGTCTACCCAAATATCTACTTTTGATATTAGAGCGGTAAGTTTGCTAGTAACAGGAACGATTTCAATCTTAGTACACTTAGCTCTATTGCCACGAACACCCCACTCACGAATCTTAAGTATTCCAGCAGATTCCAGTAGCTCAAGACACTTACGCAAAGTTAAGTAGCCTAGCTCTCGCTGATAAACTGCTTTAATCCAAGTATTAATAGAATCAAATGCAAACAGAACCTCATGCTTGAATTCAGATGCTGCACGATGAGCTATAGCTTCAGCTACTATGTGTAAGTTGGCCTGAGTGTCTTTACGACGATGAGTAACATTTTCTTTCACATGCTGAACTAATTCATAAGCTTGAACAGGAATAGTTTTAATGTAAGTATCAATGTCTTGAGCTACCTTGAAGATCATCTTCTGTCCAGCACTTTTGTTCAAAGATACAGGAAAAAAAACTTTCTTCTTCTCCCCGCTAGCAACGACCATCTTTCTTGATCTAGCAGCTAGTCTGATGAGACGATCTGATGGTGTGCCATATTTGAGAAGTCTTTTGATCTCCTCAGACTCGTGAGTGAACATGTAAGCTACCCAAGCATATGCTTTAGCCTTCTCACGCTCACGTCTTTGTTTCCTGGTCAGCACTTTATCAGATTCCTGTTCTGCTTGTTCTTAGATGTTGCAAGTTTACAGCATCTTGATCTGTTCTGCAAGCTGAATCTTCCCCTTACCATCCCCTAGGAGGAACTAGATACTTACCTACACTTGGAATAGTGCTTGAGAACTGGTAGAATTGAGTTCTCAACTAGTACAGAAAGATGACTATGAACCTCCCTACCTTTAACCTTGGTACACCCAAACAGCGTAGTGCTGCGGCATACCTTCGTCAAGCCTACATCAACAAGTTGCTTGAGCGAGGATTCGATAAAGATGATCTCCAGCAGTTTATAACTGTTCGATGTGTTGCCAAATGGTGGCTTGACAATAAAGATAAACTCGGCGTCATGGATGCATCCAAGCATTTCAGATCTGCTACAAGATTAGTAACAAAGCATGGATCTGCTGAAGATGCAGCGGAAGCAATAATTGATTCAGCTTATGAACAGGAGAAGAAAACAGCGGAGTATGTTTACAACTCCACTCCAATGTTCAAACTATAACCAACCTTACCCGAGGAACTAGATACTTACCTACACTTGGAAGAGAAGAAAGTTATGACTAGATTAATACAAATGTTGAAGTCAAAGATTCCGTCATCAGCATGCTCTATTGGGCAACATACAGCCTGTGCTGATAGAAGATGTGGCTGTTACTGTCACGAGAGAAATAACTAATAATGAGAGTCCTTCCGATAAATACATTAAGACTTTTTAGGAAGGAATTTCGATGGGAACTATTGCAGATGAGATGAACCTGAAACCAGGAGACCTAGGGTTTACAAGAATCACTGGCTTCACAGGCTGGTGGGTAAATCTGGGACAGGCACTAACAGGAGATGCGTGTAGATATACTCACGTCTTTGTTGTCATGGATGATGATACAGTATTGGAAGCCATGCCTAACGGCGCTAGATTCGCTCCTCTGGACCGAGAATATAAGACTGATGTAGTGTATACCAGACTACCTTTAAGCCCGGAACAAAGGACTCAGGTCGTTGTAGAGGCACGAAGATTAATGTCTCGAAAAGGAGGAATTCCTTACAGTTTCACTGACTATCTTGCATTAGCTCTAGCTCATTGGGGATTCAAGCCAAAATGGCTCAGAAATTATATCTCCAAATCTGGACGCATGATTTGCAGCCAGTTAGCAGATTATCTTCTGAGCCATTCGGGATTTGATGTTTTCAGTGATGATAGACTATCTCAGGATGTTACACCAGGAGATCTTTATTATGGAACTGATCTTCGATTCCTTGGATCTACTAAAGCAGGAGAGAATCCTGAACTTCCAGGACAACCACCACTAGATTAAACTTCAATATAGCGCTGTCGGCCCCTGATTTCGGTAAAGTCTGCACCTTGACTTGTTGCCATGAGATCAGGGGTCATGTGCGTTCCGAACAAGCCTATATGGTTGGATCTACTTTGTACAGGTTTAATAATTCGCATATCTTTAGCTGTTAGAATTCTGTTAATATTCCAATCCCATCCAGCTTGCGACCCGTCAGGTAACCCAGTAGAGTAGTCCTTGTCCCAGGTATCACATAAATGCTCTTCCCAGCGATCTCTCCACGTTCCCCAGATCAAGGGACTGAAGTGACCTGCACTGTAAAGCTGATTAGCTTTACCTTGACCGAGATCAGAAAATGCATTGATAGCTAAAGTTTTGTAGCTGGTCTGATACTCCAAGGCAGTCCATTCGAACATTTCAAGAATGTCCTGACTAACAATAACATCATCTTCTGCTAGAACAACAAAATCTGCGCCATTTTCAAATGCTGTATTAAGAGCATTCCAAGGATTTACTAATACTCCTTGTACAGTTTCATTAACTCTGGCGGTTACAGTAGTACTTAATGCTAGAGCCATTTCTCCTACTATTTCTTGCTTATCTGAAGGTTCAATAAAGAATGTAGTATTCCAATTCTTTAAGTTTCTTACTCCATTCCAGCTACTAACTGTCGGACCTAAGTAATCTGGTCTGTTGTAAGCTGTGAATACTAATTCTGTTTTCATATAACTTGTCTCCTGATCATTCCTGAAAGTATTTTTGCATGATGTTCTAAATCATCTACTAAGTATCTATGATACTCAGCTTTATCAGCTTTATCTAGTGCTGAGTCACTGGAAAATACATATCCTGCATCTGAAATACTTTTGCCTACGGCTGGATGCATATGTTCAACATAAACCTCAGGAATATATCGTATGCTATTTATAGCTTTTCCTAGCTCGAGCCAAAAATTATCTGCATACAAGTGCATTAGACTTGGTAGAGTCATAAAATCTAATGTTAGTGGGATGTCCGCTGTCATTGCCACATAAGTAGGAATAGCTGCATCTTGTAATCCATCTCTACCATAGACAAATCCCGAACCCATTTCCATTAGGTTGTTGATAAAAATTTCATCCCACCCTAATGTTCTCGGCATGTGATCATCGCCCATGAATCCTACAGCATAGCTGTAGATTTTTCTTCTATCCTTCAAATAACCTAGATTAAGAGGGGAAACAAATCCTGGTCTATCTGGAGTTACAACCATAGCTTCATTTAGTCCTTGATATTGGTCAGCTTTCTTATCATTATCTGAGATAATGAACACGATCCTACTATTTAACTTAATCGTGTTGTAGAACTGCTCCTGAAGTCTAAGAGCATTTCCTGGCCTACCCTTAGTAGGAACATAAATAGTTAGGTCATACTCACCGTCTGTTAGATTATTCATATCTCTCCCAATAAAAAGACGTCGACATGCTAATACGACACATCGACGTCTAAATTATTTGATTGTGTTTATAGTGCGTTCTTTAGTGCTTCTGCACGATCTGTTCCTAAAATACTACGAAGTGTAGCAGCTAATTCTTCAGCACTGGTTGATCCTAATGCTTCAACTACAGCGGTGGCGTTCTCTCCTGCTGTAGGCACAGCCAACGCTTCTCTTAAAGCTGCAATTTCGGCAGGATCAAGGTCTACTCTTTCACCAATTCCTGCAACAACTTCAGCTAGAGCAGCTACTCCCTTAGCGGCATCATAAGCATAAATAGCGCTAAGCATATTATAATTACTTGCTGTTTGATCACGAACTACAAAACGATTCTCAGTTGAATTAGTTCCATACTTCAGCGCCCAAACCTTTTCAGCAATCTTATTCATTTCGACATCAGTTAAAGCCATCTCTTCCTCCTCTACTGGTGGCTTTGCGGCTGAGTTATAAGGCTCACCCTTCAAAATAGAAAGGATAGCTCGCATAGCATTCATGTCATTAACGTACTTACGACGAATTTCTAGGTGAATGTGCCATTTGTGATCAGATGTAGCGGTACCTATAGTGCCTTTAACTACATCGTAACGGCCTGCATCACCTTGACCGTCCCAACCATTCCACGCATTAATATATTTCATACGTGGATCGTTTGCACGATTCTTCCAAGCATCTCTTAATCTGACAT
>Ga0190268_10000057_pt1 | contig 22387 bp, 29 predicted proteins | sample Popmic249T_FD_133750 | JGI IMG/M metagenome (GOLD analysis project Ga0190268, IMG submission 133750) | Populus adjacent soil microbial communities from riparian zone of Blue River, Arizona, USA - 249 T | ecosystem: Environmental > Terrestrial > Soil > Riparian zone | place: USA: Arizona... | reverse complement strand
GTGCGGTGACGGTGCTCGGGTCGGCTCCGCAACCGGGTTGCGGGCCGTGCGGGGAAAAAGCGCAGATCGCACCCCGATCAGAGCGAAGGCGCTCACCTGGGACGCGGCCGGTCACGCTCGGCCGCCATCAGGCCGTTTCGCCAAGCGCTACTAGGGCGGCCCGGCCCGCGCCCGGCCGCCCGCATCGCCCCTGGAAAGTGATCACCTGTGTCCCCTGAGCGGCCTTGACGCCGCACGGGCGGGGACACAGGTGATCAACAGGCGGGCGTGGCGTACGTCAGCAGGACGTCAGGTCTCCGCCGGTGACGGTGCGGTAGGCGAGGTTGCCGAGGTCGCAGGGCGACACGCAGATGCCCGCCACCTCGGTCCAGCAGAGGGCCGACGCGCTCTGGACCGGGCCGAACGCCGCCGCGGCGACGACGAGCCCGGCCGCGAGGATGCGGCGCATAGGGGTTCTCCTTAGTCGATGCAGTGCGGGAAGCCGGGCGGGAGCGGCTCGCCGGCGGCCTCGTTGACCGTCGAGACCACGAGCGCGGCGGTGAAGCAGGCGTGCGGGACGCAGACCTTCGTGATGTACGGGTCGCAGGGCAGCGGGCCGGTGGCCTGCGCGGCGGGCACGAACGACAGGGCGAGGCCGGCCGCGAGGACGGACGCGGCGAGGGGACGGCGCATGAAGGGGACTCCGTTCGGTCTAGGGGCAGCCGGCCAGGCCGGTGCTCGGGACAGCGGGCAGCTCGACGCTCGTGCTCGCCCGGACCTCGTCGTAGTGGTGGACGGCGGCGCGGCACGGCGTCATGCAATACGGGAAGCGCCCGGGGTCGCAGGCCGACGCCGGCGACGCGTGCGCGGACAGCGCCGCGACGATCCCCAGGCCGGCGAGCGCGACCGTACGCCGCGCGGGCATCACTGGGTGCAGACGAACATGTCGCCGATGCTGCCGACGCCGAGCTTCTCGCGGACGCCCACGGTGACCGCGTCGACGCGGTAGAACAGCTCGGCGCAGTTGCCGCAGTCCTGGACACCCTCGATCGTGTACGAGCACTGGGCCGAGGCGGGCGCGGTCGGCAGGACCGCGGCGGCGATGCCGGCCACGAGGCCGGCGAGGGCGAGCTTCTTGCGCATGGCTTCTCCGTGGGTAGGGGTGTCAGGCGGCACACGGGCCGAACGGGGGCGGCGCGTCGCCGGAGGCCGTACGGACCTCGGAGTACGCGGCGGCCGCGATGGTGCAGTGGTTCTCGCAGCGCCCGGTGGTGACGTAGAGCGCCGTGTTGCAGGACGCCGACGCGGGCGCCGCGGGGACGAGCCCCGCGGCGGCCACGCCGAGCGCGAGCAGGGTGAGCCGCACTACGCGACGCACTGGACGTAGTCGGTCGGAGCGCCGGCGTCGTGCAGGGCACGCCACGCCGGGCCGATCGTCTGACACGGGCTGCAGTCGCCGGTGATGGTCTCCCACCACACGGGGACGCAGGCCGCCGAGGCGGAGGAGACGGGGAGGAACGTCGCGGCGAGGCCGAGGCCCAGGCCGGCGAGGGCGATCTTCTTGCGCATGAGGGGAGTCCTTCTAGTCGAGGCAGACCATCGGCCGGTTGCTGACCCGGGCGATGGTGTTGCAGGGGTTGCAGTCACCCGTGAGGGCGCGCCAGCCTTCACTGCAGTACGCGCTGGCGGGGCTGAGGGGGACGAACGACGCGGCGAGGCCGAGGCCGAGGGCCGCGAGGGCGATCTTCTTGCGCAACGGGGGGCTCCGTTCTTCGAGGGGCTTACCAGCAGTCGATGTGCTGGCCGCGCGGGATCAGCACGTGGCGGTTCACGACGTCGACGGGTGCGCAGTGGGTCCGGCACGTGTCGACGACGTCCTGGATCTGGTTGGTGCACACCGCCGAGGCGGGGCTGAGCGGGGCGAACGACGCGGCGAGGCCGAGGCCGAGGACGGCGACGGCGAGGTGCTTGCGCAACGGGGGGCTCCGTTCGGGGAGGGGGTGGCTACGCCACGCAGTTCGTGACGGTCTCGGGGGTCCCGAGCTTGTCGTGCAGGTAGCGCGTGACGTTGTCGACGGTGGTGCAGGGGCTGCAGTGGCCGGTGACGGCGTAGTACGGCGTGATGCAGACCGCGGACGCGGACTGCACCGGGAGGGCGACGGCAGCCGTGGCGAGGCCGAGGGCGGCGACGGCGAGGGTTCTGCGCACAGGGGGGCTCCTTCTGCGAGGGGTGGGGGTTAGTGCAGGCAGTAGGTGGTTAGTGCAGGCAGTAGATGGAGTGCTCGGGCAGCCAGTCCTTCGCCGCCCGGTCCGCGGTCTCGTACGTCCCGAAGACCGCGTAGCACGGGTTGAAGCAGCTGGGGCCGCCGACCGACGAGAGGTCCGCCATGCAGACGGCGGAGGCGGACTGGACGGGGGCGACGAACGCCGCCAGGGCGAGGCCGGACACGGCGAGAGCGAGGGTCCTGCGCAAGGGGGGCTCCTCGAGGGGTAAGGAACGTAAGGGGTGGCGCGCAGAGTAGGACAAACTGACCGCTCTGCCTAGCGTGGCATCGTTCGACACGGGCGCGCCCATCCCTGCCGGGCGCCCGGCAGGCGGCGGTGACTGCACCGGCGTTCCTGGGGATAGGTTCAGGAGCGGAAACCGCAGCGAGCCGAGGAGCCCACGTGCCGAAGTACGTCTACGCCTTCTCCGAGGGCAACAGGGACCTCAAGGACCTGCTCGGCGGCAAGGGTGCCAACCTCGCCGAGATGACCAAGATCGGGCTGCCCGTGCCGCCCGGCTTCACGATCACGACCGAGGCCTGCAAGGTCTACCTCAACTCCGGCTCCGAGCCGCCGGAGCTCTCCGCCGAGGTCAGCGAGCACCTCGCCGCGCTGGAGCAGGCCATGGGCAAGCGGCTCGGCGACCCCGAGGACCCGCTGCTGGTGTCCGTGCGGTCGGGAGCGAAGTTCTCGATGCCGGGGATGATGGACACCGTCCTCAACATCGGCCTCAACGACGCCTCCGTCGACGGCCTCACGAAGCAGACCGGCAACGAGCGCTTCGCCTGGGACTCCTACCGCAGGCTCGTCCAGATGTTCGGCAAGACCGTGCTCGGCGTCGAGGGCGACCTGTTCGAGCACGCGATCGACGCGGTGAAGAAGGAGCGCGGGGTCAAGAACGACCTCGACCTCGACGCGGGCGACCTGCGGGCCCTCGTGGCGACGTTCAAGGGCATCGTCAAGGAGCACACCGGCCGCGACTTCCCGACCGACCCGCGCGAGCAGATGGACCTCGCCGTCCGCGCGGTCTTCGACTCGTGGAACGGCGAGCGCGCGCGCCTCTACCGCCGCCAGGAGCGCATCCCCGCCGACCTCGGCACCGCGGTCAACGTGCAGACCATGGTCTTCGGCAACCTCGGCATGGACTCGGGGACCGGCGTGGCGTTCACCCGCGACCCGGGCACCGGCGCGACCGGCGTCTACGGCGACTACCTCGAGAACGCCCAGGGCGAGGACGTCGTCGCGGGCATCCGCAACACGCGCTCGCTGGAGGAGCTCGCCGACATCGACGCGGCGGCGTACGAGCGCCTGCTCCAGAACATGAGCCAGCTCGAGAACCACTACCGCGACCTCTGCGACATCGAGTTCACGGTCCAGAAGAACAAGCTCTGGATGCTCCAGACGCGCGTCGGGAAGCGGACGGCGGCGGCGGCGTTCATCATCGCCAACACGCTCGTCGACGAGGGCATGATCGACCTCGACGAGGCGCTGACCAGGGTCAACGGCGCGCAGCTCGCGCAGCTGATGTTCCCGCGCTTCGGCGACACCGACTCCCCGCGCATCGGCAAGGGCATGAACGCCTCGCCCGGTGCCGCCGTCGGCGTCGCGGTGTTCGACTCCGACCGCGCCGAGGAGCGGGCCAAGACCGAGCCGGTCATCCTCGTCCGCCGCGAGACCAACCCCGACGACCTCAACGGCATGATCGCCGCGCAGGGCATCCTCACGTCCCGCGGCGGCAAGACCTCGCACGCCGCCGTGGTCGCGCGCGGCATGGGCAAGACCTGCGTCTGCGGCGCGGAGGAGCTCGAGGTCGACCTGCGCGAGAACCGGTTCACCGCACCCGGCGGCATCGTCGTCAACGAGGGCGACCTCATCTCCATCGACGGCACCAACGGCGCCGTCTACCTCGGCGAGGTGGAGGTCGTCCCCTCGCCGGTCGTCGAGTACTTCGAGGGCAACCTCGCGCCCGACGCCGACCCGCTCGTCGCGGCCGTGCACCGGCTCCTCACGCACGCCGACTCCAAGCGCCGGATGAAGGTCCGCGCCAACGCCGACACCCCCGAGGACGCCGAGCGCGGCAGGCGGTTCGGCGCGCAGGGCATCGGCCTGTGCCGTACGGAGCACATGTTCCTCGGCGACCGCCGCCAGCTGGTCGAGGACCTGATCCTCGCGGGCGACGACGACGCCGCGCGCGAGGCCGCTCTGCAGGCGCTGCTGCCGATGCAGCGCGAGGACTTCGTCGGGATCTTCGAGGCGATGGACGGCCTGCCCGTCACCGTCCGGCTGCTCGACCCGCCGCTGCACGAGTTCCTCCCTTCGATGGAGGAGCTGGCGGTCAAGGTCGCGGTGGCCGAGGCGAAGGGCGAGAAGGCGGAGAAGGAGGAGGTGCTGCTCGCCGCCGTACGCCGGCTGCACGAGCAGAACCCGATGCTCGGCCTGCGCGGCGTGCGCCTCGGGCTCGTCATCCCCGGCCTCTTCGCGCTGCAGGTCCGCGCGATCGCGGAGGCCGTGAAGATCCGCCGCGACGCCGGCGGCAACCCGGTCGCGGAGATCATGGTGCCGCTCGTGGGCGCCGTTCAGGAGCTCGAGGTCATCCGCGAGGAGACCGAACGCGTGCTCGCCGAGGTCGGCGTCGACGACCTCCTCATCGGCACGATGATCGAGGTGCCGCGCGCGGCGCTCACGGCCGGCCAGATCGCGGAGGCGGCCGACTTCTTCTCGTTCGGCACCAACGACCTCACGCAGATGGGCTGGGGCTTCTCGCGCGACGACGTCGAGGCGGCGTTCTTCTCGCGGTACCTCGACCTCGGCATCTTCGGTGTCTCGCCGTTCGAGACGCTCGACCGCGACGGCATCGGGCGGCTCGTCCGGATCGCCTGCGAGGAAGGCCGTGCCACGAGGCCCGACCTCAAGCTCGGCATCTGCGGCGAGCACGGCGGCGACCCCGACTCCGTCCACTTCTGCCACGAGGTCGGGCTCGACTACGTGTCGTGCTCGCCGTTCCGCGTGCCCGTGGCGCGGCTGGAGGCCGGCCGCGCGGCCGTGGAGACGTCGGGCAGCGACACGCGGTGAGAAGGGTGCTGCGGTGGCTGCTCCGCGCCACCGCGGCGGTGGTCGTGCTGGTCGTGCTCGTCGTCGGCTTCACGGCCGTCCGCGTCTGGCAGGTCGCGCGGCTCGACTCCCGGGACCGCGTCGACGCCATCGTCGTGCTGGGGGCGTCGCAGTTCGACGGGCGGCCCTCGGCCATCTTCAAGGCGCGCCTCGACCACGCCAAGACGCTGTACGACGACCGGGTCGGCCCCGTCGTCGTCACCGTCGGCGGCAACCGCGAGGGCGACCGGTTCACCGAGGCGGCCGCCGGCGCGCGCTACCTGCGGTCGTCCGGCGTGCCCGCCGACGCCGTGGCCGAGGTGGGCAAGGGGAGCGACACGCTGTCCAGCCTCGAAGCCGTCGCCGTGCTCGCGGAGGAGCGTTCCTGGGAGAACGTCCTCCTCGTCACCGACCCGTGGCACTCGTACCGCGCCCGTTCGATGGCGGGTGAGGTCGGGCTGTCGGCGCGCACCTCACCGGCGCGTACGGGGCCCGTCGTGCAGGGCCGCGGGCGGGAGCTGCGGTACATCCTGCGGGAGACCGCGGCGTACCTGTACTACAAGGTCCTGGGCACGTCGTCGGGCGGCCGCGGCCCTAGCGCCGTGTAGTTATACCAAGTTATACTCCTGCCATGAAGACCGCGATCTCCGTGCCCGACGAGCTGTTCGAGCAGGTGACCAAGTGGACGTCCGTCCTCGGCGTGGGCCGGTCGGCGTTCTTCCAGCGCGCGGCGGAGGCGTACGTCCAGCGGCTGGAGGCCGAGTCGCTGACGCGCGAGATCGACGAGGCACTCGAACGCATCGGCAGTGACGGCACGCTGCCGGACGTTCTGGACTACAACATGCGGCGCCTCGCCGAGGACACGGAGGACTGGTGATCGAACGCGGGGGAGTCTTCTGGGTCGATTTCGGGCCGGCGGTCGGCAGCGCCCCGGCGAAGCGACGGCCCGCGGTGGTCGTTCAGTCGGACGACGTCAACCGGTCGGCGATCGGCTCGGTCGTCGTCGCGAGCCTCACGTCCAACACCCAGCTCGGGCAGATCCCCGGCAACGTCTTCGTGCCGGCGTCGGCGACCGGCCTGCCGAAGGACTCGGTCGTCAACGTCTCGCAGCTGTCGGCCGTACCTCGCGACGACCTCGACGGTCCCGTCGGCCAGGTCCCGCTCGCGCTGATGCGGGAGGTCGACGACGGGCTGCGGCGCGTACTCGCGCTCTGACACGACTCCGTCCCCCGGGCCGGAGCCCGAGGGACGGAGGAAGGAGCGCGTCAGGTCAGACGATGCAGGTGACGAGCGCGCCCGCCTGGGCGGCCTCGGTGCTGGCGATGTACACGGCGACGGCGACCGGCGCGGTCGGGTAGAGGTGGACCTCCGGCTCGGGCTTGATCTGGTAGTCGACGCCGGGGACGCCGGTGAAGTAGTACTCCTGGCGGTTCTCGGCGTACGTCGTCACGCAGCCGCCCGGGTCGGCGTGCGACGGCGAGACCGGGATGGCGAACACCCCGACGGCGAGGGCGGCGGCGAGCACGTGCTTCGAGCGCATGGGATCTCTCCTTGTAGGGGGTTGGCGGCACCCAGCCGGGACAGCCTGCGCGCGTCCTTCTGCGCCGCGCGTACGGATTCCTGTCACACCGCTCTGTCAGGCTGACGCCATGACCACCGAACGCGCGCTCGCCTGGGCCGCCACGACGCACCGCACCCCCGGTGCCGACGGCGTCGTGCTGGCGCACGGGGACGCCGGCCCGCGCGTCCTCGCCGGCACGCCGCCCCACGACCGCCGCGCCCGCGAGGACCTGGAGGCGCGGCTCCTCGCGCCCGGCGCCACCCGCGCGCACGGCGCCGGCCACCGCGCCCGCGAGGAGGAGCCCGACCCCGAGCGCACCTGCTTCGAGCGCGACCGCGACCGGATCCTGCACGCCAGCGCGTTCCGCCGACTTGCCGGCAAGACGCAGGTCTTCGTGCACCCCGCCGACCACGCGCGTACCCGCCTCACGCACGCGCTGGAGGTCACGCAGGTCGCCACCAGCGTCGCCCGGGCCACCGGTCTCAACGTCCCCCTCACCGAGGCCATCGCGCTCGGTCACGACTGCGGCCACGGGCCCGGCGGGCACGCGAGCGAGGACGCGTTCGCGGCGTTCCTCCCCGAGGGCTACGACCACGCCCCCTGGGGCGCCGACGTCACGCTCGCCCCGCTCAACCTCTGTGCCGAGACGCTCGACGGCATCCGCAACCACTCCTGGTCCCGTCCCGCGCCCTCGACGCCCGAGGCGCTCGTCGTGTCGTGGGCCGACCGCTGCGCGTACACCGCGCACGACCTCGAGGACGCCGTCCGCGCCGGCATCGTGGCGCTCGACGACGTGCCCGCCGACGTCGCGGCCGTCGCGGGGCGCACTCGCAAGGAGCAGCTGAGGACGTTCGTCAACGCCCTCATCGACTGCGTCCGCGACACCGGCGTCGTCGGCATGCGTCCCGAGCCGGCGGCCGCGCTCGCGGCGCTGCGAGCGTTCTGCTACGAGCGCATCTACACCCGCCCGGCCTCCGTCGGCCAGGCCGACGCCGTGATCGCCGTGCTCAGGGCGCTGGTCGAGCACTACGCCGCCGAGAGCGACGCCGAGGACCCGGTACGCAGCGCGGTGGCGTACGTCGGGGGCATGACCGACCGCTTCGCGTTCGACACCGCGGTGGCGGTGCTGGGATGGGAGAAGGACCGCCTGCCGAGAGGGGTGTCTTGACAGAACACGCAGGAAAATTACAATTATAGGCAAGGCCCGCCCGTAGACGCGGCGGGCCGAGCCGTGTCACCCCGTCCCGCCGGCGGCAGTACGCGACGCTCTCAGACGCGACGACCCGGGACCGAGGAGGTGCACCGCCCCGTATGGCCAGGATCCCCGACGAGGACATCGCCCGCATCCGCGAGGCGTCCCCGATCGAGTCCGTGGTCGGCGACTACGTCCAGCTCCGGTCGGCCGGCGGCGGCGAGCTCAAGGGCCTCTGCCCGTTCCACGAGGAGAAGAGCCCGTCGTTCCACCTGACCCCGGCGCGCGGGCTGTACCACTGCTTCGGCTGCGGCGTCGGCGGCGACACCATCGACTTCGTCATGCGGATCGAGCACCTCAGCTTCGCCGAGTCCGTCGAGCGCCTCGCCCAGCGGGCCGGCATCGAGATCAAGTACGCGCAGGGCGGCTCGTCGACCCGCGGCGCGCACGCGGGCCAGCGCACCCGCCTCGTGCAGGCGCACCGCGCCGCCGTCGAGTTCTACGCCGCCCGCCTGGCCGACGACCCGGCCGCCAAGCCCGCGCGGGTGTTCCTCGCCGAGCGCGGCTTCGACGACGACGCCGCCAGGGCGTACGGCGTCGGCTACGCCCCCGACACCTGGGACTCCCTCACCAAGCACCTCGCGAGCGCGGGCTTCAGCCGCGAGGAGTGCGTCGCCGCGGGCCTGTGCTCGCAGGGCCAGCGCGGCGTCATCGACCGCTTCCGCGGCCGGCTGATGTTCCCCATCCGCGACAACACCGGCGACCCGATCGGCTTCGGCGCCCGCGCGCTCAAGGACGGCGACGAGCCCAAGTACCTCAACACGCCAGAGACGGCGATCTACAAGAAGTCGCACGTCCTGTACGGCCTCGACAAGGCCCGTCTCGAGATCGGCCGCCGCGCCCAGGCCGTCGTCGTCGAGGGCTACACCGACGTCATGGCCTGCCACCTGGCCGGCGTCCCCACGGCCGTCGCCACCTGCGGCACCAGCCTCACCGGCGACCACATCTCCATGCTGCGCCGCCTGCTCATGGACCAGGACGAGTTCCGCGGCGAGGTCGTGTTCACGTTCGACGGCGACAACGCCGGGCAGCGCGCCGCGCTCAAGGTGTTCGAGGAGGACGCGCGGTTCGTCACGCAGACGTTCGTCGCGGTCGAGCCGTCCGGCATGGACCCGTGCGAGCTGCGCCTGGCCAAGGGCGACGCCGCCGTACGCGACCTCGTGGCACGCCGCGTGCCGCTGTTCGAGTTCAAGCTCAAGGCCGAGCTGGCCAAGCACGACCTCGAGACCGCCGAGGGCCGGGTCCACGCGCTGGCCACGTGCGCGCCCATCGTGGCCGGCATCCGCGACCGCTCCCTGCGCCCCGAGTACGCCCGCCGGCTGGCCGGCTGGCTCGGCCTGCCCGTCGACGACGTCCTCGCCCGGGTGTCCGAGATCGCCGCCCGCGGCGCTGTCGCGCAGCAGGCGCCCCAGCAGGCGCCCGTACGCCCCGACGCCCGGGATCCCGAGCTGAAGGCGCAGCGGGAGTCGCTCAAGTCGGTCATCCAGAGCCCCGGGCTCGTCGGCCCGGTGTGGGACACGCTCGACCCGGAGCTGTTCACGCACCCCGCCTACCGGGCGTGCCACGACGCCATCAAGGACGCCGGTGGCGTACGGTCGTTCGGCGCGAGCAACGGGGGCGTGCAAGGCTTCGTCACGCGGGTACGACAAGCAGCGCCGGACGACGACGTACGCTCGCTCCTCACGGAGCTGGCCGTCGAACCACTCCGGAGCGACGACGCCAGCCGCCCGGCGTACGTACGACAGCAGGTGGCCCGGCTACAGGAGATGGGTCTCACGCGCCGAATCACGGAAACGAAATCGCGCCTCCAACGGTTGAACCCCGTGGAGGCGCCGGAGAAGTACAACGCGCTGTTCAGCGAGCTGGTCGACATGCAGGCGAGACAGCGCGCCCTGCGCGAGCAGGCGATCGACCCGGGACACGGGACGACGTAGCCGGAGTCGAGATCCACGGCCCGGCACCACGACAGAAGGACGAGAGTTGAGCCCGACCGCACTGCCCAAGGAAGCCCAGATCGACGAGGTCAAGGACCTCATCACCCGCGGTAAGGAGCAGGGCTTCCTCACCAGCGAGGAGATCGGCGCCGCGCTCGTCCAGGCGGAGCTGCCGCCGGAGTCGATGGACGCCGTTCTCCAGGTGTTCAACGACGAGGGCATCGAGATCGTCGAGCCCTCCGAGGAGGACGAGGACCCGAACCGCCAGGCGATGCTCCGCCGCGAGGAGGAGCTGGCGCTCAAGGCGCCCACCAACGACCCGGTCCGGATGTACCTCAAGGAGATCGGCAAGGTCCCTCTCCTCACGGCTGAGGAGGAGGTCGACCTCGCCAAGCGGATCGAGGCCGGGCTCTTCGCGTCCGAGAAGCTCGCGACCACCCGCAAGATCGCCGACAAGACCCGCAAGGACCTCGAGGCGATCGAGCGCGACGGCCAGCTGGCGAAGAAGAAGCTCGTCGAGGCCAACCTGCGCCTCGTCGTCTCCATCGCCAAGCGCTACGTCGGCCGCGGCATGCTCTTCCTCGACCTGATCCAGGAGGGCAACCTCGGCCTCATCCGCGCCGTCGAGAAGTTCGACTACACCAAGGGCTACAAGTTCTCGACGTACGCCACGTGGTGGATCCGCCAGGCGATCACCCGCGCCATCGCCGACCAGGCCCGCACCATCCGCATCCCGGTGCACATGGTCGAGACGATCAACAAGCTCATCCGCATACAGCGTCAGCTGCTGCAGGACCTCGGCCGCGAGCCCACGCCCGAGGAGATCGCCAAGGAGATGGACCTCACGCCCGACAAGGTGCGCGAGATCCTCAAGGTGAGCCAGGAGCCCGTCTCGCTGGAGACCCCGATCGGCGAGGAGGAGGACTCCCACCTCGGCGACTTCATCGAGGACTCCGACGCGGTCGTGCCGGTCGACGCGGCGTCGTTCATCCTCCTGCAGGAGCAGCTCGACTCGGTCCTGCACACGCTCTCCGAGCGCGAGAAGAAGGTCATCCAGCTCCGCTTCGGCCTCACCGACGGCCACCCGCGCACCCTCGAAGAGGTGGGCCGCGAGTTCGGCGTGACCCGCGAGCGCATCCGCCAGATCGAGTCCAAGACGCTCTCCAAGCTGCGCCACCCCAGCCGCAGCCAGAAGCTCCGCGACTACCTGGAGTAGGCCGGTGCGCCGCGTCGCCGCGATCGTCGTCGCGGCACTCGTCCTCGTCACGCCCGCGTTCGCGGGGAGCCGTCCCGCGCCGCGCTGGAAGACGCTCGCGGCCATGACCGAGCCGCGGCACGAGGGGGCGTACGCCGTCGCCGGCGGCAAGGTCTACGCCGTCGGCGGGTTCGTCGTCTCGCTCACCAACTCGGTCAGCGTCGACGTCTACGACCCCAAGGCCGACCGCTGGTCGGCAGGGCCGCCCATCCCTTCGGCCGTCAACCACGCCATGTCCGCCGCGCTCGGCGACGACGTCTACGTCGCCGGCGGCTACTCCGCCGTGGTCTTCGGCGCGGTCAACACGGCGTTCGTCCTCCGCGACGGCACCTGGCTGCCCATCGCGCCGATGCCGGAGACCCGCGCGGCGGGCGCGATGGTGGCGTACGGCGGCAAGCTCTGGATATACGGCGGCTTCACCCAGCAGGGCGTCCTCGCGACGACGGCGCTCGTGTACGACCCGAAGACCGGCCTGTGGTCGACCGGCCAGGGGCTGCCGACGCCGCGCGAGCACCTCACCGCCGTCACCGACGGCAGGAGCGTCTGGGCCCTCGGCGGCCGCAACGGCTCGCCCGACACCAACACCGCCCTCGTCGAGCGCCTCGACGTCCCTACGGGCCGCTGGTACCGCGTCCCCGGGCTGCTGCAGACCCGCAGCGGCCACGTCAGCGCGCTGACCTCGACCGGCTTCCTCGTCAGCGCGGGCGGGGAGCACGCGGGCGGCGTGTTCGACAGCGTGGAGGCGTACGACACCCGCACCGGGCGCCGTCTCCGGCTGCCGCGCCTCGCGCCAGGCCGCACCGGCTTCGGCGGCGTGGCACTCGGCTCGCGCTTCCTCGTGTTCTCCGGCGCCGGCGACGCCGGCTACCTCGCCGCCACCGAGGCGCTCGACCTCCGCCGCTGACCTGCGCCAATTCGCGTGCGGTCACCCCCCGCCGGTGGGAGAGTGACCGGTCGTGACCGACGCGCTGCTGGCCGAAGGGCTGGTCAAGGACTACCGGCGTTCCAGAGCAGTGGACGGCGTCAGCCTCCGCGTCCGCCCTGGCGAACGGGTGGCGCTGCTCGGCCCCAACGGCGCCGGCAAGACCACCACGCTCATGATGCTGCTCGGCGTCGTGTCGCCCGACGAGGGCCGCGTCGAGATCCTCGGCCACCCGCTGCCCAAGGAGCGCAAGCAGGCGCTCGCCAACGTCGGCTTCGCGGCCGGCTACCTGCCGCTGCCGGAGAAGCTGCGCGTCCGCGAGTACCTCACGATGTACGGCGACCTCTACGGCCTGCGCGACGCTGCCGGCGCCGCCCGCGCGGCGCTCACGCGCTTCCGCATCCCCGAGCTCGAGGTCGCGATGGGCACGGAGCTCTCCAGCGGCCAGAAGACGCTCGTCGGCATCGCCAAGGCGACGATGCACTCGCCGAAGCTGCTCGTCCTCGACGAGCCCACCGCCTCGCTCGACCCCGACGTCGCGCAGCGCGTACGCCTCGGCCTGCAGTCCCTCTGCGACGACGAGGGCACGGCCCTGTTGGTGACGAGCCACAACATGGTCGAGGTCGAACGCCTCTGCGAGCGCGTCGTGTTCCTCTCCGCCGGCCGCATCGTGGCCGACGGGTCGGCCGCCGAGGTGGCGGCGCTGTTCGGGCAGGGCGACCTCGAAGAGGTCTTCATCCACCTGGCAGAGGAGCGAGCGAAGCTATGAGGTGGCGTCCCGTCCGTGCCGTGGCGATGCGCCAGGCGCTCGTCCTCAAGCGCAGCCCGCACCGGTTCTTCGACGTGACGATCTGGCCGATCGTCGACACGCTGCTGTTCGGCTCGCTCGCGGTGTTCTTCGCGCGGGAGGGCGGCGCGGGCGGCGCGGCCGGTGCCGGCTACCTCATCGCCGGCGTGCTTCTCTGGCACGTCGTCTACCAGTCGCAGATCGCGCTCGCGACCGGCTTCCTCGAGGAGACGTGGTCGCGCAACCTGCTCTCGATGATGGTCACGCCGATGTCGGAGGCCGAGTGGGTCGCGGGCGTCGTGGCGTTCGGGCTCGTCAAGCTGTTCCTCGGCGTCGGCGCGGTGGCCGTCATGGTGGCGCTGCTGTACGCGTTCGACGTCACGTCGCTCGGCATCGCGCTGCTGCCGATCATCGCCGTGCTGCTCGCGGCGGGCTGGGCCGTGGCGATGTTCGTCATCGGCATGGTGCTGCGCTTCGGCACCGGCGCCGAGGCGCTGGCGTGGGGCATCCTCTTCGTCGTCATGCCGCTGTCGGGCGTGTTCTACCCGATCGAGTCGCTGCCCGGCGGCCTCCAGCCGATCGCCAGGCTGCTGCCGACGACCCACGCGTTCGCCGCCGCCCGTACCGTCATCGACGGCGACGGCATCCCGTGGGGCACTCTCGGCTGGGCGGGCGTGTCGACGTTCGTCGCGCTCGCCGCCGCGACGGCGTTCGTCAAGGCGATGCTCTCGACGTTCCGCCGCCGCGGCTACATCACCCGCTACTCCTGACGCGGGCGACCGAGGTCCGCGTACGCCGCCGCATCGCCACCGCGAAGCCCGCGCTCATCGCGAGTCCGGTGCAGAGCACCGCTCCGGCCCTGGCCGCGTCGGTGTCCGCGACGCCCACCATCGCGAGCTCCTCGTCCTCGTGGACGTCGATCTCGGCCAGCGCCAGCTGGACCTCCGCCTGCTCCTGGTGCGCCATGCCGGCCTGCGCCTGGACGCCGGGCTGCGGGTTCGGGTTGGGGTTGCTCTGCGGCTGCGGCTGGGGGACCGGCGCGGGCGGAGCGGGCGGCGGCGGCGCGGCGGCCGCGACGAGCGCGCGGACGACCGGCGGCGCCGCGAACTCGCGGACCTCGGGCCGCTGGCGCCGCGCGGCCGCGGCAACGCCCGCGCACTCGACGGTGAGCCCCGTGGCGGCGACGGTCTCGTTGGCGACCTTCGCCTCGATGCCGTAGCGGTACGTCTGCCCCGACGTCGCGAGGTCGCAGCGGACCTCGACCGCGAAGTCGAGGGAGTTGTACGTCTTGACGTTGACGCCCATCGCCGACGAGAGCCCCTCCACGGCCGCCACGCGGCGGTCGCCCCGCAGGTCGAACGACACCGTCTGCCGGTCCTCCAGCGACTGCAGCAGGCCGACCATGGCGGGCGCGATGTTCGTGGCGCCGGAGCTGCCCAGCGGCAGCTTGCAGACCATCGGCTGGAACGGCAGGACGTCGACCTTGCCGTCGTCGTTGCAGTCGGTGCCGTCGGCCGGCGCGAGCGTGCTCGTCCCGCTGCTGACGCGCCTCAGCGACTGGTACGGCTCCTCCGGGTAGTCACCGACGGCGAGGCCGACGTGCTCGATGCCGAGGTGGTTGAGCGCGTTGATGACCTGGCGGTACGTCGGGCCCGGGTAGCCGGCGTCGTTCTGCGGGTCGCGGCTGCGGACGTCCGAGGCGATGACGAGCACCTTGAGCGCGTCCTCGCGCCACTCGGCCCCCTGGTTCGGCTCGACCCACCAGCCGCCCTTGTCGCCCAGCAGGTCGGACCGCCGCTGTCCCTCGCCCGTCGCGGCCTGGTACGTAGCCGTGAGCGCGGAGTCGAGGCCGTTGCCGCCACCGGTCGTGATGCGGTTGATGGCCTCCTCGAGCTCGTCGTCGATCGGCCCGACCTCGCGGAACCGCTTGTACGGGTGGTCCGCGCCGGCCCCGAAGTGCGGGTAGTCCTTGAAGTCGCCGACGCCGAACCACACGTTGATCCCGGACTTGCCGAGGTCGTCGATGATGTCCTGGAGGTCCTTGCGCAGGCTGGCGATGACCGGGCTCATCGAGCCGGTGCTGTCCATCGCGAAGAACACGTCGAGCTTCGTCGGCACCGGCGAGAGGTCGAGCCGGTAGTCGATGGTCCGGCGCTGGCCGGGCACCAGCTTGACGACCTCGTTGGCGGGCAGCAGCGCCGTCGGGCCCTGCTTGAGGACCTTCGGCGCCCGCAGGTTGATGGGCGGGAGCGGATCGAGCTTCGGCGTGAAGCGGCGCAGGTACAGGTCCTTGCCGCTGCTGCCGTACAACGTCGTCAGGCCCCCGCCGAGCTGGAACGCGAGGTCGTGGAGGACGAGGTTGCGCGGCGTCACGTCCAGGCCCCGGATCTTGAACAGCCCCACGTCGACGAACACGCCGGTGCGGCTCGTCGTCGCGAGGGCGTCGAGCGTGTAGAGGTTGGTGGTGCCGGTGACGCGACCCTTCGTCGGCACGGTCTTCCAGGTCACCCCGCCGTCCTCCGACCGGCGGGCCAGCGGCGCGTCGGACCGGTACGCCGTGACCTTCGCCGGCGTGAACGCGGGGAAGTGCGTGATGTCGACGGTGCTGATCGGCCCGCCGATGCCGCGCACCTCGGTGAACGTCAGCCCGCTGTCCTTCGAGTGGTAGAGCTTCGCGGCGTCCCACGCCCAGATCTCCGTCGGGATGACCGGGTCCACGGCGATCTCGGTGTACTGCGAGGCGTCGAGCCCGCGCTTCACCGGCGTGAACGTGAGCCCGGCGTCGCGCGTGACGTACAGCGTCGTCTCGATCACTGACGTCAGCGACGTCTGCGCGTCGACGAGGACGTACGCCGTCCGCGGGTCAGCGGCGACGTGGATCGAGTGCAGCGCGACGAGGGGCGGGAGGCCGATGCTCGGCTGCTCGATCCACGTCTCGCCGAGGTTGCTCGACGTCGCGACGACCGTGCTGTCGAGGTCGCTGACGACGGCGTACGAGATGTACGGCACGCGGCCGGGAGGCGACGGCGGCATCGCCACGTCGTAGATGCTGTCGCCGACCCCGATGAGGCGGTTCTCGCCGACGTTGATGCCCGGCGTGTAGACCTCTTCCCAGCCGCAGCCGCCGTCGGTCGAGCGCGCGATCGTGCTGCCGTTCGTCGCGAGGAGGTACCCGTCGACGTACGGCGACGCCGCCCACGCCGTGACCTTGTGGTCGCCGATGCTCCACGCCGGACGGTTCAGCGACACCCAGCCGTCCGGTCTGGCACGCCGCCCCTCGTCGGCGCAGACCGGAGCGGCGGTGGTGCCGAGCGGCGACAGGGCGGTGGCGAGCGCGGCGGTGGCGACGGCGGCCCGGACCAGACGTGTGCGCATGCGTACTCCCGCTGGGGGGTGGAGTTGCTGGGCCTGAGAGCCCCCTGGGCGGCAACGGGTTCGGACGAAATCGGGCGCGAACCTCGCGGCGTGCCGGAGGCTCTTGAGTCGCGTAGGGAGGTCGTCCCATGCGACTGCGTGCGCTGCTGCTCTGTGCCCTCACGTCGTCCGCCGTGGCCGTGCCCGGCGCGTCGGCTCAGTACCCCGAGGCCTGCTTCCCGGCGGTCGACGGTGTCTCACGCCGCGCGCTGATCTCGCTGGCGCCCAGCGCCGAACGCGACGTCCTGGCGCTCGTCCGCGCCGCCGGCGGACGGGTCGGCGCGCGCCTCGAGCCGCTCGGCGTACGCGCCGTGGAGCTGCCTTCCGCGGGCGTACGGGACGCGCTGCTGCCCAGGCTGCGTACGGTCCCCGGCGTGGTCGCCGCGGAGCCCGACGCCGTCGTGACCGCGCACCGCAAGCCGAACGACCCGTACGCCCGCAGCCAGTGGGCCATCGGCAAGACCGGCCTGTCGCGCGCGTGGGACGTCACGACCGGCACTGCCGCGGTGACCGTCGCGGTGATCGACACCGGCGTCGCCGCCGCTCACCCCGACCTCAAGGGCAAGGTGCTGGCCGGCATCGACGTCGTCAACGGCGACGAGGACGCGGACGACGACCACGGCCACGGGACGCACGTCGCCGGCACCGTCGCCGCCGCCACCAACAACCGCCGCGGCGTCTCCGGCGTCGCGTGGGGAGCCAAGGTGCTGCCCGTGAAGGTGCTGGGCGCCAACGGTTCCGGGACCAGCTGCGACGTCCTCGCCGGCATGGTCGAGGCGGTGAAGCGCGGCGCGGACGTGCTCAACCTCAGCCTCGGCTTCGCCTCGGTGTGCCCGGTGGCGTACCGGCTCGCGACCGAGTACGCGGCGCAGCAGAAGTCCCTCGTGGTCGCGTCCTCTGGCAACGACGCCGCGCAGGGCGGGCCGACGTCCGCCCCCGCCAACTGCACCGGCGTGCTCGGCGTCGGGGCCACCGACAGCAAGGACCTGCCGGCGACGTTCTCGACGTTCGGCGCCGCGGTGGACGTCTCAGCGCCCGGCGTCGACATCGTGTCGACCACGGTCAACCCGAAGAAGCGGACGTACGGCTACGGCGAGATGAGCGGCACGTCGATGGCAGCGCCGCACGTCGCCGGGCTGGCCGCGCTGGTGCGTTCGAAGCACCCGGACTGGACGCCGCAGCAGGTCAGCGACGCGATCGTGCAGACCGCCGACGACAAGGGTGCCAAGGGCCGGGACGACTTCTATGGCGCGGGCCGCATCAACGCCGCCCGCGCGCTCGCCCTCTAGGAGGGTTCCGCCGCGGCCGCGGCCGCGGTCGCGCGCCAGCCCACCCGTTTTCCAAGATCACCGGGAGCGAGGCCTGCGCAGCTGCGCCGCCGTGCCGGCGGCGGCCGCGAGCAGCATCGCGACGGCGACTCCGATGGGCGCGCCGCGGCTGTCCCTGCTGGGGTCGGCGGGCGCCCCGACGGGCGGGGTCGCCGACGGTGCCGGGGGAGTGGTGACCGGCGCGGGTGTCGGGGTCGGCGTGCGCGTCGGCTTCGGAGTGGGCTTCGGGGTCGGCGTCGCGGTGGGGCGCGCCTGCGGCTTCGGGCGCGGCCGCAGCGGGATGACGCTCGGCGTCGCCGCGGGGCTGCTCGCGGTGGCCGGTGGCGACGACGAGACGGCCAGCGCGGCGGACGCGTCGACGAGCCCGTCGCCCGCCTCGGCCAGCGGGCGGGCGGTGTCGCGCAGCCGCGCGACGACCTGGTTGCGCGACCGCGTCCGCTGCGCGAAGAGCAGCGCCGCGACACCGCTCACGTGCGGCGCGGCCATCGACGTGCCGGCCAGCGCGGCGTACTGGTGCCTGGTGCCGTCGCTCCACGTCGAGACGACGCAGCCCGACTGCGTGCAGGTGTCTCCGCTCGCGGCGCCGCCGGGCGCCGCGAGGTCGACGCCGCTGCCGCGCTGCGAGTACGACGCCAGCCGCCCGCCGCGCGACGTCGCCGCGACGATGAGCGCGTTGCCGCCGTACGAGTCGCTGACGGAGAGCCCGGAGTTGCCCGCGGCGAAGACGACGAGCACGCCCTTGTTCGCGGCGTCGGCGACGGCGGCGTCGAGGCGCGTGTCGCTCCCGGCCAGCGGTACGGCCGCGCCGGCGGAGATGTTGACGACGCGCGCGCCGTTGGCGGTGGCGTAGCGCACGGCCGCGGCGAGGTCGCGCGAGGTGCCCGTGCACTCGGCGCCGTCCCAGCGCAGGATGCGTATGGGGAGGATGCGCGCGGCCGGCGCGACGCCGTACGTCCGCGACGCGACCGTGCCCGCGACGTGGGTGCCGTGCGCCTCGCAGCGGTCGGGCGGGACGTTGCCTCTCTTGCAGGTGCCGCCGACGCAGTCGGCGCCGGTCAGCACGCGGCCGCCGAAGTCGGGGTGGGTCCTGTCGATCCACGTGTCGAGGACGGCGACGGTGACGCCCGCGCCGTAGCGGCCGGCGGCCTGCGCGCGGCCGATCCTGATCTGCGCGAAGTTCCACGTCGCGGGCTGCGCCTGCGCGTCGGCGACCAGCGGTGCTCCGACCGCGGCCGCCACGAGCACCGCGGCGAGCCGGAGCACTAGCTCGCGTCGACGCCGCTCGCCTCGCGCTTGTCCTCCAGCGCGGCGAGGACCTCGTCGTGCTCCACCGGCGCCATCGCGCCGAAGTGCACGACGAGCGTGCCCTTCGCGCCGCAGCTCGGGCAGGTCACGGCGGCGACGGCGGTCATGTCGTCGGGGTCGGACGCGCCCTCCGTACGGATCAGCGCGGTGAGCTCGACGTCGCGCGCGGGGCTCGTCGTGTGACAGGCGTAGCAGACGACGTTGGCGCCCTCCTGGGCCGCGAACTGCGCGGTGTACCCGTCGTTCTCGAACCTCTTCAGCGCCTCGCCCATCGGGGTGGCGTCGGTGGCGTTGTCCGGTGTCGTCGGCATGCGTGGTTCCTGCCCGTACCGGCGGGCGCTACACCGCGATCGGCAGGCTCGGCGCGGGCGCGTCGGCGAGCAGGTCGAGGACGGCCCACTCGATCTCGCCCTGGGTGCCGAGGTGACCCTCCTGCGCGTTGTCGCCCAGGCGTTCCAGCGACTTCGCGACCGTGACCCCGGCGAGGTAGCGGTCGACGATGCGCGGGTCGACGTACGACGACCGGCAGACCGCGGGGGTGTTGCCCAGGTAGTGCGCGACCTCCTGGTACGCCCGCGCCACGGCCTTCTTCCGCGCGGTCGGCGACTTGGCGTTGCTCGACACCGCGAGCGCCACCGCGGCGAGCACCGTCGCGGCCCACGTACGGAAGTCCTTCGCGCTGTAGTCGCCCCCCGTGACGTCCTTGATGTAGGCGTTGATGTCGGCCGACCTCACGTCGCACCAGACCTTGTCGCGCTGGTACGCGAGCAGCTCGTCGCCGCCGGAACGCCGTCGCTTCAGCGCTTTCACGACCTCCACGACCGTCGGGTCGACGATCGACTGGATGCGCTGCTTGCCGGACTTCGCGACGTAGTCGAACTCGATCACGTCGCCGTTGATGCTCACGTGGTCCTTGCGCATCGTGGCGAGGCCGTACGTCTGGTTCTGCTCGGCGTAGCCCTCCGTGCCGATGCGGAAGAAGCCGAGGTCGAGCAGCCGCGTCGCGCAGGCGAGGACGCGTTCGCGGGGGAGGCCCGGCTGGTCGAGGTCGGCCGCGATGCGCTCGCGGAGAGTCGGCAGCGCGCGGCCGAACTCCACCATGTGGTCGAACTTCGCGCGGTCGCGCTGCAGGCGCCACGCGTCGTGGTAGCGGTACTGCGTGCGTCCCGCGGCGTCGATGCCGGTGGCCTGGATGTGACCGTTCGGGAGGGGGCAGATCCAGACGTCGTTCCACGCGGGAGGTATCACCAGCGCGTCGATGCGGCGCAGCGTGTCGGCGTCGGTGACGCGGTTGCCGTTCTGGTCGAGGTAGACGAAGCCCCGCCCCGCCCGCCGGCGTCGCAGCCCTGGCGTCGAGCAGTCGACGCGGCGGAGGCGGGGCATGGCGTCGTTACGCCTCGAACGTGTGCATCGCCGCTTCCTCGGCGCTGCGCATGCCTTCGTCGCGGCCCACGTCGATGGCGACGTTCTCCTTGACGGTGTCCTCGCGGACGCCCTCGTCGAGGTCGACGATCCGGCCCGCGGGGGCGTCGCCGATGCCCTCGGCCTCGGAGAGGTACGGCACCTCCACCTCGAGGGCGGGGTCGGGCAGCTCACGCGCGAGGCGGCCGTCCAGCGGCTCGCCGGCGCGGCTCTCCTCGGCCGTCGTGCCGAAGTCGTTGACGGCCACGGGGCGTTCGACCGGGCTGTGCTCGCGGTCGAGGATCTCGCCGGCCGTCATGGACTCGTCGACGTCGATGTCGATGCCGCTGACCCCGGTGTCGGCCTGGGTCGAGACAGGGGTGCTGTCGTCACGCATGCGCGCCTCCTGCGTCAGACGCGGACGGTGACGTCCGGCGTGGTGGTCGTGTGGACCTTGTCGGTCACGTCCTTGCCGGCGAACGTGTCGGTGACGACGCGCTTCGCCGTGCCGAGGAGGTCGCTCGTCTCCTGCTTGACCGTCTCGGTCGCCTGCTGGACCTCGGGCTTGCCGAGCAGGCCGCGCCACTGCTTCATGATCAGCTCGTAGCGGGCGCGCCCAGCCTTGGCGCCGAGGACATAGCCGGCCGCGAAGCCGGTCAACAACGTCGCCTTGCGGATCATCGGGTGCCTCCAGGTGCGGTGCCGGCGGGCGCGCCGGGATCGGGTGCTGTCGTTCGAGCTCTGGCCTACCCGGCTGGCGCGCGCGGCAACCGCTGTTGTCACACCCGGACGCGATGCTGGGTCGTATGACCGCGCTCCGCCCGCACCGCCTCCGCGACGCCCGGCATGCCGAGCTCGAGGCGACGCGCGTGTGGGCTCGCGATCGCTCGGATGCGCTGCGGACGGACGGCTTCCTGGCGGCGGGCCAGGGCTGTACGCGGCCGAGGGGGCCAAGCGCGACGGCGCGGTGATCTTCGCCAACACCGACCCGCGCATGGTGGCCTTCTTCTGCGCGTGGCTGCGGCGCTACTTCGAGGTCGACGAGACACGGCTGCGTTGCCGGCTCTACCTGCACGCCGACCTGGACCACGACGCCGCCGTGGCGGTGTTGAGCGCCGTGACGGGCGTACGTGAGGCGCAGTACACGAAGCCGTACCGCGCCGTGGTGGAACCGACGCGCAGGGCGCGACGGCACGAGCACGGCTGCCTGACCGTCCGCTACGCCTGCTCGTGGACGCACAGTAGGGTCATGGCGCTGGCCGATCTCCTGCTATCGTTTCGGCCTGCCGATCCCGCGTAGCTCAATTGGCAGAGCACCCGCCTGTTAAGTGGGTGGTTGATGGTTCGAGTCCATCCGCGGGAGCTCCTCGACCTCCCCGGGGCAGTAGCTCAGCTGGTCAGAGCAGGGGACTCATAATCCCTGGGTCGCAGGTTCGAGCCCTGCCTGCCCCACTCTCGTTCGCGCAGGTCAGACGGCAGATCAGACCCTCCGGCGGCTCCGCGCCGCGGACCGCCGGAGGGCCGATGCTCACACATTGCTCACAGTCCACCCCGCGTCACGACGCGGGACGCGCCGTGAGTCGCCGGGTCTAGATGGGACGGCGGGCCGGCCGGAGTCGGCGGGCATCGTTCGCAAATGCCGCTTGTGGCATCGGTCGTGCTCATCCTGGCGAGCATGGGTCTGGCCGAGCGAGCAGCGCGGAGCGACGCGATGAGCGCGCGCCGCCTGCCGCCCGGCATCCGTCCCCGCGGGAAGGGCTTCACCTACACCTGGCGCGACGCACGCGGGCAGCAGTTCTCCCGCAAGGCCGTCGACACCCTCGACGCGACCATCGCCTACAAGACGCGGATCGACGCCGAGCGGCTGATGGGCACCTACCAGGCCAACAGCCGC
>Ga0190268_10000056_pt1 | contig 25010 bp, 31 predicted proteins | sample Popmic249T_FD_133750 | JGI IMG/M metagenome (GOLD analysis project Ga0190268, IMG submission 133750) | Populus adjacent soil microbial communities from riparian zone of Blue River, Arizona, USA - 249 T | ecosystem: Environmental > Terrestrial > Soil > Riparian zone | place: USA: Arizona... | reverse complement strand
TCAGGGGGCGGGTCAGGGGGCGGGTCAGGGGGCCGGCGCGGGGACCTCGGTGAGGGGGAAGGCGTCCTTCCAGACGGGCTCGTATCCGAGCCCGGTGAGCATGGCGGCCACCTCGGCGGGGCTGCGTTCGTCGGAGACCGCGAACTGCTCCTGCGCCTCGCCAGGGTGCGAGTAGCCGCCCGGCTCGGTCGACGATCCGGCGCTCATGTGCGTCACGGCGATGCGCACGAGGCCGTCGCGCAGCGCGGCCGGCTCGCGGGTGGAGAGCACGATGCCGGCCTCGGGCTCGTACAGCCGCAGCGCCGCCAGCGCCTGGACGTACTGCCTGTCGGTCACCGGCACGAGCGGCTGGTAGCCCGACGCGCTCGGCTTGATGCGGGGCAGCGAGACCGTCACCTCGGTACGCCAGTAGCGGCGCAGGAGGAACGCCGCGTGCGCGCCGAGCGCGAGCACGTCCGCGCGCCAGTCGTTGCTGAGCCCGAGCAGCGCGCCGATGCCGAGGCGGCGGATGCCGGCCTCGGCGGCGCGTTCGGTGGAGGCGAGGCGGCGGTCGTAGTCGCGCTTCCAGCCGGCGACGTGGACCTCGGCGTAGCGCGCCCGGTCGTACGTCTCCTGGTAGTGCACGACCCCCTCGACGCCGGCCGCGACGAGGCGCGCGTACGTGTCGTCGCTCCACGTCTGCGTCTCCAGCGAGATCGACGGCACGAACGGCCGCAGCCGTTCGACGACCTCGACGAGGTAGTCCTGCGAGACCTCGACGCGGTGCTCGCCGGAGACGAGGAGGAGGTGCCGGAAGCCGCGCTCGGTGAGCAGCCGCGCCTCGTTCTCGACCTCGTCGGGGCTCAGGGTGCGGCGCGGGACGTCGAGGTCCTTGGCGAACCCGCAGTACGTGCACGTGGACAGGCAGGCGTTGGAGACGTAGAGGGGGGCGAAGAGTCGTACGGCGCGGCCGAACCGCTGGAGCGTCAGCGCGGCCGCGGCCTGCGCCAGCTCCTCCACGCGCGCCTCGGCGGCGGGCGAGAGGAGCGCGGCGAGGTCGCGCAGGTCGCGCTTGTCGCGATGCAGAGCCGCCGTGACGTCGGCGTCGGTGGCGTCGTACGGCACCACGTCCAGCGCGGCCAGCTCGGCGGCGAACACCCCTGGGGTGGCGCTCACGAGAGGAAGCCGGTGAGCGGGCTCGACGCCTCGGCCTCGTCCCTCGGCGCGGCGCGGCCCGCCTGCCAGGCGAGGCGCCCGGCCTCGACGCCGAGGGCGAACGCCTTCGCCATCGCGATCGGGTCGCGGGCGACGGCGATGGCGGTGTTGACGAGGACGGCGTCGGCGCCGATCTCCAGCGCCATCGCGGCGTCGCTCGGCACGCCGAGCCCCGCGTCGACGACGACCGGCACGCTCGACTGCTCGACGATGATCTCGACGGCGTCGCGGGTGCGCAGCCCGCGGTTGGAGCCGATCCACGAGCCGAGCGGCATGACCGTCGCGCAGCCCGCCTCTTCGAGCCGCTTGCAGAGGACGGGATCGGCGGAGCAGTACGGCAGCACCGTGAAGCCCTCGGCCACGAGGCGTTCGGCGGCCTTCAGGGTCTCGATCGGGTCAGGCAGCAGCCAGCGCGGGTCGGGGTGCACCTCGAGCTTGACGAAGTCTGGCAGGCCGCCCGCGCGGGCGAGCCGGGCGAGGCGTACGGCGTCGTCGGCGTCCGCGGCGCCGGAGGTGTTGGGCAGCAGCAGGACGCCGGCCGGGATGGCGTCGAGGATGTCACCCTCGCCGGCTCGCGTGACGTCCACGCGGCGCAGCGCGACGGTGACGATCTCGGTGCCGCTGGCGACGATGGAGTCGCGCATGACGGCGTTCGAGGAGAACTTGCCCGTCCCCAGCAGCAGCCGCGACGCGAACGTCCTGTTGCCGATGATGAGCGGGTCGTCGGTCACACGGTGAAGTCTACGTTTCGTTGTCCGGGCCGCCCGCCTTGAAGCGGCGGAGGACCAGCGCCCCGACGACGAGCACGACGGCGACGACGCCGATGACCTCGGGCAGACCCGTGACGGGGAGCATGGCGCCGACGTTAGATGCCAGGGTCGGCCAGCCGCAACGAGTTGAGGCGAGTCTCCGTCGCGTCGATCTGCGCGACGACGCTGGCGACGCTCGGCGGGACGGCCACGTCGGCCTCGCTGTACAGGAAGATGTTGAGGACGTCGTTCGCGCCGACCTGGAGCCCGCGCGTGACGCAGAACTCCCCCAGCGCGAACTCCCACGAGAACACCCCGCCGCTCTCGTCCGACGCGACGTGGCAGTAGTACGTAAGGAAGCGGTTGCCCTGCAGGGCGTAGTGCCGTACGCCGCCACGGCCCTCGCTCTGGAACACGAAGCCGATCGACTCCAGGTCGTCCGTGAACATCTCTACCTCCGTCGGACGACCGGGTCGACGCCGTTGACGACATCGTGCACCGGCTCGCCGCTGACCGCGCGGCGGAGGTTGTCCTGGACGGCGACCGCGATACGGAGCCGGGCCTGCGCGGTGGCGCCGGCAACGTGCGGGGAGAGCAGAACCCGATCGTGGGTCCGCAGCGGTGAGTTCGCGGGGAGCGGCTCGGTGTCGTACACGTCGAGCGCCGCGCCCAGGAGGTGCCCCTCGTCGAGCAGGCGCGGGATCGCGGCCTCGTCGACGATGCCGCCGCGGGCGGCGTTGACGAGGACGGCGCCGTGCGGGAGGCGGCGCAGGCGCTCCTCGGTGAGGAGGCCGCGCGTGGCGTCGCCGAGCGCGATGACGACGACGAGCACGTCGCTGGTCGCGAGCAGGTCGTCGAGGCCGGTGCTGTCCGGGCGCGGCGTACGCGTCCAGTACGACACCTCGCACCCGAACGCGCGGAACCGCTCCGCCGCCGCCTGCCCGACAGCCCCCCACCCGACGATCCCGACCCGGCGGCCTGCGAGCTCCAGGCACCCGTGGACGGCGAGGTCCAGCTGCGGCCAGCGCCCGGCGCGTACCTCGCCGTCGGCCCACAGCAGGCTGCGCGACGTGGCGAGCGCGGCGAGCACGCACCACTCGGCGACGGCAACGGCGTTGACCCCGGCGGTGTTGGCAACGGGGATCCCGGCAGCGGCGCAGGCAGCGAGGTCGATGTGCTCGACGCCCACGGTCGGTTGCTGCACGAACGCGAGCCGCGGCGCGTTGGCAATGAGGTCGGCGTCCACGCGCAGCAGCCCGGTGAAGTCCCCGAGCAGCAGGTCCGCGTCGGCAACGGCCGCCCGGGCCCCCTCGGGAGTCCGCTCGTCAGGCACCCGGATGTCCACGGGGAGCCCCGGCGCGAAGCCGGCCACGGCCTCGGCCGGCATCGGTACGAGCGCGGTGAGCCGCCAGTCCGCCACGGGGCGGAGGTTACTGGTGAGTAGCGGCTCCCGCCGAGCGTGAACTGGTGAACCGCGACGTCGCTACTCACCAGTAGCTTCCGGGCCAGGCCGAAGTGTCGTCACACCAGACCCACTTGTCACATGAGCACCACGTCGCCTACTGTGGTGGGCGCGGCAGGGGAAGGCCGCCTCGCGTCCGCGCGCGCTCAGTCGGAGCGCGCCGCACCCGGTGAGGCAACCGACTCATGACCGAGCCGACCACCCCGGCCCGCACCCCTCTCGTACGCTCGCTCCTCCGCGTGCTCCTCGTCCCCGTGCTCCTCGCGGCGGTCGTGGGCGCGTCGGTCGGCGGCCCCGGCTGGATCAAGATCCGCCGCGGCGACACGCTGTCGGAGCTGGCCCTGAAGTACGGCACCAGCGTCGAGGCCCTGCGCGAGCTCAACGACCTCCCCGGCAACAACCTCATCATCGCGGGCCAGTGGCTGCGCATCGGCAAGGTGCCCGTCGTCACGAAGAAGGCGACGCCGGCAAAGCTGAAGCGCGTCGTGCGCGTCCACACCGTGCGCAGTGGCGACGGGCTGATCCGCATCGCGAACAAGTACGACGCCGACTGGCGCTGGATCGCCCGCCGCAACAAGGTCAGCGGCACGGTCGTCTACATCGGCCAGCGCCTGATCGTGCGCGAGCGCTTCGTCCGCGTCACCGCCGCCAAGAAGAAGAGCGCCCCGCAGTACGTCTCCAAGGAGTACGCCCGCAGCCTCGTCGCCAAGCACGCCCGGCTCTCCGGCGTGCCTGTGTCGCTGGCGCTGGCGCTGGCGTACAACGAGTCGGGCTTCCAGCAGCACGTACGGTCGAGCGTCGGCGCGGTCGGCGTCATGCAGGTGATGCCGACGACGGGCGAGTGGGTCGGCAAGTACCTCGTCGGCCGCACGCTCAACCTGCACAACGTCCACGACAACGTGCTCGCGGGCATCCGCTACTTCAAGCTGCTGCTCAAGATCACCGGCCGCTACGACCAGGCGCTCGCGGGCTACTACCAGGGCCTGGCGAGCGTGCGGAAGCGCGGGATGTACGACGACACGAAGGCGTACGTGAAGAACATCCTCGCGTTGCGTACGCGCTTCGGCGGATAGAACCGGACCTAGACTCGTGACCGTGGACACGTCGACCGCTCCCCTGCTCGGGACGGTTCTCGACGGCCGCTACCGCCTCGACGCGCTCATCGCGCGCGGGGGGATGGCGACGGTCTACGCGGGCTTCGACACGCGGCTGGACCGTACGGTCGCGGTGAAGGTCATGCACCCGCAGCTCGCCGCGGACGACGGGTTCGCGGAGCGGTTCCGCCGCGAGGCCAAGTCGGCGGCGCGGCTGTCGCACCCGAGCGTCGTCGCGATCTACGACCAGGGCGAGGCGGACGGCCACGTCTACCTCGTCATGGAGCACGTCAGCGGCCGCACGCTGCGCGAGGTGCTCCGCGAGCGCGGCAAGCTGCCGGCCGGCGAGGCGTTCGACGTCGCGACCGGCGTCCTCACGGCTCTCGGCGCCGCGCACAGGGCCGGCCTCGTGCACCGCGACGTCAAGCCGGAGAACGTCCTCGTCTGCGCGGACGGCACGGTGAAGGTCGCCGACTTCGGGCTGGCCCGCGCGGTGGAGGCCAACTCGTACAGCGTCGCCGACGGCACGCTGCTCGGCACGGTCGCGTACCTCGCCCCCGAGCAGGTCGTCACCGGCGCCGCCGACCCGCGCGCCGACCTGTACGCGCTCGGCGTCGTGCTGTACGAGCTGCTGACGGGGACGGTGCCGTTCGTCGGGGACACGCCGCTGGCGGTGGCGTACCGCCACGTCAACGAGGACGTTCCCGCGCCGTCGAGTGTTGCCCCCGAGGTGCCGGGGGCCGCCGACGAGGTCGTGCGCGCGGCGACGCGGCGCGAGGTCGACGAGCGCTACGCCGACGCCCAGACGATGCTCTCGGCGGTACGGCGGGCGCGCGCGACGTTCGGCAACGCCGACACCGCGATGATCCGGCTCGACGAGGCGCCGACGCTCGTCACGACCCTGCCGCCGGTCGTACCCACGCCTCCCACGACGCCGGTCAAGGCGAAGAAGGCGAAGCGCAAGCGCCGGCCGTGGCTGGTGTTCCTCGCGATCGCGACGGTCATCCTGCTCGTCGCGGGCGTGGCCGGCTGGTACCTCGGCACCGGCCGCTACTCCCGCGCGCCGAAGGTCGTCGGCCTCGACCGCGCGGCGGCGCTGGTGGCGCTGCGCGAGGCCGACCTGAAGGTGCGCGAGGGCAAGGGCGTCTACAGCGACACGGTCCCCAAGGGCGCCATCGCCGACCAGACCCCCGACGCCGGCGAACGCGTCAAGCGCGGCACCGTCGTGACGATCGCGTTCTCCCTCGGCGTGCGGATGGTCAAGGTGCCCGACCTGCGCGGCAAGACCGAGAAGGAGGCGACCGACCTCCTGCGCAAGGCCGACCTGCGCAAGGGCGCGGTGACCCGCAAGTACGACCTCACGGTCCCGAAGGGCCGGATCGTCAGCGCGTCCTCCCCCGCGGGTACGACGCTCCCCCACGACTCGCGGATCTCGCTCGTCGTGAGCGACGGCCCCGCGCCCGTGACGGTGCCCGACGTCCGGGGCCGCGCCCTGGACGAGGCGCGCCGCATGCTCACCGACGCGGGGCTGACCGTCAACGTCGTCGAGGAGTTCAGCGACACCGTCGAGAAGGGGCGCGTCATCGACATGGCGCCGACGCCCGCGACGAGCGTGCCGCGCGGGTCGGCGGTGACGTTGCGCGTCTCGAAGGGCCCGCAGATCGTCACGGTGCCCGACGTGCGCGGCGACTCCATCGAGCGCGCCACCGAACGCCTCGAGGCCCTCGGCCTGCGCGTGGTCGTGGACCACGTCCGCGGCGGCCACGGCGACATCGTCCTCGACCAGGACCCGCGCGAGGGGACGAAGGTGCGGATCGGCTCGACCGTCACGCTGGTCGCGTTCTGACGTAGCCTCCTCTGCGTGCCGCCACGCAAGCCTTCTCCGGTCGGCGCCCACATCTTCGTCGCGGGGGGGCTGGCCAAGGTCGGGCTCTCGTACGCCAGGGAGATCGGCGCCGAGGTCGTCCAGGTGTTCGTGTCCAACCCGCGCGGCTGGGCGCAGCATGGCGGGGACCCGGCGCAGGACACGGCGTTCCGCGACGGCTGCGGCGAGGACGGGACGGGCGTGTACGTGCACGCGCCGTACCTCGTGAACTTCGGCTCCCCCACCCCCGCGACGCTGGAGAAGAGCGCGTCTGCGCTGCGCCACTCGCTGCGCAGAGGGCGCGAGATCGGCGCGCGCGGCGTGGTCTTCCACGCCGGCTGCGTCGTCAGCGGCAACGACCCCGAGGCCGCGCTGCGGCAGGTACGCGACGTGCTGCGCCCCGTCGTCGCCGAGCTGTCCGACGACGACCCCGACGTGCTCGTCGAGCTCACCGCGGGCGGGCGCGGGTCGCTCGTGTCGACGCCCGCCGGCCTGCCGCCGTACCTCGACGCCCTCGAGTGGCACCCGAAGGTCGGGGTCTGCGTCGACACCTGCCACGCGATGGCGGCCGGTCACGACCTCGCGAGCCCGGGCGGGCTGCGGTCGTTCCTCTCGGCGGTCGTCAAGCAGGCGGGCCGCGGGCGGCTGCGCCTCGTCCACGCGAACGACTCGAAGGACCCGGCCGGGTCGGGCCGCGACCGCCACGAGGTGATCGGCAAGGGGACGATCGGGCTGGACGCGTTCAGGGAGCTGTTCGTGCACCCGGCGATGAAGGGCGTACCCGTCCTCATGGAGACGCCCGGCGTCGCGGCGGAGCAGCGGCGCGACCTGCGCGCGCTCAAGAGGCTGCGGCAGGACGCGCTGTCCCGATGACCTCGGTCGAGTGGGCGCGCTTCGCCGACCTGTCGCCGTACGTCCTCTACTCGGCGCTGCGGCTGCGGATCGCGGTGTTCGCGGTCGAGCAGCACTGCGTCTACCAGGACCTCGACGGCCGCGACCTCGAACCCGCGACGTGGCACGGGTGGGTAGCCGACGGCGACGACGTCGTGGCGTACCTGCGGATCCTCGACGACACCGTCATCGGGCGCGTCGTCACGTCGCCGTCCGCCAGGGGCCGCGGGCTGGGACGGCTGCTCATGACCTCCGCGCTCGAACGCTGCGCGCGCCCGGTGCGGATCGAGGCGCAGACGTACCTGCTCGACTGGTACGCGGCGTTCGGCTTCGTGCCGCGCGGCCCCGAGTACCTCGAGGACGGCATCCCCCACACGCCGATGGTGCTGCGTTAGAGGGTCCGGCACTCCGTGTCGCCGAAGACGACCGTGCCGTCCGTCCAGATCGCCCGCTCCTCGACGCAGAGGCGGACCGACACCGAGGGAGGCAGCACCAGGACTCCTGCACCCGCGGTCCGCGGCGCCGGAACGCGGGTGCTGACGCTGCCGGTGCTGCCGTCCGAGCCGTACAGCGTGCACGTCGCCGAGGCGAGCCCCGGCGTCGCGCCGCCGGCCGCCTCGGCGGTGACGACGACCTCGAACACGAGTGCTGCCGGGCCCGACCCGTCCCCCGTGCCCGTCGCGCCGACCAGGCAGTCCGCGTCGACGGAGGGCTCCGCGGCGTTCGCGGCGGGCATGGGAACGGCCGTCACGAGCGCGAGCAGAGCCAGCGCGTGTCGTCGTCGCATCAGCAGTCGGAGTCGGAGGCGCTCGCGCCGTCCATCACCCAGAACGCCGAGGCGTAGTAGCACGACCGGTACTCCCCCGCGGGGAGCACGACGACGTCGGTGCCGTACGCGCGCGGCCCCGGCACGGCGGTGCTGACCGTCGCGACCAGGCGGCCGCCCGAGTCGAAGAAGCGACAGGACGCGCTCGCCAGCGCGGGGCCCGCGCCGCCGGTCGCGATCGCGCTCACGACGACGTGGATGACGGAGAGGTCCGCGGTGGGGTCGTTCGTCGTGAGCCGGGCACAGTCACCGTCGACCGCCCCCTGTGACCGCACCTCGACGACGTCGGCGACGAGGCTCCCGACGTTGTCGTACGGCCCCCCGGGGTCCGCGATCCGGAACGTGAACGGCGCCCCCGTCCCCGGCTGCTCCCAGGTGTACGTGTGCGTCGTCGTGTACGGCTGGCTGCCGCACTCCGCCGTGGCGCCGTTCACCTGGAGGAAGCCACCGGGGAACCACGCGTCGCCGGCGGTCTCCGGGTTCCACCAGCCGCAGTCGGCGAGGTGCTGGCGGCCGTTGTACGAGTACGCGCCGGTGACGGTCACGCGGTACGTGGCGCCGACGATGGTGGTGAGCGGGCTCGTCACCATCGTGCCGTCGGAGGGGACGACCACGGGCCCGCCGGACAGCGGGCCCGCGGAAGCCGGTGCCGGCACGAGGACGGCCGCCGCGGCGACCACCGCGGCGACGAGCAGCCGGCGAGCCCTCACACGCGGTCGCAACGCTGCTCGATCGTCAGCTCGGTGCCGTCGCCGTAGATGACCCAGGCCTCGACGCAGATCTTCGGACGCTTGACGTTCTCGACCCGCTCCGGGCCGAAGACGTCGTAGGCCGCGTTGCCGGGCCGCACGGCCACCCACTCCTTGATGAGGGAGTTGTCCCGCTCGTCGCGCAGCGAGCACCTGATACCGGTCGCCACCGCGAGGGAGTCCTGCGGCCGGTCGGCGTCGTGCTCGGCGGTCGTGGCGACCTTCGCCACGAACGTCGCGTAGATGATGGTGTTGTCGGGGTCGACGTCGCCCGTGCCGGTGTAGTCGGCGAGGCAGTCGGCCTTCGTCACGCCGTCGTGCGGCGACGTGTGGATCTCCACGCCGACCGGCGGGCGGTACACCATCGAGATGTACGCCGCCGCCTCGCTGCTGTAGCCGACGGTCGTCGGCTCGGCGCTCGTGACAGTGGACGCGGACGCGACGAGCGCCAGGGCGGCGAGCACGGCGCGGGCAGGGATGCGGAACATCGCTGGGACTCCTCGGGCTAGAGCGAGGTGCAGGGGAGGTCGTGCTCGACGAGCACGGTGCGGTCGGCCAGGAGAACGGAGACTGTGGGGCACGTCGTCAGGCCGCGGTCGAAGGCGTACACGATGGACGAGCTCGACGTGGCAGGGAGGAACTCCTCGCCAGCGATCGTCGTGACGTAGTCGCCGTCGGCGTAGAGCGTGCACTCGACGCGGGTGTACGACCCGGTCGCGTAGATGCCGGTCTGGTGCGCCTCGGCGACGACCGCGATCGGGTTGGTGGGCCCGCCGCCGCCGGTGGCGGCGCAGGAGCCGTCGACGTCGATGGCGAGCACGAGCTCGACGAGCAGGCCGCCGGCGTTGTCGGCGTAGCCGGTCGGGTCGGCGATCGCGAACCGCAGCGCCTCGCCGTTCGACGTGAGGTTGATCGTGTAGCGGTGGTGTACGCCACCGTCGGTCGTCGTCGGCGAGCAGGCGGCGGGCGCGGCGTTGATGAGCAGCCCGGTACCGCCGTCCTGCCAGTTGTTCGCCGTGAGCGCGGCGTCGGCGTCGTGGTACTTGCAGTCGGCGAGGCCGCCGCGTGTGTTGTACGCGAACACCCCCGAGACGTGGACCTGGACGATCGCGCCGCGCTGCGCGGAGAACAGCGGTGCCGTCACGGTCTCGCCGTTCGCGGGCACGAAGATCGCGCCGGCGGGCGGGGGCGGCGAGGTCGCGGCGGACACCGGGACGGTACCGGCGGCGAGGACGCCGACGGCGGCCGCGAGAACGGCGGCGAGCCGCCTCACGCGTTGCCGGGCCGGCACTTGATCCCCTCCGAGACCGTGGTCTGGCGCAGGTCGGGCTCGATCCACGTCGCCGAGCTCGTCGAGCAGACCTCGACACCGACCCAGCTCATGTACTCCGCGCCGGCGGCGTACGCGTCGGGGCCCACGGAGTTGCCGGTGACCCGGTACTCCTGGTGCCTGTCGTTGCGCACGGTGCAGGTCACGGTCGTCGCGGCGGCCGGCACCGGGCCGAGGGCATGCGCCTCGGCGACGACGGCGACGAGCACCTCCTCCTTCGTCGGGACGCTCTTGAGGACGAAGCGGCAGTACGACTCCACCTCGTAGTCCACCGCGGACGCGGGGGCGGTCAGCGGTGCGGCGACGAGGCAGGCGGCGAGCGCGAGAACGGTCCGGCGCATGGGTAGGGGTCCTTGCTGGGAGTGGGTGGCTACGGGGTGACGCAGGTCTCTGGCACGGTGCCGACGTGGCCGTCCTCGTACCGCGCGACGGCGCTGGCACAGATGGTCACCCGGCCGGCGCCGAGCAGGCTGCTGCCGCTCGTCACGACGAAGGGAGCGGGCGCGCTGGTCTCCGCGACGTGCTCGCCCTGCGGGTTGAAGTACCGGCAGCGGATGGACAGCGCGACGACGTCCGTCCTGTGGCTGTCGGGGACGGAGGCGTAGCCGGCGTAGACGAGGACGCCGTTCTGCCGCCACCAGTTGTCGCACTTGACGGTGGGGTCGTGGAGGACGTCGCCGGCGTACGCCGGCGCGGGCAGGACGAGCGTGGTGGTCAGCGCGAGCGCGGCGGCGCCGGCAAGCGTGAGGGGAACGCGGAACACGAGGGGCTCCTCGGCTGGGCCGGCGGACGCGCCCGGACGATGCCGGGCGCGCCCGCCGCGAGAAGGACGGGTGGGTTGGGTGCTCAGAACGGGTTGATGCAGTGCAGGCGCTCGGTCGTGACGAAGGCGCCGTTGGCGTAGAGCGCCTTGGTCTCGGTGCAGACGATCCACGCCGCGGACTGCACGGTCGGCGGGGTCGGGACGTTGATCGCGGCGGTGCTCTCGTTGGCCGCGGTGCCCTCGTACACGGTCGCGCCCGTGTAGTAGTTCTTGATGACGCACTTCAGCGACGTGGCGACGGCCCGGTTGGTGCCCTGCGGGCTGGCGGCCGCGTAACCGGCGATCACGAGGGTGGCGTAGCCGGAGTTCGGCGTGTTGATCTGCTCGTACGAGCACTTCGCGTCGAGCACGCCCTGGTCGGGCGAGTCCGCCGAACGCGACGCGGCGAGGCCGGTGTTGAGCGTGACGGACACGAAGCCCGCGTCACCGGTGTTGACGCCCGTCTCGAACGTCGGGTCGGCGCTGGCGGGCATCGCCGTGCTGGCGGCGATGGCGGCAGCGGCGAGGGCGATCTTGGCAATGCGCATGAAAGGGTCCTCCCCCTTGCTGGGTGTGGTGTGGTGCTCCCCCTGCAACCGGCCGCAGGGGACCGGGCGAGGCGGAACGGTAAGGAGTCCGGGACTTCTTGTCACCCGGGGTAGGCCACTTTCGGGGTGACGATTTTCCGTCATTTGCCCGAGTTGGTCCGTCCGGGAGCGTGTGGCGAGGGTGCGCGCGACCGTGCGTTAGGTTCGGCGCATGGTCGTGGTGATGAAGGGCGACGCGGCGCAGGCCGAGATCGACGCGGTCGTCGAGGTCGTGCGCCAGGTGGGCGGCAGCGCGTTCGTCTCGCGCGGCGTCACGCGTTCGATCGTCGGTCTCGTCGGCGACATCGCGCTGTTCCAGACGCTCAACCTCGGCGCACTCCCGGGCGTCCAGGACGTCATCCGCATCTCGCAGCCGTTCAAGCTGGTCTCGCGCGAGTCGCACCCCACGCCGTCCACAGTGCTCGTCGGCGGCGTGCCCATCGGCCCCGAGACCGCGACGCTCATCGCCGGCCCGTGCGCGGTCGAGACCGAGGAGCAGACGCTCGCGGCGGCGCTCATGGCCAAGCGCGCGGGCGCGTCGCTGCTGCGCGGCGGGGCGTACAAGCCGAGGACCTCGCCGTACGCCTTCCAGGGGCTCGGCGAGGCGGGCCTGCGGATCCTCGCCGACGTCCGCGAGGAGGTCGGGCTGCCGGTCGTCACCGAGGTCGTCGAGGCGGCCGACGTGGACCTCGTGGCGTCGTACGCCGACATGCTCCAGATCGGCACCCGCAACATGCAGAACTTCTCGCTCCTCCAAGCCGCGGGCGCCTGCGGCAAGCCGGTGCTGCTCAAGCGCGGGCTGCAGGCGACCGTCGAGGAGTGGCTGATGGCGGCGGAGTACGTCGCCCAGCGCGGCAATCTCTCGATCGTGCTGTGCGAGAGGGGGATCAGGACGTTCGAGACGTCCACGCGCAACACGCTCGACGTCAGCGCGGTGCCCGTCGTGCACGCGCTCTCGCACCTGCCGGTCATCGTCGACCCGTCACACGCGGCGGGCCGCCGCGACCTCGTCGTGCCGCTCGCGCGCGCGGCGCTGGCGGTGGGCGCGGACGGCGTCATCGTCGACGTGCACCCGCACCCGGAGCAGGCGCTCTGCGACGGCCCGCAGGCGCTGATGGACCCGGACCTGCGCGACCTCGCCGAGGCGATGCGGACGATCCCGCCGCTGCTCGGGCGCTCCGCCCCCGCCTCGTCGTCGCCCGCCGCCCGCCCGCCGGCCGCGCGTGCCGGGGTTACTGGTGAGTAGCGACTCGCGCCGAGCACGAACTGGTGAACGGCGACGTCGCTACTCACCAGTAACCTCGCGGCCGCCCGTCGGGGCGGGCGGGCGGATGTCTAGAGCAGCGTCTTCAACGCCGCGATGGCGCGGTCGACCGCCGCGTCGTCGGCGTCGAGGTGGAGCACCATCCGGACGCGCCGCGCGCCGATGACGCTCAGCAGCAGACCGCCCTCCTTCGCCCGCTCCGCGAACGCCTTCGCGTCGAGCGCATGCTTCGTGAGGTCGAGCGACACGATGTTCGTCTCGACGAGCGCGGGGTCCACGACGTCGGGTGACAGGTCGGCGCACGCCTCGGCAAGACGGCGCGCGCGGGCATGGTCGTCGGCGAGGCGTCCGAGGTGGGAGTCGAGGGCGTAGAGGCAGGCGGCGGCGAGGATGCCGGCCTGGCGCATCCCTCCCCCAAGCCTGCGGCGGATCGCGCGGGCCTCGGGGACGGCGCCGGCCGGCAGGAGGACCGCTGAGCCGACGGGCGCGCCGAGGCCCTTGGAGAAGCAGACGCTCATCGTGTCGAACAGCGCGCCGTACGCGTCGAGCGGCGTGCCCGAGGCCACGTGGGCGTTCCAGATGCGGGCGCCGTCGCAGTGGAACGCCGCCCCCGCCTCCTTCGCGACGTCGCGCAGCGCGGTCAGCGTGGAGAGCGGGTAGACCGCGCCGCCGCCGCGGTTGTGCGTCTGCTCGACGGCGAGCGCGCGGGTGACGACTGTGCCGAAGCCGTACGGCCGGATCTGCTCCGCCACCGCGGCGGGCTCGAGCAGGCCGCGCGCGGAGACGATCGTGCGGGTCTGGATCGCGCCGTGCTGCGCCGCGCCGCCGCCCTCGTACGACACGACGTGCGCGTCGGCGTCGAGCAGCAGCTCCTCCCCCGGAGGCACGAGGAGGCGGATAGCGAGCTGGTTGCCCATGGTCCCGCTGGGCACGAACAGCGCCGCCTCGTGCCCGAACATCCCCGCGACGCGTTCCTCCAGGCGGTGGATCGTCGGGTCCTCGTCGTAGACGTCGTCGCCCACCTCGGCCGCAACCATCGCGGCCCGCATCGCGTCGGTAGGACGGGTGACGGTGTCGCTGCGCAGGTCAACAAGGGTCACGCACCTAAGGTAGTACGAGTCCGAGGGAGGCCTTTCCACCCATGTCCCGGCCCAGGGTCGGCGTCAGCGCCGAGGCGTTCGTCGCGGTCGTGCGCGCGTACGCCGACCGCGTGCACGACGACGTACGCCGTCTCGGCTGCACGCGCGCCGAGGCGGCCGAGGTCGTCGAGACCAGCGCGCTGGGCCTCGCGGAGCGGCTGCGGGTGCGCCCGCACGAGGTCCGCGACCTCGTCGGGGCGTGGTTCCGCGACGCGCGCGTCTACGCCGAGCGGGTCGGCTCCGGCGTCGAGCCGGACGACCTCGCCGTCGGCGAGGGCATCGTCCACCGGTCCGAGGACGACGTCGCAGCGCGCGAGGCGCTGGCCGAGCTCGGCGAACGCGACCGGGTCGCGCTGCTGCTGCGCGACGCGTACGACCTGCCGTACGTCTCCACCGGCGTCGCCCTCGGCATGGACCCGGCCGCGGCCGCGACCGTCGTGGCGCGGGCGCGGCTTCGGTTCCTGCGGCTGGTCGGAGACGCGCCCGCCGACCCCGAGGAGCACGACGCCGAGCTGTCCGTCGCGGCGCGCCTCGCCGACGGCCGGCTGCCCCCCGAGGACGTCCGCGACGCCGAGCGCCACGTGGCCAAGTGCGCGACGTGCGGCCCCGTCGTGACGGCCATGCGGGAGGCGCGCCGGCTGCTCTCGGGGCTGGCGATCCTCGCGATGGCCGACGCCGAGCGCGACGCGCTCATCACCCGCGCGACCGCCGTGGCCCAGCGCGTGCTGCCGAGCGCCGAGGAGGTCGCGGCGCTCGAGGACGAGGAGGAGCCCCGGACGCTGCCGCCGTGGTGGCTCACGGCGGCATGCCTCGCCGGGGCGTTCGCCCTGGGTGCCGTGGTCGCGCTGTCGGGCGACGACACGTCGCTGTCGGCGCGGTCGGGCACGGCGCCGACGTTCGCGCCCGGCGAGTCGCCGACGCCGACGCCGACGCCCACCACCGCGACGCCGACCCCGACGCCGACGCGTACGGCGACACCGTCGCGTTCCGCCACGCCGACCCCGACGGTCACCCCGACACCGACTCCGACGCCCACCCCGACGCCGACGTTCGAGTGGTTCGTGGGCAGCGAGGCGTTGCGCATCTCGCCGGCGTCGGGCGACAACCAGACGACCGTCCAGGTCACCGGCACGGGCTGGCGCCCAGGGCAGCGCGTGACGATCCAGTACATGAGCGCGCTCGGCACGCCCACGGGTCAGCAGGCGTCGGGGATGCCCGACGCGAACGGCCGCTTCGTCACGACGATCGTGGCGTACGACCCCGCCGGCATCCCAGGACCGCACGACATCCGGGCCGCCAACGCGTCGGGGCAGCAGGAGGAGACGACGTTCACCGCGACGGCATGAGTCTGGTGGCGGCGGCCGCGCTGCCCGCGCTCGCCCATGCCGTTCTTTGAAGATCACCACGCGTGAGACCGGCGACTCGACTGCAGAGAGCACGTGCGCCGACGAACCCTCCTAGCGCTGCTGGAGCATCTCCGCCACGAGGAACGCCAGCTCGAGGCTCTGCGACGTGTTGAGGCGCGGGTCGCACGCGGTCTCGTACCGCCCGCCAAGGTCCGCGTCGGCGATCCGCTCGGCGCCGCCGAGGCACTCCGTCACGTCCTCGCCGGTCAGCTCGACGTGGACGCCGCCCGGCCACGTGCCGAGCGCGCGGTGCACCTCGAAGAAGCCGCGGCACTCGTCGAGGATGCGGTCGAAGTGGCGGGTCTTGTAGCCGCTCTCCGACTCGACGGTGTTGCCGTGCATCGGGTCGCACGCCCAGACCACGGTACGGCCCGCGTCGACCACCGCGGAGACCAGCGGCGGGAGCAGGTCGCGGATGCGATCTGCCCCGAGACGCGTCACGAACGTCAGCCGCCCAGCCTCGTTCTCCGGGTCGAGCCGCTCGGCGAGCGCGACGGCGTCGGCCGGCGTCGCGGACGGGCCGAGCTTGACGCCGATCGGGTTGAGGACGCCGGACAGCAGGTCCACGTGGGCGCCGTCGAGCGCGCGCGTACGGTCGCCGATCCAGAGCATGTGCGCGCTGGTCGCGACGTACTCGCCGCTCGCCTGCTCCTTGCGGACGAGCGGCCGCTCGTAGTCGAGCAGCAGCGCCTCGTGGGAGGCGTACAGCTCGACCTCCTGCGCGGTCGGCATCGCGCCGAGGTCGATGCCGCAGGCGCGCATGAAGTCGAGGGCGCGTTCGATGGCGTCGGCGAGGGCCTCGTACCGCTGCCCGGCACTGCTGCGGCGCACGAAGTCCTGGTTCCACGAGTGGACCTGCCGCAGGTCGGCGAAGCCGCCGGTGGCGAACGCGCGCAGCAGGTTCAGCGTCGAGGCCGCCTGGTGGTACGCCGTCAGCATCCGCCGCGGGTCGGGCGTGCGCGCCTCGACCGTGCGCGCGAGGTCGTTGACGGCGTCGCCCCGGTAGGAGGGCAGGCCGGTCGACGCCTCGACGTCGTTGGACCGCGGCTTCGCGAACTGCCCCGCGATGCGGCCGACCTTCACGACGGGCACGGAGGCGCCGTACGTCAGCACGACGGCCATCTGCAGCAGCGTCTTGAGCTTGTCGCGGATGCCGTCGGCGGACAGCGCCGCGAACGTCTCCGCGCAGTCGCCGCCCTGCAGCAGGAACGCCTCCCCGCGCGCGACGGCACCGAGCCGCGTACGCAGCGTCCTGCACTCCCCCGCGAACACCAGCGGGGGCACGCGTTCGAGCGTCTCGACGGTCTCGCGGAGGACGGCGGCATCGGGCCACCGGGGCTGCTGCGCTGCGTTGCTCACGTTCCGAAGCCTACGTGTGCGGGCCAGGACCCGGGGTAGGGGCCGAGGAGAAGCACGTACGCAATCAGGAGGAGCGACATGGGCGACGTCAACGTCACGAGCAACCTGTTCTACGACCTGGTGAGCATCCAGTACCACGCGCTGAAGGGCCAGGAGGTCTACGGCCGGTACATCAAGGACGCGCAGGGCCAGCAGGAGATCGTGAAGTTCTTCGAGCAGGTCCGCGAGCAGGACATCCAGCGCGCCGAGCAGTGCCACCGCCTGCTCACGCAGCTCAGCGAGTCCGGCACCGGCGGGACCGGCGGCATGGGCGGCGGCACGGCCGAGCCGTACCCGACCGACCAGACGACCGGCCAGCGCACCGGCCAGACGACAGGCAGCAACCGCTGACCCACGCGCGTACGGCGGCCGGTGTCCCCTCGGGGGCACCGGCCGTTCGCGTTGTCTGGGCCGTCCTGCTGCTGCTCGCCGTCGCGTGCGGCGGCTCGGGCTCGGACGCGGGCGAGGCCGACGAGGACGAGCACGTCACCCCGCTCGAAGCGGTCACGATCACGACGGAGGAGCAGACGCACCTGCTCGGTGACGGGGACGTGGCGGTCGTGCCGCTGCCGCCGTTCACCGTGCACGAGGACGTCGTGGTCTCGGACGTACGGGTCGAGACCGTGAGCGGGACCGCGGAGCTGCTGGCGGCGCGGTTCGCGCCGACGCCGCCGAAGCCCGGCTGCACGGCCGTCTGGCCGCTGCCGCCCAGCGCGTCGCAGACCGAGGCCAGCGGGACGCGGCTCGCGAAGGGCATCGCGCCGGCGCTGGTGCTGTACGTCCGCGGCGAGCGCGCCGTGATCGACTCGGTCGTCGTGCGCTACGCGCACAAGGACGAGCAGACCGAGCTGCGCTGGAACGCCGTGCGCATCGAGCTGAAGCCCCGCCCCCCGGGCCGTCCCGGCACCTGCACCGGCTGAGCGCGGGTCAGCCGAAGAAGACCTCGGCCTCGGCGTACAGGTCGGGCGTCACGAGCTTGAGCTCCTTGGTCGCCTCCTCCAACGGCACCTGGACGATCCGCGTCCCCTGCAGCGCCGTCATCGTGCCCCAGTCGCCGTTGTGCGCCGCGTCGATCGCGTGCAGGCCGAAGCGCGTCGCGAGCACGCGGTCGTACGCCGTCGGCGTCCCGCCGCGCTGGATGTGGCCGAGCACCGTCGCGCGCGCGTCGTGACCGGTGCGCCCGCGGATCTCCTCCTCGAGCCGCTGCCCGATGCCGGCGAGGCGTACGTGCCCGAACGCGTCCTTCTCCCCCTCCTTCACCGCCATCGTGCCCTCGAGCGGGATGGCGCCCTCGGCGACGACGACGATCGGCGCGTAGTGCGTCTGGTACCGGTGCTCGACGAACTCGCACACCTTGACGATGTCGAACGGCCTCTCCGGGATGAGGATCACGTTGGCGCCGCCCGCGAGCCCGGCGTGCAGCGCGATCCAGCCGGCGTGCCGCCCCATCACCTCGACGATGAGCACGCGGTGGTGCGACTCGGCGGTCGTGTGCAGCCTGTCGATCGCCTCCATGGCGATGTTGACGGCGGTGTCGAAGCCGAACGTGTAGTCGGTGGCGTTGAGGTCGTTGTCGATCGTCTTGGGCACGCCGACCACGTGCACGCCCTCGGCGTGCAGCTTGTTGGCGACGCCGAGCGTGTCCTCGCCGCCGATCGCGATGAGCGCGTCCACGTCGTTGGCGGACAGCGTCTCCTTGATCCGCTCGACGCCGTTCTCCACCTTGAACGGGTTCGTCCGCGAGGAGCCGAGGATGGTGCCGCCGCGGGGCAGGATGCCGCGCACCTCGGGCACGCCGAGAGCGCAGGTGTCGTTCTCCAGGGGGCCGCGCCAGCCGTCGCGGTAGCCGGTGAACTCGTGGCCGTAGTGCTCGATGCCCTTGCGCACGATCGCGCGAATGACCGCGTTGAGGCCGGGGCAGTCGCCGCCGCCGGTGAGGACTCCGATCCGCATGTCCCGACCCTATTAGGGTCGGCGCATGACGTTCTCGATCGTGGCTCGTGACGGCGCGCAGTGGGGCGTCGCGGTGGCGTCGAAGTTCCTCGCGGTGGGCGCGTACGTCCCCGCCGCCCGCGCCGGCGCCGGCGCGCTCGCGACCCAGGCGTGGGCCAACCTCGCGTACAAGCCGGACGGCCTCGCGCTGCTCGCGGAGGGGCGTTCGGCGGCGGAGGTCGTGTCGGCGCTGACCGGCACCGACGACGGCCGCGCGCAGCGGCAGCTCGGCGTCGTCGACGCGATGGGCAACGGCGCCACGTACACCGGCGCGGAGTGCAACGACTGGGCCGGCGGCCGTAGCGGCGAGGACTACGCGATCCAGGGCAACATCCTCACCGGGCCCGAGGTCGTCGAGGCCGCCGAGCGGGCGCTGATCCGGGCGACCGGCCCGCTCTCGCGCCGGCTGCTCGCGGCGTTGCAAGCGGGCGACGACGCGGGCGGCGACAAGCGCGGGCGGCAGAGCGCGGCGCTGCTCGTGGTCGAGGAGGGGGCGGGCTACGGCGGCCTGTCCGACGTCGTCGTCGACCTGCGCTGCGACGACTCCCCCACGCCGATCCCCGAGCTGTTCCGGCTGCTCGGCCTGCACGACCTCTACTTCGGCTCGCCCGACCCCGCGACGCTGATCCCCTGGGAGGACGTCGCCGACGAGGTCGCCGGTCACCTGAAGCGACTCGGTTACGAGGGCGACGACGCGTGGGCACGCTGGGTCGGCACCGAGAACTTCGAGGAGCGTGACGTCCCCGGCAAGATCGACCCGCTCGTCCTGGACGCGCTGCGGAAGCAGCAGTGACCACCGTCCTCGCGATCGACGCGGGGACGACCGGCGTCACCGCCCTTGTCGTCGACGCCGCCGGGGACGTCGTCGCGCGCGGCTACCGCGAGTTCGCCCAGCACTTCCCGCAGCCCGGCTGGGTCGAGCACGACCCCGACGAGATCTGGCACGCCGTCCTCGCCGCGTGCCGTACGGCGCTCGCCTCCGCCCCCGAGCCGCCGGTCTGCGTGGGCGTGACGGACCAGCGCGAGACCGCGGTGCTCTGGGACCGCGAGACGCTCCGCGCGCCGCGCCACGCGATCGTCTGGCAGGACCGCCGTACCGCCGCCATCTGCGATCGACTGCGCGGCTCCGAGGCCCGGGTCAGCGAGCTGACCGGGCTGCGGCTCGACCCGTACTTCACCGGCACCAAGCTCACCTGGCTCGCCGAGAATGACGCCGCCTGGAAGGGCGTGGTCGCCGGGGAGACGGCGGTCGGCACCGTGGACTCGTACGTCCTCGCGCGGCTCACCGGCGGCGCCGTTCACGCCACCGAGCCGTCCAACGCCTCCCGCACGCTCCTCTACGACCTCTCCACCGGCGCGTGGTCGCCCGAGCTCTGCGACCTGCTCGGCGTCCCCGTGGACTGCCTGCCGGAGATCCGGCCGACGAGCGGGCTGTTCGGTCGTACGGACCCGGCGTCCTTCCTCGGGCTCGACCTGCCGGTGACGGGGATGGCGGGCGACCAGCAGGCGGCGCTGTTCGGGCAGGCGTGCTTTTCGCAGGGCGAGAGCAAGTGCACGTACGGCACGGGCTCGTTCGTCCTCGTCAACACCGGCCCGACCCTCGTGCGCTCCGACGCGGGGCTGCTGACGACGGTCGCGTGGGACCTCGGCGAGGGGCTCGTGTACGCGCTCGAGGGAGCGGTGTTCGTGACCGGCGCGGCGGTGCAGTGGCTCCGCGACGGCCTCGGTGTCCTCGCGAGCGCGGCGGAGTCGGAAGCGCTGGCGCGCAGCGTTCCCGACACCGGGGACGTGTACTTCGTGCCCGCGCTGACCGGCCTCGGCGCGCCCGACTGGGACCCCGCCGCGCGCGGCGCGATCGTCGGCATCACCCGCGGCACGACGGCCGCGCACCTGGCGCGCGCGACGCTGGAGGCGATCGCGTACGAGGTCCGCGACGTCATCGACACGCTCGAGACGCCGCTCACCGAGCTGTCGGTCGACGGCGGCGCGAGCGCCAACGACCTGCTCTGCGAGCTGCAGGCCGACCAGCTCGGCGTGCCCGTACGGCGCCCGCGGGTGCTGGAGACGACGGCGCTGGGGGCGGCGTTCCTCGCGGGGCTCGGCGCCGGCGTCTGGTCGTCGACGGAGGAGCTGCGCGACACGTGGCAGCTCGACCGGCGCTTCGAGCCGACGGCGGGCGCACGCGACGACGGGCGGCACGCGCGGTGGCGTACGGCGGTGGAGCGCGCCAAGGGCTGGGCGTAGCGCTACTCCCACGACGCCATGACGAGAGCCGCCGTCACCCCCGCGAGCACGAACGGCGTCGCCACCGCGGCGAGCACGCCGAGCAAACGGCCCGCGGTGCGCGGGCCCGCCGCGATCGCCGCACCGGCGCCGACGACGAGCGTGACGCCGGCGGCGACCGCCCCCGCGTACTCCCAGAACCCCAGCGCCACGAACGCCGCCAGCGTCCCCAGCCCGTACGCCTTCCAGAAGCCGGTCACCCGAACGTCGCGTTCGCGAGCACGACGTAGAGCAGCCCGAAGCCGGCGACGAGCGGCGTCAGCACACCCGCCGCCACGCCGCCGATCCGCGCCGCGGTGACCGGCGCGAGCATGACGGCCCCGAACGCGGCGAGGACCAGCATCAGCAACGCCACGAGCGGCCCCGCGAACGCCGCGAACGCCGCGGCGGGGACGAACGACAGCAGCCCGAGCCCGACACCCTTCCAGAACTCCTTCATGACCAGACCTCCACGACTCGACGCAGTGACAGGGCGAACGTGCCTCCGAGCCCGGCGACGTACGTGCCGTAGGCGCGGACGAGCAGCCGGCGCAGGAGCACGCCGGCGAGAGCGAGGGCGAGGCCGACCGCGAGGATGCGGCCGCCGCGCGCGAGCGCGGTCCACGCCGTGAACGACGCGAGCGGCACGCCGGTCTCCCCGGCGCGGACGGCGTAGACCTTGTACGGGACGCCCGAGAGCGGCTGGTGCCGCAGCGCGGCCGCGCCCTCGGACGAGAGCTGCTCGGCAGCGACGGCGTGCATCCTCGGCGTCGTCAGCGGCGCGGGCGGGTGCAGGCCCGCGGCGCCGATGGCGTACGCCGCCAGGCCGCCCGCGAGGGATCCCGCGACGGCCGCGAGCGCGAGGCGCGGGGCCGCCTTCGGCATCGCCAGCGCGACGAGCGCCACGAACAGCTCCGGCACCAGCGGCCAGACGATCGCCTCCGCGAACCCCCACGCGAACGCCAGCGCGAGCCCCGTCAGCCCGCCCGCGACGAGAGCCGCGCGACGGTGCAGCGGCGACGTACGAGGCGGTGCGGGGTCCGCGGCGAGGTCGACGACGGCGTTGCGCAGCGTCCGCTTGTCGGGGTCGTGCAACGGCGTGCCGATGCGGACCGCGACGGGTCGCGGGCGGAACCTGCCGTGCGGCGGCAGCGTGTCGCGCGTACCGGCCAGGCCGACAGGGACGACGGGCACTCCGGCGGCGGCGGCGAGCCGCAGCGCGCCGGAGTGGAACTCCCCCACCGCGCCGTCGCGAGAACGTGTCCCCTCGGGGAACACCACGACGGCGCGGCCCATCAGGAGCGCGGGGACGGCGGACATCAGGTCGGATGCCCCGCCGCCGCCGCGCCGGACAGGGAAGCCGGCGACGAGCGTCCGGCAGACCTTCGCGCGCCGGCCCTGGCGGAACCAGTAGTCCGCCGCGGCGGCGACGGCCGGCGCGTGCGCCGCGTCGAGCGCCGCGAGCAGCGCGGGCGCGTCGGCGTGCGAGGAGTGGTTGGCGACGACGACGCAGCCGCCGCGCGGCAGCCGGCCGGTCACCGTGAGCCCGCCGAGACGGAACGCCGTGCGCCAGAACGCGCGCCGCACGTACCCCGCGATCACAGCGCCCACCAGGCCAGCGGCAGGACGACGAGCAGCGAGTCGACGCGGTCGAGGAGGCCACCGAAGCCCGGCAGCCAGCTCCCCGCGTCCTTGACGCCGGCCTCGCGCTTCGCCATCGACTCCAGCAGGTCGCCGACGACGTCGCCGACGACGACCGCGACGAGCAGCAGCGGGGTGAACGCCCCGAGCAGCGCCAGCGTCGACGCCGCGCCGACGGCCGCACCGAGGACACCGCCCCAGGTCTTGCCCGGCGAGAGCGTCGAGAGGCGCGCGCCGCCGACCAGCTTGCCGCCGCACCACGCGGTGACGTCGGCCACGGAGACGGCCGCGCAGACCGCGAACGCCGTGCCGCCGAGCAGCACGAGATGCGCCAGCGCCCACGGCAGCCAGATGACGCCGAACGCCGTCAGCGCCGCCCGCCGCAGCCCGGTCCTCGTGTCGCCGGAGAGCAGCGCGGGGAGCGTCGCGCCGAGCGCGAGCAAAGGCGTGGCGCGCAGCGCGTCCGGCGTGACGAGGACGGCGAGCGGCAGGCCGACGGCGACCGCGCAGAGCAGCGCGCGGTCGGCGGTGCGCAGGCCGGCCAGGCGGGCGTACTCGCTCGCGGCGACGACGCCGAGCGCGGCCGCGAGGGCCGCCGCGCCGGGCGCGCCCAAGGCGAGCAGGCCGCCGACCAGCGGCGCGGTGACGGCCCAGGTGGCCCAGCGCCTGCGCAGCTCGCGGTCGCCGCCGAGCGCGACGCCGATGCCGCCCGCGCCGAGCGCGCCGCCGACGACGAGGACGGCGTTCACGCGAGCGCCTTGCGGATGCCCGCGAACCGCAGCGCGGCGGTCGCGACGGAGCCGGCGGCGATGGCGACGGTGACCGCCGCGGCCGTCGCGGGGAGGAGCGCGGCGACGCAGACGAGGAGGCAGCGCTCGGTCTTGCCGAGCGGGCCGCCGTTGCGTCGCGGCGCGCCGTGCGCGGCGCCGGCCAGCGCGACCCACGAGGGCAGCGTCGCGGCGAGCATCGCCGTCAGCACCAGCGGTGCGGGCGCGACGGCGAGCAGGCCGGCGAGCAGCGCCAGATCGGCGAGCCGGTCGCCGAGCTCGTTGACGACGCCGCCGTACGGCGTGCACCGCCCCGTGTCCCGCGCGACCGCGCCGTCGAGGTTGGCGAACGCCAGCCGCGCCGCCACGAGCGGCGGCACCAGCCAGCCGTGACCGCTCGCCAGCGCGACGCCGCCGAGTGCGGCGGCCGCGACGCCGGCGTACGTCAGCGTCGCCGGGCTGACGTCCGCGGCGGCCAATCTGGTGCGCATCGGGCGGAGGCGGGCGGCGTACCAGGGCTTCAGTGCGTAGAGACCGTCCATGCGGTCGATGCTCGCCGCCACGGCGGCCCGCGCCATCCGTCGGATGACCTGACTGAACGTGAGTTCAGGTACTCAGATTGCGTCTAGGGTCGGCGCCGTGGACGACGCCGCCGCGCTGCTGAGGGAGACCCCGCTCTTCGCGGGGCTGACCCGGGACGCGGCGGGCGAGCTGGCGAAGCGGCTGGTGCGCAGGACGTTCGGGCGGGACCAGCCGCTGTTCCACCAGGGCGACCCCGGCGACTCGCTGTACGTCCTCGTCGAGGGCTCCGTCGCCGTCGTCGTCAGCAGCGAGAACGGCGACCGCATGGTCCTCACGACGCTGCACGCGCCGGACGTCCTCGGCGAGATCGCGCTGCTCGACGGCGGCTCCCGCTCGGCCTCCGCGGAGGCCGTCGAGGACACGACCGCGCTCGTGCTGTCCAGGGCGGCGTTCCTCGACCTCATGCGCGAACACCCCCCGCTGGTGGACCAGCTCCTCCGCTCCCTCGGGGCACTCGTACGGCGCCTGTCGGAACAGGCGGCGGACTTCGTCTTCCTCGACCTCGGCGGCCGCGTGGCCAAGGTGCTGCTCCGCCTCGCGGAGGACCTCGACCGCCCGAAGGGCAACGTGCCCATCGAGGTCGCGGTCCCGCAGTACCGCCTCGCGGAGATGGCCGGCGGCTCGCGCCAGTCGGTCAACCAGATCCTGCAGTCGTTCCAGCAGCGCGGCTTGATCGAGGTCCACGGCCGCCGCATCCTGCTGTGCCGTCCCGACGCCCTCGCCAGGCGCGCGGGGCTCGCCTGAGAGGGCGCGGGAACGACCGGAGGCCGCGGCCTCCGCGAACGGCGGGCCGGGCCTCGCGCGGGTGCCCGACTCCGGCGGGACTCGGTTGCGGTGTCACCGGAGGGGGCGCTGGGTCACCCGCGGTGACCGCCTCCGCCGTCCTGTCGCAACCGGGAGCCTTTTCCATCCTGACGGCGTGGTTGGCGCCGGGCTCAGTCGTTCTTTGAAGATCACTACGCGTGAGACCGGCTGCTGGGCTGCAGGGTTGGGCCGACGCGGGTGCGCGGG
>Ga0190268_10000055_pt1 | contig 25356 bp, 21 predicted proteins | sample Popmic249T_FD_133750 | JGI IMG/M metagenome (GOLD analysis project Ga0190268, IMG submission 133750) | Populus adjacent soil microbial communities from riparian zone of Blue River, Arizona, USA - 249 T | ecosystem: Environmental > Terrestrial > Soil > Riparian zone | place: USA: Arizona... | reverse complement strand
TGCAGAAGCTGGCCGGCGACTCCAACCCGCGCGAGATCAACACCCAGCTCGCGCTGATCGAGGACTGAGCGATGCTGATCGTCATCGGGGACGCCACTGCGGCGCCCGGCCGTCGCGACGAGCTGGTGGCGGCGGCGCAGGTCATCGCCTCCGCCACCCGCGCCGACGCCGGGTGCCTGGCCTACTCGTTCTCCGCCGATGTGGAGGATCCCGACCGCATCCTGGGCATCGAGATCTGGGCCGACCGTGCGGCGCTCGATGAGCACATGGGCCACCCGCACACCGAGGAGTTCCTACGGATCGCCCCCGCCCTGGTGGTCGGCGAGCCGGTCATGTCGTTCTACGACGTGCCCACCCCGACAGGCAACGGCTGACACCTCGCGCGGTGACGGGCAGTACGGACACCGCGGAGGGGGCCGCTCGTCGTCGGGACGTTCACCGGCAAACGGTGGCAGGGGGCCCCGACATGACGGTTCGAGCGGGATCGCCTGGACCGAGCGCACACGGCCACGGGTCTCGACGTCGCGGTCGTCACGGATCAGGGCGGACCACGACTCCGGGCGGCGTCGGATCCGCGGTGAGCAGGTCGACGAGGTCGCCACGGCGGTCGCGGACGGCGGCCTGGTTGACGTAGCCCTTGTCGGTGATCTCGCCGGCGTCGAGTTGTGCGGGCTCGGTGAGCACGAGGAGCCGCTCGACGCACTGCGAGGACCCGCCGCCCTCGGCGGCCAGTCGCTGCATGGTGGCCACCAGGTCGGCGCGCAGCGAATCGTCCGGGACGCCGTCGGCATCGACCCGGTCGGCGTGCGGCGGGCTCAGCCAGACCATGGCGGTGACACGGTCGCCGTCCTGACCGCAGATGACCGCATCGCTGAGCAGCCCCTGAGAGGCCGACAGGAGCTTCGGGCGGAGCGTGCCGACGCTGACGAAGGTGCCGGTGGACAGCTTGAAGTCCTCCGCGATGCGCCCTCGGAACAACAGCCCGGCGGCGACGTCGTCGGGGTCGACGAGGGTGACGGCGTCGCCGGTGCGGAAGAAGCCGTGCTCGTCGAACGCCTGCTCGGTCAGGTCGGGACGCCGGTGGTAGCCCGGGGTGACATTGGCCCCCCGGACGCGAACCTCGGTCTTGTGCTCCACGGGGACGAGCGCCACCTCCAGGCCCGGCAGCGGCACGCCCAGGACGTCGCTGCGGGTGATCGGGAAGTGCGCCGCGGTGGCCGCGGGTGCCGTCTCCGTCAGCCCCCAGGCCGTGGTCATCCGCATGCGGCCGCCGTGGTCCGCAGCCAGCTCCTCGATGCGGTCCCAGAGCTGTTGCGGCAGCGCGGCAGCGGCGAAGAAGCCGATCCGCAGCCGGTCGAAGAACGCGGCCGCCGCGGTCGCATCACGCTCGAGGTGGGGCAGGAGCGTCGCCCACCCGGCCGGCACGTTGAGGTAGACGGTCGGGTGCACGTCGGCGAGGTTGCGCACCGTCCGATCGACCAGGGTCGGGGCGGGGCGGCCGTCGTCGATCCAGAGCTCGCCCCCGTGCGTGAGGACCAGGCCGGTGCAGAAGTTGCCGCCGAAGGTGTGGCTCCACGGCAGCCAGTCGAGCAGCACCGGCGGCTCCTCGGCGAGGAACGGCGAGGCTTGCAGCATCTGCTGCTGGTTTGCGGCGAGCATCCCGTGGGTGGTGAGGACGCCCTTCGGGGTGCCGGTGGAGCCCGAAGTGAAGAGGATCTTCACGACGTCGGCCGGCTCAATCGCGGCGCAGCGCCGGTCGACCTCGTCGGTCGGGTCGGCGCCGAACACGGCGGGGGTCAGGTCGCCGTCGCCGCTGAGGACCGGCCGTCCCTCCCCCACCGCTGCGACCGCCGTGGCGAACGCGCTGTCCTCCGCAACGATCAGGCCGGGGTCGACGAGGTCGGCCATCGCACGGAGCTTGGCGTGGTCAGCGCTCTGCAGGGAGTAGGCGACGCTGCTGGGCACGATCGGTGCGCCGACGGTCATCGCGGCGAGCGTGACCGCCAGGTGCAACCGGCTGTTGCCCGAGGACCATCACCGGGCGGTCGGCCAGGCCGCGGTCGAGCAGTCCTTGCGCCAACCGGTCGGCCTGTCGGCGGACCTCGCCCCACGTGGAGGTCTGCCAGCCACTGCCGGGTCCACGTTCAGCGACGAGCACCCGCCCGGGGGTCGCCTCGCTGTGCGCGCGGAAGGAGTGCACGACGCTGATCGGGTGCTCGGTCAACGGCTCGGTGGATCGCAGCAGCAGCCGCCCGTCGGCCAGCTGTTCGGAGCGGACCCGTGGAGTGGAGAAGGTGGCGCTCACGGCTCGACCCTCCCCCTGGGGCAGATGGGATGTTGCCGTCGAGCCACGCGGCGGTGGTGGACTCATGGTCGTCTCGGGAGTGGTCCGGCGGGTGCGGTAGGCAGCGTCAGGCGGGCCGGGTAGCGGCCGCCGGTGCGCAGGCTGTGACGGTCACCGGGCTGGCGCGGGTCTTCGGGAAGGCCGGGCAACAGGATCGGCAGGAGTGTGCGACCGGAGATGCGCAGCCGCAGCTGCTCCCCCGCGTGCCAGCGCATGGCGGTCGGGGTCAGCGGGATGACGGCCTCGACGGTCTCACCCGGGGCTAGCCGGTGCTCGTCCCGCAAACTCAGCCACGGCCGGTCGGCGGGGCTGTTCGGGTCCAGCCCGCGACGGGACAGCCGCAGCACACCGTCGGGACCGCCGTAGAAGGCGGCGGCGACCTGCTTGATGCCGCGACGGTGGGCGATCGGCATCCACTTCCGCCCGAGCGGCAGACCGAGGTCTACCGTCTGGTGCCACAGCTGCCGGCCGCGCCCGTCGAGCTTCTGCAGGTAGACGTGGAGGTCGGCGTCGTCGTGCCCGTCGGCGGAGGCCCACACGGTGAGCAGGGGGTAGCCGGCCACCTCGGTGTCGTTTTCGAAGCGGTAGATGAAGTCGATCTGAGGAGCGGGATCGGCCAGTCGGTAGCCGGTACTGGACTCCTCGGTCACCGGCTCGGGGCTCAGTGTGTGGTCGCGGGCGTCCAGCCACAGCTCGGTGGTGGTGACCCGCTCGGGCGGGAAGGTGCGCTCCGGGCGGTCGACAGTGTCGGCGTGGCCGGGGTCGAGCACGGACATCCGCACCGCCGGGGTGCTCTCCCAGCCGTTGTCGACGTCGCGGAGGTACCGGTCGAAGAAGCGGCGGAGGTCGTCGACGTAGCGGGGATCGTAGAAGTCCGGCCACTCCTGCGTGTTGTGGACGCGGAGCCACTTTTTCGCGGTCAGCGCGGCCCAGTTCTGCAGCGTGCCGGAGGTGTGGAGTTGGTTGCTATAGGAGGCGACGACGTAGGCCGGGGCCTGGATGCGGGCGACATCCGGGAGCTTGTCCTCCCAGTACGCGTCGAAGAGGGGGTGGTCGTCGAGCATGGCGATCGGGTCCTCGACCTGTCCCCGCCCGTAGAGGTGGTCGCGAATCTTGGCGGGGAAGGCGGTGCGGGGTACGCCACCGCGGGCGATCACGTCCCGGTAGACATCCGTGAGCCCCTCCCACGGGGCGATCGCGGCCAAGTGCGCCGGCTGTTGCGCCGCGGTGCGCCACTGCGACATCGCCAGCCAGGAGTTGCCCGCGAGGCCCACCCTTCCGGAGCACCACGGCAGCGCGGCGATCGCCTCGACCGCGTCGTGCCCGTCGCGCCCCTCCTGTGATCCGAGGTAGACGATGTCGCCTTCGGAGTCGAAGGTGCCGCGGGCGTCGACCTGGACGACGGCGTAGCCGTGCGCGCACCAGTAGGCCGGGTCGTTGCCTTCCCAGGACTGCAGCCCGGAGAGCAGCTTGCGGGGGATGCCGAACCGGTTGGGGAACATCTTGCCGTTGTCGAGGGTCTGGTAGCCGGTGTCACCCTTGCCGTAGGGGGCCCAGTTCACGATGGCTGGAACCTGAGCCTCGGTCGCGGGCCGGAAGACGTCGGCGTAGAGCGTGGTGCCGTCCCGCATGATCAGCGCGACGTCCTTGTCGCGCACGATGTCGCACGGCAGCGGCAGCGCGCCGCGCTGGTACCGGGTGCCTGCGCGAAGGGTTGTGGTGCCAGGTGCAAAGCCCTTGTACCTGGCCTCCGGCAGGTCGACCGACGCCGCGGTGCGGGTGCGGACGGGTCCGGGGTCGGTCATCGCGAGGAGCCTCCGATCGGGACGGCGCGATCCATGCTCGGGGTCCGCACCGCGAGTGTGACGTGCAGGTGGGCGAGGAGCTGCTCGAGGTCGGCGGCGTCGGTGGCGGCCCCGTACAGGTAGAGGTCGGGGCGGATCAGCACCGCGACGGCGCCGAGCCCGGCCAGCCAGGTGGCGTAGACGCCGCTGGTGTCGACGACCCGGCCGTCGCCCGGCTCCGTGCCCAGGGACACCACTTTCCACCGAAGCTCTGCCAGCAGTTCGACATCCCGTGCCCGAAGGCCGTCGGTCAGCGCGGGGTCACCCAGCAGCAGGACCCCGCCGGAGCCGACGACATCGTCGAACAGCCCGCGTCTGTCCCCGCGATCGACCTCGGCCTGCAGGGACAGCAGGCCACCGCCGGGGTCGTCGCGGTGCAGCCCCGGGCCGAGGCGGGGCAGTGGCCGTGGCGGCTGCTGGATGCCGGCAGCGAGGTCGGCCCGCATGGCCGTGTCACGCTCGGCGGCGGCGACAGGGTCGGGTAGGCAGATGACCTCGCCGAGGGCCATCGACGCCTCGATGAAGTGCCGGACGTGTTCGGCGCGCTCGGGTCCGTAGCTGTCGAGAATGGAGTCACCCGCCCTCCCGTCGAGGACCAGGTCGAGTTTCCAGGCGAGGTTGACCGCGTCGCGCAGGCCCGAGCACATGCCCTGGCCGGCGAAGGGCGGCATGAGGTGGGCGGAGTCCCCGGCCAGCAGCAGCCGGCCCTTGCGCCAGGTGTCGCACCAGCGGGCCTGGAAGGTGTACACGGTGTGCCGCTCGAGCGTGGCGGTCTCTGGGGTGATGCCCCACGGCTGGAGGAGGCGCCAGGCGGTCTCTTCGTCGTTGAGCTCGTCGACGGTCTCGGTCGGCAGGCGCATGAATTCGAACCGGCGGCGCCCTGGGCCTCCCGGTACCAAGGTGGTCGGGCGGGCTGGGTCGCACAGCTGCCAGGCCGCCGGTGTGAAGTCGAAGTCCTGCATCGGGGCGTGCATCAGCAGGTCGATGACCAGCCAGTCGTGGAAGTAGCCCAGGTCCGTGACGGTCGACCCGATCCAGGAGCGGACGAGGCTGTTGGCGCCGTCGGCGCCGACGACGTACCGGGCTGCGACGGTGCGCCGCTCGTCGGTGGCCGACTGCAGCTCGAGGGTGACTCCGCCGGCGTCCTCGAGGTGGGTGACCGCCGTCCATCCTCGCAGCACCGTTACCGACTCCAGCGCCCGCACTTGCTTGTCGAGGATGGCCTCCAGTCCCGGCTGGTAGAAGAAGTTGCTCACGTGCCAGCCGGACGGACCCAGGCCGCGCCAGTCCAGCCGCAACAGTGGCTGCCGGTCCGCGGCGCGCCACTCGTAGAGGTCGTCGTACGGGGAGACCACCTCCGGGACCGAGTCTGGAGGCACCCCCACTGACTGGAAGATGCGGCCGATCTCGTCGTCGAAGTGCACGGCCCGCGGCAGCGGGAACGTCCGCGCCTGACGTTCGATCACGACGACCCGCTTGCCAGTGCGGCCGAGCAGCAGGGCGACCAACCGCCCGACCGGTCCGTAGCCGACCACGGCCACGTCGGCGTCCACGCGGTCTGTCCCCTGTGCGCCCTCAGCCGCCATGGCGCCTCCCTCGTTCCGCGACCCCGGCCACAGGTGGGGAGGACGATAGGAGCCCGCGAGCGCCGCACCGAGCCGCTTCGCGCATCGCTGCAGCCGGATCGCGCGCCCTCGGAGGAGGGACGTCAACATCCTTCTGCGCCACTATGGTGTGGCGCCCGGCACATCTCCGCCGGAGCAGCGACGTGAGGAGGTGAGGCGATGGACGCCGGGACCTACGGCCGCGCGTCCGCGTCCGGAGCGCCGCTCCTGCCCTGCGACGTGTTCCTCGACGCCCCCAACGAGGTTGAGACCCCGGACTTCGGATTGTTCCGCGAGACACTCAACCGGCACTTCTACCCGGCGCGGGTGGAGCCGCTGGGCGGACGACCCACGCCGCTCGAGCCGCGGATCTCGGCCATGCACCTGGCACTGACCACCATCGGTTACGTCCGGCCCGGGACTGCGGCCAGCGTCGACCCCGGCGACCTGTCCGCGTACCACGTGAACGTGGCTCTCAGCGGCACCGTGGTCTCCCGCTGCGGCGACCAGGAGGCGGTGGCGTCGCCGGCGGTGGCGACGGTGTTCAGCCCCGATCGGCACACGTCGCTGCCGCGGTGGGACGCCGACGCGGCGCAGTTGTCGATCAAGCTCGCTCGGACTCGGGTCGAGGAGGAACTCGCCGCTCTGCTGGGGCGCCCCGTCGTCAAGCCGATCGACTTCCGGCTGGCGTTCCCGGTCGACGGTGGCTCGGGGCGCCGGTGGATGTCGATCCTCGCCGCGTTGCTCCAGTCGGTGGACGCGACCGGTGAGGAGCCAGCGCTTCGGCATGTGGAGCTGCTCGAGCGCAGCCTCATCTGCGGCCTGCTGGTGTCGCAGCCGCACTCGTACACCGAGCAGCTCACCGCTGATCCAGGGCCGATCGCGCCGCGAGGCGCGGTGGACCGGGTGCTCGACGAGATCGAGCGCGCCCCGGACGGCGGCTACACCGTCACCGACCTGGCCAGGTTCGCCGGCACGAGCGCGCGGAGCCTGCAGTACGCCTTCCAGGAGCGGTTCGAGGTCAGTCCCATGCAGTACCTGCGCCAGGTGCGCCTGGATCGGGCCCACGACGACCTCATGCAGGGCGTCGGCACCGTGGCCGACGTCGCTTCCTACTGGGGATTCACCAACCCGAGCCGGTTCGCCCGCTCCTACCGTGACCGGTTCGGGCACTTCCCGGCCGCGACCCTCGAAGCGGGTCGGCGCCGCCGTACCCGCCGCTGATCCCCGTGGCCGCCGACCGGTCGTGCGCTAGGCGGACTGTCCGTGCCGGTTGCGCGAGGTCTCGAGCCAGCGCGGCGGTATCTTCTAGCGCTGGTGCGCGTACCGCTGTGGCACCGGGCGATGGGAACAGCCAACCAGGCGGTGACGTTCGCGCACCGCCCACTGCGCCCGCTCTCGTTGGCCGAGTCCGTGGTCCGGGGCAAGAAGATCTGACGCGCTCGTTCCTCCGGATGACGCACAGGCACCCCTTCCCCTGGCGACGTATGCGGAAATGGCAGCGCAACGCGACGCTAGGGTGGCCGGTGTGACGATCGAAGCGCCGGCCTGGTTCCCCACGGACATCACCAGCGCCCTGGACGAGAAGCTCGGCATCGAGATCACCGACTGGGACCCCGAGCGAGTCGTCGGCCGGATGCCCGTCCAAGGCAACACGCAGCCGTACGGCCTGCTCCACGGAGGAGCGACGTGCAGCCTCGTGGAGGCCGTGGGTTCCTATGCCGCCGCGCTGGGAGCGGGGCCCGGCGCTCACGTCGTGGGCATCGAGCTGAACGCCAGTTACCACCTGCCAGCCACGAAGGGCCATGTGACGGCGGTCTGCACACCCCTCGGTTCGGAGCTGCCGCTGGCAGCGTTCGCCATCGAGGTCGTCGACGACCATGGCCAGGTGACGGCCAGCGCCCGGCTGACCTGCATGGTCCGGCCGGCCCGCGGAGCCTGAGCTCCGCGACCCTCAGCACCTGACGGCTGGGCTCACTCCCCCGCGCCGACGGCGGACAGCATCGCGGGCGACGCCTGAACGGCAGTGCGCTGCATGAAGCGCGTGATCCCGCGGACGCCGCCGAGTTCCTCTCCCCCGCCCGCACGGCCCGGTCCTCCGTGGACGAGCATCGGCATCGGGATCCCGTGCCCGGTGTTCTCTCCAGCTGAGTCGCGGTCGAGGACCAGGATGCGCCCGTGCGCGTGGGCCGCCCCCAGTACGAACTCCTGGGCGACGCCGGTGTCATGGGTCACGAGCGACCCGACGAGGCTCCCTTGGCCTCGAGCGGCCAGCTGCACCGCATGCCCGATGCTGTCGTAGGGCAGCACGGTGCTGACCGGACCGAACGCTTCGATGTCATGTGGCTCGGCCGCCTCAGGGACGTCGCAGCGGAGCAGCATCGGCGGGAGGAACGCGCCGCGGACCGGGTCGGCTCCCTCGACGCGGAACGAGTCGGGGTCACCGACGGCCAGATCTGCAGTTCCCCGAAGAGCTGCCAGCGCGCGCAGCACCTCGTCCCGCTGGTCGAGGCTGGCGAGCGCACCCATGGTGACGCCGTCGGCACCGGGGGCCCCGACGACGACGTCGGCCAGCTTCTGGCGCACGGCCTCGACGACGTCCTCCTCGAGCTCCCGAGGGACCAGTGCCCGGCGGATGGCCGTGCACTTCTGGCCCGCCTTGACCGTCATCTCCGTGACGAGCTGGTCGACGAACAGGCCGAATTCGGACGTGTCGGTCGTCGCGTCGGGCCCCAGTACAGAGCAGTTGAGCGAGTCCGCCTCGGCGTTGAACCGCACGGAGTTGGCCACGACTGATGGGGTGCTCCGGAGCTTGCGAGCTGTATCGGCCGATCCGGTGAAGAAGACCAGATCCTGCCCTGTCAGCTCGTCGAGGACGCCGGCAGCACTGCCGGCCAGCAGCTGCAACGCACCGTCAGGCAGGAGATGACTGTCGACGATCCGGCGGAACACTGCCTCGGTGAGGTAAGCCGTCTGGCTGGCCGGCTTCGCGATCGACGGCACGCCGGCGAGAAACGCGGGGGCGAACTTCTCGAGGAAACCCCAGACCGGAAAGTTGAACGCGTTGATCTGCACGGCCACACCACGCAGCGGCGTGTAGATGTGCCGGGCCATGAACGTGCCCTGCTTGCCGAGCTGTTCGATCGCGCCGTCGACCAGGACGGTGTCGTCGGGCAGCTCGCGCCGTGCCCTGCTCGCGTAGGCCAGGAGCGTGCCGAAGCCTCCGTCGACGTCGACGCCGGAGTCCCGGTCGGTGGCCCCGGTCCGACGCGACAGCGCGTAGAACTCGTCCTTGTCAGCCATGAGCCGGACGGCGAGGTCCTTGAGCACCGCCCCGCGCTGCTGGAACGTCATGTCTCGCAGGGCAGGGCCCCCGACGGTGCGTGCGTGGTCGAGCATCCCCTGGACGTCGAGGCCGGTGCTGCTGATCCGCGCGACCGGGTCGCCGGTCACCGCATCCGGGAGGGTCGTCCCCTCGTCCGGGGCCGCATACCAACGGCCGGCGACGTAGCTTTCGAGCAGCGGGACCGTCATGGGATCTCCTCGACTGCGGCGACTCTCGAGGGCCGGTGCCCGGCCGCTCCGCGGTCGTGCCCCCTCCGGGACGACTCCCGTCCCGTCGAGCACGACGCCACTCATCGTCTACAGACGTTCGCCCAGAGTCAAGTGTCGCGTAGCAGGTTCGAAAGGCCACACCGACTGGACGGCGGGGTCGGACCTGTTCCGACCGTCGGTACCACCCCCCGTCAGACTGGCCAGGTGACGGCGACGACATCACGGGTTCAGACGCTCGGCGGGCCGGCGCTATTCGTCCTTCTCTGGAGTACGGGGTTCGTCGGCGCGAAGTACGGACTCCCCTACGCCCCGCCGTTCACGTTCCTCGCCGTCCGATTGGCCCTCGCGGCGGTGCTGCTCGCGCTCGTTGCCGCCGCGCTCCGGTCGGCCCGGATGCCGGAGCGGGCCCAGTACGGACGCGCTTCCGTCGCAGGCCTCCTCCTGCACGCGGGATACCTGGGCGGCGTCTTCTACGCGATCTCGCTCGGCGTCCCGGCTGGCGTCTCCGCGGTCGTCGTGAGCCTGCAGCCGGTGCTCACCGCCGTCCTGGCCTCCCGCGTGCTGGGTGAGCATCCGACGTCGCGGCAGTGGGTGGGGCTGGCTCTGGGGGTGACCGGCGTCGCGCTGGTGGTCGGGCCGGGCGTCCTCTCGGCCGGCTCGGCCGAGCCGCTACCGACGGCGGGGTTGATCGCATGCGTGGTCGCCCTGGTGTCGGGCACTCTCGGCACGGTCTGGCAGAAGCGGCACGGCGACGGCATCCCGCTGCTCTGGGGGACGACGGTGCAGTACGCCGCGTCGGCCGCACTGCTGCTGGTCGTCGCGGTCGCTACCGAGGACCTGTCGATCCGCTGGACCGGGGAGTTCGTCGCGGCGTTCGTCTGGCTGGTGCTCGTGCTCTCGATCGGCGCCGTGCTGCTGCTGCTCGTGCTGCTGCGCCGTGGGACCGCCGCCGGCGTCTCGAGCCTCTACTACCTCGTTCCGCCGGCCACCGCGGTCGAGGCCTACCTGCTGTTCGGCGAGACGGTCGGCGGGTTGTCGCTCATCGGCATCGGCGTGACTGCCCTCGGTGTCGCGCTGGTCGTCGTGCCGCCTCGGGGAGGACGTACCGCTCAGGCCGGGTCGAGCCCGGAGTAGACCTGCAGGGCGTTGCCGCCGAGGACCAGCGGGACGACGTCGTCGGGCAGACCGAGCGAGGCGACCGCCCGTGCGTTCGCGGCCGACCCCGGGACGCCGGGCCAGTCCGTGGCGAAGATCCACTTGCGTGCCAGCCGCCCGAGATCGAAGCGGCTGTAGTACTCCGGCAGCCGCTTGGGCGGCAAGCCGGAGAGCTCGATCCAGACGTTCGGGCGGGAGAGAGCGAGGAAGGCTGCGGCGTCGTACCACCAGCCGCGCCCGCCGTGAGCGAGCACGACATCCAGGTCGGGGAAGTCGCGCAACACCGCGTCGAGGTGCATTGGATCGGCGTAGGCGTTCGTCGAGCCGGGGAAGCTGCTCGTCCCTGAGTGCACCACCAGAGGCACTCTCCGCTCCACCAGCACGGCGTAGGCGGGGTAGAGCGCCGCATCGTCGGCCCGGAAGCCGCCGTGGACGGGATGGATCTTCAGTGCAGCGGCGCCATGGTCGAGCTGGCGGGTCAGCTCGCGCGTGATCGGGAAGTGCAGGTGCGGGTTCACGTTCGCGACCGGCCGGAAGCGGCGCGGGTTCTGCTCGACCAGCGGGAGCAGGTCGTCGAAGAGCTGATAGCCGGTCGCCTTCGGGCTGTACTCGCAGAACAGCAGGGCGACGTCGACGCCTTCGTCGGCGAAGAGGCGGTCGAGCGCCGCCGGGTCCGGCGTGCCGTCCGGCCGCCAGATGCGGTCGAGGATGCCCGGCGCCCCGAACTGCCGGGCCCAGTCCAACCAGGCCGGGGCGAGCGAACCCAGGTGCGGCACGTGGACGTGTGCATCGACCAGCACGTGTCCGTCGATCATGTCCGTGCTCCTCCCCGGCCGGCGGCGCATCCGCTCAAGCCTCCCCAGGTCTGCGCCCGTGCTACGTCGGGCGACGCCTGCGTCTCCGGTGTGTAGCACACCAGATCGCCGGCCCCGGTCGTCGAAGCCCGCGACGGGGCTGGCCAGGACGGCAGCACTGCGACCAACTGCAGGCGGTCAGCTGCGGATCACTACCTGCGGCGGGGGCGGCAGCACTTCCAGCTGCGCAGCGAGGTGGGCGCGACGCTCGCGCACCGCCCGCTGATTGACGTAGCCCTTGTCGGTGATCTCGCCGGCGTCCAGCGCGGGTGGCTCCCGAAGCACCAACAGGCGGTCGACGCGCTGGGACGACCCGCCGCCTGCGGCCGCCAGTCGCTTCATCGTCTCTACGAGGTCCGCCCGCAAGCCCTCGTCCGGGACGCCGTCGTCGTCGCAACGGGCCGCGTGGTCCGCGTGCAGCCACACCATCGCGGTGACCTCCGGCCCGTTCTCCCCGCAGATCACCGCGTCGGTGATCAGTCCCTGTGAGGCGGACAGCAGCTGGGGCCGCAGCGTGCCCACGCTGACGAAGGTGCCGGTGGACAGCTTGAAGTCCTCCGCGATGCGTCCCCGGAACAGGAGTCCCGCTGCGATGTCGTCCGGGTCGGCGAGGGTCACGGCGTCGCCGGTGAGGAAGAACTTCTCCTCGTCGAAGGCGGCCTCGGTCAGGTCGGGCCGACCGTGGTACCCGGGAGTCACGTTCGCTCCCCGCACCCGCACCTCGGTCTTGTTCCCCACCGGAACGAGTGCGAGTTCGACCCCGGGCAGCGGCACCCCGAGCGAGTCGCTGCGGGTGATCGGGAAGTGCGCGGACGTCGCGGCCGGCGCCGTCTCGGTGAGCCCCCAGGACGTCGTCATCTGCATGGAGCCGCCATGCTCGGCCGACAGCTTCTGCAGCCGGTCCCACAGCGTCTGCGGGAGTGCCGCTGCGGCGAAGAAGCCCAGCCGGAGCCGGGACAGGAAGGCTCGGGCAGCCGCCGGATCGCGTTCCAGGTGCGGGAGCAGCGCTGCGTACCCCGCCGGTACGTTGAGGTAGATCGTGGGCCGCGCGTCGGCCAGATTCCGCACCGTCCGGTCGACGAGCCCCGGCACCGGGCGCCCGTCGTCGATCCAGAGGGTGCCCCCGTTGGCGAGCACCATGTTCGAGTCGTGGTTGCCACCGAAGGTGTGGCTCCACGGCAGCCAGTCGAGCAGGACCGGCGGTTCGTCGACGAGGAACGGCCAGACCTGCCGCATTTGCTGCTGGTTGGCCGAGAGCATTCCGTGGGTGTTGAGCACGCCCTTCGGTGCTCCCGTTGAGCCGGACGTGAACAGGATCTTCGCGACGTCCTCCCGCCGCAGGGCCGCGCACCGGCGGTCCACCTCGTCGGTCGGCGTCGCCGCCAGGTCGTCGGGGTGCAGGGCGCCGGACAGGGCGCCGTCTGGACTGAGCACCGCCCGACCGTCGCCGAGCGCGGCGGCGGCTGCGGCGAACGAGGCGTCCTCCGCGACCACGAGGCCGGGGTCCACCAGGTCGGCCATCGCACGCAGCTTGGCGTGATCCCCACTCTGCAGCGAGTAGGCGACGCTGGTCGGGACCACAGGTGCCCCGACCGTCATGGCGGCAAGCGCAACCACCAGGTGCAGACGGCTGTTGCCCGAGAGCACCATCACCGGCCGGTCGGCCAGCCCGCGCTCGAGCAGACCCTGGGCCAGCTCGTCGGCCTGCGCCCGCGCCTCCCCCCAGGTCAGCCGGGCCCAGTTTTCCCCGGCGCGCTCGGCGAGCAGCAGGCGATCGGGATGCGCCTCGCTGCCGGCCCGGAACGAGTGGATGACGCTGACCGGGTGCTCTGCGAGCGGCTCGGCCGACCGCAGGATCAGCCCGCCGTCGGCCCGATGCTCCGCCTCAATCCGCGGAACGGCGAAGGTCTCGGCCATCAGTCGGTGACCTCCAGAACGACCGCGGCGCCGGTGTCACCCGCGGCGCAGCCGGTGAACAGGCCGATCCCACCACCGCGTAGGCGCAGGGTCTCGATGAGCTCGGCGATGGAGCGCAGACCGGTCGGGCCCTGGGGGTGGCCGAACACGAGGCTGCAGCCGTAGGCGTTCATGTCCTCGGCCTTGAGGCCGGTCTCGCGCGCGAACCACAGGTCGTTGACGGCGAATGGGTTGTGGGTCGTGATCGCCTGGACGTCGGCGATCGACCGGCCGGCCGACTCGAGCGCGGACAGCGCCGCCGGCACCGGCGCCTGGGGCATCCGGCTCTTGGCGACCCGGGCGAAGCCGATGCCCAGGATCCGGACGACGCCTTCGCCGGAGAGCTTCCGCGCCGTTGCCTCCGTGGTCACGACCGCGCCGGCGCAGCCGTCGGCCGGGTGGGTCTGGGACGCAAATGTGTGCAGCGCGCCAGGAGCGGCCGGCGGGAGGGCCCCGATGCCGTCCCGCGTCTTGGGCCGGATCCCCTCGTCGGCGTCGAGGGTCAGAGATCCCTTGCGCCGCGGGATCTCGATCGGCACCTGGTAACGGCGCTGGAAGGCCCGGTCGTCGGCGAGCGAGGCCGCGTACTGCTCCCACCGCAGCGCCGTCAGGTCGTCGAGCTCCTCCCGGGTGGTGCCCATCTCGGCTGCGACCGCCTCCGCGGCGGCGAGCATGCCTGCCTCTGCCCATGGGTCGCGGGCAAAGCTGTCGAGCACCCAGTGCGAGGTGACCGGCGCCCCGCCCATCCCGCTCGGGGCCGGCCAGGACAGCGTCGGACCGTTGGAGACGCGGTCGGTCGTCACCACCAGCTGCGTCCCCGCGCCGGCCGCCACCGCCCCTGCGGCCGCGTGTAGCGAGGCAACGCTCGTCGCACAGGCCTGACCGATCATCGGCCCGCTGACCCCGGTTGCACCGAGGCGGGCGGCCAGGGTCGGCGCTCCGTAGAAGATGTCCTTCTGCGGGATGGTCCAGCCCAGGACGACGCCGTCGAGGCCGGCGGGGTCGACGTTCCGGTCCGCGAGGGCCCGTGCGGTCACCGCCACGGCGAGGTCGAGGCTGGGCACCTCGGCGAGCGTGCCCTGCCACTTGGCAAACGGGGACGACCACGCGTGTCCGAGCGGGATCGCCACATCGGCGTACTTCATCGAGCGCCTCCTCGGGTGACTTCGCCCCATCCATCCACGGCGGGCCGATCGGGTCAAGATGGACGGGGGTCCAATAGAATGGACACATGGATGACGTGGGAGTGCTCGGTCGCAATGTCCGGCGCATCCGCCTGGAACGGCATTTGAGCCTCGGCGAGCTGGCCCGGCTGGCAGGGCTGGCCAAGCAGACTCTGGCCAACCTGGAGAACGGTGGCGGCAACCCGACGGTCGAGACGCTGCTCGCGGTCGCCCGGGCCCTGGGCGTCGGGATCACCTGGCTGGTGACCGAATGGGGTAACCCCGTGCTCGTGCAACGCGGAGTGGACGCCGCCTGGGCGGACTCCCCCGCGGGCAGACGGCGGACCCTCGACCAGACCATCGGCTCGGGGCACGTCATCACGGCCGTTCTCGAGCTCGCCCCCGGCGCTGGACACGTGAGCCCAGGACTGTCCCCCGGCACGCTGCAGCATGCGTACGTCGTCTCCGGCGACGTGCTCGCCGGCCCCGTCGGCGAGACGCATCCGCTCAGCGCCGGCGACTTCGTCCGGTTCCCCGGCGACGTGCCGCACGTCCTGGACGCGGCCGACGGCACAGCGGTGGTCCACGTCGTCACGACCATCCCACAGATCCAGCAGTTCAGCCCGGCCTGAGCCCGCGGCGCCCCACGCCATTAGCCGCGGACCGCGGTGACCCAGTCCTCGAGTTCCGACACGTCGGTCCCACGGGCGAGGTGGACGTCGGTGAGGACGAGCCCGACGGCGGGCGACGGCTGGGCGAGCGGTCGGCGTTCGACGACCGGCAGCCCGTGCGACGCGTCGTCGCCGAGGGCGACGGCCTGGTGGAACCGGGCGACGTTGGCCAGCGTGGACAGCGAGCCGGACGGCGCCCCCAGGACGACGATGCCGTCCGCGCCCGCAGCGAGGAACTCCTTGGCTGCCGCGAGCACGCCGTGGGCCGACCCGGTGACGTCGGCCGGCCCCGGGAGGCAGGCGACGAGCGCGACACGGTCGCCCATGGAGGCCCGCAGCCGCCGCGTGGCCTCGACAGCTGCCGCGCCCTGCTCGGAGGCGAGCACGTCCGCCCCACCCTCCAGCAGCACGTCGGGGAGGCAGACGGCGAGGCCGTCCGGTCCGACTGCGTCGGCCAGATCGCGCAGACCGTTCGCGAGCTGGGTGGGGTCGCAGGTGAAGTCCTCCCAGTCCCGCTCCTGGATGCGGGCGGCCAGCCGGTGCGCCAGGGGGACGGCGATGCCGCGGCCGTCCCCCTGCCGCTGGGCCAGCGCCCTGACGCGGCTCCTGCTCACGGCCGCATGAGAGGGGTGACGACGGCGCCGTCGGGCCAGGAGCCGAAATAGCCCAGGATCGAGTCGTCCGGCTTGCGCTGTGACCACTCGGCGACGAACTGGTCGTAGGGCACACCCCGGGAGAGCCGGGCGTCGATCAGCCGCTGCCGGGCCGTGGCCGTTGCCTGCAGGTCCACCTGATCGGTCAGCGGGTCGACGACGACCCCGTAGACGTCGCGGGCGATCTCGTGGCTGACCAGCGCCTTGACGACGTCGCGGGCCACCCGTTCGGGCTCGCGCTCCAGCGGGTCGCCGTAGCCGGTGCCTCCGGTAGAGAGGCCGATGACGATCGTCTGCCCCTGGTTCACCGGATGGATGGCACTGCCGTACGGCGAGGACCGGACCGTGCCGCCGAACTTCCCGGCGAGCAGCGCCTCGAGGGTCAGGGTGCCGGCCTCGGCCGACGCGAGCGCCTCGGTCACGTCGATACCGTCGAGGACGATCCCCGGGCAGGTCGGCTGGCTGTACCCACCGAACAGCGGCTGCGGGGTCTGGATCGTGGAGTTGTCCGCGATCGCCATCATGAACAGGAAGGGCGCGTGGTGGGTGACCCACAGCTGCGCCGTCCCCACGCCCCCGCGGTGCTTGCCCGGACCGCCCGAGTCCTTCCAGTGCGAACTGAACGGGATGAGCAGGGGGAACTCGTTCTCCATCGATTCGACGTCGGGAGCCCGGCCGAAGGCGCACCACGGGAAGCCGTAGGCGTCCATGCCGTCCTGGGTGGCCCGGGCGCCCTGGCCCTCGGTGTTGATCGGATAGGCGATCATGTCGGCGAACATGGCGCCCCACTGGCTGACGCCGGCCAGTACCGAGGCGTTGCCGCCGTTGCCCTGGCTGGCCGCCACCTGCTGCCACTCGTCCGAGCCGTACCGCGCCCGACTGATGCAGTTGGCGATCGCGCTCATCGCGCCGGTAGCCGCCATCACCGAGCACGAGGTCGCCGCCCGCACGTCCGGCGACAGCATCGAGTTCGGCGGGAAGACGAAGTCGATGGGCTGGAACGTCGCCGAGCTGACCGGCAGATCGTGGAACACGTACTCGTAGATGTAGTTGGCCAGGTGGCCGATGACGGCCTGCGGGTGGGCGTTGTAGCTGCTCGGCGTCTCCGGGCTGGTGCCGGTGAAGTCGATCAGGAGGTGGTCGCCCTTCTTGGTCATCGTCATGGAGCAGTTGCGGAGCAGTCCCGACTCCAGGCCGGCGGCGTCGGAGAACGTGACGCAGCGGTAGGTGCCGTCCGACCAGCTCGCGATCCGCTTCCGGGCGCCGGACTCGGCCTCGTCGAGCATCCGGCGGAACAGGCCGAGGACGAAGTCCTTGCCCTCCCGCTCGAACATCTCCAGCAGCCGCACCCGCACGCGGTCGGCCGTCGTCGCGCGGGCCCGCATGTCGACGGTGACGTTGGCCTCGGCCCGGAGCCCGAACGCCGCGAACATCTCGATGACGTCGTTGTTCAGCCGGAAGTCGGTGCCCACGCGCATCGGCGGGAGGTTCATGCCCTCCTCGAAGCGGGCCTTCGCCGACAGCGGCATGCCACCTGGCTCGATCGCGCCGGTCTCGGTGGTGTGCGAGAGCGCCGCGGTCCAGCCGACCAGCTCGCCACCGAAGAACACCGGCATGATCGCGACCTGGTCGGGGTTGTGGATGCCCCCGTACAGCGCGTCGTTCGTGTACCAGATGTCCCCGTCGTTGATGCCGGGGTTCTCCCCGTGCCGGGCGAGGATGTACTTGATGACGATCGGCGGGATGACCGCGTGCAGGTAGGTCCCGGCCGATGCGTTCACCAGATCGCCGGCGGCGTTGAACATGGCCACGATCGAGTCGCCGGCCACTCCCATCGACGAGCGCGACGAGCGCATGAAGATCTCGTAGCCCTCGTCGAGGATGTCCGCGGTGCGCTGCACCCCGATCTCGTAGCTGCCGGGCGCCAGGGCGTCGGCGCAGCGGCGCTCGTACTCGCTCGCCGGGCTGACCTTCAGCGCCGCGAGCTTCTCCTCCAGCGTGGGGTAACTCATGACTGGTCCTCCTTGGCGGCGTCTTCGAGGATGCCGAGGCCGTGCTGGTCGATGCGGAGCTCCTGGCCGGGCGGGACGACGATGGTCGAGTACTCCATCTCGACGATCCCGGGACCGGTCACGGTGTTGCCGGGCTGCAGCGAGTCGAAGGCGAAGACATCGGTCTCCGCGCGCTCCCCCAGCTCCGGCCAGTAGGCGTTCCGGCTACCCGTCCGGGCCCCGGACGGATCGGCCGGCTGCAGGTCGTGCACGGGCAGCGCCATCTTCTCGGTGACGACGGTGGCCTTCAGGACGATGCCGTCGACGTAGGCGCCGCCGGGCTTGTTCACCACGTGCGGGCTGAACGCCTCGGAGAACTCCTTCTCGAAGGCGTCGTACACCTGCCGGGCGTCGTCCTCGCTCTCGATCCGCAGCACCGGCGAGCTGACCCGCTTCACGTGCACGAGGCCGCCGTAGAGCATGTCGAGCTCGACGGAGAAGACGATCTCCTCGTCGCCCAGGCCCTCGTTCTCCAGGTCGGCGCGGGCCTTGGCCATCAGCTCGTCGACGACGACGTTGAACGCCTCCCGGTCGATGACGATCTGCTCGGTCATCGGCGCCATGAACGGCATCCGCCGGCTCTGCTCGTAGACGTGCATGATGTCCATGACCGAGCTGCCCAGCGCCGAGAACACCGGCGCCTGCGGGAAGATCACCGCCGTCGGCACATCGGCCCGGTAACCGGCCACGTGGGTCGGCCCGCCACCACCGAAGGCGAAGAGCGCGAAATCCTCGGGGTGGTAGCCGCGCAGGTGCACCTCGCGCTTGATCGCCGAGGCCATGTTCTGCTCGACGATCCGCCGGATCAGCGCCGCGGCCTCGTCGACCGACACGCCCAGGGGCTCGGCGACCTTCGTGCGCACCGCCTCGACGGCCTTGTCGCGGTCCAGCGGCATCCTGCCGCCGAAGTAGCCGTCGGGGGCGATGTACCCCAGGACGACGTCGGCGTCGGTGACCGTGGGCTCCGTGCCGCCGAGGTCGTAGCAGACCGGACCGGGATACGAGCCGGCGCTGCGCGGGCCGACCTCGAGCCGGCCGCCGAGCAGATCGTTGATCCAGGCGATGGACCCGCCGCCCGCGCCCATCGTCGTGGTCTGCAGCATCGAGATGCCGACCATCCAGCGGTCGATGATCGGGCGGAACTCGTAGGAGCGCACCGACGCGTCGACGACCATGCCGACGTCGAAGCTGGTGCCGCCGACGTCGGAGGCGATCACGTTGCGGTAGCCGAGCGCCTGACCGATGTGGAAGCTGCCCATGAGCCCCGAGACCGGGCCGCCGTTGAAGGTGCGGCTGGCCGTGGTCTTGAAGATCTCCCCCGAGCCGCCGGTGTTGTGGGTCAGCAGGAACGTGCCCCGGTAGCCGTTCGCGCGGAGCTGGTCCCAGGTGCTCTCCAGCTCGAACTTGATGCTGGTCTGCAGGTAGGCGTCGAGGATCGCGGTCATCGTCCGCTCGTATTCGCCGACCTTGCCGACCACCTCGTGGGAGAGGACGACGGGCAGGTAGCCGACGTGGAAGCCCTTGTACTCCTCGCGGATGATCTTCCGGATGCGCCGCTCGTGGTCGGGGTTGACGAAGGACCACAGCAGCGAGACCGCGATCGCGCGTGCGCCGTTGTCGACCAGGTGCCGCAGCTTGGCGCGGACATCGTCGTCGTCGAGGGCGCGCAGCACCCGGCCGGTGGAGTCCACCCGCTCGCCGACGCCGACGATCATGTCCCGCTCGACCAGCGGCGCGGGCTTGGCCTGCACCGAGAGGTTGCGACGCTCGCTGATCCGGGTGCCGTCGGTCCACTGGGCGCCGCGGCCGATCAGGACGGCGTCCTCGTGGCCCTCGGTGGTGATCAGGCCCAGCCGCGGGCCCTTCCGCTCGATCAGGCGGTTCATCGCGACCGTCGTCGAGTAGCGGACGATCTCGACCTCCGGCAACACCTGGTCCAAGGGTCGCCCCAGCTCTTCGGCCCCGGCTGTGAGCACGTCGAGGAAGCCGACCGACAAGTCGTAGGGCGTCGTCGGCGCCTTCGCCACGTACCGGGCGTCGTCCCAGGTCAGGACCAGGTCGGTGAACGTGCCGCCGACGTCGATGTCGATGCTCTTCATCGAAGGACCTCCAGCTTGCCCTCGTCGGAGACGCGGGCCTCGCCGGCGGCGATGCGCGCCTTCAGTGCGTCCACGTCCAGTTCGGTGTCGCGGGTGAGCGGGTGGCCCGGCGGCAGGTACTCGGTCTCGACCTGGCGACCGCAGCCGGGGCAGTAGAACTCGACGATCCGGACCCACTCACCGTTCGGGCTGAACGTGTACGGGCCGTCGATGACCGGGGGGTGGATCTCGCTGGGGTCGCGCTCGGCGACGAGCAGCCCCCGCTTGTAGTCCTGCCGCAGCGGACCGAGGTCCTCGGAACAGCTGTGGCAGTGCCACCGCTCGGAGTCGAGGTCGGCGTCGATGTACTCGGCGAGGTGCAACCTGGGCATCAGCTCTCTCCGTTCTGGGTCGTGCGGCTCAGGGCCGCGTTGCCGCGGGCGTCGGTGGACAGGGACCAGCCGTCGGTGACCAGCCAGGTGTAGGAGCCGCCGTCGGCGAGCAGCGGGCCGCGCAGGTCGGTGCCGGTGAGGTCGTCGGCGTCGTAGGTGGGCAACTCGCCGGCGGCGCCGAACGACGACACGCGGGCCCCGGTGGAGGTGGCTGAGCCGCGGCTGTCGAGCTCCGGCTCGTCGAGCCGGGGCAGCGGGTAGCGGGCGGTGAGCCGGACCAGGGTGGGCGCGCCCTCGAGGGTCGCGACGACGCCGGCGGGCTCCTCCCCCTCGCCGCGGACGGAGCCGGAGGCCGAGCGGATCTCCCACTCGAGCGTGGCGTAGCGGGCGTCGAAGCCCTCGCCGCGCAGATCGCGCAGCGCCTCGCCGTGCAGCCGGTCGGTGATGGGCTGCACGGCCGTACCGGAGACTGCTGACTCGTAGACGTGCACGACGTCGGAGATCGCCGAGCCGAAGGCGGAGTAGACGCTCCCCAGCCGGAACAGCCGGGCCGCGCGGGCACCGAGCCGGTCGGCGATCGCGGTGGTGAACAGCGGGCCGTTGCCGCCGAAGCCGTAGAGGGTCACCTCGGCCGGGTCCCACCCCGCCTCCTCGGCCGTCTCACGGGCGAGCTGGGCGACGGCGTCCCACGCCGCTTCGACGACCGCACGGGCGGCCTGCTCGGCGTCGACATCGAGGTGCGCGCCGACGTGCTTCTCCAGCGCCGCCCGGGCCCGGTCGACGTCCAGGACCCGTCGGCCGCCGAGGAACGCGGTCGGCGAGACGAACCCGGCGACGACGAAGGCGTCGGTGATGGTCGCGTTCCGGCCGCCGAGCCCGTAGCAGGCCGGCCCGGGCGCAGCGCCCATCGAATCGGGCCCCAGCGTGACCTTGTCGTCGACCACGCGTGCGACCGACCCCCCGCCGAGGGCGATGGACCGCAGCAGCGGCATGTCCAGCTGCAGCGGGATGTCGAACAGGTCGCCGGAGCTCTTCAGCAGCACCCGGCCGTCCTCGACGGCGCTCGCCTTCGCGGTGGTCCCGCCGACGTCGACGGCGATCACCTTGGCGTCGCCGGCGGCGCCGGATGCGGCTGCGCAGGCGTGCGTGCCGAACAGCGGGCCGCTCTCGATCGTGTCGAACGCCTTGGTCTTGCCGATGCGGGCGACCCCGCCGTTGATGTGTCCGATCAGCACGTTGCCCCGCCAGCCGTGCTGGTCGCGGACGATCTCCTCGGCCCTGTAGAGCGTCGTCGCGAGGGCCGGGTGCACGTAGGAGTTGATGAGCGAGGCGATGGTCCGGGTGGCGTCGTCGGGCCGGAGCACGACCTCGCTGCCGGCCAGGGCCGGGATGGAGCCGAGGAAGTGGTCCGGGTAGTCCGCCGAGATCATCTCGACGATCCGTTCCTCCGCGGTGCTGTCCGGGAACGCGCCGGCCAGGCTGACGTTGATCCGCCGGATGCCCTTGTCGAGCAGCGACTTGATCGCCCGGCGCACGGTGGCCTCGTCGGCGTCGGCCGCGATGCCCGTGACGTCCTCGGCGCTGACCAGGGTGCCGAGTACGGTCGGCGCGGCCGCGGCGTCGTAGAGGTCCGTCTCGTGGCCGGCGCTGACCAGCAGGCCGAGCTTGGGGCCCACCCGCTGGGCAAGGACGTTCGACGTGATCGTCGAGGACCAGCGGATGACCTCCACCTCGGAGAGGAAGGATCGGAGGTCGGCGAACCCGAGCACGGCACGGGCCGTCTCGAGCACGTCCAGCAACGCGATCGTCACGTCGTGCGGGGTCGTCTCGACCTTGAGCGAGACGACCCGCGGTGGCCCGTCGGCTCCCGACCCGCTGACGAGGCCGTCGGTCATCGTCCCGCCGGTGTCGATGTCGATGGTGAACACGGGGTGGGCCCTCCTTCGCGTGTCGTGTGGTGTGGGCCACATCAAGGCACGCTGGGTCGTCGCCCGGGAGAGCCGTACGGGAGTTCCTGCGCTGGGTGGACAGCGCACTTCGCTGGCGGCACAGGATCGCTGCGCTCACCGCACCAGCGGTTGCGCGCCGTGCACAGCGACGGGGTCAGGCTTCCCGACGGAGGGCGCGGCCCCGGAACTCCGTGGGTGTGCAGCCCTCGGTCAGCCGGAAGTGCCGGCTGAACGCCGACGCGTTGTGCCAGCCGTGGGCGGCGGCCACGCGGGCGATCGACAGCCCCGCCATGCGGGGGTCGGCGAGATCGCTGCGCACGCCGGCCAGGCGGAGGTCGCGGATGTGCTCGCCCACCGTGCGGCCGGTCGTCGCGAAGATCTGGTGCAGCCGCCGCACCGAGACGTTCACGGCGTGGGCAACCCGCTCCGGCGCAAGGGACGGATCGCGCAGGTGCGCCTCGATGAACGAGAGCGCGGAGTCCAGCAGCATCCGCTGGGGGTCCCGGACGGTCCACTGCTGGCCGAGTTCGGAGCGGACCAGCGTGCCGACGAGATCAGCGGCGTTCTCGCAGAGGGCAGCGGCCGAGCCGTCGGCCTCGAGCTCGTCGGAGCGTTCGGCTACGTCCCGCAAGAAGCGCGCGACCACACCTGCCACCCCCGTGTCGCCGTGGATCCGCACCGCTGTCAGCGACGAGATCTCACGGTCCGAGCGTCGCACCTTCTCCTTGGGGAGCAGGAACACCTGCCAGTGGAAGCGCGCGTCCATGATCAGGGAGAAGGGGCGGGAGCTGTCGTAGAGCACGATGTCCCCGGCGCCCATGACGGCTTCGCGGCCGTCCTGGACGAGGAGCGAGCTGCCGGTCACCTGCATCCCCACCTGCAGGGTGCCGGGGTCTCCCGTCCGGATCTCCCGCTCGCCACGGACGTAGACGTGCTCACCGCCGACGACCTGGCGGACCTGGAGGGCACCGAGGCCCGTCGACCGCATGGCAGTGCCCGCCAGCTGTTCCGCGCCGCGAGGGTCGATCTGCACCGGGACGATCTGGTCGCAGACGGTCTGCGTCCAGTACTCGAGCCGTTCGCCGGCCGACGCCTCACGGGTGTCGAAGGTCCTGCTCATCGGACCGCACCTCTCTGTGCGTCCACTTCGGCCGGAACCGGGTGGAAACCCGCGAGCAGGATGTTCTACGCCCAGCGCTCCACCGTCAAGGTTCGGTGTAGTCAGTCGAGAGGCTGGATCCCGGCCGCGTGGCGACGGGCCAGCTGCCGGTAGACCGCCGGGTTGCCGTCGACCCACCCGGCGGCGCCGGCCGACAGCGGGCCCCGGACACGGGCCGGCGCGCCGAGGGCGAGAACCTCGTCGGGGATCTCCGCTCCCGGAGGGACGACGCTGCCGGCCCCGATGAGGGCACGACGCCCGATGCGCGCACCGTCCTGGACGGTGGAGCCGTTCCCGATCAGCGCCTCGGCGCCCACCACCGCGCCGTGGACGACGCACATGTGCCCGACGGTGGCGCCGTGCCCGATCTCGGTCTCGGGGTCAGCGCCGCCGTGCAGCACCGAGTTGTCCTGCACGTTGGCCCCGGCGCGGACGACGATGCGACCGAAGTCGGCCCGCAGCACCACGCCGTACCAGACCGATGCGCCTGCCTCGACGACGACGTCGCCGATCAGCGTCGCCGTCGGGGCGACCCACGCCTCGGCGTGTACCTGCGGGGAACGGCCTTCGAACGAGAACAGCGGCATGCGCCGCAGCCTAGGGAGCCCGCCCCGCACCTCTCCGCCGGAGTAGACCGCCCGTACGTTGGGCACGTGAGCGATCGGTGGTTCGAGGACTACGTCGTCGGGGCGATGGCCGGGCACGGGTCGGTCCGTGTGGAGGAGGCGGAGCTGGTCGACTTCGGCCGCCGCTTCGACCCCCAGCCGTTCCACGTCGACCGTGAAGCCGCGGCCCAGGGTCCGTACGGGGGGCTCATCGCGAGTGGCTGGCACACCTGCGCGCTGATGATGCGGTTGTTCGCGCAGGAGTACCTATCCCCCGTCTCCAGCCTGGGCTCGCCCGGTGTGGACGAGCTCCGGTGGCTCCGTCCGGTACGACCTGGGGACGCGCTCGCCCTGCGCACGACGGTCGAGGAGGCACGACTGTCCCGCAGCAAGCCCGACCGCGGCCTCGTGCGCACCCGCGTCGAACTGGTCGACGCCGCCGGCGACGTCGTCCTGCGGATGGTCGCGATGAACCTGATCCGGACGCGCCCGGCCGCCTGAGCCCGGTCAGCGGTACGGGGAGAAGTCCGGCGGCCGCTTCTCGGCGAACGCCCGGGCGCCCTCCATGCCCTCCTCGCTGGTGGCGTAGTGCGCCAGTCCGTCGAAGGCCAGGTGCGAGATGCCGCTCAGGTGGTCGGTGTCGGCGTTGAACGAGTGCTTGAGGAACTTGATCGCCGTCGGCGAGTAGGACCCGATCTTGAGCGCCCAGGCCCGCGCCGTCTCGAGGAGCTGCTCCTTGGGCACGACCTCGTTGACCAGCCCCCAGCGCTCGGCGGTGGCCGCGTCGTACCGGTCGAGCAGGAACCAGATCTGGCGCGCCCGCTTCTCCCCTACGACCCGCGCCAGGTAGGCCGAGCCGAACCCGGCGTCGAAGGATCCGACCCGCGGCCCCGCCTGGGCGAAGGTGGCGTTCTCCGCCGCGACCGTGAGATCGCACAGGACGTGCAGGACGTGGCCGCCACCGATCGCGATGCCGTTCACGGCGGCGATCACCGGCTTGGGGATGTCGCGGATGATCCGGTGCAGCCGCTCGATCTCGAAGGTGCCCCACTCGGTCTCGCCGTAGCCGCCGGTCTCGGCCCGCTCCTTCACGTCACCGCCGGTGCAGAACGCCCGCTCGCCGGTGGCCGTGAGGATAACCGCGGCGACGCGACGATCGGCCCACGCGTGCTTGAACGCGGAGATCAGCTCGTCGACCGTCCGGCCGCGGAACGAGTTCATCCGGTCCTGCCGGTCGATGGTGATGACCGCGTGGTTGTCCTCCTCGACCTCGTACCGGATGTCGGTGAACTCCTCGAGCTTCATCTGCGCGCCCTTCTCGTC
>Ga0190268_10000054_pt1 | contig 26716 bp, 20 predicted proteins | sample Popmic249T_FD_133750 | JGI IMG/M metagenome (GOLD analysis project Ga0190268, IMG submission 133750) | Populus adjacent soil microbial communities from riparian zone of Blue River, Arizona, USA - 249 T | ecosystem: Environmental > Terrestrial > Soil > Riparian zone | place: USA: Arizona... | reverse complement strand
CCGGCCGCATCGGGCAGCCTGGCGCAGCTGTTCGCGGCGAACCCGGACCTCGACGACCCGCCGCCGCTGGTGGTGTTCGACCTGCGCTCGGTACCCGCGCGGGCGCGGCCGGCGGTGATGGCGTGCGTCCTGGCGTGGACGTGGGACCGCGCGACCACCGGTGCGGTCGCGACGCCGCGGCTGCTGGTGGTGGACGAGGCGCACCTGCTGCTCGACGACCCGGCCGCTGCGGACCTGCTCGCGCAGTTCGCCCGCCGGGCGCGGAAGTACCACCTCGGCGTCGACGTCGTGACCCAGCGGCTCGCAGACTTCCTCGGCAACCCCGCCGGGCAGGCCGTGCTGGCGAACACGGCGACGAAGCTGCTGCTCGGCTGCGAGGACCACGACCGGGCCGCGGTCGCCGCCGGCCTCGGGCTCACCGACGCGGAGGCGGCGCTCTTGCGCGCCGGGCGCCGCGGTCACGGAGTGCTGATCACGCCCACGCTGCGCGCGGCCGTCCAGGTGGTCGCCCACCCAGCCGAGCACGAACTCGCCTCAGCTGGGCCGAGGTCACGATGAAGCGCCTCCTCGCCCTCGTGCTCGGATCGGTACTCGGGCTGCCGTTGCTCGCGCTGATGGCCGTCGGCGCGGCGACGTCGATCCCATCGGCCGCCGTTGCCGGAGATGACTCGGCGCAAGTCGCGGCCGCACCGCAGGCGTTCCGGGCGTTCTTCGCCGAGGCGGCGCGGCGGTTCGTGCTGCCGCCCGCGCTGCTCGTCGCGGTCGCGGACATCGAGTCGGGCTTCGACCCGAACGCGGTCGGTGACCCGATCCCCGGCGGACCCGCCGAAGGAATGATGCAGTTCCTCCCCGGCTCGTGGATGCGGTTCAACGTCGTGCCCGGCGCGACGCCCTACGACCCGCGCGCCGCCGTGCTTGCCGCAGCGAACCACCTGCTCGCCAGCGGGCGGCTCGACGGCGGCGGTTGGGACGCCGCCCAGGCGCTGACCGGCTACGGCCACTCCACCGCCTACGCAGCGACAGTGGTGGCGAAGGCGGCGGAGTACCGCTACCACTACAGCCCAACCGCGCCGCCACTCGACGCGACCCGCTACACGTTCCCGATGACCCCGCCCGGCGACTACGTGAACGGCCACCACGACTACCCGGCGAACGACATCTTCACGTCCATCGGCACACCGGTCGTGGCGTGCGTCCGCGCCGAGGTGCTGCGCACCTCACCGGTAGAGACCGGCAAGGGCGGCATCACCGTGACCCTTCGCGGTGAGGACGGCTGGCGCTACTACTACGCGCACCTCTCGGTCCTCGACCCCGCGATCCGACCCGGTGTCGTCGTCGAGGCGGGCACTCCTCTCGGGCTGTCCGGCAACACGGGCAACGCCCGGAGGACCGAGCCGCACCTGCACTTCGGCATCAGCCACACCGGCTCGGTGGCCGGCGAGATCAACCCATACCCGTATCTCCGACTGTGGGAGGACGACCATGCGCCGATCACCTGAGCCCCGCACGTGGCTGCACGTCGTCGTGCCGCGCGACAACCACTCGGCGCCGTTCACCGCCGAGCAGCTCTACGCCGCCCTGCACGCCGCCACCGGCCGTGGGCAGTGGACCGAAGTTGCGCTGGTCGGCGCGGCCCGGCACGTCGGCATCTATCTCTGCGCGGAACGCTCGCGGGTCGCGCCGATCCGCGCGCTTGTCCGCGCGACGTACCCGGACGCCGACGTGGTGCTGGAAGCGCCGCCGCTGCCGGACCAGCCGGTCGCGGTCACCGGAGCGCGGTGGCGCCTGCGCGAGCACGCGGCGTTCCCGGTCAAGACGGTGCGCGAGTTCGAAAACAGCGAGCCGATGGCCATGACCCTCGGCGCGCTCGCCGAGGCCACTGGCGACGGCGAGTGCGGCATCGTGCACCTCGCGCTCGCCCCGGCGCCGGCCCGGTTCCATCGCGACGCCAAGGCGCTCGCACTGGCCCTGGCACGAGGGGAGGTTCCGCAGCCGCTGTGGGCAAAGGCGCTGAACGTCCCGCTGGACATCGTCGAGACCGTCGTCACGTCGCTGCTCTCGACGCCGACCGACGTGCCGCCCGCGCCACCGCCGGTGGTGCACGCCGATCTGGACGCGCAGCTGAAGTGGGTCAACGGCAAGGCCGCGCAGGCGGCGTTCACCGTGACCATCCGGACGGCGTGGGGCGCACCCTCGCCGGTGCGCGCCGCCGAGGGGCACGCCGCGCTGGTCGCCGCGCTCGGCCAGTTCGCGGTCCCGGGGCAGAACGCGTTGGAGCCGGCGCAGCGCCTCACCCTCGCGGACTGGCCGGAGCTGCGGGCCGGGAACCTCGCGCGGCGGGAGCGGGTCGTGCTCGGTACCGCGGAGCTGGCCGGGCTCTGCCACCTGCCCGGCCCCGACCTGGTCGTGCCACACCTGGCCCGGACCGGAGCCCGTCGCCGAGAGCAGCGCCACCGGATCGCGGACGACGCGCTGGTCCTCGCGGAGACGACGCACCGCGACCGTCGCGAGCCCGTCGGCGTCCGTGTGCGCGACCTGATGACGCACGCGTACGTCGTCGGCCCGTCCGGCACCGGTAAGACGACGATGCTGGTGCGGCTCGTCCTCGAGCTCGCCGCACAGCGCACCGCGGCCGTCGTGCTCGACCCGCACGGCGACCTCACCCGGCACGTCCTCGCTGGGCTGCCGGACGACGTCGCCGACCGGGTGCGGCTGTTCGACATCACCGACCCCGCGTCGCTGCCGACGATCAACCCGCTCTGGCTGCCGCCGCAGCCGAACGCCAGCGCCGCCGCGGTCGCACGGGCCGTCCGCAGCGCCGCCGTCACCGCCGTCTTCGCGGACCTGTGGCGGCTCGACAAGGCCAGCGCGCCGAATCTCATGCACTTCCTCGAGGCCGCGCTCGCGGCTCTCGTCGCGACCGGCGACGGCTGCCTTGCGGACCTGCCGCGGTTCCTCACCGACGGCACGTTCCGTACCGACGTCGTGGCCCGGGCGAACGATGCGCGCATCGACGCGCGGTGGCGGGAGTTCGCCGCCCTCGCGCCGGACGACCGCTCCCGCACGGTGCGGGCGATCCTCAACAAGGCCGCCGACTTCGACCGCAACCCCATCCTCGCCACCATCTTCGGCGACCCCGGCCCCGGCCTGCGGCTCGACGACGTCATGGACCACAGCGGACTGCTGCTCGTGAACCTGCCGCGGGGGCTCGTGCCCGAGGGCACGGTCGAGCTGGTGGGGTCGCTGCTCGTCACCCAGCTCTACCAGGCCGCGCTCGCCCGCGAGGCCCGCCCACCGGACGAACGGCCGCCGGTGGTCGCGGTGATCGACGAGTTCCAGGAGTTCGCGCTGTCGACGTTCGCGAAGGTCGTCACCGCGACGCGGAAGTACGGACTCGGGCTCGTCGTGGCGAACCAGAACCTCTCCCGGCTGCACACGGTCGGCCCGGACGTCCTCTCCACGCTGCTCGCGAACGTCGGGACGCTCATCGCGTTCCGTACGGGCAGCGCGGATGCCGAGTACCTCGCGCCGCTGTTCGACCCGTTCGACGCCGCGGACCTGCGTGCTCAGGCGGCGCACGAGTGCTACTGGCGGCTCACCCTCGACGGCACGCCGCAGCCCGTCGTGTCGGCAAGGTCGCTGCCGCCCGCGACCCCGGCCCGCGCCGGTGTCGAGCTCGACCGCTTCGCCGGGGCGGTGCGCATCGCGGGACGACCGCTCGTGCTCAGCCAGCACGCACCGATCGAGGACGTGTTCCAGTGACCCAGCCCGCGACGGTGCTCATGCCCCGCGACCACGAGCTCGTCCGCTGCGCCTGGTCCCTCGGGTGGGCGACCTCCGCCGTCCTCACCGAGGTCGTGGCACCGCAGACCGCCGTCCGGTTCGTCACCAGGCGTCTCCGCAAGCTGACCGCAGCCGGCTACCTCCGCCGGCGTCGGGTCATCGGCGGCAGCGGACACCTCTGGCTCTACGGCGCGGGACGGAACGCACCGACGCTCGATCCTGGGTACCGCGACGCCTGGCGTCCATCCGACGCGCAGGTCCTCCACACCCTCGCCGTGGGCGAGACGCTCGCCGCGCTCCTGACCCCGGGGCGGCTCGGCGCTCTCGCCGTCACGTCCTGGCGCGGCGAGGCCGCGTTGCGGACCTGGCACCGTCCGGGCGAGCCGGTCGCCGACCTGCACGTCGAGTGGTCGGCGCCGGGCGGCGAGGTCGGTGGGTGGTACGTCGAGGTCGACCGGGGCAACGAGGCCCGGAACGCGTGGCGACGCAAGCTCGTCCGCTACGTGCACACGCGCGGACGCGTCATGCTCGTCGTGACGACGAGCGACGCCCGCGCGCGCAACCTCGCGCTGCTCGCCCGTGAGCTCGGCGTGCCCGCGCTGACGACCGACACCGCGGCCCTGCGCATCGATGCCGTCCTGCGGGTCTACGACTCGATCAAGGGCGTGCGCAGGGCGGTGGACGAGTAGCCGTGCGGTACGCGCGGGAGCCGCGGGCCGCGCATCCTGCGGGGCCGCCCCCCACGCGTCAAGACCGCTGCGCGCCGCTGCGCGGCCGGCCTTCGGCCGGGTCTTGACCCGCGGGCCCCTGCGGCCCCTCCGGACAGGAAGAGCGGGCAGGCAGGAACGGCCTGCCCGCTGGGCGCGCGGCCCGCGGCGAGGGGCGCGTTCTGGGCTCACCTTGCACGGTCACCCTGTGGAAAAGCGGGGGAGTCCGCACCGTTCTCCACAGATTTCAACGAGGCCTTGCGAGTGGATCGTGCATCTGCATCATATAAACCATGGTATCACTCAGGTCAGCGGGACTCGTCGAGCCCGGCGATGAGGTCGCACGGGGCTACATCGACGGCGCGTGCAAGCCGCAGAACGACCGCGAGCGTTGGGTTCCGGAGGCCGCGCTCGATCTGCGAAACGTAGACGAGGCTCACCTGGGCTCGCTCGGCAACATCGGACTGAGTCAGCCGTTGGCCTTGCCTCAGTTTCCGCAGCCGCGCCCCGAAGGCGCGGCCGATCCGTGCATCCCCGTCGTCGGCCACGCCCAAATCGTACGGACGCGATCACCCGAACACCTCAACGGCGCCGGCGCACCCGCGCAGGCGGCGCACTCACCCACGGGAGGACACATGGCTCAGACGATCACGGACACCGGCGGTACCTATCTCGTACTGAGGGTCGCCGCCGCGCCGGACTTCGGAGAGGGCGGTACGGACGACGCGCGGTGGTGCGCGCACATCTGTGACCCCGCCAGTCCGCTCGCGGGCATCTACGCGTTCGGCGCGTCGCTGTCGGAGGTGCGGGACGCGGTGGCGGTGCTGGCGTGGGCGGCGGTGACGGCGGGGGAGCTGGCGTCGTTTGGCTACACGACCGAGAACCTGGCCGGCATTCACCTGGCCCTGACCACGACGACGCCCTACGAGGCCGGGTGGCTCGCGATCGCAGTCGCGAACCACGCGGCGTAGGGGGCTGCTCATGAGCGCGGTGAACGAGCGAGGTCAGGAAGCTGACGACGAGGTGCGCCGGACGTCGCCGGGCGATCAGCTCAGCGCCTGGGTGAAGCGGGCCGCATGCGCAGGCCGTCCAGCGATGTTCGACGACCAGGAGCGGGCGCACGAAGCGCTGCGGCTGTGCTCGCGCTGCCCTGTCCTCGTCGAGTGCCGGCTATGGGCACTGCTCAACGCGGTGCACGGCGTGGCTGGCGGCATGACCGAGGGCGCGCGGACGGCCTGGCGGGAGAGCGTCGGGTTCGACGAGCCGGAGGTAACCATCGCCGACTTCCTGCCGCTCGCCGTAGCGGGCGCGGACCAAGGGTGGGGCCTGGGCCGGTCCAAGGTGATCCTGCGGGCGGTCGCGGAGCGCACCGCGAACGGTCAGACGGCCGGGGAGATCGCGGACGAGCTCGGGGTCACGCGGCGCACGATCGAACGGCTCAAGAAGTCCGCCGGCGTCCGCGCCATCGCGTAGACGCGATAGGGCTCAACCCCCGTTTCGCGAGCGGCGCAGTCGTGCGACTCTCGATGGACAAAGCGGGGCGAACGGACGATGCCCCGGCCGCTCAGGCCCCGCACCGCGAGGTGTGCGATGCGCGTGCTGGTGGTCGACGACGAGCGATCGGTGCTGAGCTTCGTCGGGCCGCTGCTCGAGCGCGAAGGCTTCACCACGACGCTCGTCGACAGCGGCACCGCGGCGGTGGCCAGCGTCCTCGACAGCCGCCCCGACCTCGTCCTCCTGGACGTGAACCTGCCGGACCTGTCTGGGCTCGAGGTGTGTCGGGCGATCCGCCGCCAGCCCGGCTACATCCCGGTGATCCTGCTGACCGGACTCGACTCACGTGAGGACGAGCTCGCCGGCTTCGCGGCGATGGCCGACGAGTACGTCACGAAGCCGTTCATCCCGGAGGCGCTCGTCGCCCGGGTCCGCGCGCTGTTGCGGGTCCAGGGGAGCGGGCAGCGGCGCGCCGTCCGGCTCGGCGACGTCGAGGTCGACCTCGGCGCGCGCGACGCGCGCCGGGACGGCGAGACGTTGCCGTTGGCGCCGAAGGAGTTCGACCTCCTCGCGTTCCTCATCGAGCATCCGAACCAGGGTGTTCGGTCGCCGTCAGCTGCTCAACAGCGTGTGGGGCGTCGACTACGACGGCGATCCGCACACCGTCGCCGTGCGCATGTCGAACCTGCGCGCGGCGATCGAGAAGAACCCGAACCGCCCCGAGTACCTGCTGACGCGCAACGGAGTCGGGTACTTCCTGCGGCTCGCGGACGGTGCGCCATGACGTGGCGATGGCTTGCGGCCACGCTCTGGGTAGCGAGCCTCGGCGCGCTCGCCGGGTGGTGGCTGCTGACACGCCGGCGCGTCGACACCTGGCGGCTGCTCCCGGTCCCGGCCGCGCTGCTCGACGCGCGCGGCGCCGTTCGCGCGCGGACTGGTCCACCTGGCGGCCCGGACCTTGGCGCCGCGACGGGGGTGCCCGCGCCGGGTCAGGTGGTGCGTGGCGCGACCGCGGACGGGACGCCGCTCGCGGTCTCCGGCTTCCGCGGCGGCGCGCTCGCCGTCGCGCTGCCGCGTGACCCAATCGCCGACCGCCGCGATGCGATGCTCGCCGAGCTCGCACCGCGGCTCGCGCACGACGTCTACACCCCGCTCACCGCCGTCATCGGCCACCTCGACCTCATCGCTCACGAGCCGATCAGCGACGCCGCGCGGCAGTCCGTCAAGGTGTGCCAGCACGAGATCGAGCGCATCGCCACGATGAGCCGCGACCTGCTCGCGCTCACCGCGCTACGCGGCGGCACCGCGACCCGCAGCCGCGCCTACGCCGAGGCGCTCGCCGAGGAAGCGGCCGCCGGTGTGCTGCCGCTCGCGGACGAGCTCGGCGCGACCGTGACGTGCGAGGCGCCCGCCGAGGCGGTGATCGTCGAGGTCGCCGAAGGCGACGTCATCCGCGCGCTACGCAACCTGCTGCTCAACGCGCTCCGGCACGGCCTCGGCGACGCACGTCGCGTCACATTGCGCGTGACCGCAGCTGAGGACGGCGTCACGTTCGCCGTCGCCGACTCGGGGCGGGGCATCCCGCCGGACGAGCTCGACGCGCTGTGCCAGCCGATGGTCCGCGGCGACGGTGTGACCGGACCCGGCAGCGGTCTCGGGCTCGCCATCGTCGCCGAGGTGCTTCGCGCGCACGGCAGCCGCCTGGAGGTCACGTCGGACGCGGACGGCGCGACGTTCGCGTTCACGCTGCCGCGGGTGAACCGATGACACCGTTGCCACGGCCTGTGCGACCCCCTGCGCGGATGCTGGCGGTTGCCGCGAGCGTGGTGACGCTGTCCGGTGCCAGCGTGGTGGGCGTGCCGGACGCGTTGCGCTCAGACGGCTTGACCGCGCGCACGATCGCCAGGCTGCTCGTGGCAGCCGCTCCCGACGACGCGACCGACATACGCGTCAACAACGTGTATGGCTCCGCGCACCAAGGGACGTGGCAGTTCATCGCGCACCTGACGTGGCGCGGCACAGATGGCTCGGTCCACGGTGGGGCAACCGAGCTGCCGCAGAACGGCGGGCAGCCACCCATCCCGTCGGAGCTGAGCCAGGACCGGCTCGATCAGGAGCACAGCATCGGGTGGACCGTCTCGCGCGTACGGAGCGCGCTCCGCGGCGTCGAGATAGGCGATGCGGACCTGGCGATGCTCGAGCTCGCGATCGTGCCGGACAAGGTCGCGACGGTCGTCGTGTGCGCTGCCGACGACGTCGGTGTTGCGGCGATGTGTACCGAGCGCGACCACCGTGGCCGCGTCACACGACGGTTCGCGGAACACCTCGTCGACGTGCCCGGCTGGGACGCGATCAGCGTCCAGCGCGAGTCCGCACGAATCACCACGCCGTTCTGAGACGACGATGCGGAGCGAGCGGCGGTGGCGACGGCGAGCCGGAGGGTTCGCGATCCTCGCGCTCCTGCTTCTCGCGGGCGCCGTCCGGACGTCCGTCGGCAGCACGACTCAGCCGCGACCCGCGGAACCCGAACAGACGTTCCCCGAGACCGACGCGGCGTTCCCGTCGGACACCGCCTCCGATGTCGTGTCCTACGCCGACCACGTCGCACTCGTCACCGCGGTCGCCGAGGCCGAGGAACCGCAGACCGCAGCGCCGACGCCGACCGGCTCAAGCCTGCCGGCCATCCCGCGGCGGGTCACGTTCCGGATCGATCAACTGCTGTGGAGCCGGCCGGATGGTCCAGGCGCACCGGTCACCGCTAGGTGGTGCGGCTGGGTCATCACGGCTGGCAAGCGAACGCCGTGCGCTACGACGGGAACGCCGTGGGTGTTCGTCGGCGGGCAATACGTCATGCCGATCGCGATGGACCGGGGAGCGTTGGCGCCGATCCAACCGTTCGCGGTGTTTCGCTTCAACGACGGCGCGGTGACGCTCGAGGAGCAGCACACTCCGCTGGCGCGGCAGCTCACGAACGCGTCGCTCGACGGCGTAGCGGGGGTGTTCGCGAACGCGGTCCCCGACCCGGTCGCGGTCCGGTACGGACATCTGCGCCCTCGGGCACGGCTCGCTGCGGTGATGGCGGCGAGGCTGTCTGAACCGTCTCCCGACAGCGACCTGACGAGCGGGCGCCGGCAGTAGCGGCGCCCTACCTAGGTGCTCGTCGTCTGCTCGCCCGGTACGGGTCGTCCGTTCGGCGACACACCAGTTCAAGCGCCGCGTCCTGCGTCAGCTCTTCGGCCTGCCCCGCCTCGGCCTCGCTCTGGGATTTGCGGAGGCGGCGCATCAGCGGGCTGTCGGAGAGGACCTCCAGCGTCTCCTCAAGGCCGTCTAGCTCCTCGATGCTGAGGACCACGGCTGCGGGCCTGCCGCGCTTCGTTATGACGACGCGTCCGTGGCCGCGTTCGACCCGATCGACGACCTCCGACAAACGGTTCGTTACGTCCTCGATCGGGACGTGCTCGGAAGACGAGCTCATGACCGCAAGTATGAACAAGGCCTCAAGTCGCCGCCTCGAACCGAGAACGACGCACGCTGGATGTGACACACGTCCTTGCGCGCTATCCCAAGGCAAGGCGAATGCCACGGCGGGGCAACGGGGCGGGAGGAGACCAACACCGATCCAGGTTGCCTTTGGCGGGTGTGCTGCACATCTCCGGTTCAGCCCGCGCGCTCACCGCGATCGAGCTACAGCAGATCGTCGAGCGACTATCGGGGTCAGCGCGACGAAGTAGGTGCATGACCTGGCAGCCGGGAGTGGTCAGTCGCCGTCTCTATGGAGATCAGCGGGTGCATCGTCCCACGGGACGATCACGACACTCGATCGATCCTCACGATGGGCATCTGTTGCGTCTGATAGGTCGGACAGCGCTTCGATGTCGTCCAGGTCGCCCGGCATGCGGCGGGTCGAAGATGCTCCGCGCACCTGGTGATAACCCGCGCTGTCGACGTCGGTTAGTGCGTTGTAAACCGCGTACGCGACCTCCTTGGTGCCCTTAACGGAGAAGACGCCACTCGCGGTGAAGTTGCCCGCGATCCCGACCCAGTGCGAATCCTTGGTCCAATCCACCGCCCGCAGGTCCTCGAGCAGGTCCTCCTGCATCTGTCGACGCTCATCCGCGGGTAGAGGAAGCAGCTGATGGCCCATGGCGCCGACAGCGGCAAGAACTGACCCGGTACCCGTGAGATAGGTGTCGCGATCCTGGATCTGGTCAAGGAACTCCTCGAAGAACGCGCCGATCCACTCGGTGGCGACGAGAGCGAGCTCTCGAAGGTCCAAGCCCTCGCTCGGAACCGGGCGGGCACCGTACTGGACTCCGCTGATGCCCTTCGCGATGTCGACGACCATCTGCCGAAGGCTCTGAAGCGTGACGAGCTTGGTCGTCTTTCGTGGCAGTTGGCGCGACATCTTCTCGACCCTGCCAGCGAGCACCTCCAGGTTCGCCTCGACGTCGCTCACGATCTGCATGATGGGGTCTTGCGTGTCCATAGCGAGCCCCAGGCTCGTGTTCGGCCGGACCGCAAGGATGTTGAGGTCGTGGAAGTACTGCCGGGCCGTCCGCGTCGGCACCCCGTGGTGGATCACGGCGCTGAGGGGGAACTGCTGGTGCTTGCTCCTCGTCTCGCTGCCGATCGTGCTCGCACGGCCCAAGGTGTGATGCGCCGCGAGCTGCGTCTCACCGTCGATCGCGAGCAGGTGCTCGCCGTTTGGCACGAGCGCGTACGTGGTCACTCCGACCGACACGATTTCCAGGCGCTGCATGGACCACAGGTGCATCGGCGGAAGGACGCCGGGCGCCCTGCCGGTGACGAGCTCCTCGATGTACCGGACGTATCGCGGCACGTTCGACTTCTTGTTGCCGGCGAGCGCGCGCTGGATCAACTCGTGGATGGACCGCTCCTCCTCGATACCGGGCTCGTCGCTGCCACGCTTGCTGCCGGGCTGCAACACCTCCGGGTCGCGCGTGATCGTGCGCAGCTGCTGGAACGTCGTGGCCGCGATGAAGCACTGGTCGTTGAGGACGATGCCCTTGACGTAGGCACCAGCGGAGAGGTCTAGGTCGGTCGTCACGCCCATCGGGTCTGACTCCTCAGTCGAGGTCGATGCCGGTCCGAGAGGCCGGGCCGACCGCGCGAACGCGGCCGGCCCGGTTCCTGCTACGCCGCGGAGGCGGCACCTTCGTTGCCGGACCCGCTGGCCAGCGCCGCGCTCGCCTCCGACAACAGCCGCTGGAGGCTCGTGTGCAGCCACGCGCAGTCCCCGTCGATCTTGTCGGCGCCCTTGCGGATGTTGCCCGCCGCCTTCTGCACCTCGGCCAAGCGCTCCAGACACCCGACCGCCTCCGAGAGCTTCTCCTCCGCGGTCTTGAGGTGCTCGCCGCCGCTCCGCGCCATGGTCACCGTGGCCTGCGCGCGGAGCAGAAGGACAACGGCACGGAGCAGAGCAGGGTCGTCGACCGCGGGGTCGTGCACGACCACGATGCGGCGCGGGCCGAAGATCCGCAGCCGCTCGCCGCAGGCGAGCTGCTCGATGGTTCTGACGATGCCGAGGCTGGCAACTGCGTCGCGGTTGCGCTCGGCCTCGTCGAGGTAGTCCGTCCACTGCCGCCGCGCAGTATCGGAGTCGGTCATCTCGACGACGATCCGGCCCGCGCCCGAGCCGGTCGTGTTCGGCACGATCAACATCCCGTCGCCCTTGCGGCACCGCGGAACGAGCCCGGTCGTGGTCGACGTGTCGATGTACTCGTCCCCGTAGATGCCTGCCAGCGTCTGGAGCTGCTGGTGGACAGCATTGGCGTACGCCGTGCCCTTCAGGGGACTCACGGCCGTGACGGCCGCCGTCGCGCTGGTCGTGGCAGTGGCCGCGTTGACCACCGCCGTCAGCTTGTCGAGGCTCTCCTCGATCGCCCGCTGGCCGACTTGGACGCTGTTGCTCAGGGCTTCGTGCTGCTCTCCGATCCGCTTCGTGAACTCGGCGAGCGGGGACGTCGGGTCCCGGGGGTCGAGCTGGCGAGCCGCTTTCGCGAACAGGTCGTCCGTGCGCGTGTTGATGCGCTCGTCGAGCTGCGAGCTGAAGTTCTGGAGCAGCACGGCGAGCTTGGCGCCGAGGACGGGGTCGTCTCCGCCGACGAGACGCTGCATTTCCTGGACGAGAAGCGCGCGCGCCCGCTCCACGTGGTCGGCCAGCTCCTCGCGCGCAACCTTGCCCGCGGCGAGCAGGTTGCGCTGGACCTCGGCGGTCGCGATGGCCATCGCGGTCGTGGCCTGCGTGGCCGCGGTCGTGGCGGTGGCCGCCGCCTGCTCCGAGACCCGGGTCGCGCGGTCGCCGAGTTCGCTGATCAGGCTGTCGAGGTGTCGTGTCTCCTGCACGCCGCCAGCGGCCCGGATGGCCGCAGCACCGGTCACGATCGCCTGCCGGCAGAACGGGCTGAGGTCGGCCTGCGCAAGGGCGGCGTCCTCGGCCGCCGGGCCGCGTTGGCCGTCGGCCCAGTGCCGGATCTCGTTGAGCACGATCGGGTCGTCGATCTCCAGGTGGCTGACGACCATGACCCGGCGCGCGACGTCGTACGTGGCGCCGGTGGTGATGCTCGAAGCGTCGTGTGTCACGACGGCTCCTTCCGTTGGTGCGGTGCACCGAAACGGCCCGGCGACGTACACTCGTGTTGCTACACAGCGATCGCCCGCCGCCGAGCGGTGAGTGGTCCGACTGGGCCGGCTCGAGTTGCCACTCGGGCCGGCTTTGTCGTTCTGGACGCGCCGAGTGAACTCCTCTAGCCCCTCGACGTCAAGTCACCCCGCCTCGAACGTGGAATGACGGCCATTGGCAATCTCGGGGCACCCCTCAGTTTGCCTGGAGGACCTGGTGCGCGAGTTGGCGCACCACGCGCTCCGTAGCGCTCTGTGGGGGTTCGTGCTCCCACACCGTCATCAGGGTCCACCCGGCCTCGCGCAGGCGGCGTGCGGTGTCCAGGTCGCGCTCGCGGTTCGCCCTCAACTTCGTCGTCCAGTACGCGTAGTTGGCCTTCGCCGTCGTGGCGTGGTCAGGGCAGGAGTGCCAGAAGCAGCCGTGCACGAGAACTACGAGCCTTGCCGTGGGAAAGACGATGTCCATCCGTCGGCGAGGTATCCCCGGGAGGGCAACGTCGACGCGGTACCGCAGCCCGCGTGCGTGCAGCGCGCGCCGGAGGGCGAGCTCCGGTGCGGTGTCCCTCCGCCTCGTCGCTTGCATCCTGCGCCGAACTCCGGGAGTCGATGCCGGAGGCCTCGCCTGCCGCGCGGGCAGCAGCTCGGTCGATGCCGCTTCACCAGGCCGCACCATGCGTGTCAGATCCCACCGAAGGTGAGGTCGTACGCCTGCGCGATGCGTCCGACCATGCGTGAGTACGAGTACACGTCGGTGGGCTTGGGTGCCGGGGACTCATTGATCAGCTCGACCCGGCTCCCGTCGTTGCGCATGGACACCACCAGTGCGCCGAGCGCGTCGAAGCCGTCGCTCGATGGACTCGTGCGTCGTTCGATCTCCATGACCTTCTGCATCGTCCGCGTCGCGGCATGAGGCGGATGTTCGTTCACTGTCGGATGCTGTGCGCTGAGGTCGTACTTGTTCAGGTCCGGACTGACGAAGGTCGGCGAGGCGTTGATCATGACGAAGCCGACGGCGAGCGCCTGTGGCGTGTCGTTGTGGACCGTCGCGTAACTGGAGGTGAGCTCATCGAACAGACGCGGCAGCGCCTTGATGTGGGCCGTCATGCATGCTTTCGCCTCGAGCGCCATCAAGACATTGCCCACGGTTCCTTCGACCAGGGGAGGAAGCTGCGCGAGCGTCGCGCGCTGCTCCGCCGAGAGTCTTACGCCCCACCGGACGGCCAAGTCGTCCATCGTCGCAGGCGGCCGCGGGAGCGGCGTCGGCCCTGGCCTGCCGATGACGAGGTCGAGATCCTTGGTGCGGTTCGTGCGGAAGTCACGCATCTCACGGTTGATTCCGAAGCGGATCTTGCCCGAGGCCGCGTGCACTGCGAGCTGCGTGGAGTGCTGCAGGACGTCGTAGAGGATCGCCCAGCAGGCGACCTTGGAGTGGCGGTCTGACCGCGAGTGGTACTGCCAAAGGTTCCCGTGCTTGTCGGGGATCGCCGGCTGCGAGAGCGTCCGCACGAGGATGTCCGGGCCGTCCACGCCTCTCCCTGTATGCCGTCGGAGTTGCAGCCTAAGCCGCTGGGGCCGGTCCGCGTTGCATGACGGCTAGGTGGCTGCGCACGTCGTCAAGGAACCCCTCCACGAACCGCAGGGTGCCCGCTTCGGCGCGACGAAGGAATCCTGCCGTCGCCCTCGCCGACAGCGGCTTCGGCTCTCTGAGGAACACCTCGAGGTGCTCGTACGGGAGTGCGACCGGCCAGGTCGTCAAATCCGCGCGACGAACGCGGCCGCCGTCGCTCCATGCTGCGACGGGCCACGCGTCACCGGGCCTGAGGGCGCGATCGTGCCCTGCGTCGTACTCACCCGGTTCAGCAAGACGCTCGCCAACCCAGGCCGCCATCGGAACGGGTACGGCGTTGCCGACGAGCTTCCAGCGATGCCCCACCCGAGCGCCAGGCACTTCACCCGCAGCGTTGGTCCAGCCTGCGGGGAATCCTTGAAGTCGTTCCACGTCAGCCAGGCCGGGTGTGACTACGCGGTACGCGTCGCTAGAGCCTGGACGTCGCCGAACGGCCGGCGGACTCGCGATCCCGATTGTGCTGCCGCCCTTGAGGGTCGGGACCGCGTTGATTGCCCATCCGAGCCCGCGCACCCCTTCGGTCCAGTAGAAGCCGCAATCGTGGAGATCCGCTTCTTCCGGGGCGGGAAGCTTCGGCGTCGTGTCATCGGCGAACAGCACCGTCCGCGGGTCCTCGGTTCGCGACGCAAGGAGCACGACCCGCAATCGCCGCTGCGGCAGCCCGAACGCGCGCGCGTCAACGACCCGATAGGCCCACCGATAGCCCATCTCCTCAAGCGCTTCGGTCAGATGCCTCATTGCGCGCCCGCGGTCCAGCTGGAGCATGAACGGGACGTTCTCAAGCAACAGCCACCGCGGGCCACCCCGCTTCCGCCGAACGAGACGAAGCGCCTCGTCGACGAGCCCCGAACGACTTCCAGCGATCCCCGCCGTGCGCCCCGCTTGTGACAGGTCTTGGCATGGGAATCCGCCCGCGACGACATCCACGCGAGGGAGGGAGCGCAAGGTCCGAATGTCAGCGTGACGCGGTACCTCGGGCATCCGATCCGCGAGCACCGCGAGGGCGCCCGGGTCCAACTCGCACAGTAGTTCAGCGTGATGACCCGAGCGAGCCAGACCCAATTCGATCCCTGCGATGCCGGCGAACAACCCTACGACGCTGTGTGTCACGCCACTCCCTCCGCGTCGCCGCGACCAACCCTACGAGCCAGGTGGTCGGCCTCGGGGGAGGCTCGCCCTGACTCAGTTATCGAACATGTGTTCGAACATACTACCGTCCGAGCGGGTGCAGGAAGCCGGGCTGGCGTGTCGGTCACAGTCGCCGGCCGTGGCGGGCAATTTGGCGGATCGCCTCCCGTACCTGCTGCGACTCGTCCAAACTCGGTGCCCTGACCTGAGCGCCGTACGGGGGAACCATGGACACAGCGAAGCTCGCAGATCGCTCCGCCACGTTCCCGCGAGAATCCACCGGCTCCGAAGACTCGGAGTTCACCGTCGTCCCGACGGATCACGTCGATAGCGTCGATGCGGTCGCAGGGTCGTCCATGCTTGGCGAGCCCGGCCAAATATCTGCCGATGAACGTCCTCGCGACGTGCAAGTGGCCAGATGCCTCGACGACCTCGTCGACGACTGGATCCGCGCCGGCGGTCGGCTCGCCTTCGACGACGTCAGCCGCACGACGACCCGGCGAGATTTCTCGGGAGCGCAAGTCGCCGAGCTCCTGTTGCACCTTCGTGCCCGGGGGATTGAGGTCTCCGGTCTCGGCGGCGACCGGATCCCCGGTGGCATTGCTTCGTCGAAGCCGAGCTCGGCATCGAGCTCCAGCGACGGTCTGGGTGCGTACCTCCGTGACATCGCGAGACACCCGCTCATCTTCGCGGAGGACGAGGTCCGCCTCGGAAGGCTCATCGAGACCGGTCGCATGGCTGACCAGGCTGTCGAGGAGGGCGTGGATGAGGCCGAGCGTGAGGGCCTCTTGCAGGCGAGCGCCGCAGGTCACGTTGCCTTCGACGAGATGGTCCGTGCCAACCTTCGCCTGGTCGTCGCGGTCGCTCGGCTGCGCAGATACGACGTGCCGGGACTCGAGCTCGTCGACCGCATCCAAGAGGGCAATCTGGGGCTGATCCGCGCCGTCGAGAAGTTCGACTACCGACTCGGCTACAAGTTCTCGACCTACGCGACCTGGTGGATCAGGCAGCACATCGAGCGCGCGATCGCCGACAAGAGCCGCCTGATCCGTCTTCCGGTGCACGTCCATGAGCAGGTCTGCCGTGATCGGCGGGTGGCACGTAACTTCGAGTCCGAGCTCGGGCGGTCGCCGACTCTTCGAGAGCTGGCGTCGCTGCTCGGTGACGACGAGGGCCGTGTCGCAGCCCGACGCGACTGGGCTCGGGGCGTGGCGAGTCTCGATGCTCCGATCTCCCACGAAGGTGATGTGACGTTCGGCGACCTCTTCGACGACCGGGAAGCCGAGGTCGAGGGTCTCGTCGATCCAAGCGTCGAGATGATCCGTTCCGCGATGGAACGCGACATCGATGCGGTACTCGCGAAGGTGTTGACTCCGCAGCAACGCGATGTCATCCGACGGCGTTTCGGTCTGGGGTCGGCGGAACCGCAGACCCTTGAGGAAATCGGGGCGGTCTACGGGGTCACGCGCGAACGGATTCGCCAGATCGAAGCCAAGGCGAAGGCGAGATTGGGGGCTGCGCGCGAAGCGAGGCCGCTCTACGAGTATCTCGTCGCCGCGACCGACGCCGACGTGGCTGTTCCCGCGGGCGGATGGCCGGCCACGGACGCCAAGAAGATGCGTGCGCCGCGCGATGCAGCGGTGCCCGATCAGAGGAGCGCCTGAGTGGGAGATCAGTCGTTCGACGAGGCGTGCGAGAGGTACGTCGCGTGGCTGGACCGCCGCGTTCTGGCGGCGGCTCGAGGCGACGAATTCGATCGCCTGGAGGTCCCCCCGGCCGAGACGCTGTGGCTTGGACGCCTCGCGAGCGAAGAGGACGTAAAGAACAACCCGCTGGGCGACCGTGCCGAGCGGCTCGACCCGTGTGCGATCGGCGTTCGCGTACGTCCCGCTTCCGATCCTCCGTGGGGACTTCACGTACGAGCGTCGGTCCGGGCGTGGAAGAAGGAGTCGCACCCCGCCGACGTCGACCGGTCACGGCCTTGGGTTCGCCTGGCGCCAGTCGAGGTCGATGTCGACATCGACGTGCCTGCCGGCGTTGGCGAAGTGGCTCGTGCGCGCGGTGAGTTCGAACGCCTCTTCGCGGAACTCGGTGTCGAGGGGCTGTCGGCCGAGATCCGTGTAGAGCGGGAAGAGTGGCATGGCGAACCAGAGCTCGTGATCCAACTCGTCAACACGAGTCCCGATCGCGCACCGAATCTCGGTGACACGCACCTCTACGAAGCGTCGCTCACCCTCTCCGGCATCGCCACGAAGCCGTTCCAGCTGGAGGCGCTCCCCGACAGCTTTCGCTACGACCGCGATGTGACTGCATTCGGCGTAAACGTCGGTGTGGCACCGACCGCCGACGGCGCGCTGAGCACGACGGACACCGTGGTCGTCGACACGACGCGGCCGCATTACTGGAACAGCCCAGCCGAGCCTCCCGACCTCACGTTCGAGCGTCTCTCGGAGGATCCCTTGCCAGAGCTGCGCCGACTCGTGTCGGCGCTGCGCGAGTACTACGACTCGCACTGGTCCGAGCCGGCGCTCGCGGATCGCGCAAGCGTCCGGTCATGGGACGACCCGCTGCGCGCCGAGGCGGCGCGCGCCGCGACCGAGGTTTCCGACGAGCTCGACCGTCTCGCGGGCGGCATCGGCTTGCTCGAGGAACATCCGGAGCTGCTGCGCGCGTTCCGCTTGATGAACTCGGCGATGCGACACGCTGCGCGCGATCGCGGGTACGACAGCTGGCGACCGTTCCAAGTGGGCTTCCTGCTCCAAGCGATGCGCTTCCTCATCGATGCGACCACCGACCCGGACGTCGTGGACACGGTCTGGTTCGCGACCGGCGGCGGCAAGACCGAGACCTACCTCGGCCTACTCGTTACGGCTGCGCTGCACGACAGACTGACGGGGAAGACCACGGGCGTCACCGCGTGGTCGCGGTTCCCGTTGCGGATGTTGTCCCTGCAGCAGACGCAACGGTTCGCGGACGCGATGGCGGGCGCCGAACTCGTCCGTCGTCAAGAAGAGCTACCGGGAGACCCCTTCAGCCTCGGGTTCTTCGTCGGGTCCACGGGCGGAACTCCGAACCGGATACTCAAGGACCCGAAGGACGACCAACCGAGTCCGGACGATCCGCACATGCCGGCGCGGTACCAAGTGTTGACGATCTGCCCGTTCTGCCGCGGCCGTTCCGTCTCCATGAGGTTCGATCGTCGGTCGTGGCGGTTGTCCCACGAGTGCTCCAACGCCGACTGTCCGTGGCCCGAACGCGATCTTCCGTTCTTCATCGTCGACGACGAGATCTACCGGTTCTTGCCGACGGTCGTGATCGGAACGCTCGACAAGGCCGCGAGTCTCGGCATGCAGGCGGCGATGCGTGGGCTCGTCGGACCTCCGTTGGGGCTGTGCAGTGAAGCGGGACACGGGTTCACGTACGCCCCCCGCGGCGCGTTCCCGCACGGGTGCCTCGTTCCGGACTGCCCAGGCACGACGGGCGGCCTCCCCATGAGCCGCGCTCGGTTCGCGCCCACGTTGCGGCTCCAGGACGAGCTGCATCTCCTGCGCGACAGCCTCGGCGCTGTCGACAGCCATTACGAGAGCTTGCTCGACCACCTTCAGCACGCGCTCGACGCGCCGCGCGCGAAGATCGTGGCAAGCAGCGCGACGCTAACCGGCTACGACCGCCAGGTCGAAGTGCTGTACCGGCGCGGTGGGCGCGTGTTCCCCCAACAGGGTCCATCGGCCGGCGAGTCGTTCTGGACGCGACCGTCGACGCACCTGCTGCGACGCTTCGTTGCCGTCGCGCCGCGCGGGCTGACGCTCGAATTCGTGAGTGACCGCACGCTGAGCGTTCTTCAGGAGAGCGTGCGGCGACTGCTGGACGAGGACGACAAACGCGTCGTCTGCGCGGCGGCTGGGATCGAGGTCGAGCATGCCGAGGCGCTGCTCGATGCGTACGGAACCGATGTTCTCTACGGCAGCACCCTGTACGACGTCGAGGCCGCACAACGGAGCCTCGACAGCAACGCGACGGTCCGACCGCTGAACAGTGAGCAGCTCACGGGTCAGACAGCGTTCGATGACGTCCGTCGCATCCTCGATCAGCTCGAGAACCCGCCCGAGGCGTTCGAGGACCGGATTCACGTCGTGGCTGCCAGCTCGATGCTGTCGCATGGCGTGGACGTCTCCCGGCTCAACGTCATGGCGATGCTAGGGCTGCCGCTCTCGACGGCCGAGTTCATCCAGACAACCGCGCGGGTCGGGCGGTCGCGGCCGGGCCTGGTCTTCGTCATGCACAAGATGGGTCGCGAACGGGACGCTCAGGCGTTCCGGACCTTCCCGCAGTTCGTGCGCCACGGCGATCGACTCGTCGAGCCGATCCCGATCACGCGGCGGAGTCGACGCGTCCTGCGGCTCACCATGCCTGGGATATTCGAGGCGCGTCGCCTGTTGCTGATGGAGCCGCAAGCCGCCGGCCAGCGACTGACGACGGTCGATCGTCTGCGCTCCTTCGTCGCCGGTGCCGGACTCACGCCTCCTGGAGAGGCTGAGGTGATCGCGCAGCTCCTTGGATTCGACGGACCGGTCGACGAACTGCTCCGCGAGGAAATCCGGTCCTGGCTCGCGACATGGTTCACGAACCTGGATGACCCGGCGCGGACGACGCGTTGGCCGAACGAGCTCGGCGCGACGACCCCGATGACGTCGCTGCGCGACGTCGAGGCCAGCGCACCGATCCATCTCTGACGAGGAGCGACGTGACCGAGCTCGGAACTCGCAGCGGCAGCCAGATCCTACGTACGTTCTTGCCGCAGCAGACCGCCGACCTGCGAGGCGGCATCTATCGCGTGCGCGAATGGACTGGCGCCGGCGCGATCGTGGTCGATGTCGAGACCGTGCGGCGCCGTCTCGTCCGAGAGCTTGGGGTGTGGCGCCGCGCCGGTATGGACAACGGCATGACCGCGGATCTCATGTCGGGTGCGCGGATCGAGGTGATCGAACTCGACGACAGACGAGGCGTCACGGTCGAGCGGTGGCCCGAGATTTGGCTCTGCCGCGACTGTCGGAGGATCGGCAAGGATCGCAACAGGGACTGCCGATGCGGGCACAGGCGGTGGGGCCAGCTGCACTTCGTCGGATTCCACACGTGCGGCGCCGTGCACGAGCCGTGGATCAAGCGATGCCCGGCACACGACGACGTCATGCTCGTCAACCCGCGGTCGTCCCGGGCGGCGGACATCAAGTTCGTCTGTCCGGAGTGCCAGCTGGAGCTGTCGAAAGGTCTCGGCTTCCGCCACTGCTCGTGCGGCGACAAGGACGACCCGGCCGTCAAGTGGAACGTCCACAAAGCACGCACGGTGTACACACCACGCGGAACGGTTCTCGTCAACCCGCCGCGGCCGGAGCGGATGAAGGATCTGCTCGTGGTCGGCGGCGGCCGACGTGCGCTGAGCTGGGTCATCGATGGCATGAGCGTTCCGACGCCGCACGACATGCCTGGCAAGCAGACGCGCGGTGAGTTCATCGAGGACTTGGTCCGGAAGGGGATGGACTCGGCCTTCGCCGAGAAGATGGCCGCGATGGCGGCCGAGGGAGGGCAGCTCGCCGACGACAACGGCCGGGACGACATCGACGTCTTGTCGACGTCGCTCCGCGAGGAAGCCGAGCATGACGCGGTCGACGTGGCGATGGCCATGTCGGAGTCGCGGATGTCCGTCGCCGATCTGCTCGATGCGCCCGTCGACGAGGAACTCCGTCGTCGGTACCGGGAGGCGTATCCGGCCGCACTGCGCCGAGCCGGCCTCGCGGGTATCGATCTGGTCGAGCAGTTCCCCGTCCTCAACGTGATGTACGGGTACACCCGCGGCGGCGAGCCGCCGAAGGCAAGGCTCGTCCCGTTCCGGAGTCCGCGTGGGGGATACCGGCTCCACGGCTCCTTGGCCGAGACCGAGGCGTACTTCGTCCGTCTCGACCCGGCGCGTGTCGCCGATTGGCTCGAGAGTCGTGGCCATGCCCTGTCGGGCTGGACTGTCGGGGATACAGACCACCGGCGCGCGCGGATCGCTATCCTGCAATCGGCTGAGATCCCTCCACCCGGTGACGAGCCGGACGTCGCCACAGCGGGGAGCGATCTCCTCACGCTCGTGCACTCCTACAGCCACAGGTTCCTGCGGCAGACCGCGGTCTTCGCGGGGATCGATCGCGAGTCGCTATCCGAGTACCTCATCCCGACGCACCTTGGGTTCTTCCTCTACGCAGTCAGCCGCGGCGACTTCGTCCTCGGCGGATTGCAAGCGGTGTTCGAGACCGAGCTCAGTGCGCTCGTCGACACCTTCGTCGACGCTGAGCACCGATGCGCGCTCGACCCGGGCTGTAGTCGTGGGGCGGGTGCGTGCAGCGCATGCCTTCACGTCGGCGAGCCGTCGTGCCGTCACTTCAACACCTACCTCGACCGCAAGGTCCTGTTCGGAACGGCGGGGTACGTGAGCACGCTCGAAACGCGGACACCTTGATCAACGAGCGGTACCGATCCGTCGCCTTGGCCGATGCCGGTCGTGACCGCGAGATCACCGGACCCACGCTTCCGAGGCCCGAGTTCGACCTCGTTCCCGACTCGTTCGACGAACGTAGAAAGATTCTGAAGCTGTACGGTATTCGCATCACGGGGACGCCAGCGTGGCGTCAACTCCAGGCCAGTGCGGCGGCCACGTGAGCAAAACACCTGCATCCACACACACGCTGAACCAAATGGATTGCGGCTCGCGCTCAACGGCCAGAACGCCAACCACGGCAGCAGCCACCCGTGCCAACTGGCAGCGATACTGGAGAACCTGGCCCAAGCCAAGACGCAACTGTTGCGTCGCGTTCGCTCCGGACAAGCTCTTCACCTCCGCGACGTACATCGTCGATGCCGCCCACCAAGCGAGGTCGAAGTCAGGGTCGTTCCTGCCGGGTGACAACGGTGTCAGGTCTAGAGATCGAACATGCTCAGCGAGCGCATTCTGAGTTCGAGCGTGCGCGATAAGGGCACGTTCGCGTGCCGCGGGATCAAAGGTGAACAGATCTCCGGGTCGAACGGACGGGTTGGGCGTGGCAGGCCGATAACTCTGCGAGCCATTGGCTTGCACGGGTTCAACCACCCGTAAAGTCCTCAACAGCGTCTGCATGTCCGTAGGCACGGTGACGAGGTCCACGACGATCCGTATCCGCTTGTGGTTGTTGCCTCTATGAGTGATGCCCGCGCCCGTCCACGCGACCTTCCGCTGCCCTTCGGTGATCCTTCGACGCAGGACGGCACAATCGGGCTCGCTTGCGACCCGGATCGGGTAGTCGAGAGGGACGCGGCGGTCTGCTGCGGGGAGCCGTAACGCGACAGCGGAGTCGATACTGATCGACGTGATCCGGGCGTCCAGCTTCGCGAGCCCGCGGAGAATCGCTTCGAGCGCCGTGAAGTAGTCGACGTTCCGATGCACGCGAGTGTTGGGGCTACCTTGTCGGCTGTGGAGCACGATCTCCACACCGAACGATGCCGGCTCGATGTCGAACTGCGCATCCAGCGCCTCGTTGTGTTCGCCTACCAGCTGCACGACTGGAGCTGTACCACGAAGTCCCGCGTCGTGCTCGCCTCGACACCGGCTTCGTGCCGTTGTTCAGCGGGCACGCGACCCGGTCGTGGGCCTGGCGAACCCGCGATCAGGAATTGGGCAGGCGGTGCGTCCCGCACGCTGGACGCCGTCCGCGTGCAGCCTTCAGACCAACCAGGCCACAGCTCGTGCGGTGACAGCCACGGCCGACAGCGGACCCGGCCGGCCGCGTCTCACCTCAACCGATCTCTAGTGAATATCCGGGGCAACTGGGCTTGGCCAGCTCCGGTTCGCCCGTTGTGCAGCTTTCCGTCGGTTGCCCACTTAGTACAGTGTCCCATACGACAGCGGTGACGTCAGAGTCCGCATATTTGCGTTGGATCTCACCACGAACAACGAAGCCTGCGCGCCGGGCGCAGTTAAGTGAGGCCAGGTTCCCCTTTACTATCTCCGCACGGAGCGTGTGTACTCCCGTGAGTCCCAGGGCCCATCTGCTCATTACGGTTAGCGCCTCCGTCGCAATACCACTGCCGCGAGCCTCCTTCGTGAGCCAATATGCGATCTCTAATTCGCCGGGCGCAGGCTTCGCCACGCACCCGATTGCGCCTAGCAGATCTCGCTCCCGTGCTATAGCGAAGTTCGGCAAATCCATTCTCCAATATCGTTCAGCATTGGAAAGGAAAATGGCAGCGGTTGTCCTGTCATCAAGGCTCCGACCGATGGGGGTCCATCGGCGCACATCGTCATCCGCGTATGCCGACGTAAGTTGGACAAGGTCCCCCCGCGACCACGGTCGAAGCACAACACCCCGGGAGACTAGGAGTGTCGGACGGCTTTGCCCCAAGGTAGCGCGCCTCCTGCCCATCAAGGAGGGATCACCCACCCCCGAACCGTCGACTGCCGAAAGACTTCGATACTATGGCCACACCGGATGATCCTTGTGTTCCACGACCACAGATATCCGCCCTCATGGGCTCGCGCTGCAATCTCGATACTTACTTGATCGCCCTCCTCCACAGCAACTGCCCTCTCGAAGGGAAAGAACATCTGGCCGTAAACGCATCTTGATGCCCCTGGGGCATTCGAATATCCGACCTCCGGCGTGAGGCTTGCGTCGAACCAAACGAGCAGACCATGCGCTGATCCCGGGCGGTCAACTCTTGACACAACTGCGCCCTGCGCGTTGATCTCGGTCAGTGCTGTGTAATCGAGTGTCGTCCACATCTGTGGTCTTCCAAGAAGCATCCCCGGCTCACCTTGCACCCCCGCGGATGAGTTAACTGCGAACTGCCGCGCGAACTCAAGAGTGATACCATCACTAAAGCCGGACCACGGTTGCTCGAAGGTTCGATAGATCTGATCGCAGCTTGCGACCGCGACGAACAAGTCATCCTTCCGAGGGATCAACACAGCACCGGGGCGGGCGAGCCTTTCTCTCGCATCGATGATGGCCGACAGGTGTCGCCCATACAGCGGAAGTACTCCTCTGAGATCCGAGACAACGATATCCGCCAACTCTGTCAATTCCAGACCTAGCGACGAGCCTTTGATCAGAGTTACTATGTCGGTCACGTCGTTGTCCTCGACAACACCGCGCGCCACATATACGGTGGCATCTTGTTCGACCCCAATGACGCGACGCGCTCCCAGTTTCGCGGCGACGACGGCAAAGAATCCTACACCCGTGCCGATATCCAGGACTACGCTGTCGCTCGTGACAGCGCTACGAAGCGCCTCGACGTATGCGGAAACCCTGATGCGGTCGCGTAACATACGCCCGTGACTCGCAATGTCGTATTCGTCGGGCAGGTCCATAAACCGCTCCGGCTCTTCTCCTAAGCGAACGGGTGAGGGAATAGCGGGTCGGTCAGAGAGTCGTTTCGTGCACGGGCTGCGCTGAGGGCGCGGTGAGCAAGAAGTTCATTATCATATCCGAATGTTAGCTGGATCAGCCTAGGGTCGATGCATCTCGCGATATGCCAGTTGTTAACTCGCCTGACGTGGAAGTAGGCGGGACGTAGCGCAGCTGCGAGTTGACTGCTGTTGAGAGTAGGCAGCATGGTGGAACGCTCGCCGTCAAGAAGCCAACGTACTGTTGACGATGCGCTTGTGCTTGAGTAGAGGCGACCGTGGTCCTCGGGCGTACGCACGAGAGTGGGGTCGTGTAGCGGTTCAGAGAGCGGGTGACGTAACTGTACGAGAGCCTCGGTCATTGCCTTCCAGGCGGTTGCGTTGATATCCGGTCCGACGCTCGCTCCAATACAAACTCGGCCATCGAGCCACGCTGCGAAACCGACTGCGCCGATACCGAGTGTGCTGGTGAGAATGAAGGCTCCGCACCGGTCAGTCTCCCGCCTTATAGCGGCGTGGAGACTCCCGACTCGTGTGCTCAGCGAGTTCAGGTTCAAGGAGGGCGGCGGAGTTCCGGCAACGTAGCATCGCATAAAGGCATCCCGCTCAATAAGTTCGAGGAAGGCGCGAATACGAGCGCCGCGAGAAGTAGGATGCGCGGCCGCGCCATTGGATGATGAGTACCCTGGCGCCAGCCACTGTTCCTGTCCCGTGAACGGGCAGAAGACCAATGCCGCAGGCAGCCACGCTGGTCCCTGTGGACCGTCGCCTCGCACCCACCACTCGGGCGCATCTGTATCGAAGCTCTCAAGTCCCAGACGCACCCTCTGCTGAGGCGCATACGCAGCCACAAGGCCGGGATGAAGCCAGTCGCCCTCAAGGGAGTTTGCGCTCCGATGTTCAAGTTCGGCGACCGAGAAGTCACCGAGAGCAAAACGTTCGACGCCCTCTCCCACTGCCTTGAGACCGGCCGTACGCTCGTCGTGGTCAGTCCCGACGCACCACCGCGGGACTCCTCCGGCATCGGCAAGCGACGCAAACTTGAGATTAGGTAACGCGTATTGGCCGGTTGCCATCCAAACGACCGGATCCGGAGGCGACAACAGAGTTTGGATGTCGGCGCGCTCAAGCTCTACTGCGCTGAGCCGATCGCCGGCATGGGCCGTAACCGGCTGCGGTGGGGGAATCGATCCAGGCTGGTCCCACGACGTCCTCGCCCAAGTGTCATCGCGTAGCTGCCAGGTGTGAGCTGATGATGCGGCATCGTCGGCAACGAGCGTGAGAAGCCGGTGGACGAGCGGCGGAGAAGGCGTGTCACCCCAGATCTGAATGGCTTGCGGCGCCAGGTGCAGCATTGTCGCGTAACACTTCAACCTGAACCAGTCCAGCCGCGACATAAAGAATCGAAGGGCAGCTCGCGCGGATGCATCGGATAATGACTCCGGAATCACCAATGCCTCGCGTGCGGTAAGAATGGTCCCCGCAGGACGAGTAACTGCATTACCTTTCACGAGTTCGGCGATCGCCGCTGCTAGGGTCATTGCGCCGGACGGCAGGGGAACGGCAGGCGATCCGAGCCAAGCCAGATGCTCTAACTCGGCGTGCAGTTCCCGCCAATCGGGTCCAGCCAAGGTGGCGAGATCCAGCGACGCACCGGCCGGCTGGGCCCCAGAATCGACGGTAAATGTAACGGTGGTATCTTCGGCCCGAAGTCGCACCAACCCTTCGTGTCGTACAACGAGGATGTCGCTTCGAAGTGATATCCGCTGTCCGCTGTCCACTTTCTTACTGGGAGCCTGACCCGGTAGTCCGGACACCTGTTCTGAGGCGAGGATCGCCTTGGAGAGGAGTCCGTCAGTGCCTGCACCACACCCGCCGGAGTTCCGGCGCCGCGCGGTCGAGCTCGCCCGGCTG
>Ga0190268_10000053_pt1 | contig 27477 bp, 29 predicted proteins | sample Popmic249T_FD_133750 | JGI IMG/M metagenome (GOLD analysis project Ga0190268, IMG submission 133750) | Populus adjacent soil microbial communities from riparian zone of Blue River, Arizona, USA - 249 T | ecosystem: Environmental > Terrestrial > Soil > Riparian zone | place: USA: Arizona... | reverse complement strand
TCCCAGGTGAGCGCCTTCGCTCTGATCGGGGTGCGATCTGCGCTTTTTCCCCGCACGGCCCGCAACCCGGTTGCGGAGCCGACCCGAGCACCGTCACCGCACGTGATCATGCGCGGCGTTTCGACGAACTCTCCTAGGGCGTGTCTCGCACCGTCCCGGACGCACTCGCGACGATCACGGGTCGCGAGACACGCCCTACGCGCCGCGGCCTCGCAGCAGCAGCCACGCCGCGCCGCCGAGCGCGCCCGCGGCGACGACGAGCCCCAGCCCGATGGCGAGGCCGGTCTTCGGCTTCGCCGGGGCGGGGTCGATGTCCGCGACGGTCGTGGCGCTGGGGGAGGGCGCGTTCGTCGTGGCCGGCGGCTCGGTCGTCGCGGGCGCGGTGGTGGGCGCTGCCGTCGTAGGAGGCGCCGTGGTGGCTTGCGGGCTGGTCGGGATGACGGCCGGCGTGGTGGACGCCTGTGCCCTCGGCACCGGCGACGTCGTCCGTGCGGGCGTCGCCGGAGGCGTGGTCGCCGGCCTGGTGCTCGGCTTCACCGACGGCGACATCGACACCGGCGGGGTGGTCGCGGCGGCCTGCTTCACGACGATCTGGCCGGTCATCGAGCCATGGACCGAGCAGACGTACGAGAACGTCCCGGCCGTCGCGAACGTGTGCGTGAACGTCGCGTCCTTCGCTCGCACCCCCGAGTCGGCGAACGTCCCCGTCACCGAGTGGTTGCCCTCCGCCCAGCACCACGTGACGGTGCCGCCCCGGGCGACGTCGTGCGACGCGGGCGCGTACCCCGTGATCCGTACGGTCACGTCACACGCCGCGGCGGCCGGCGAGGCCGGCAGCACCACGGCACCGAGGAGCATGAGAACGGCGAGCGAGTGCTTCACGCCTAGACCGTACGGCGTCCCGCCCCGCGGGGATTGCTCCGCCCTCGCTCGTTCTCTGACGTTCAGGTGCCGGTCTCACGCATGGTGATCATCAAAGAACGCGTGCGGGGCGCGCGCTCAGACGCGCTCGACCTTCACGCCGGGGGCGTTGGAGTCGAGCGAGAAGTAGTCGGTGATCTCCGGCGCGTCGAGGTCGTTGGGCAGCAGCACGAGGTCGGCCTGCTGCTGCGCCGCGTACTGCGCCAGCGCGTCGCCGCCGGCGTTGTCGGGCAGCCAGCCGTACGCGTCGATGCCGCGCTTGCGGGCGCCCTGCACCTGCAGCGCGAGCGTGTGCCGGCCGAGCTTCTCGAGCGCGACCGGGTCGAGCGGCCGGTCGTACTCCTCCTTCTCGCCCTCGCCCGCCCACTCGTTCGGGCGCGGGTCGGAGAACGCGGAGCCGGGCGCGGTGACGTCGTACAGGATCACCTTCGCGCTCTGGTCCGCGGCGATGTCGAGTGCCTTCGTGACCGAGGCGTCGTAGCGCCCCGTCTCGTCGGTGCAGACCACCAAGCACCGCGTCGTCTCGTCCACGGACCACCTCCGGCGTTACGTTGCGTCTCACCTGCACAGTGCCCGCGAGAGGTGCGCGCCAACCGCGATGACGGAAGTCCCCGACGACCTGCGCCGGACGATCGGGTCGTGGGCGGGGAGCGGGGTCAGGCGTGGCTGGCGTCGCTGCCGCGACTCGTGGCGGAGTGCGCCGGGCAGTGGTCGCTCACTCTCCGGGAGCCGTGCCAGCCGAGCGGCTACACGTCGCTGACGTTGCGCGCGACCCGCGCCGACGGGACGCCGTGCGTGCTCAAGCTGCGCTGCCCCGACGAGTGGTCGCAGCCGGAAGGCGCGGCGCTGCGTCACTACGGCGGCGTGGCCGCGATCGCGCTGCTGGCGGAGGACGCCGGGCGCGACGCCCTCCTCCTCGAACGCTGCACCCCCGGCACGTCGCTGCTGACCGAGCCGGACGACGTGGCGACCCGGGTCGTCGCGGAGACCGTACGGGAGCTCTGGTCGCCGCCCGCCGAAGGGCATCCGTTCCGGCTGCTGGTGGACAACGCCGCGCCCTGGATGGCGGGCATCGCCGCCTCGGCCGCGGTGGAGCCGCGGCTGCGCGACGAGACGCTCGAACTGCTGACCTGGCTGGCCGCGTTGCCGCCGCCCGGCGACGTCGTCCTCCACTGCGACCTGCACCCCGCCAACGTCCTCCGCGCCGAACGCCGTCCGTGGCTCGCGATCGACCCGATCCCCGCCGTGGGCGAGCGCGCGTACGACCTCGCTCCCGTCCTGCGCGACCGCGCGACGCCCGAGGTGATCCACCGGAGGTTCGCGATCGTGCGCGACGTCACCGGCCTCGACCCCGTACGGCTGCGCGGCTGGGCGCTGGTGCAGGCCGTCGAGGGAGCGGCGTGGTCGTACGACGTCGGCGACGTCACGAGCGGCGAGGAGTTCGTGACCGCGGCGAACGCCATCGCGGCCGTTCCCGCGCCCTGACAACGTCGTCGACTGGGTCCGCGGGTTGCGCCACGCTGGACGCCAGGGAGCCGCGGACGGGGGTGTGATCGTGACAGCGAACCACTCGACGTCGTCCCCTCGCGTCCCTGAGGACGACAGCGTGACGGCACTGGGCGACGACCTCACGTTCCACTGCCACGGCTCGCATGTCGCTCGCGCTGTCCGGACGAGCGCTGCGCGCGGGTGACCCCGGCGTTCCCTAGGGTCCGGACATGCGCGCGATCACGTACGACGGCTCCGGCGACCTCGACGTCGTCAGGCTGACCGAGCTGCCCGACCCCGTACCGGCGCCCGGCGAGGTCGCCCTCGACGTCACCGCGACGGCCGTCAACAGAGCCGACCTGCTGCAGCGCCAGGGCTTCTACCCACCACCGCCCGGCGCGTCGGACGTCCCTGGTCTGGAGTGCTCCGGCGTCGTGAGCGCGGTCGGCGACGGCGTCGCAGGATGGCGCGTGGGCGACGAGGTCTGCGCGCTGCTGGCCGGCGGCGGCTACGCCACCAAGGTCGCCGTCCCCGCCGTCCAGTGCCTGCCTGTCCCACGGGGGATCGACCTCGTGATGGCGGCCGCGCTGCCGGAGGCCGCGTGCACGGTCTGGTCGAACGTCGTCACCGCCGGCCGCCTCACGAAGGGCGAGACGCTGCTGGTGCACGGCGGCGCGAGTGGCATCGGGACGTTCGCGATCCAGGTCGGCAAGGCGCTCGGCGCGCGGGTCGTCGTGACGGCCAGCGAGGCCAAGCTGCAACGCTGCCTCGACCTCGGCGCCGACGAGGCGTACGACTACGCCGCCGGAGACTTCAGCGACTCCGTCCAGGCCGAGGTGATCCTCGACATCATGGGAGCGAAGTACCTCGAACGGAACCTGAAGGCGTTGCGCCCCAACGGTCGCCTGGTCGTCATCGGCCTCCAGGGCGGCATCAAGGCCGAGCTGAACCTCGGCGCGATGCTCGCCAAGCGCGCCACGATCGCGGCGACCTCGCTGCGCGCGCGGCCGGTCGAGGAGAAGGGCGCGATCGTCGACGACGTCAGGTCGTACGTCTGGCCGCTGCTCGAGAGCGGCGCCGTACGGCCTGTGGTCGACCGGGTGCTGCCCCTCGCCGAGGCGGCGGAGGCGCAGCGTGTCATGGCCGCGGGCGAGCACGTCGGCAAGATCGTGCTCAGCTGCGCGTGACGACCAGCTCGTAGCAGTCGTAGCGCTGCTCGGCGCGCATGCCGATGCGCTCGTACAGGCCCATCGCGCCGGTCGAGTTGTCGGAGTCGACGCCGAGGCCGACGCGGGGCACGCCCTCGGCCTGCCACGCCTGGAACGCCGTCAGCAGCAGCGCCGTACCGACCCCTCGGCCGCGCGCGGAGGGGAGCGTGCCGAGCGACTTCACCCAGCCGTTCTCGTCGTGCCGCTGCCCGACGAGGACGCCGACGGGTACGCCGTCCGCCTCGGCCAGCCACCAGCAGTCCGGCCGGTACGAGTCGGAGCCGACCATGCGGGCGTGCCACGCGTCGTACGGCTCGGGCACGTAGTCGAAGTGCTCGGCGAACGACTCGCGCAGCAGCTCCCACACGAGCCGGTGGTCGTCGGAGGTGGCTCGCCGGACGACGACACCCGGACCCGGCGAGGGCGGCTGCGGCGGACCGTCGAAGTCGATGACCATGCGCCGGAACACCCGGCACACGGCGAAGCCGGCGGCGCGCAGGGCGGCCGCGCGGCGGGCGTTGGGCTCGCTGTTGTAGACGTGGACGGTCGTGCTGCCTGCCACCTCGGCGTGCTCGGTCGCGCGCGCGACGATGCGTCCCACCAGCCAGGGGTACAGGTCAGGCCCCTCGGGATGCGCGAACGCGTCGCCGACGACGAGCGTGTGTGGGCTCTTGTCCCACGCCAGCCCGAACCCGTGCAGCGCGCCGTCGGGCGCGTACGCGAGCCACGAGTCGCGGGTCAGGTCGAAGCGCTCGCGCGAGAGGTCGTCCCGCACGTCCGACTCGTCCCAGTCGGGCTCGCCGTACTCCTCGACGTCCACCGCGATGCCGATCGCGAGGCAGGCGCGTACGTCGTCGAGCGTCGCCGGCCGCGTCGTGTACCCCTCGGGAAGATCCATGGCTCCCAGCCTCGCTACCCCGTCGGGCCCGGGCAACGCCTTATCGGCGAGAATGCGCCCATGACCGACCAGAGCCCCGACATCGTCGTCATCCAGCAGGACGCCTCACCCGCGTCGCCGGATGACACGCAGCGCATGAGCGACCTCGTCGAGCAGCCGGCGAAGGTCATGCGCATCGGGACGATGGTCAAGCAGCTGCTGGACGAGGTTCGGGCGGCGCCGCTCGACGACGCGAGCCGCGTGCGGCTGCGCGACATCCACCAGCGTTCGGTGAAGGAGCTCGAGGACGGCCTGGCGCCGGAGCTGCGTGAGGAGCTCGAACGCCTCTCGCTGCCGTTCACCGGCGACGGCGTGCCGAGCGACGCCGAGCTGCGCATCGCGCAGGCGCAGCTGGTGGGGTGGCTGGAGGGGCTGTTCCACGGGATCCAGACGGCGCTGTTCGCGCAGCAGATGGCGGCGCGGGCGCAGCTGGAGGAGATGCGCCGTCGCGCGCTGCCGGCGGCCGACGGCCAGATGCCGCCGGGCGTCAGCGGGCCTTACCTGTAGGCGGCTTCGGCTCGACGAGTCGTACGCCGGCGTCGCTCACCCAGCCGGTCTCGGTGCCGCGGACGCGGACGAGGTACCACGGCGGCTCGTAGCCGAGGACGACGAGCGGTCCCTTGACGACGTGCGTCTCGTCGCGTTGCAGCGAGCGCCGTACGACGACATCCTCGCCGGCCGCCGGCATGAGCGAGCGCGCGACGTCGGCACCGGGGACGGCCACCTTCTCGCCGCAGCGCGGGCAGTTGTTCGTACGGCCGCACCGCGCGCGAAGCCTTGCGGCGCACCGAGGACAGCGCACGTCGAGCGTCGAGCCGTCGTCGAGCGGCTTCGTCTTCGTACGGGCTTTGCGGCCGAGCAGCCGGTCGCGGAACGACGCCAGCGGCGACACGAACTCCGGCTCGGTCACAACGTCTCGCGGCCGCCCAGGTACGGGCGCAGCGCCGCCGGCACGGTGACGGAGCCGTCGGCCTGCTGGTGGTTCTCCAGCAGCGCGACGATGGTCCGCGCGACCGCGACGAGGGTGCCGTTCAGCGTGTGCAGCAGCGTCGGCTTGCCGTCGACGCGGGTGCGGACGGCGAGGCGCCGGGCCTGGAAGTCGGTGCAGTTCGACGTCGACGTGAGCTCGAGCCAGCGCTGCTGCGACGGCAGCCACGCCTCGCAGTCGAACTTCCGCGCGGCCGACGTCCCGAGGTCGCCGCCGGCGATGTCGACGACGCGGTACGGCAGTTCCAGCGCCTGCAGCATCTCCTCCTCCCAGGCGAGGAGGCGGCGGTGCTCGTCGTACGACTGCTCCGCCGGGCAGAACGAGAACATCTCGACCTTGTCGAACCAGTGCACGCGGATGATGCCGCGGGTGTCCTTGCCGTACGACCCCGCCTCGCGCCGGAAGCACGACGAGAAGCCGGCGTAACGCCGCGGGGTGTCGCCGACGTCGAGGACCTCGTTCATGTGCATGGCGGCGAGCGCGACCTCGCTGGTGCCGACGAGGTAGAGGTCGTCGTTCTCCAGCTTGTAGACCTCGGCTGAGTGCTCGCCGAGGAAGCCGGTGCCCTCCATGGCCTCGGGGCGTACGAGCGCCGGCGCGATGACCGGGATGAACCCCGCGGCCGTGGCGCGCTCCATCGCGAGGTTGACGAGCGCGAGCTCGAGCAGCGCGCCGACGCCGGTCAGGTAGTAGAAGCGCGCGCCGGAGACCTTGGCGCCGCGCTCGGTGTCGATGGCGCCGAGGCGTTCGCCGATGGCGAGGTGGTCCTGGACCTCGAAGTCGAACGTCCGCGGCGTGCCGACCTCACGGAGCACGACGAAGTCGTCCTCGCCGCCGGCGGGCACGCCCTCCTCGACGACGTTGGCGATGCGGCGCATGGTGCCGTCGAAGATGTTCTGGTTGGCCGTCTCCTCGGCCTCCGCGAGCTTCACCTGGGTGGCGAGGTCGGAGAGCTTCGCGAGCAGCGCGTCGCGCTCGGCCCCCTGTGCCGACGCGACGCCCTTGCCGAGCGACTTCTGCTCGGCGCGCAGGGTCTCGGCGCGGCCGATGGCCTCGCGGCGGGCGGCGTCGGCGGCCAGCGCCGCGTCGACGAGCGACTCGTCGTCGCCGCGGGTGCGCTGGGACGCGCGGACACGGTCTGGGTCGTCGCGCAGGAGCCTCGGGTCGATCACCCGGCGATGCTACCGGCGTCGTTACGAGGCGGGCGCCTGGATAACGACGAGGCGGGCCGGATGCGCGGCGACACCGGCGGACGCGCCCTCGAACACCCACTCGGTGCTGCCCGGCGATGCCGCCGCCGGCGGGTACGAGTCGGCGCACGTCGCGACGGCGTCCTTCGTGCCGCCGGTGAGCGTGGCCGCGCCGGCGCCCGCGCCGACGACGAAGTTCTCGCACGGCAGGCTGCCGATCGCGACGCTGCCGCCGACAGCACCCGGTGCGGACGCGGAACCGAACACACCGGCCCCGCGCCCCATCGCGCTGCCGGCGGAGGCCATGTCGGCGTCGGTGACGACGCGCGTCGAGCCGGTCCAGCGGCTCACCCGCCAGCCGGGGCTGCCGTCCTCGCCGAGGTCCATGCTCTTGCCGACGCCGCGCAGGACCAGAAACGCGCGGTTGAACGCCGGCTCGTCCCACCACACGACGAACGCGATGCCGCCGCCGGTGATCGACCCGGCGCAGACACCGGACACGACGGGGACGTCCTTGCACTCGACGTCGGCGGCGGGCGTACGCGCACTGAGCTCGCTGTCCGGCGCGAGGCCGAAGAACAGCGCGCCCTCGGCGGCGACGAGGCGACCGCCGCGTGACGTCGCGCTCGCGACGGCGGCGAACGTGTACTCCCCGTCGTGCGCGCCCGCGCCGCCGCGGATCGTCAACGGCGCGGGGGCGGACGTCGTGCGCTCGACGACGTACGTCGTGAGCAGCGGGTCGGCCGCGGACGCGGGCGCCAGCGGCAACGCGGTGAGCATCAGGGCGAGGGCGGCGAGTCGTCTCATGGCAGAGAGACTCACGAGGAGGTCGTTCGGTTCAGACGTTTCCCGCGCGTATAGCGGCGAGCCACGCGGCGGCGTCGGAGAAGTCGGTGTCCTCGACCCCGCGCCGCAGCGCCGGAGCGGAGCCGTCGGCGCGCGGGTACGAGCCGAGGAACCGTACGTCCGCGCAGATCCGTCGCAGCGCCGACAGCGCCTCGCCGACCCGCGCGTCCGCCACATGCCCCTCGCAGTCGATGGAGAAGCAGTACCGACCCAGACCCGCGCCGGTGGGGCGCGACTCGATACGCGTGAGGTTGACGCCGCGTACCGCGAACTCCGTGAGCAGCTCGAGCAGCGCGCCCGGATGATCGTCGGCGATGAACGCCACGACGGTCGTACGGTCCGCGCCCGTCGCCGGCGCGGGGGCGGCGGGCCGCGCCGCGAGGACGAAGCGGGTCACCGCGGACGACGCGTCACCGACACCGCTCGCGGCGGCCACGAGGCCGTAGCGGTCGGCGGCGAGGGGGGAGGCGATGGCGGCGTCGTACGCGCCCTCGGCGACTCGCGCGGCCGCGTCCGCGGTGGACGGCGCCGGGTGCACGACGGCCGACGGCAGCGTCGTACGCAGCCACGCCCTGCACTGCGCCTCGGCGTGCGGATGCGTCGCCACGGACGACACCGTTGCGAGGTACGTCCCGGGCCGCACCAGCAGGTCGAACGTCACCGGCAGCAGCACCTCCGCCGTCACGTGCAGCGGGTCGCCGGTCGCGAGCTCGTCGAGCGTCGTGGAGACGGACCCCTCGACGGAGTTCTCGAACGGCACCAGCGCCGCCGCCACGTCACCGCGGCGTACGGCGTCGAGGGCGTCGGGGACGGAGACGTACGGCTCGAGCTCGGCCCGCGCGGCGTTCGGCAGGGTGCGCAGCGCCGCCTCACAGAACGTGCCAGGAGGGCCGAGGTAGCCCAAGCGGCCGGGCGGGATCCCGGGCATCTACGCCCGCGCCGCCGCGCGCGTCGCGAAGGAGATCGCCTGCTCCTCCTCGGGCGAGAGCTAGTGCTCGCTCGCGCCCGCCTTGACGCCCTTGGCGTACGTGCGCGTCTCCGACCTGCCGTTGATGCTCGTCAGCACCAGTCCGTCCCCGGCGTCGTCGAGCAGCGCCGCGGAGAACGACAGCCGCCCGCCCATGTCGGGGAACGCGTCGTACCGCACGACCGCGATGTGCCGCAGCGCGTCGGTGACGTCGGCGCGGACCTGCGCGAGACCCTGCTGCAACGACGCCACCTCGCCCCGCAGACCGTCGACCGCGCCGATCTGGCGGTTGACCGCGCCGAGGAAGTCCTCGCGCTTCCCCTTGCCCTGGAGAACGCTGTACGCCTTGCGCATCTTGACGAGCTGGAGGCAGGCGACGGTGCCGAGCCCGACGCCGAGCGCGCCGAGTGCCGCGCCCGCCAGGGCGACGGTGTCGGCGGTTGACCGGTCGAGGAGCATCGCCGGAGCGTATAACTGAGCGAGCCATGGACAGGAACGAGCTGCGCGCGCTGCTGACCGCGGTCGCGGCGGGCGAGGCGCCCGTCGACGACGCCGTCAGCCGCATCGCCGCGCTCCCCGCCAGCGGCTTCACCGACCTCGGCTTCGCGCGGGTGGACCAGCACCGGGGCGTACGGACCGGCGACCCTGAGGTCGTGTACGGCGCCGGCAAGACCCCCGAGCAGGTCGTGGCGATCCTGCGTTCGCTGACGGGCACACGCCCCGCGCTGGTGACGAGAGCGACCGACGAGACCGTCCGCGCCGTGACGGACGAGTGGCCCGACGCGCTGCACGAGAGCGGCTGCGTCGCGGTCGGCGCGCTGCCGCGTCCCGTCGGCACCGTCACGGTCGTCACGGCGGGCACGAGCGACGAGCGCGTGGCGGGGGAGGCGGCGTTCGTGGCGCGGGTCTTCGGGGCCGGGGTCGAGCGGGTCAACGACGTCGGCGTCGCCGGCATCCACCGGCTGCTCGCCGCGCAGGCGCAGCTCGACCGGGCCGACTGCCTCGTCGTCGTGGCCGGGATGGAGGGCGCGCTGCCGTCGGCGGTCGGCGGGCTGGTCGGTGTGCCCGTCGTCGCGGTGCCGACGAGCGTGGGCTACGGCGCGTCGTTCGAGGGACTCGCGGCGCTGCTCGCGATGCTCAACTCCTGCGCCCCCGGCGTGGCCGTCTGCAACATCGACAACGGCTTCGGCGCGGGCGTCTTCGCCTCGCGCGTGGCCCGTCGCGCCGGTGCTCAGCGCGAGGCCAGCGCATGACGCGAGTCGGCTGGTTCCACTGTCTCGCAGGCGCTTCCGGCGACATGATGCTCGGCGCGCTGGTCGATGCCGGCGTGCCCGTCGAAGTCATCCAGGACGCCGTCGACTCCCTCGGCGTCGAGCGCGTCGAGATCACCGTCGGCGAGGTCACCCGCCACGGGCTCGGTGCCACGAAGGTCGACGTCCGCGTGACGCGCTCGACCGTCATCCGTACGTGGCCGCACGTGAAGCAGCTCCTCGAAGGGGCGTCCCTCGCGCTGCCCGTACGGCAGCGGGCGCTGCAGGTGTTCGAACGCCTCGCGCTCGCCGAGGCGCGCATCCACCGGACGTCGCCGGACCTCGTGCACTTCCACGAGATCGGCGGGCTCGACGCGTTCGCCGACATCGTCGGCACCGCCGCGGGGCTGCACCACCTCGGCCTCGACGCGGTGCACGCCTCGCCGGTCGCGACCGGCATGGGCATGACGCGCGGCGAGCACGGCCTCATCCCGGTGCCGACGCCCGCGGTGCTGGAGCTGCTGCGCGGGGCTCCCGTCTACAGCGGCGGCGTGCCGTTCGAGCTCTGCACGCCGACGGGCGCGGCGCTGCTCGCCGGCGTCGTGACGACGTGGGGCGACATGCCGGAGATGGTCGTCACGGCCGTCGGCTCGGGCGCGGGCGACCGTGACCTCGAAGAGGTCCCCAACGTCCTCCGCCTCGTCGTCGGCGACGCCGTCGCCGCCTCGAGCCAGGGCGACGCGGCGGTCGTCCTGGAGGCCAACGTCGACGACCTCGACCCGCGGCTGTGGCCCGGCGTCATCAGCGCGCTGCTCGACGCGGGCGCGTCCGACGCGTGGCTCACCCCGATCCACATGAAGAAGGGCCGCCCCGCCGTCACGGTGTCGGTGCTGACGCCGGTCGCGCACGTGGAGGCGCTGCGGCGCGTGCTGTTCCGCGAGACGTCGACCATCGGCCTGCGCGAGCGCGAGGTGACCAAGCGCTCGCTCGAACGCAGCGTCGAGACCGTCACGCTCGCCGACGGCGCGGAGATCCGCGTCAAGGTCGCGCGGCTCGACGGCGAGGTCGTCAACGCCGTGCCGGAGTTCGACGACGTCGCGGAGCTCGCCGCCAAGCTCGACCGTCCGGTCAAGGCCGTGCTCGCCGAGGCGAACGCCGCCGCCGCGGCGCTGATGTCGCCGTGAACCCCGCCTGGCTCACGACGGCCGTCACCGCGGCGCTGTCCGCGGTGCTGTCCTCCGGCGTCACGGCGGCGTACCTGCGCGCCGGCGAGCCCGACGTCCTCGCGGTGGACCCGCCGCGAGCGGTGACGCCGGAGCAGCAGAGCCTGGCGGCGCTGCTCGTCGCGCCGGCCGCGCCGTACCGCCCGGTCAACGCCGGCGCCCCTGTCGACGCGAAGGAGCTCGGTGCCGACGGGCTGGAGTCGCTGGGGTTCCGGCGCGGGTGGTCGCGGACGTGGCGTACGGCCGACAAGGACCGCGTGGACTCGTTCGTGCTGGAGTTCGAGGCGGAGTCGGGCGCGCGGTCGTACGCGCAGGGCATCGGCCGGGTCGCGCGGCTGCTGGCCGAGCCGGAGCCGTTCACCGTGACGGGTGTCCCTGGCAGCAGCGGCCTCGCCGACACCGTGAAGGACCGCGACGGCAACTACGCGCAGGTCGTCGTCATGCACAGCGGCGCGCGGGCCGTGCTGCTCGTCTTCGCGAACGACTCCGCAAGGCCCGGCTCCGACGTCCTCACGCTCGCGCAGCGGCAGTGGGCCGCGCTGTCCGCGACGTAGGGCCTGTCTCTCGAATCGGATCGCCTGCTGCGCGCGGCCGAGACGCACGCCCTAGGCTTCGACGCGTGCGCCTGCTCGCCGTGGGACTGCTGCTGATGGCGGGCTGCACCGAGCCCGCGCCGCGCGCCACGCCGACGCCCGCGCCGCCCTCGCCGACGACCGTCGCGCCCACGACGGCGGCGCCGACGACACCTCCGCCGACGACACGCCCGCCGCTCACGCCGTCGCCCAGGTTCGGCACGAAGAAGCCGCCGCCGCCCCCGAGCTTCGACTACGTGTTCCCTGTCGCGGGCTGCACGGCGACGTACGGCCGCGCGCACCACGACTACCCGGCGACCGACATCTTCGCCAGGGCCGGCTGCGCGTACGTCTCGCCGGTCACTGGGCGGGTCGACGAGGTGTCGTACCGCGACGACTGGAACGCCACCACCAACAGAGGCGCGCAGCGCGGCGGGCTGTTCGTGTCGGTCGTCGGCGTGGACGGCGTGCGCTACTACGGGTCCCACCTGAAGCGCGTCGCGCCCGGCATCAGGCCCGGCGTGCGCGTCGAGGCGGGCACCCGGCTCGGCGACCTCGGCACGTCGGGCTCCGCGCGCGGCACCGCGCCGCACCTGCACTTCGGCATCTCGTGGCCGACCCGCGCGGGCGTGTGGTGGGTACGCCGCGGCGAGGTCCACCCGTGGCCGTACCTCGACTCGTGGCGGGCGGGAGGTAACAAGTCGCCGGGCGCCGAGGTACGCGGGCAGCGGTACAGGGAGGGCACCGTGCCGCCGTGCCCGGCGTACTGCTGATGCGCCCGGCGGAGTTCGTCCTCGGGCTGGTCCTCGTGCTGGCGACGTGGCTGAGCGTCCTGCGCACCCTCGTCGTCCCGCGCGGGCTCGCCTCGCGCCTGACGGCGGCGGTCACGTGGCTGGTGCGGGTGGCGTTCGACGGGGTGGCGTCGCGCTTCTCGTCGTACGAGCGCAAGGACGCGATCCTCGTCGGCGCGGGACCCATGACGCTCGTGGCGCTGCTGGCGGCGTGGGTGGTGCTGTTCCTCGGCGGCTTCTCGCTGATGTTCCTCGGCGCCAACGCCCAGGGGTACACGCAGGCGCTGCGCGAGGCCGGCGCGTCGCTGTTCACCCTCGGGAACGTCTCGACGCCGCGACTGCTGCCCACGGTCGTCGGCTTCTTCGCGGCGGGGACGGGCCTCGTCGTCGTCGCGCTGCAGATCGCGTACCTGCCGACGCTGTACGCGGCGTTCAACCGCCGCGAGACGCTCGTCACGACGCTGCAGAGCAGGGCGGGCTCCCCCGCGTGGGGACCCGAGGTGCTCGCCAGGCACCAGATCGTGCAGACGCTCGACAACCTGCCGGCGTTCTACGCCGAGTGGGAGCGGTGGGCCGCCGACGTCGCCGAGAGCCACGTCAACTACCCGGTGCTCATGTCGTTCCGCTCGCCCGACCCGTTGCGGTCGTGGATCGTCGGCCTGCTCGCGGTGCTCGACTCGGCCGCGCTGCACCTCGCGCTGAACCCGTCGTCGCGGCAGAGCGAGGCGCGCCTGTGCCTGCGGATGGGGTTCACCAGCCTGCGGCACCTCTGCGGCGCCGTCGGCATCCGCTACGACGACGACCCGCGTCCCGACGCGCCGCTGCGGCTGACGTACGAGGACTTCCTCGTCGGCATCGCGCGGCTGGAGACCGCCGGCTACCCGATGGAGCGCACGCCCGACGAGGCGTGGCCGCACTTCCGCGGCTGGCGGGTCAACTACGAGGAACAGGCGTACGCGCTCGCGCGCTTCGTGGAGGCCGTGCCCGCGATCTGGGCGGGGCCGCGCCGTGGCTCACCCGAGGCGATGCTGCCCGTCCGCCCGCCCAACAGGCAGCCCGAGACACCGGACGTGAGCTGACGCCTGCGCGTCACCCACCCGTTCTCTGCAGCTCAGGCGCCGGTCTCGCGCGTGGTGATCTTCGAAGAAGGGCGCGGAGCCGGGCAGGCTAGACCGAGGCGAGGAACGACACGGCGCCGATGGGGCGGCGGTCGTTGTCGTGGATCGGCGCGGCGACGGCGTCGAGCATCCGGCGCCCGCCGTCGGGGAGGCGGACGCGCATCATGCCGCGGCTCAACGAGTTCTCGCGGACCGCGATGAGCGGCGGGATGCGCCGCGCCGCGCCGCGCGCCTCCTGCGCGCCGTCGGTGAAGTCGATGAGGTTGAGAACGTCGTCGAGCGGCCTGCCGATGAGGCCGGTCGCCGCGGTGCCGAGCAGCTCGGCGGCCGTGGGGGAGAGGCCGGCGACCGTACCCCCGGCGTCCACGACGAGGCAGGCGTCGAGCGACGCGCGCGCGGCGGACACCCAGTGCGCGAGCGCGTCGATGCCGTCGTCGTCGCCGTTCAGCGGCGCGTTCGACACCACGTCGTCGGGCACACCGCAGACCGCGTGCTCGGCAGACGGGAGCGCACGGACCGGCACCAGGATGTAACGCAAGGAGTGGACTTCCCCCACCAGTAAAGGGACCGGCCTCCCGGGATGGCCGGGAGGGGAGGTAGCAAGAACAGACTTCGCGGCTACTCCCGCGACTCCTCCCAGCAGGGGACAACGCGCGTCCGACGAATCCCTCTCGCAACCGTTCCGTCCGGCCCTCACCAGCGACGAAGGGGTCTGCCTTGCGCCCAGGCGCTCGCCGCGCCGTGGCCGCGCTCGCCTGCGCCGCCGCGCTCGCCGCCGCCCTCGGCGTGGACGCCGCCCCCGCGGATCGCCGCGTCGGCCGCCGTCCCGACGGCTCCGTCGTGCTGCCCACGAACCAGGAGATCCACCCGGCCGGCGTGCAGGTCGAGTTCCCCGGGCGGGCCAACGCCGTCGCGATCAGGCCCGACGGACGCACCGCCACTGTGCTCACCGACAAGGACACGGCGCTCACCGTCGTGGACCTCGCGGCGGGGACCGTGCTGCAACGGCTCGACCCCGAGCAGGGCCTCGCGGCGTACACCGGGATCGTCTACGCGCCCGACGGACGCAAGCTCTACGCGTCCACCAAGCGCGGCGTCGTCGTCGCCGGCGTGGCGCCCGACGGGACGCTGACGTTCGCCGGGCTCGTCGCGACGCGCTCGACGCCGGGCGGGCTGGCGTTGTCCCGCGACGGGCGGCTCCTCTACGCCACGCTGACCGAGGAGAACGCGCTCGCGGTCATCAACCCCGCGACGCGCAAGGTCCGCACGACGGTCGCGGTGGGCAACGCGCCGCACTCCGTCGTGATCGCCGGCGCGTACGCCGTCGTCTCCAACCGCGGCGGCCGCCGCGCCCGCCCCGGCGACCCCACGAACATCAGCGCCGGCACCGCGATCGTCGCCGACAGGTCGTCGGGTGCCGCGACCACGGGCACGGTCTCGCTCGTCAGCCTGCGCGCGCTGCGTACGGTCGCGTCGGTCCGGGTGGGGCTCAGCCCCGCGGGCATGGCGGTGCGCGGCACGCGGGTCTTCGTCGCCAACGCCAACAGCGACACCGTCTCCGTGGTCGACGTACGCCGTCGCGCGCTGGAGGCCAACCTGCCGGTGCGGCCGTTCGCGGGGGCGCCGTTCGGGTCGTCGCCGAACGCCGTGGCCGTGCTCGACAGCCGGCGCATCGCGGTCACGCTCGGCCGCAACAACGCCGTCGCCGTCCTGCGCTGGCACCGGCGCGGTGCACCCGCCGTGGTCGAGGGGCTGCTGCCGACCGGCTGGTACCCGTCGGACGTCGTCGTCGAGCCGCTCGGCCGGCGGCTCGTCGTCGCCAACGACAAGGGCGTCGGCGCGGTCACGTCCGACGCGAGCCAGGCGCTGGTCGGCATCGGCGCCGGCGGCGTCAACGTCAAGGACACCCGCGGCAGCCTGTCGGTCATGCCGTGGCCGACGCCGGAGGCGCTGACGGCGGGCACCGCGGCGGTGCGCACCGCCAACCACTGGGACACGCTGCCGCGCCCTCAGAAGCCGAACCCCAGCGCCCCGCCGAAGGCCGTGCCGTACGTCGCCGGCGAGCCGAGCCTCATCAAGCACGTGTTCCTCGTCATCAAGGAGAACAGGACGTACGACCAGCTCCTCGGCGACGACCCGCGCGGCAACGGCGACCCGACCAAGGTCCACTTCGGCGCGAACGTCTCGCCCAACCACCACAAGCTCGCCACCGAGTACCCGCTGCTCGACAACTTCTACGTCAACGGCAGCGTCTCCGCGGACGGCCACCAGTGGCTGGTGCAGTCGTTCGTGACGGACTACCTCGAGGAGTCGTACGGCGACTGGAGCCGCGGCTACCCGTACGACGGCGGCGACGCGCTGGCGTACGCGCCGACGCCGTTCCTCTGGGAGCACGCCAAGCGCTACGGCAGGACGGTCAAGGTCTACGGCGAGTTCGCGAACGCGACGGACAAGTCCGGCACGCGCTCCGACATCCCGTCACTGGACCGGGTGCTCGTCCGGAAGTACCCGCGCTTCGACCTGCGGATCAGGGACTCGGTGCGCGCCGACGTCTTCGCCGCCGAGTTCGCGAAGCAGGTCGCGACCAACACGGTCCCCAACCTGTCGATCATCCAGCTGCCGATGGACCACACCCACGGCCTCAAGCCGGGCGCGCCCGACCCCAGGGGTGACGTCGCCGACAACGACCTCGCGTTCGGCCGGATCGTCGAGACGATCAGCAAGTCGCCGATCTGGGACAAGAGCGCGGTCTTCGCCGTCGAGGACGACGCGCAGTCCGGGCTCGACCACGTCGACGGGCACCGGACGGCGGCGTTCGTCGTCAGCCCGTACGCCCGCCGCGGGCTCGTCGACAGCACGTACTACACGCAGGTCGACATGGTCCGCACCATCGAGCAGATCCTCGGCCTGCCGCCGATGAACCAGGTGGACCTGCTCGCGACCCCGATGCGCAACGTGTTCACCGACAACCCGATGACGACGGAGTACGACCCGGTGCAGCCGGTCGTGCCACCGGCGGTCAACCCGCCGCTGTCCGCGCTGTCGGGGCTGCCGCTGCTGTGGGCGAAGGCGTGCGACGAGATCGACTTCTCGGTCCCCGACTCCGCGCCCGACCAGCTGCTCAACCGCGCGATCTGGTACGGCGTGCACGGCTTCGTGCCGTACCCCGGCGACCCGCGCGTCCTCACGCCCGACGAGGCGCTGGCGCTCGAGGTGGACGAGGACTAGGCCGGCTCGGGGGGCGTCTCGCCGAGCGTCGCGAGCAGCGCGATCGCGAGGTTGGGCACGAGGTCCGGCGCGGCCAGCAGGTCGTCCTCCGCGCCCTCGCGGCCGCGGATGCGCAGCACCGACGCGCGCTCGCCGCCGCGCAGCACGCCGACGACGAGGCGTACGTCGCGCGCGTCCGGATGCGCTGTCGCCCACGCCTCCTCGTCGACCTCGGCGGGGCGCTCCTGGGCGGCGCCGTCGGGGAGCATGACGACCTCGTTGACGAGCGCGCAGCCGGCCACCGACTCGGGCCACTCGATGCCGGAGAGGAACTCCGCCACGTCGGTCTCGATCGGCTCCTGCTCGACCGGCGTCAGACCCTCGGGGTCGCTGTCCTCGAGCAGGTCGGCGAGCGCGGGCTCGTTGGCCTGGAGGTGGCCGGTCTCGACGAGCGCGTACAGCTTCGGCGGCTGGTCCCAGCCGCTCTCGGCGAGCTGGCGTTCGATCTCGGTCACGGTCGCTGGCAGGTCGTACGGCATGCGCCCATCCTGCCCGGGGAGGATGGGGGGATGCGCGTTGGTGTGTCGCTCGCGACGTTCGCCGTCGTCTTCCCGGCCGAGCTGCCGGACAAGACGACGCTCGCGTCGCTGGTGCTCGCCGCGCGGTACCGGCCGGGTCCGGTGTGGGCGGGCGCGGCGGCGGCGTTCTTCGTGCAGTGCGCGCTGGCCGTGACGGTCGGCGGCTTCCTCGCGCTGCTGCCGGATCGTGTGGTGTCGGGAGTGGCGGCGCTGCTCTTCTTCGTCGGTGCGTGGCTCGCCTTTCGCGGCGCGGGCGACGAGCCGGAGGCGGTCGGGGAGACGGGTGTCGCGACGTCGGCGAGGCGGATCGCGGCGGTGGCGTTCGGGGCGCTGTTCCTCGCGGAGTTCGGCGACTTCACGCAGCTCGCGACGGCATCGCTCGCGGGGCGCTACGAGGCGCCGCTGGAGGTCTTCGTCGGCGCCTGGCTGGCGCTCGTGTGCGTGTCGGGGCTGGCGGCGTTCACCGGGCGCGGGCTGCTGCGCGTGGTGCCGTTGCGCGCGGTGCGGCTCGTCGCGGCGGCGCTGTTCGCGGCGGTCGCGGTGCTATCGGTCGTGGACGTGCTCCGCGACCCAGGCGCGTAGCGCGGCGGAACGCTCCTCGCCGCCGTTGCGCCACATCTCGGTGAAGCCGGGATGCCCCTCGCCGATCTTCGCCTGGATCAGCGTCGTGCCCCACTCGTTGCGCCGCAGCATCGCTGCGCCCAGCCCCTCGACGGGGTACGCCTCGCGCACCAGCCGCAGCCGTGCGTCGTGGTCACCGGGCATCCGTACGACCCAGTGGGCGACGACGTTCGCGAGCTCCCACACCGGCGTCGTCGTCGTGGTCCAGTCGAAGTCGATGAACGCCACCGCGCGCCCTTCGCGGAACACGACGTTGTCGCGGCAGTAGTCGTTGTGGCCGACGAGGTCGCTCCGGTGCTCCGGTGCTGCCGGCCACCCCCACTCGGCGTCGTCCGGCGGGACGAAGCCGCGCGCGGCCTCGTGCAGCTCGCGCACCAGCGCGACGACCGACAGCAGCGCCTCGTCCGTGGCCGCCCAGGGCTCGTCGCTGCCGGGCACGTCGCCGGGGAGGTACGTCAGCACCTCGCGGCCCTGCTCGTCGAAGCCGAGCACGCGCGGCGCGCCCGCGAACCCGGTGCGTTCGAGGTGCCGCAGGAACGCGTGCACCGCGGGCGTGTGCGGCCCGACCGGGCGGCGCACGGTGTCGCCCACGCGTACGACGTGGCCGTTGTTGCCGACGCTGTGCGGCAGCGCCTGTTCGTAGAACGACATTCGGGTAGTTTGCAGGACCCCCGGCGTCAGGGGAGAAGACCGGGACTCATGCGCCTACGGCTGACTGTGGCGGTTTCGCTCGTTCTGTCCGGTTTCCTGGCCCTCCCCTCGCAGGCCGCATGCGCGGGCGGCGGCGCCCGCGGCACCGACCCCGGCATGGCGGCGATCAACGCGGAGATCGACCGCGCGGCCGCCCGACGGCAGGTCCCGCCGTACGTCCTCAAGGCCATCGCGTGGCACGAGTCGCGCTGGCGGCAGTTCTACTCGGACGGCCGCGTGGTCGTCTCCGGCATGTGCGCGCTCGGCGTCATGCAGGTGCTCGCGTCGGGCGGTTTCGACGCCGACAGGCTCGCCACCGACTACCGCTACAACATCGACGCCGGCGCCCAGGTGCTCGCCGCGAAGATGTCCGCGTCGAGCGCCAACGTGCCGTCGTCGCTGGGCGCCGACGACCGGCGCGTCGGCGAGAACTGGTACCGCGCCGTCTACCGCTACATCGGCTCCGGCTACTACGCGATGACGTACGCCGACAAGGTCTTCGCGTCGATCGTCACGCCGCCGTCCGAGACGCGGCCGTGGGTCGTGCCGGTCGCCGTCGCCAACCCGCGCAACGTCGTCCGCGGCTACTCGCCGCAGAGCGGGCACTCGTACGTCGCGCGCACCGACGGCACGTGGGTCTCGACGCTGGGCCGCTTCACGCACGCCGTGACGCGCGCCGACTGGCTCGCGGGAGCCTCGCGGATGTCGGCGGGGCGCGCGCTCGAGGGCGACCAGATCGCGTCCGCCGTCTTCTACGCGCGCAACCTCGGCTGGCAGACGTGGGGGTCGCGCGTCTCGCTGTCGACCTACCCCGTCGGCCGCGGCTCGCGGCTCTACCACCCGTCGTGGCGTACGTCCTCGCGACCGAACATCCTCTCCGCCACGACGCCGACCGGCGCGGTGGGGAAGTTCACGTTCGCGGTGAAGGCGCGCAACCCCTCGTCGACCGTGGAGACGTACGAGCGCTTCGTGCCTGTGGTGGACGGCGCCACGTCTCTCGGCGGCCGTGCCTCCTCGACGTGGACGCTGCACCCCGCGAAGGCGCCGACCGCGCGCATCACGTCCGCGCCGGAGTACGTCACCGACGCCTCCACCGACCGTACGGCGGTCGTAGGCATGTCGTTCGCCGACCCGTCGCCGGGCTCCGGCGTGGCGTACGCGCAGATCTCCCGTCTCGCGCCCGGCGCGACGTCGTGGTCCACGCCCGCGAAGGTCTCCTCGACGCGGCTGTCGTTCAGCGGCGCGGGCGCGCACCAGGTGAAGGTCCGCGCGGTGGACCGCGCCGGCCACGTCGGCGCGTGGACGACGCCGCGGCGCATCGTCGTGCCGCGCGACGACACCGACGTGTCGCTGTCGTTCTCCGGCACGTGGTCGTCCGACTCCGTGGCCGGGTCTTGGCTCGGGTCGGTCGCGTCCGCGTCGGAGGGCGCGTCGGTGACGCTGCCGGTGACGGGGACGTCGTACGCGCTCATCGGCACCCGCGGCCCCGACCTCGCGCCGCTGACCGTCTACCTCGACGGCGTGCTCGTCGCCGTGGTGGACACGTACGCCGAGACGACGGCGCAGCGGCGGGTGCTGTACGAGGGCACGATGAGCGCGGGCGAGCACGTGCTGCGGGTCGTGGTGGGCGACGACACGCTGGCGCGCAAGGCGTTCGAGGGCCCGTCGGCGACGGCGTACCTCGACGCGATCGCGGTCTCCTAGGACCGCTGCGTCATCGTGTAGCGCAGCCGCGCCATGCCGTTCGTGGCCTCCTTGGCGATGGGGAAGCCGTCGAACAGGCCGTCCACCTTGTCGACGAGGTCCGCCGGCTCCCAGCGCCCGGACTCGTTGACGATCTCGCCGAACGACGTCCACGGCTGGTAGAGCTCGACGACGTTGCCCTGCACGCCGAACACCTTGCCGCTGATGTGGCTCGACGCGTCGCTGCAGAGGTAGACGACCATCGGCGCGACGTTGTCGGGGTGCCAGAAGTCGAAGTCGCCGCCGGTCTCGATGGCGCCGTACGCGCCCTCCGTCATGCGGGTGCGCGCGGCGGGGGCGATGGCGTTGACGGTGACGTTGTAGCGCCACATCTCCATCGCCCCGATCGTGGCGAACGCCGCGATGCCGGCCTTCGCGGCGCCGTAGTTGGCCTGCCCGAAGTTGCCGAGCAGGCCCGACGTGCTCGCGGTGCAGACGACGTGGCCCGGCTTGCCGTTGTCCTTCCACCAGCCGAACGCGTGGTGCGTCGGCGCGTAGTGACCGCGCAGGTGCACCTTGACGACGGCGTCCCACTCGTCGGGCGTCATCTTGGCGATCGTGCGGTCGCGCAGGATGCCGGCGTTGTTGACCAGCGCGTCGAGGCCGCCGTACGTGTCGATCGCCTGCTGCACCAGTGCTTTCGCGCCGTCGTAGTCGGAGCAGTCGTCGGTGCTGAGCGCCGCCTCGCCGCCCGCCTTCGCGATGTCGTCGACGACGGCCTGGCCTGCCTCGGCGTCGAGCTCGTTGACGACGACGCGGGCGCCTTCCTGTGCGAGGAGGAGCGCCTCGCCGCGGCCGATGCCGCGCCCCGCGCCGGTGACGATCGCGACCTTGCCGTCCATGAGTCCCATGGGGCGGAACCCTACGTCGTTTCGTTCTGAGGTTGCTCGGGCAACTAGTGAGCATGGCTTCACTTGCCGAGCGCCTTGACCGTGCGCTCACCACGGGGTGTCTCGCCGGCCTGTCCGCCGATCCGCTCGACCGTCGCGACCGCTTCCTCACGCTGCTGCGCATCTACGACCTGCGCCTCGGCGCGGTGTCGGACTCCTCGCGCCATGGCGAGCATCCGATGATCGCGACGTTGAAGTGGGCGCTGGAGTCGGAGTGGCTCGCTGAGCTCTCTGGTCTCTCGGACCCGCTTGTCTCCGGTGACGTCGTGGCCGGCATGCGCGCGCTGGCCGCGCGCGACCGGCTGCCCGAGGCGTACGAGTGGGTGGCGCGCTCCGCGTCGTGGCCGGAGGTCGTACGGTTCCTCGCCCTCGAGGGCGGGCCCGACGGCGGCTTCGACGACCTCGTCGCGATGTGCCAGGTCGGCCTCACCGGTCGCGCCAAGCTCGAGCTCGGGCAGAACTACTGGGACGAGATGGGCAACGGCTCGCTGGAGGCCGTGCACACGGCGTTGCACGACAGGCTCGTGGCGGCCATCGACATGCCGCGGATTCCCTTGTCGTCCCAGCCAGAGGCCGCGCTGGAGCGCGCCGCGCTCGGCGGCCTGCTGTCCACGAACCACTGGCTGCAGCCGGAGATGCTCGGCGCGCTCGGGCTCATCGAGCTGCAGGCCGGGCCGCGGTGCCGCAAGGTGCTGGCGGCGTTCGACAGGCTGGGGGCGCCGGAGGAGGCGTACCCGTTCTACGTCGAGCACGCCGAGGTCGACCCGCGGCACGGCAAGGACTGGCTCGACAACGCGATCGAGCCGGTGGTGTCGGAGCGGCCCGAGTGGGCCGAGCGGATCCTGCGGGGCGCGCTGTGGCGTTCGTCGGTCAACGCGGCGTTCTTCGACGCGATCTGGCGCGAGCTGTCCGGAGCCTCGACCGCCGCGGCGTAGCGCACTCCCAGCCTGGGATGCCGCTGAGCACCGCAGGGATCGCCACGCATCCCAAGTTCGGGACCTGACGGGCGAACTACAGCGGGATGTTGCCGTGCGCGCCTCTCCGCGCCGGGGCGTGGGCGATCTCCGTCGCCAGCACCCGGCGCGTCGTGGCGCGCGGGATCACCGCGTCGATGACGCCGTACGCCCCCGCGTTGCCCACGCCCGCCGCGATCGACCGGTGCTCGGCCGCGAGCTGCGCGGTGAGCACGCCGCGCTGACCCTCCGGCGCCGCCGCCAGCGCCCGCTTGTGCAGGATGCCGACGGCCGCCTCGGGTCCCATGACCGCGAGCTCCGCGTCGGGCCACGCGTAGACCGCGGTCGCGCCCAGCGACCGTGAGTTCATCGCGATGTACGCCCCGCCGTACGCCTTCCGCGTCACCACCGTCACCCGGGGCACGACCGCCTCCGCGAACGCGTGCAGCAGCTTCGCCCCCCGCCGTACGACGCCGTCCCACTCCTGGTCCACGCCCGGCAGGTAGCCGGGCACGTCCACGAGCACGGCCAGCGGCACGCCGAACGCGTCGCACATCCGTACGAACCGCGCCGCCTTCTCCGCCGACACCGTGTCGAGGCAGCCGCCGAGCCGCAGCGGGTTGTTCGCCAGCACGCCCACGGTCCGCCCGCCGAGCCGGCCGAGCGTCGTCGTGATGTTGGCCGCCCAGCCCGCGTGCAGCTCCAAAGCGGAGCCCGCGTCGAGCAGCCGCGAGACGACGGGCCGGACGTCGTACGCCCGCCGCGCCGACTCGGGCAGCAGGTCGTCCAGGTCCACGTCGTCCGAGCACGACGGCAGATCCACGGATCCCTGCGAACCCAGCAACGTCACCAGGTCCCGCGCGCACGTCAGCGCGTGCGCCTCCGAGTCCGCCACCACCGCGACCACGCCGGAACGCCGCCCGTGCGGGTCGGGCCCGCCGAGCCGCACCATGTCCACGGACTCGCCGGTCACCTGCTTGATGACGTCGGGCCCGGTCACGAAGACCCGCCCCTCCGGCGCCATGACGACGACGTCGGTCAGCGCGGGCCCGTACGCCGCCCCGCCCGCGCACGGCCCCAGCACGACCGACACCTGCGGCACCTTGCCCGACGCACGGGTCATCGCCGCGAACACGTACCCCACGCCGTCCAGCGACGCCACGCCCTCCTGCAGCCGCGCGCCGCCGCTGTGCCACAGCCCCACGACCGGCACACCACGCCGTACGGCCTCGTCGATGAGCGCCGCGATGCCCAGGCACCCAGCGGCTCCGAGCGCGCCGCCCATGACGGCCGCGTCCGTGCAGAACGCCGCCACCGGCACGCCGCCGATCGTGCCCAGCCCCGCGACGACCCCGTCGCCGGAGACCTTCGACGCGATGCCCGTCTTCAACGACTGCCGCGAGACGAACGACCCCTCGTCCAGCAGCGCCGTCAGCCGCGAGACGGCGGAGGCGGGCTTCGGCTTCACAGCGGGAGCGGCGGTCACCGTCATGCCGTCAGGCTCCATCCGCCGTCGAGCACGAGCGTGTGGCCCGTGACCATCGACGCCTGGTCCGACACCAGCCACGCGACCGACGCGGCCACGTCGTCGGGCGTCACGAGCCGTCCCGCGGGAGTCCGCGCAGCGGCGTCGGCCAGCATCGCCTCGCGGTCGGGGAAGTGCGTCAGCGCGCGCGTGTCCACGACGCCGGCGGAGATCGCGTTGACCCGCGTCGCGGGCGCCAGCTCGACGGCGAGGTAGCGCACGAGCGCCTCCAGCGCCGCCTTGGACGCGCCCACCGCGGCGTACGCCGGCAGCACCCGCGTCGACCCCGGCGACGACATCGCGACGGCGGCCCTCGGTCGCAGCCGCGACACCAAGGTGAGCAGCGGGCGCGCGTTGACGCCCATCGACCAGTCGAACGCCCGCTCGTCCAGCTCGCCCACGGGCTTCAGCACGCCCGAGGCGGCGTTGGAGATGAGCACGTCCACGGGACCGCACTCCTCGGCCAGGGTCTCGGCTGCGCCCGAACGACCGAGGTGACAGCGCAGCACGCGCGCCTCGCGTCCCTCGGCGCGGACCTTCTCCGCGACCTCCTCGGCCGCCTCGACGGCGCGGAACGTCGTCAGCGCGACGTCGTACCCCTCGCGCGCCAGTCGCAGGCAGACCGCGCGGCCGATGTCCCCGGATCCCCCGGTGACGAGTGCCCAAGCCATGTCAGACCTTCCTGAACGCGAGCGAGACGTTGTGCCCGCCGAAGCCGAACGAGTTCGACAGCGCGGCCTCGACGGCGACGCGGCGCGCGCCCTCGGGAACGCAGTCGACGTCGCACTGCTCGTCGGGCTTCTCGTAGTTGCGGGTCGGGTGGATGACGCCGTCGCGGATCGTCAGCGCCGTGACGATCGCCTCGACGGCACCGGCCGCGCCGAGCAGGTGCCCGGTCATCGACTTCGTCGCGGACACCGGTACGGCGCCGCAGACCGTACGGATCGCGGACGCCTCGGCCACGTCGCCGACGGGGGTGGAGGTGGCGTGCGCGTTGACGTAGCCGACCTCGGCGAGACCGGCGGACGCCAGCGCGAGGCGCATCGCCCGCGCGGCCCCCGCGCCGGTCGGTTCGGGCGCGGTGATGTGGTGGCTGTCGGCCGTGACGCCGACGCCGGCCAGCTCCGCGTAGACGTGCGCGCGCCGCGCCGCGGCGTGCGTCTCGGACTCCAGCACGACGATGCCGGCGCCCTCGCCCATGACGAACCCGTCGCGGTCCGCGTCGAACGGCCGCGAGGCGGCCTGTGGGTCGTCGTGCCGCGTCGACAGCGCGCGCATCTGCGCGAAGCCCGCGAGCGGCAGCGGGTGGATGCACGCCTCCGTGCCGCCCGCCACGACGACGTCGGCCTGGCCCGACCGGATCGTGTCGTACGCCAGCGCGATCGCGTCGGCACCGCTCGCGCAGGCCGACACCGTGGAGCGCACAGCGCCCTGCGCGCCGAGCTCCAGGCCGATCAGGCCGGCTGGGCCGTTGGGCATGAGCATCGGCACGGTGAACGGCGAGACCCGCCGGGAACCCTTCTCCCGCAACGTGTCCCACTGGTCGAGCAGCGTGATCGCGCCGCCGATGCCGGTGCCCACGACGACCGCGAGCCGGGTCGGCTCGACGTCAGGGGAGCCCGCGTCGGCCCACGCCTCACGCGCGGCCAGCAGGGCCACGCGCTGCGACCGGTCGAGGTTGCGGCCCTCGACGCGGTCGAGGCGTTCGGCGGGGTCGGTCTTGAGGACGGCGCCGAGGCGTACCGGCAGGTCGGGGTAGTCGAGCAACCCGACCCCCGACTCGCCGGCGAGCAGCGCCGCCCAGGTCTCGGCAGCGGTGTCGCCGAGCGGCGTCACCGCCCCGACACCGGTGATGAGCACTCTCACGCAGGCACGCTCGTGGCCTTGGAGATGAACGACACCGCGTCGCCCACGGTCTTCAGCTTCGCGAGCGACTCGTCGGGGATGCGGACGCCGAACTTCTCCTCGGCCGCCACCGCGACCTCGACCATGGACAGCGAGTCGATGTCGAGGTCGTCGACGAACGACGCGCCGGGCTGGATCTGCTCCGTCCTGATGCCGGTGATGTCGTTCACGATCTCGGCGAGGCCGGTGAGGATGTCGTTCTCGGGCATGGGGGTCTCCTTCATCGCATGGCCAGGCCGCCGTCGACGGCCAGGGTCGAACCAGTGACGTACGACGCCGCGTCGCTCGCGAGGAACGCGACAGCAGCCGCGACCTCGTCCGCCGTACCGCGGCGCTTCATCGGGATGGACGCGTCGAGCGCGCCCTCGGGCAGGTCTCCGGCGAGGCCGCCGTCGAGGACGCCGGGGGCGACGACGTTGACGGTGATGCCGCGCGGCGCCACCTCGCGGGCCATCGCGCGGGCAAGCCCGCCGAGGCCGGCCTTGGCGGCGGAGTAGTTGGCCTGGCCCGCGTTGCCGAGCAGCCCCGCGACGCTGGACACGAAGACCACCCGGCCCGAACGACGCCGCAGCATCGGCCGCAGCACGGCCCGCGCGCAGCGGAACGCGGAGCCGAGGTTCGCGTCGAGCACCGAGTCGAACGCCTCGTCGCTCATGAGCATCGAGAGGCCGTCGGCGGTGGAGCCGGCGTTGCAGACGAGGACGTCGGGGGTGTCGCCGCAAGCCTCGAGCAGCGTCGTAGGCGCCTCGCGGGACGTGAGGTCGGCCTGGACGAGCGTCGTCGTCGCGCCGCGCTCCTGCGCGGCCGCGGCGGCCTTCTCGGCGCCCGCGAGGTCGCTCCGGTAGTGGCAGACGACGTGCGTGTCGGGGCCTGCGAGCGCGGCGACGATCGCCTGCCCGAGGTAGCCGGACGAGCCGGTGACCAGGATCGTTCTCATGGGGCTGTCACCACCTGGGCGGCGTAGGTGAGCCCGGCGCCGAACGCGACGAGCAGCATCGGGTCGCCGGATGCCACGCGGCCCTCGTCGAGCAGCCTGCAGACGGCGAGCGGGATGGAGGCGCCGGACGTGTTGCCCATGTCGACGATGTCGCGCGCGACCCGGTCGTCGGCGATGCCGAGCTGCCGTGCGAGCGAGTCGACGATGCGCAGGTTGGCCTGGTGCGGCACGAACCACGCCACGTCCGACGGTGCCAGACCCGCTGCGGCGCAGGCCTTTCGCGCTACGTCGGCGACCCGCGTGGTGGCCCAGCGGAACACGCCGGGCCCGTCCATCGTCAGCGCGTCGCCGTCCTCGGGGATGCGGATCGCGTCGGCCTTCGTGCCGTCGCTGCCCCACACGACGGGGCCGATGCCCTGCTCGTCCGACGGCCCGACGACCGCCGCCCCGGCGCCGTCGCCGAAGATGATCGCGGTGCCGCGGTCCAGCGGGTCGAGCCACGTGGTGAGGCGTTCGGAGCCGACGACGAGGACGTGCCGCGCGCTGCCCGCGCGGATCGCGTCGGAGGCCCAGGAGATGGCGTAGCAGAAGCCGGCGCAGGCGGCGTTGACGTCGACCGCGCCGGCCGTCGTACCGAGGGCGGAGGCGACGGACGCGGCACCGCCGGGGACCGGCGTCGTCAGCGAGCACGACGCGAGCAGGACGAGGTCCGGCTCGACGCCCGCGGTCGCGAGCGCCTTGGCGCCGGCCGCGACCGCCATGGACACGACGGTGTCGGAGTCGCTCGCGTAGCGGCGGGTCACGATGCCGGTGCGCTCGCGTACCCAGGCGTCGTTCGTGTCCGCGACGAGGTCGTCGTTGGTGACGATCCGCGATGGTCTGTAGTCCCCGAACGCCAGCAGGCGCGCGCCTAAGGGGGTGGCACGCGG